>Ga0335073_10000273_pt1 | contig 67089 bp, 66 predicted proteins | sample Lox_Sample_22_FD_207093 | JGI IMG/M metagenome (GOLD analysis project Ga0335073, IMG submission 207093) | Soil microbial communities from Loxahatchee National Wildlife Refuge, Florida, United States - Lox_Sample_2.2 | ecosystem: Environmental > Terrestrial > Soil > Wetlands | place: USA... | reverse complement strand
GGCGAGATGCTTGGGACAAACTCAGGTCCCTGAGCGCGAGGATCGACCGGATCCTCTCCTCCAGTCCCGCACCGTCTTGTGATTTCTGCGCGCGCTCGACCGACACATTCTCCCGCTCTTAGCTGCGAGAATCTGTGGATCGTCCGGTCTGCCGGCAGGTTTGTTCACGTCAGCTCAGCACGGCGAATGGAGCCCTGCAGCTTACCCCTGCCTGGTAGACCCGCTCGCAGAGACTCAAACTTAAAGGGAGGGTCGCCTCCGATAGCCAGACTAATTGCGAACTGTACGACGTTGCGACCGTGCAGCGACATTCCCTAACATCACGCAACAGATGCAAGGTTCCCGGGCGGGAAGCCCAGCCAGAGCGGTGGTCGGAGCCTCGAACACGAATATTCCCACAACTATCACCCGTTGTTCGTGTTTTCGTAAAGAATCTATTCTGTTGTGGATAACTGTGCAATTTGCGGTAACATGGCGGAATTCTGTCGGGATAGGCAGTGCGATGTCGGCCTCGTCATCCAGCCTGGAATTTGGAAAGCGACTGAGAGCTGAACGAGAGCATCTGCGCCTGTCCCTGCGCCAGGTGCAGGACCTGAGTCGTGACATCGCCACCCAGAGAAAAAACTCCGAGTACTACATCGCGCATTCTTCGCTCGCTGACTTTGAGAGCGGTAAACAAGTGCCCAATATTTATAAGCTCTACACGCTGAGCGTCATTTACCGCCGGCAGTACGAGGAACTGGCCACCTTATTCGATGTACCCGTCAGCGAGGCACAGAAGGATCACAAAGCGCTGACGTTTCCGCAGACCTATCTGTTGGGCGCGGCCTCAGAATTCAGCGAAGCCGCGATTCTCTCGTCCCGAGAACTACGGGATCGGTTGCGGTTCGAGAGGACCAACCTTCTCTCGAAAATCATCGCGAATTGGAAAGATGTTCCTCCCGCACTGTTGCAGCAAATCGACTGGCGTGACTCACTCTATGGGTACATCGGAGTGGAGGATAACACGCTGGATCCCATTATTCGCCCTGGCTCATTCGTACAGATCGACTCGCGCCAGAGAACGATCCCTCCAGTGAATTGGCGAGATGACTTCGACCGGCCGATCTTCTTCTTCGAACTGCGCGATCGCTATGTCTGCAGTTGGTGTGAGCTGTACGGCAGTCAACTGATCCTCGTTCCCACTGCACACTCGCATGGACACGCCCGACACATCCGCTATCCGGGCGACGCCACCATCGTCGGACGAGTCACGGCTGTGGCCATGCGCATTGCTGAAAACCGCGACACCCCAGCCAAGGGATCGCCCGTGCCTCGATGATCGGAAGCGCCGAACTGCTTCGTCTCAGGCAAATACTCGAAATGCACCCGGAATATCGTAAATGACAACTTCGTGTGGTGCGTCAACGAGGACGGCGGTCGACCCTCGTCGGAACTGGCCGATTCGATTGCGGAAAGGTTGGCTCGATACCACATTGAATACGAACGGGCGTACGGTCGAGCGAGCTAAACATCGGAAAGAAGAATCCATGGAAATACCTGCAATGCTGCAACTACGGATTACAGGGCGAACACGATAGCGGCAGCGGAATGTACTTCACAATAGATCGTCTGCACGCTGCGAAGGTGGTGACTGTCCCAGTGCGGTCACACGGTGACCAGTTATCCTCGCTGGCAGTTCGAGAACCGTGAGCCCCACGCCCCGGCAAATCTGATTGATGCACCGCCCATCCAAGTATGCACAGCCCTCCCGGTGAATTTCGCGCGGTGGATCGCCTAATGGTCGTTCCTCGCTTAGCTCAATGTCTCCGCCTATAACGCGCGATGCGGCCGGTTCTCACCACGTGCCGGTACGCATGCTTTACGAACCAGCATGCAAGCAGGAGGTATCGAACTGCAAGTCTACTTCGAGGCTGGCTCCGCCAGTTGGAATTGCTCCGCCGCAACCTTGATGGCGGACTCGATTTCGCTGATCTCTTCGTCGCTCAACTCCAAAAAAGAGTCCCGTTTCGCTTTGGAGAGCTTTCCCATATTTTGGTGAATGAGACGGATCAGAAGTGAGGCTCTCTGATTGGGCATATCGACGACGCCCATCACCGCTTTCATCGCGGCATCGAAGAACTTGAGGAAATTCAGTTCCTGATGAAGGTCGCGGCCGATCGTCTCCTCGATGCAGTCAAACAGATACTCGGCCTGCGGAGTGGCATCGAAGAAACGATAAAGGTCCGCAGTCTCGTTCGCGACCGTCATTGTTTGTTCGGCGTCTAGAGTGTATTGCACGAACGGAGCGATTGCCTCGGAGAAGGCTTCCAGCGCGCGGTCGTACGCAACCATGTCGCGGAGCATCGCGGCGGACACAGGAAATACCATCCCCGGCGGAGTGAATCCGGTTTTCGATAGAACGTTATGAACCAAGAAGCGGTGGATGCGTCCGTTTCCGTCGACGAAGGGATGGACGAAGACGAATCCGAAGGCCGCGGCGGCGGCGGCGCACACGGGATGAACTCCGCACTCGGGTTGGACCAGGCGGCCGGTCATGGTCATCCATCCCGCCATCAGCGCGGCGACGTCGCCAGGCTTTGGGCAAACAAAATGAACCTCTTCGGAAAAATCGGGTAGGGTCTCACCGATGTAAACCTGAATATCCCGCCAGTCTTTTTGGGCGTAGCGGGCATCGACGATGGCACTCTGCAACTCGACAAAAGATTGCTTGGAGGTGGGATCGAATTTGTCGGCTTGCATCAGAGCCGACACAAACCGTTCGGTGCGGTCCTTGCTCGGTGCCTCACCCTCGATGGCAAACGAGGACTTGGTCTCTTTGGTGAAGAGATAGTGCACGGCGCGTTTCAGGACGGCCGGGTCAACGGCCGCAACTAGGGTTCGCGCTCGCTCGGTGAGTTTTTTGCCGATGCCAGCTTCGATTTTTTCGCTGCGGCGGATGAGCGGACAATACTCTTTATTGCCGAGCAGGTTCTCGAAGACGCGTTGCCGGCGAATCCGGTTGGCCGGGCCCACGATGTGAATTTTCGTGTCGAGCAGATCCACATACGGCCCGGAGGTCAGATCTTCGACGTCGAGAGTCGTGCCGGTGAGAAATTCGTGCAGGTACCAAGCCCTGCGGGCAAAAACCCCGTTTGGTTCGCTTTGGATCCAGGGCTCGATCTCGTCTTTGGCGATGCGGGCAAAAATCGCGTTGTAAACTCCGAGGTCGATGGGTTCGTATCGCAGCGCAAAACGCAGATGCCCAGCCAGACCTTCTGTGGGCCGGTACGCTTTGGGATACTGTTCGAGAATTCCGGAGTCGGTGATCCGTGTCTTCCGCGCTCCAGTTGCGATGATAGAGCGGACGAAGGGGCGAGGGACCTTGAGATCCAGTTGCTCAATCAGGGCGTGCAGGCCAACCAAGGCCTCTCCTTTACTATTACGATTGGTTCCCGCCGTAGCCATTCAAAAACGCTCCAACCACTAAAAAATGATTCCAATAGAGCCAGATTGCAGAATAATCACTCCAATGATAGCCTAAAAATTCGCTCCAGCTTCTATAATAACACTCCATTAATATTATGAGCTAAAATTATCGCTCCACACTATACAAATACATACATTTTTATTCCACAAATCGAAGCCCTCGACGGCACCGCCGAGCTTTGCGTCGTGAAAGCCGAGATTCTGGCAAAGATCCCCGATGCCTCGACACGGTCGAGGATGCTGCGCTGCCGCTCGTCACGTTGATATCGGTCGCAAGCGGCGTCAAAGCTGGGCAGACGATTCTTATTTCTGGGGCCGTTGGCAGTGTTGCTCGAGCAGCGGTGTGCATAGCAAAAGGCAAAGGAGCGGTGGAATTCCTATGCGCGAAGCTTCCATCTTATGCGCCCGTTGAAATGCGCTCATATTCGGGGGCTAAACTCCTGGAGGCAGCGATAAAGCACGGTTTCACCTGTCACCGAATGCCATCGGATAACGGGGGAGAGGATTCTTTTATTCTCAAAGTCTTCTTGAAGGAGATTTCCAGCCTAGACCGAGTGCTGGACAAATTCCTGGCCCACGGGCCAACCACGACTTCTATCGCGCAATCATCGCCAGTACCGCCGCGAAACGTACCCCTCCTGCCGGCACCTAGAGACACGGTCTACGAATAATAAAGACACTACTCGGGCTGAAAGGCGTCCCCTTGCAACTGCACGCTCCGGTCCTCATCTATTTTCTTGATCACTATCGCGTGCAGGCCTTTGCGCTCATACACGTCTCCGACCGCTCGGACATATTTTCCGACAAACGGCATCAACCTTGGCCGCTGATCGCTATCCGGCATGGATTCGGAAATAGGCAGGTACATGGTGCCGTCGTCGGTGAGTATAGCGAGTGGCGACCCCAGACGTGCGCAGGCCAGAGCACATTCCCGGTTGAAGTGGCGGGCCGTCGATTGCTTGTTCTGTAAGGGACAAGCAATGTCGCGGACCAGTCCAGAAATGCTCTGGTTGGTGAGGGGTTTGTCAGAGTCGTTTTGGACTGAGTTGGCAGCCGTAAGAAAAACTAGCGCCACCACGATTGCCAGAGCAGCGGAATAGCGAAGCATCGTCATATGTTTCTCCTAGAGGTTGAAGCCACATGAATAGACTAGGAGGCCGAGCCCGCCACATGTTTTGATGGACACCAAAACGAAATTTCAACCACCAGTGGTACGCTTCTATAGATGAATCACCAAGGGATCGCCGAGATTGGGGCATTGGTTGGGCAGCGTTGGTCGTAATCGCCCGAATCACGTCGAGCGAAGCCACTCCGGGGTACCGAGACAGGTTGGCAATCAAGGTGAGTTTGCCAGTTGGAGAGATGCAGGAAGCGTCCAAACGAATGGCCGAGTGTGGGGCCGGGGTGTTCCAAACCGGAATGGCGAGTACTCCCGGTTTGATCACGACCGACGAGTATGAACTGTCGCTTGTGGCGAGTAATCAAGACCTCAACATGCAGCTCCATCCCATTTTCTCCTCCATGCGCCCACAGCCTGCCTTCGTAGTCCAATTGACAGCCATATCGCGCCATAGTAGGCTTGCAATGTGTAACTACCATACTTGAGTGTTGTGGTTACACGATAATCAATGTAGCAAGAAAAGGATCGACCACGCGAGTCAGTGAACATGGGGTTCGGGAATGCCTCAAATCGGTATGGCGAGTGGTCCTGCTATTACCATGACCGCCAACTGCACAATCTGGACGTGTTACATGCTCGCTTTATCGAGCACCATTGCTCCCACGTTCCCTGATCTGCGTGCAGTGGCGCAAGCCGCAGAGTGCGTAGCCGTCTCCGTCCACGTCGCTGTTGCCGAGAGGTACTCTTCGAGGGCTTGTAAATAAGTAGACGTAACCAGTCATGGTCAATTGGCTGGTGGCTTCATCGCTTCATCCTTCATCCTACACTGGTGGAGATTTCAACATCGCTAACGAGAAGTCAAACATAGGTAATGTGCAGGCGACTCTTCGCAATGCCTCGGAGCAGGATCTGCCGGCGATCAAGCGCATTGTGCGCGATGCGTACGAGGGCTACATCCCCCGAATCGGTGGGCCGCCAGCCCCGATGACGGACGATTACCAGAACCATGTAACAGCAGGCCATGTCTGGGTGTTGCTGCTGGACAACCAAATCGTTGCCCTCATGGTGCTAGTGCCTAAACCGGACCACATGCTTCTAGACAATATCGCAGTCGCACCCGGGAAACAGCGGCAAGGACTTGGCCGTCGTCTTATGTACTTTGCTGAAGCCAGAGCTAGGCAGTGCGCATACAAAGAGGTTCAGCTGTACACAAACGAACGAATGCACGAAAATATCGCATTCTACAAAGGCTTAGGCTATGAGGAGACAGCGCGTCGCGTTGACTCAGGATTCAAGCGGGTATTCATGAAGAAGACGCTTTAACGACCTGGAGTTCGCCAATATTGGGGAAACAGACTGGGAGTGACCATGGAACGATTTGGCTTACAGCCCGGCGCTACTGATTGAGATTGTTGGTGTGGGTCAGCGTCGCATAGATCCCCTGCATGAATTCATGTTCTGCGGGGACGATATCGGGAGCAAACCAAGGCTTCCATAAGTCGGGCAAGCCTGCATCCGCGACATCCTTCTCGCTCGTGCCGGCGGCAATTTCCTGTCGCACGAGTGCAACCGTTTGATTCAGGAGCTTGATAAATTGCGCGAGGTCGCGGCGATTCGATATGTCACTGTGGCCCGTAATGATCAGCGTGTCGTCGTTTATCCTGTCGAGCACCGCAGAAAGAGAATGGATGATGCCCTTGATATCCGCACTGCCGACCACACTAGCCTTGCCGAGGAAAATATCGCCGACAGCGACCACATTCGCGTTCGCGAAGTAAACGACCGAATCACCGTCCGTGTGGCCATTCGCGTAATGGTCCATTTCAATATCTTCCTCCGCGTAGTGAATAGTTACCATGTCGCGAAAAGTTATAACTGGCCAGGCGCGCTCGGGATATGGACCGATGGGCGCCTTCGACCAAAAGGGAGTCTGCTTCGTCATCAACCGCTTCCGGACGTTCTCCTGCGCCACAATGATCGCTTCGGGACCGTAAATCGCGTTACCACCAACATGGTCGTAATGCCAGTGCGTGTTCAAGAGAAACTTCACAGGACGCTTTCCCATGCCGTCCAGCGCCTTTTGAACTGCTGGATTTGCAGCGGGCTCCGGGTGATCAACCAGCAGATAACCCTCGGGACCCGCAAGCACGACGATGTTAAACGGGGCTTGCGGTGTGCGAATTTGAATAAGGGTAATATTGCCGCGTACCGGGAGAACCTTAATCTCCGCCTTCGTAAAGTCAGATTCACCCGGCTGGAGCCATTGACCAGACACTGAGCGGCACACGAACAGCAACGTGAGTATTGCAAATGCGCGGACAATAGTTTTCATTGGAAATCCATTAAAACTTATTTGAGGTTCATTTCTGTTTCAACGCCAGCGCCATCGCGCGCTCGAACACCGGATCACGACTTTTCGCCGATCAGCGAAGGTCATCGTGATGATCTCGTCGGGCTGAAGCGTCTTCACGCGTGCGGGAAGCAGCCAGATCAACCAAAAGCAAGTGTCCACATCGGTGCAGGAGTCTCCGTAATCATGCTTGCCAGTCTCGTAGTGCAAGCACAAAGGATAGTTCGGCAGGCAACCCGCCCTCCTTCAGCAAAGAACGCCAGTCTATCGCCTACCGGCTCGCCCGGCGGCTAGAGTCAACCTGCTAGGCGCTTAAGCTTTGCGAGCCCAGACTTGAAAGACGCGGGCGATGAGGACCAGCACGGAATCATCTTTCGCAATTCGCTCGAGATCATTGCAAATTGAATGGATTCTGTCGGTGCCCTCAATGCCGCCGGCAACTATTGCCGATTCAGCCTCACGGAGGGTTATTGCCCAGAATCTCTTTGCCTCTCCTCTTAGAAAAGCCGGCTCATATACTGCGACCTTGGGGTCTTTGTACCCTGCTTCGGAGAACAGTGTGTGCAGCTTTGCTCCGATATCGGAGTCAATCCCGCGCTGGCGATCAACCGCCCGGCTTACTTCAATGAGGCGGCGATATGCATCTGTCTGAGGACGCGTACCTACGGCGCTCATTTCAAAATCCTCACACACCAGAGCACCGCCTGGCCTTAACACATCACTCATCTCTCTCAAGACAACTAGTGGATTCGTGAGGTGGCACATCAAAAAACGAGAATAAACCAGATCAAAAGAGCCACGCGGCAATCGCGTATGTTCGGCAGCAGATGCAAAAAAGGAAACGTTTTGTAATCCAGCCGCTCTCGCATTCTCTGCAGCTACTTCAAGTTGAGCTTTGCTACTATCCACCGCTGATAAGGCCCCTTCGGGGCCGAGTTGCCCTGCCATCCAAAGAGCCATCAGCCCCGTGCCACATCCGATTTCCACAACGCGATGCGTGGAAGGCAAGCCCGCCCGGATCAGCAGTTGTCGGCTCGCCGGGCCAAAAATCTGATCCAGCAGGCGAAGCCTCTCTACGGCCTTCGCTCCGGTAGCAAGCAGATACTCCTTTTCGTGTGAAGCAACCCCGGCCGTCTTGCCGTTGGCAAAATACCTTTCTGTCGACTGCATCGCTTGCATCCTTCGCTCTGTCGAGCGACGACATTATGCCATGTTGTCGATGACCGCTATGTTTTTGATCTCCTTGCAAGGTCGAGCATCACGCCAGCTGTTACGTCGTGAACGAGCCGATTTGGCGGAATTCTTTCATTTTCTATTCACGTTTGCGATCCGAGTCGACGAAAGGGCCGCGCACTTCTGAGCGCGGCCCACAGGGGGAGGAAACCAAGGACAGTACGGTGAGGAGTCCGCCATTCTCGACAGTTTCCAAGAGGACCCTATACGGACTGTAGCGAAGGGGGAGGCCACTCGCTGTATCGTCGCCGATTGCTTCAATGGTGTCTTGTGGAATCTTGCGCTTCTGGATGGAAGATGGCGTGAGGCGGATGGAGTTCGCACGGGGCGGTCAGCGCGTGTCGGTAACCGGCACCGGACGGGGGACTATCCCGACAGGCCAGTTGTGCCGGATAGGGGCGCAAGATTCTACAAGACCCGGCAAATGCTCCCCTCCCAACATGGTTCTTCGTAGGTGACTGCTCGGAGGTCGAAGTCCAGGCGACGGCCAGCTAAGGAAATGGCACGACAGCAATACGGTCTTACAGCTTTATGATCCGATACCGGATATTTCCAGCGCGACGACGACCTGGATCTGCGGAAAACGAATGAGCAAGGCGAATGCACTCCCAGAAACCGCGAACCGTGTACAACTGGCGCTGCACAAAGCCGGGTTGACGATAAGCGTGCGTCAGGTCAAGGCCAGCACGCGCACCGCAGAGGAGGCCGCGGCGGTAATCGGCTGTGACGTCGGTCAAATCGTGAAATCGATGGTGTTCCGCGGCTGCGAGAGCGGCAGAGCATACTTGATCCTGGCAAGCGGAAAGAATCGCGTGAACGAAAACAAATGTTTTCTACTCCTGGGCGAACGAATTGAGCAGGCGACACCTGTTTTCGTGCGGGAAAAGACAGGGTTTGCTATTGGAGGTGTCCCGCCGCTTGGCCACTCCAGTCAAATTCCAACCTGGATGGATCAAGCGCTCTTACGTTTTCAAACCTTGTGGGCATCAGCAGGCAGCCCACATGTGGTCTTCTCGATTACTCCGAAGGACTTGGCCCAAGTTACCTTTGCTTCCTTAATCGAGCTCTGAGGGTACAAGGTAGCCAGAAACACTTTCAAATCTCTAATAGGGTAGGTGATTCGAGAAGCGCCGCCGAGATGCTGTCGAAATGAAGCGCGAAATGGTTCGAGATCCGATCGTAGGAACGGGATATTTCGACCCATGACGCGGAGATGGGGAATCTGCTTCCGTTCCACCCAAAGATACACAGTCTGGGGACTTACTCCAAAAAATTTTGCCGCCTCCCTAACGTTCATCGGAAGCTCAGGCGCGGGAGCGGGCAACTCCGAACGACTTTGGCTGGACTCGATCGAAAGCTGTGGATTTTGGCTGGCTGCCATCCGTGTGCTCCCGGTACTCAGGGCAGATAAGTATCGTTCGGATGCTTTTACATCAAGACTTTTTTTCGTGCAAAGGCCGCGGGGCCGCTTCGGTATGGCTGGCATGATTCGATTTGACCGAAATCTGGTTTGGGGTTAGCTTGCTGCTGCCGAGGGGGCCAATTCTTACCGAACTCGTGAGCAATCTTGTTCTCATCGCTGCAGCGGCTTGACGAAGCACTCCGCTCGACCGGCTATATTGCCGATTCGATAGCGACAACAACTGTTTACCTGTCCGCCAGGTTGCATAAGCCGCTTTTGCTCGAAGGCCCGGCAGGCAGTGGCAAGACGCAACTGGCATTTGCTGCGATCTACAGGTTCAGTAAGGGGCAGCCGTGCTCAAATCTCGGCCAAGCCGCGCTGACGTCGTTGATGTGCTCGGGGCTGGATCACTATCGCGTGCAGGCCTTTGCGCTCATACACGTCTCCGACCACTCGGACATATTTTCCAACGAATGGCATCAACTTTGGCCGCTGATCGATGTCCGGCATGGATTCGGCGATCGGCAGATACAAGGTGCCGTCGTCGGTAAGTATGCCGAGCGGCGACCCCAGACGTGCGCAGCCGAGAGCGCACCCTCCGTTGAAGCGGCGGGCAGTCGATTCCTTGTTCTGTAAGGGACAAGCAATGTCTCGGACCAGTCCAGAAACGGTTTGATTGGTGACGGGTTTGTCAGAGTCGTTTTTGGCTGGGTTGGCAGCCACAAAGAGAATTAGCGCCACCACGATCGCTAAGGCAGCACAATAGCGGAGCCTCGTCATATGTTTCTCCTGGAAATCCAAGCAACGTGAATAGACTAGGAGACCGGGCCTGTCACATGTTTTGACGGACACCAAAACGAATTCCAATCACCGGTGGTACGCTTCTATAGATGAATCACCAAGGGATCGCCGAGATTGGGGCATTGGTTGGGCACGAGACTCGATCGCGGACTCTCGTAGCGCTCATGAGCGGCTTGGCACTGCCGGCGGGAGAACTCGCTCGGTTGTCAAACGTGTCTCCAGGCACGATCAGTTCGCATCTTTCGAAGCTAGTGAAAGGCCGCTTGTTGAAAGTGGATGCACAAGGAAAGCATCGCTACTATCGGCTCGCGGGACCGAAAGTGGCGACGCTGCTGGAGACTTTCGGAACACTCGTGCGGTTGCCCGAAGTCTCGACCCCGAATCCGAGGGTACCCGGCAATATGTGCTACGCGAGAACCTGTTATAGCCACCTCGCAGGCTATGTGGCGGTTGAACTGAACAATCGAGCGATGGAGCGAAAATATTGGGTAGCCTCGAAATCTAAGAACAAGCTGTACGATGTGACCGAGGAAGGCGTGGTCTGGCTGCAATCAATTGGAATAGACACGAGTAATAGGCGTGGCGGACGGGACTTTTCTCGCGCATGCCTCGATTGGTCAGAGCGCAGACACCATTTGGCGGGAGAGTTGGGATCCTTGTTGCTGGACCGATTCCTTGAGTTGAAATGGATGGCTAGGATCGAAGGAACGCGCGCGCTTCGCATTACACAGCAGGGCCATGAGGCTTTCAGGGACCGGTTCGGGCTGAGGCTTGAGGGCGCAAGGCAGCGTCCTTGAGCGCAACTTATTTCGCGAGGCCCTGGGTGCGGAAATCCGACAGCACTGATTGTCTTTCGATTTCGAATTGCGCCCACTACATCGAAGCAGGCGCTGTCAGAATTTTTGTGTCGCACATCGTCATCTGTAAACAATCGCCGACTGTGCTCCCGCGTCGCTGAATTATCGATCGGGAAGCAACGAGCAGGAGCCCCTGCAGGCCGAAAAGTTCCCAACTCTTTCGGCAAGCTAGCTCACTGTAGCGTTGAACTACAAGGCATCGTTCAGCACTGTGTCAAGGCAACAAAAAGGAGGTAGTGGGCCAGTTTTAATTTCAGCTTATCGAAGGGAAAGCGTCCTCCATGTCACGGCAGGACGGTTGATGCGTCTAGCTGTCCTTGCCGCCAATTTCGCAGCAAACGATGCGGTAGCCCAAATCCAGCGTGTCCAGAGCCAAAAGATGACGGTTACGCTCAGCCCAGCGCCCGCTTGAAACGTCGGCGCGGAGCCTTGCCAAGCCAGCCTCGGCATCTATCCGCGCGAAGCTGGACATGGCGCTTCGTATTTCGCCGTTGAGGTAGGATTCCGGCCTGCGCCAATATGCACAGAGGAGGCCGTCAGTGCAATCGTGCGGAATGGGAACCGGTACCATTTGGACCGGCCCAATCATGCGTTCCAGCATCGTGATGAGGGCAGCGGCACTCGGAAAAATCTTACGGTCGTGGGCCGCCCATGTCAGCAGAACGGCACGCTTCCGCGCTACACGCGCCATCTCACCAAAACCACGCTCAAGGTCTGTCCAATGATGAATAGTGAGAACCGCCATTGCCGCATCGACAGAGGCCGTCTCCAGAGGCAGTGCCTCCGCCGATCCCCGTAGGCAGGGCGCTGCCCCTGTAGGACGTTGCAGTATCATCAATTCGGATGGTTCAACCGCAAGCACGGTTCGGCTGAGCGGTTCATATGAGCCTGCCCCAGCGCCGATATTCACCACACTTATGGCGTCGCCGAGGACCGCATCGATTGCCGACGCGATCCGGCGATCCGGTCGCCGAAACTGGGCGTAGTTACGTCCGATGCTGTCGTAAAGGGCCATGCCTCTAATCGTCGAAACAGAAGCCAGCATTGTAGCCTCCTTGGTATGGCCCATCCATCAAGAGCATCGTCAAAATTCAAACTGACCCATTACCAAAGAGGATCGAGATGGTTGGGTAGAGCAACGATATGGCGGCTGGCATTTCACAAAAAAGGAGTTTGGGTATTCTGGCGCTGTCCAATAGTCAGAGTATCAAGCTGGTTGTTCCGAGAGTTCGGCGGGAGCTGTCGTTGTGGCCGCGGCTCCGCGCGCCAGATAACGTTGGACCTGAGATTTGTCAATGAGGTCATTTCTCAGCAGTTCCTCGACCGAAATTCTCAACGGGTGCGAAAACGGGCTTTCCGCTTCGAGCCACTCGGCCAGAAGACCAGTTCGAGCAGGATCCTCGATAGACTTGCGCAATTCGTCACGGACACACAGAGCGGCGACGGCCGGGACAATGCCTGTTCCCGCCAGCGATCTCATCCCGGTCACGGCGACGATTCCCGCCAGATTCGCCGCCAGCCGAGCACGGATCTTTGCTTGTTCTGTGGATGGAAAGAGGTTCGTAATGTTCCGTATTGCGCTTTCCGGATCGGCCGCGGTCACACGGCAAAAGACCAGACTACGTTCCGCAGCAGCAATTGCCATCTCCGACGTTGTAGCATCTGACAAGTCCGTGAGGGCCAGAACTTGCGCATCGTCCTCGATTGCCTGATCCAAAGCAGATGCGAAATCTGGCGCATCAATGGAAATCTGGCGTTGTTCCAAAAGGGACTGGCTCTTCGGATGAAGATAGAGAACCGGCTCCTCGAGCGTGATCACGCGCGCTGACCGGGTGCGATTGATTCGATCAACCATGGCTGCGAGCGATCCGCTTCGGCCACTGCCACCGATTCCCGTGACTAAAACTAGGCCCGCGTCCAGTCGAGTGAACTCCTCGACCAGTTTCGGGAGGTGCAGACCCTCGATTGTGGGGACGCCGTGCGGCAGCTTCCGAAGCTCCACGAGCGGAAGGCCGCCGGCAAGCTGTACGCGAAGCGCCCAAAGAATCCTGTCCTCTAAGGGGGCGGCGTTGGTCGTGAGTCCTCTGGATTGCAACCTCTCGGTCTGCCAGCGCGTCAGCGTGCGGTTTAGAAGGTCTTCAATTCTGGCCTCCGTCCAGATACTGCCCTGAGCCAGCATTCTGACCTTGTTCTCAACCCGAACCGACGCAGGTTCGCCCGGTTTCAAGAAAAGTGCCGAGGCTCCGGCATCCATCGCCCATTGGAATTCTGGTTCGAATGCCCGCCACCACTCGCGCAATCGTTGTCCCCAAGAAGGACCAATTTCAGCCGGTGCGATAGCCTCGGAAGCGGAAGGAGCCAGTTCCCGAAGAGCAATTTCATTCAACTTGCGAGCCAGCGGCGCATTCTCGGTGGCTAGGAACTCGATTCCTTCCGGAGTCAAGATGTAGCGCCTCAAGGGCCGACCGCGCCCGTCCGGTGCCAGATCCTCCTTTGTGAGAAAACGCGAATTCTTCTTATCGATACGATGAATGAAGGCTTGAACAGACTCGCGGCTTATGCCGGACGCGGAGGCCAGATCCATCACAGTAAATCGCCTCTGCTCAATCGCAAGCTTGCGAAGCCGATACTGGGAAAGGGACTCTTTCATTTCGATTAGCAGTGTACAACAATTTATTTATATTTGTCAATAAATAATATATTTTGCGCTCTAGGGATTGCCCGCTGCGTCGTGTAACTGGTTTATATTGCTCCACTTGCGAGATAGAATCTTCTTCGATTCAGCCGGGCCCAAGTTGGCAAATGAGAGCAATAGACGGTCGATCTTGCTGGCATCGCCAGGCGATGTAGAGGTCAAGATCTGGTGTGTAAACCTCCAAAATGCACGCCGGGCGCGATTGTATAGAGCCATCGCGACCTCTTCTACCCCTGCGTAGCCCACGGTCCGAACAAGATTCAAGGCTGGATTCCGGGCGTTTTCGATTCCTGCAACATGATCCTCCAAGGCTCTACGGTAGTCGGGCCATAAGACATTTTTCCAATTAAGCTGGGAGGGATCCATCAAATAGGCTTCTTGGAGCAAGGCGACCAGCCAGCGTTCGAGGACAGACCTTCCTAAATTGGGGTTCCGGGGAACCAGGTGGGAGAGATATTCGTGGGCAAAGACGCGCTCCACCAACACGGTCGCGGAAAGGCCATGCGGAATGATTTGAAGTGCCCACTGAATCCGGCCGCTTTGAGAATCTGAGGCTGCACAATACATCTTCGTTTCGGGGTCAGGAACTATGTCGACATCGGCTGGAACATCGGGTACTAAGCGGCCCAGGCCTTGTTCCTTAAGGAGAGTCTGCACGAACGCATGAGCCGAATGGTTTGCATCTCTCAAATAATCGAAGGTAAGCGCTCCCTCTCTCGATGCCTTCAGGGTGGCGTCCCGATGCTGTTCGAACAGTGCAAGTAAAGATTTAGACGATCGCTTGATCCGATCCTCTTGCAGAAAGTCGCTCCAAATGGAGGCGAGCGCCTCCGAGCGTTCATGGTTTGCGCCTGCTCCCGATCCTCTCGAACTGCCAATGGCAGGAAGGCGCCGCGCCGCAAAGAATCCTAGAATTCGCGGCACATCGATAGCGCTAAGGCCAACCCCGTTGAGATCGTAAGCAACGTCCGTCGCCAGAATCTCCTGTACTGCTCGCGCGAGCAACTGCATCGTCCAGAGGACACTTTCGTCGGCTGGCAGCGGCGCTTTGAGAAACTGGACGGTGACGCTCATTCATTATGGGCCGCTCAACGTTGCCGGCCCGCCTTTCTCCCCTTCTTCGTCGAATGTCCCGGTTTCGTGGCTGCGGAACTCTTGCGGCGACCGTTGGCCGAGTTCGGTCGCCGCCGATGCCCAGAGCGGGTCAGAGTTTTGGGGCTCGCTGCGCTCAGATTCCTTTTGCGCAGCGCCTCCTTAATATAGGAAAAGAGGCTTTTTGCCCCTTCCTTGCCGGCCTCTTCCGCGCCCGCTTTGGTAATCTCTTTGACCAGTTCCCAGGCTATCGGCGACAGAACGCTGACAATCCAAGGCCATTCCGCGCCTGCCCCCAGGAATCCTCCCTGCGGAGCGCCCTCGGTGCGCACATCGCTGATTCCGCACTGTTTTCGAAACTCCTCGGTAGCCTCGTCGAGGGCGTCGGTAACGTCCTTGCGTAGGTCGGCGTCGGAGCGGACGCTGCCGGCGGGGACAATCACTAAGCGAACATCTACCTTGCGAGGCTTCGGCGCCTTCCTCATATTTTCGTCCTTTTCAGTTCGGCAGATCTGAAACTGCTGAAACTGGTAATTACTACCAGAAATCGGTCGAAGGTGCTTATCTTCGGTGGTGGTGTTCCAAAAACCGAAAATATCCGCAAAGCCACTGCAGTGTGGACTGGAAAACGGCGAGACTCCCAGCGAACGTTTGATCCCGTTGGTGTAGGCAGCTCCAGGCTGAAGCCTCGATTTTCGTCGCAGTTTCCTCAACTCATCAGAACACGGAGCGCATTGCCGGATGCGAGCGAGAACCGCGGCAGACTGAACATGCAGGATGAGCGGCAAGCTTCAAGAGTGAATTGGTCCCACCTCCACGGTTCTAACCCAATCCAATCGCCGATTCCGTGTCTAACTGTTTAAATGATTTCCCCGCTTCACGGAAGGAGATCTCTGTGTTGCGCTAGTTCTACCATTCGCGGAGAAATGTCCAGACCGAAAACTGTCGCGTCGCAGACGACGAATACCGCAGGAAACTCTCCGCGGTAGGTTTCGAGCAAATTGATGTTGAGCCGACGCGGGTCTATCGAGCAGAAGATGCGCGTCAGTTTCTCTCATCGAAAACGATCAAGACGGGCTCATCCACATACAAAAACCCATAGTTCCCGGGGCAGCTTCCTTCAAGTCGCTGTATCTGAACCGCAGTTCCACGGCATCTCAACTCCCGACTCTTTGCTCGTGGGCGCTTCAGATACCGCACTGAGATTTCTCGGTAGTAATCCACGACGACGGGACGGCATGACCCCCAGAGTGCCGAAGAACTGACCGGAAGGCCTATAGAATTTTTCTCTGGATCAGCCAGGGCTGATCGATTGTTTTCAGTGCATTCCTTTAGGCGACCGAAATAGACATGCCTCGACTCAAGGTTCTGCAGCGTCGTAACAGTCGCAGACGAACGCCTTCTATTGTTGTACCAGCGCCCCAGATGATTGGCGCTCGAATGCCAAGCTGAGAAGTTGACTGAACGGCCCTCATTCAAGTCTAGAACGATAGCCTTGCAGCGAGTTGTACGATGCGCTGAGTTTGCAAAGCCGTGATTCCGCCTCCAAGCGTAGTACTGGTAATTTGACCAAATGTTGCATCATCGATGTTGGTGTCCGGATTCGCGAACTGGGCGTGGTTAAACACATTGAAAGTCTCGACACGAAATTCAATGTTCATGCGCTCGGTGATCGCGGTGGTTTTGGCCAGAGCCAGATCAAGGTTGGTGCGGCCGGGACCGCGGAAGAAATCTCGTCCAGTGTTTCCGTAGCCAGACCCGGGAACGTCAGGAATCGCCGCGAAAGCAGCGCAATTGAAGTACAAATTTCCGGTATCGGTCAGGCCAGTGTTGGAATTGTTACAACTCGCCTGTTTCTTAGGATCTAAGATCGAAATCTTGCTGAACCCGGGTGCGTAATTAGCGTTGGCTAGGTAGCCGTCGCCAGCTCCCGAAGGACCCGGGTCAGAAGGACTGAAGGAATCGATCAACTCCGAGTTGATGCTGAGCGGAAACCCAGTTCGCCAGCTAAAGATAGGATAGAGGCTCCATCCTTTCACCAGCCGCTTTGGCCCGGATGCCCAAGCCCTGTCAAAAGGCAAATCCCATCCTCCGCTGAACGTGATCCGCTGCCTAACGTCGAAGTCGGAAGAGGCTCGGAACATCCCCGGCTCGTAATAGGGCACTTGCGAATCCCGGTTGCGGAATCCCGACGCATTATCAATGCTGTGACCGTACGTGTAGGCCAGCGTGAAATAGGTGTTGCCGATGATTCGGTTAGTGCCATTTTGCTTCGTCAAAGAAGCTTCGAGGCTGCTGAAATTGGCAAAGGCCACGTTGCCAAACTCGTCTGCGTTTTCGAAAGGACACTCGGAAGGTCCACCTTGATCCGCGCAATAAGCAGTGATATTGGCATTCTGGTGCTCATTCAAAATTCTGGCAGGGTTGGGGCCGCTGATTGTGCTCAGGTCGAAGGGGTTGATGTCGATTAATGAAGTAAGTCCCTTCGAACTGCTACCCACGTAGTTAGCTTCCGCAATCAGGTTGCTTGCCAGTTCATGCTGGACGCTTAGGTTGTACTGGTAAATATAAGGTGTGTATAGGTGCGAATTCACGAAGTAGATCGAGCCGCCAGCCGCTGGCAGAAAATTGTAGTAAGGGCAAGTGTAGCCGGTGCTTGCGCAGGTATTGAATGCGGTAGCTGGATTGGGCAGTTTGGATGGAAAGGGATTGCTTGTAAAGGGAGTATCGGAGTTGGCCCATGGTGCGCTGTAAAACGGCGTCGCAGACATATATGGTGCACTGGTACATGTAGGATCGGCCAAGGAAGCAAGGCACGGAAAAGCGACATAGGGTTCGCTGTAGAACGGCGGAGCACCATTGAACTGCAGGTTGTCTTCACCCTTGAGTACGTCGTAGAAAATGCCGAAGCCGCCGCGAATGCTTGTCTTGCTGTTGCTGCCAGGGCTCCAAGCAAAACCGATCCGCGGGGCGAAGTTTGTCTTATCCGGGAAATTCACGCCGCGGGGTGCGCCGGGGTCACCAGGAAAAACCAGTCCCAACGGTGCATTGGGAAACTTTACCGACTGGTCACCGGGGATGATGGAAAAGGTTCTTCCCGCGGTATCGAGCTTGGGCGTGCTGAACTCGTAGCGAACTCCCAAAGTTAATGTCAGATTAGGACGTGCCCGCCATTCGTCTTGCGCGAATCCGTAGGTTGTCTTGCTGCGGATGTCGTTGGCCGCATTCGGCCCCTCAAACAGGTTATTAGGAGCGCCCACCAGAAAGTCGGCGAAACTGTTGCCGGTACCGTCCCCGCCATCGGCGAATCCTGCAAAATCGAACACGCCATCGGTGAAAAATGCATAGATTGTATTTTGTTGATACGCCGAAAACCCCGCACCGAACTTCCAGGTGTTATGACCCCTCACCCAGGTGAACGTGTCTGCAATCGCAAACGTGTTGCCAGCAAATGTTGTCGGGCCATACGGATCCTGTCCGAAGGTCAAACCATTATCGAATTCCATAATCGGTGGACCGGTCGAAATGTCTGATGCAATTCCGAATTGAGGAATCGCCGGAAAATTGGAAACTGGCTTATCCTGCAGGTTGCTGCGGCGCTGCGCAGTCCCGCGGAGCTCGTTCAGCATGGTTGATGAAAAGGTTCGCGTATACGCGATATTGAAGAAGTGAGTATTGTTCTGGGTGGTGCTGGGAAACCCTGGCGCCGTTGAAAAAGTAAAGCCTCCGAAAGGCGAAATGACCGGATTTCGATTGCCGCCCACGGTGGCCGAGAGCCTGTCCTTCGCGTTGACGTCGAAATCGATCTTCACGGTCAGCTCATTTGCGTTGTCCGTGCTGCCCCCGGAAGGGAAAAATTCCCCCGTCGCATTCGAGGGAATCATTGGTTGGCCGTTGGGGAGCTTGGCATTGATATAGGCCTGGGCTGCCGGATCGAGCTTGGTCGGATCAATGATGGCTTGGGCAGCGAGGGCGGCATTCGGTTGGAAATACGGATTTGTCTGCAGAAACGCCACAACGTTCGGGTCTGGGGCGCCGTTCGCAGCTTGTGAGAAATTTCCTGCGAGTTCAAGTGTGGTGAAGGTCTGTTGCTCAGGCAAGACGTCGGTCTGCACCTGGCGCTGCCCCTGGTAGGAGGTGAAAAAGAAAAAACGGTCCTTTATGAGCGGTCCTCCAAAGGTTCCGCCGAATTGACTGCGCTTCAGATTGTTTCTGGGTAAGCCGCCCTGAATATTGAAATAAGAGTTGGCGTCGAAGTCGGTATTCCGCAAGAATTCGAAAGCACTGCCATGGAATTGGTTGGTGCCCGACTTGGTTACCACGCTGATGACGCCGGCGCCGTTGCGGCCGTATTCTGCCGTGTAATTGCTGGTTAGAATGCGGAATTCGGCGACGTCGTCGGGATTCGGATTGTAGACGACACCGTTATCGATCAGGTCATTGTTGGGGCCGCCATCTAACAAGTACGTTACGGAATCGGTTCGTCCGCCGGCGATGTTGAAGCCTTGGCTGGCGCTTGTATCGCCGGGGTTGTCGTCGGTTACGCCGGGCTGCAAAAGAGCGAGACTGAGCACATTGCGACCGTTTAACGGCATATTAATGATAGGACGGCTGGTTATGGATTGGCCCAGAGTCGGGTTAATCGTCTCCACCGCTGATGCTTGCCCCTCAACCACGACTTGTTGGTTTACGGAACCCACTTCCAGCTTTAAATCGACGCGAAGTGACTGATTGATCTCTAGCGGAGCGGTGGTAACTTCCATGCGTCGGAAATCCTGGTGACGGGCGACAATCCGGTAAGTGCCAATAGACAGGTTCAAGACCTGGTAAAAGCCGCTCTTGTCGGTGGCCGTTTCGGTGGTCACGTTGGTCGCGGTATTTGTGACGCTGACCTTCACACCGGGTATCACGGCGCCTTGTTGATCGGTAATCGTGCCAACGATCCTTGCGGTCGCCTGTTGGGCCGTTGCCTCGGTTGCGAGCAGCAGGGCAAGGCACAGTGTCGCTGCTTTTGCTGTGAGTAGGTGTCTCCGAAATGCTGCAATGCTGGACGGCATGGGAAAACCTTTAAAATTTTGAGATCCTCGGGTTTACTTTGTTCCTCACAATGATTGGGGACGTCAGCTTCCTGAATATGCTCTATAACAACAACAAGAACAGAATCGGGCCGACATCGAACGTATCCCGAGTTACCGATCTTCGTACTTTGATCCATCGGCCGCAAAGCGGTCTTGGAGAATCTTGCGCTTTGACTGATCGACCGTCGAAAAAAAACGTTGCCAGTGCCACCGCCGAGACGCGCTTGAGACCCTCGGCTACTTCAGTTCAACCATTGTTGGACTATGGATGACAGCGGCCTAATAGTCCGTGGCGAAGGTCTGGTTCTCTCAAGGCGACGGGGACGTACAAGGCCAGCCGCGTTCTTTCCTGAGACGGTAGTGCGCCAATTTGAAGCGAGGTCGATATTTATCCTGCTGCTTGGTGGCTTCTTCTTCCGCTTTAGCACCTCCGCCTGCACGGAGTTGCGGGACATTCGAAAGCTTGCGCCTTGGTCCTGCCACACTCAGCACCTTGACCGGAGAAACACAAACCGCTTCCGAAAACTCTTCCAACGTCTCGGCGGTTGGATCCGGCGGCGAATCTGGTCGCATCGGTACCAACGTTGGCGCAACGCAGGCTGAAAACAGCTGCCCGCGACCAAGTTGTGCGGCGAGTACGAGCTTGTCCGCTTGCTCTACTCAATACCCTCTCTTGCATCCTGGAGTCGCTAAGTCTTCGTGCAAGCTGCACGCGGGAATCCGCACTTGCAGTTTGGGCGGCGGACGCAGGCCAGCGCGAAAGCACGCCTCCTCCGACCCGACTCGAACCAATCCCGCAATTTAAGGCGACAGCCGAGCTGGGAGAATTCCTGGAAGCCCGCTTCTCGCGGGCGTTTTAGCGAAGTATGGCGGTTGCAGGCCGGGCCGCCACACGTCATTGCCGTCGATGGCCCCTCAAGTTCTCAAGGTTAACATTCCGGATCAACTCGGATATCCCTGCAACCACGGCGGTTTTGAATGCAAGGATTCAGGAACCGCCGATTCGTCGATGGAGAAAAAGATTGTGATGTCCGTCCTACTGTTTCAGAATCGCGATCTGTCCGATAATTGGCTTTGCCTCGGCGCTGGGTTCCCCCGAAGGAACAATTGTTACCGATGTTTCGGTGTCCGCAGATATCCCGTCTGCCTTCAGTTTGGCGAGGACCCTGGAAATTTCAAAACTGACAAAGCGAGTTGTCGGACCACCCCCGACTCCTTCATGCATGCTTGCAAAGAAGTTGACGACGCCAACAAAATGATTTCTTGCAGCCTCAGCTTTTCCCCCCTCTGGCACGTCGAGATACATGTGATAGAGGACTCCTGGTTGGCTCTCCGCACGCAAGTCACGCAGAACCATAAATATCTGTTCTTCGGGCTTTAAAGTCTCTACGTGCTGAAACAAGTTCGTCCTCCGCTCTGCCTTCAGCTGAACTCGCACCGGTCCCCTGCCGAGTGTCACAGGACCGGACAACATCGCCATGATCGGCTGAATCGATTCGAGGTTTTGGGCGTGCCGCGGAGCGGGACAAGGCATCAGCGGCTCATACTCCTCGTACTCGTAGTGCAGCTTGGCGATCGAATCGACATCGCCCACCTTCATGAGGACTTTTGTTCCATTTTCGTCCGCAAAAGTGAATGGTTGATTGAGCCAGCCAGGATCGGAGGGATTCGGACGAGCGTTGGAGCCATGATTCCAGCTGGCCCACAAACGATCGATGTTGCAATGGTGCATCCAGAAAATGGGATCGCCGGCCGCGGTTGGAACGTTGCCCATTCCTTGACGATTGCCGACTAATACGTGAACGTTCCCATGCAACCCGAAGTCCAGTTCCATGCAAAACCCTTGCCTCGCTCCGTTGGGCTCGTAGGTGCATTCATTGAGTGCCCCGGTTCCGAGCGGAGTATCTGGCTGTCCTTTGTCAATTGGATCGCCTGCGTTCGATCCCGGGTTTCGATTCGGCCGCCAGAGAGGGTTCGTGCCGGGGTTGTTAGGCATGAGAAAGGAGGGAGGAAGACGCGGTCCTGAGGGCTGGCTCGATGCCGAGTAATTCCAGTAAGGCAGGGTGAACTCCGGATCGTTGCTTTCCTTGCGAACGATCCGTTCCAACCAGTACACATACATCCGATGCCAGGGCAGAAAATAATTCTCATCTTCGTTCTGGCCGTGCGCCTCACAGGTGTCCCACATATCTTGCGCCAATGCTTTCCATGCTGCCGGCGGTAGTGGAGGGGGAGCGGGAGGTGAGTTATAAGTATTGGCAATCATGTTTGCCTTGGTCTGAGGATCGAAGTCGGGCGGTACCCAGTGGGTGTACCACTGGAAGTTCCAACTCCGCGGATCGGCCGTTGGCCTCTGCATCATCTTTCCGACCGCGTCCTTGTACTTGGCCAGCATGGCCTTCCCGCTTGGAGACATCACGTTGTAGCGGACACGGCTAGGCTCCGGCTGGGCATGGGCATGCTTCTCCATCCATAGCCAAAATGGAATCGCAGCACTGCTCTTCAGGAATGCTCGACGTGAAGAATCGGACATGGGTTCCTCACTTCCGCCGGATTCGTAAATCTGACTAACTCGGCGGCCCAGAATTATAGACCAGTATGTCAATCCGGTAAGACAATTTAAGAAATTGTCCGGAATCAGGAAAAGGGCCTAATTAGAATCTTGCTATTCCGTGGCCAGCTCAATCCTGCCAATACGCGGTTTTGCAGCCGGGAATGGAGATCCGGACGGAACGATGCTTAGGGTAGTCGCAGGCGTAAGTCTGTTGGACTCGGTAAGAGATTTGATGAGAGCGGTGATGTCGTAGCTCACAAAACTGTTACCACCGCTTGCCACGCCAGTCCTTCCGTAGAAATTTAGCGCTCCGACATAGTGAGTATCTTCTTTCCCCGGTTTCTCATTGGCTGGCAAATCAAAGTATAGGTGGTATAAAACGCCGGGAGCGGTCTCGGCAAATTGGTCATAAACCAGCAGAAACACATGAGCACTGCCGCCAGAACAGATGAGGTTCCTCAGTGTCTCGGCGCTCAACGCTCGACTGTCCGCCTGAAGAGCGATGCGTGTTTCGGGGACGATCAGTTCGATTTCTTCGTTACTTGAGGCAATGATATGGAAATGCCGCCTCGCAGGTTGATCCGTTGCCCCTGGATGCTGGTTTGCGTTGCAGAGAAGAAAAGGCAGCAACACCGATGTAATAATGAAAAGGCCCCTCATCCCGCTCTCACATCCGTGAATCTCCGAAACAAGCAACTGGCTTCATTATATGGCTGCGGCAGGAAACTCACCAGGATCAGGGCAATGGCGCTTAAACTCCCAGCTCAGGCCATCAAAGGGGCGGTTGATGGAAAATGATCGACGTGGCCGAACTCCGATTGTTCGCGACTTTCCACCGTCTCATTGAAGTCAGTCTCGAGCCGTTACTGTCGGAATGAGGAAAAGTTTGTCCATCCACTGCCCCCCCGCCAATACCCAAGAGAGAAGCGAGCGCAATCAACACAGTCACATGTTTCATCACAGTTGGCATGGGTTTGAACAAATATCATCCGTAAGTCAGCGCTTTCGATATGATCCCGGGGCGCATCGGACAACTCGCCCTCTCACTTTTGCTGCCGCAATTGCTCAAGGACCTTCCGCGCCGAATCGCGCTCCATCGACATAGGGGCGTTCTCTGCCTCCCTTTGAATATCCGACTCGAACTGCGATAAATGAAAAGCTCCCACCAATTCTTCACCGACTTCCTGCACCGGATAAAACGAATCGTGTACGGCAGCACGGACCACGTCTGCCAGCGCCTGCGAGCGATTCTTAACGGCAGATTCCGGAAAACTTTCCAGTGCGGCGAGCGCGGACAGCCGGATCCGTTCGGAAACACCCGGCTGCGCCTGTGCAAGCAGAATCTCCAGAGCCTTGGGATTTTCTGTTGATGCCAGGCCAGTCAGGGTCGCCTGCATGACATGAATTTCAGGAGACTTCTGCGCCTCCGCCTGCAAAGTTTCGAACGCTGTCGCCACACCGGATCGACCCAACTGCTTCGCGGCGGCCGCTTGGACAGCATAGCTGGGATCAAGCTGAAGAGAGCGCACCAGGGCATTGAATATCTCTTGTTCTTTCGAGAAAATCCCCAGCGCTTCAACAACTGCAGTCCGCACCCGGTTATCTTTCTGCTGTTGCAGAGCTGTGAGCAAAACGTCTTTCGATCGTTCCGTACCGATGTTGCCGAGGCACGTCGCTGCAGCCGCGCGCACGCCATGAAACGCATCCGTGGCGAGAATGTGCGCCAGAGTTTCGACGCGTCTTTCAGTCTCCGTTGATTTCGTCGTTCCCAGCTGCCGCACCGCCCAAAGACGGCTCATCATCGACGGATCTTGTTCGGCTTGCGCAATCAGCGACTCCAACGACTCGTCAAACTCCACAGTCTTATCGACAAAATCATCCGGGTCAAAGTCGATCCACAACGGCTCGAATTCCAACGCGATCTCGAACTCCTGTCGCTGCAAATTGTCGCGGACTTGGATCTGCCGACGCTCGCCATTGGCGCCATAGAACGCGAGTTCAATCGGCATTTCGAAAATTGGCGTCTCCGCGTCTAGGCGTTGCGTCTGCGCGATCGTGACTCGTTCTACGTTTTTTGCGCCATCATATTTTGCTTCCACCCGGTATTCGGGATAGCCAGCCATGAATACCCATTCTCGAAAAAACCAGCTAAGCTCTTGCCCGGTCGTGCTCTGGATGGCAGCGATCAAGTCGGCAGTATCCGCTGTCTGAGCCCGATGAGCAGTCAAATATTGATGAAGTGCGCGAAACAACGGTTCATCCTGCGAAGCCGGCTTCGACAAAGCGTCGGCACCGTCCACCACATAGCGCAGCATCTCCAAGACGGCTGCACCTTTTTCATGCGTGGTCGCGTCGAACATATCCAGTGGATCGGCATAATGCCTATCGACGAGCGGCCGGCGATAAGCCTCGCGGTCCTCCTTTTGCGCCATGAACTGGTCGTCGTAAATGGCAAAGCGGAAGGCATCGTTGCCTTCGTGGTGTTGAATGTAAAGCGCTTCCATATAGGTCGCAAAGCCTTCGTTCAACCAGATGTTCGCCCAATCGCGTCCCTGGACGAAGTCGCCGAACCAGTGCTGACCCAACTCGTGTGATACGAGATTCGTGCTCGGGTAATCCTGTTCAGCCCTCTCGTCGTGCAAGGTCGTATCCGTCAGCGTGGTTGCGCTGACGTTTTCCTGCCCGCCGAACATGAAGTTGTGCACGGTGGTCTGCGCGTATTGCTCATACGGGTAGTCGATGCCAGTGGCGCGCGAGAAAAATCCGATCATATCCGGCGTCAGATGAAAGGACCGGCGCGCCGTGGCTTCATCAACTGTGATGGGCACGTAATAGTCGACCGGTTTATCTTCGTACTTGTCGCTGAACTTGCGCCAGGGACCCGCAGCGATCGAAATCAAGTACGAGCTGTGCGGGATGCTTTCCACCCAATCGTAAGTCACCTGCCCGGCTGAATGCGTAATCTTCACCAACTTCCCATTCGACACGACCGATTGTCCCTCAGGAACCGTTGTGACGGTTTCGCTCGTCGCCATGTCGTTCGGATAATCCCAGCAGGGAAACCAGTAGTGGTTCAGTTCCGGCTCGCCCTGCGAAAACACCTCGCGCGGCCGGTCCGGAGAGCTCTCAGTCGGGTTTACAAAAAACAATCCGGTGCGTGGAAACCCATGGTAGACGATGCGCACCTTCAATCCAGTCGTTGGATCGTAATCGCGGTCCAGAGTAATCCAGAGGCGCGAGCCTTCGGTTCCGAACGCCAGTGCGACAGGTTTTTCTTGCGCCCGATCCAATGTCACCACTTGGATTGTCAGTTCAGCACTGTCTAGGTAAAACTTTCGAAAATGTCTATCGAAAGGCCGCAACGTCACGACTTCATCGCCGAATATTTCCCCCTTCGATTGGTCGAAACGTAGCGACAGCTTGTAGTTTTCGACGTGGTAGGTCCGGTTGGGAGCCCATCGCCAGATTTCAGGATTGCCAAAGACGTGGGCTTCTGCCGCGTGTATCGGGGCAACCAAAATGAAAATCCAAATGGTGGTGAGAAAGAACCTCTCCGCCCCTCGAGCCAGGGCATAATCTCGTAGACGTCGTAGACGCTCTGTTCCAAACTGTGCAGTCAATCTCAGGCGGCCTATCGGTGTGACTTGGTTTAGGCGCATAAAAAAAGAAGATGTCTAGCGCGGGATGACGTAAGAAAAAGCGAAACTATCTTCGTCTGTGGCGTGACGATTTGTCTTGAACGGAATTGATGCCTACCAACCCGAATGAAAGAACCTGCATGCCCGGATCAGTTTTGGCTCGGGCGAAAATGTTGCTGCAAATCTTTCGTAGCAAATAACGGGGCAGTTCTTTTGGGAGGTCTTTTCAGTGGACGATGTTGACTGCGATGACCGGAGTGAACGAGTCAGTCGTGTTTTTGCCGGCGGGGAAGATGCGCGTGCCGACGATGACTCCAACTTTGCTGTTAAAGTTGTATTCGATCGCGGGAGCCAGGCCGAAGTACTGGCTGACACCAGAGTTGAGCAGGATGGACTGGGCAGGGTCTGAGATGTTGTAACCGCTCACCGCAGTGCTGTATTGGTGACGAAAAACGGCATCCCCGGCGAGCACCCAATGGCGGGTGACGCTGTATTCGGCGGCTAAATCCACGAAGAGCGCGGCGCCAGGACTGGTGTGACCGCGAAATCCTTGAGATGTGCCGTAGACGCTGGAGTCCTCCACATTGACGGACTTGGAAAATGCCTGCGTGACGTTGAAGCGCGTGCGAAGGATGCGGCCGTTGGGCATCCAAAAGAAAGTCTGTGTGTACAGCCCGAGGGTGGTGGTGTAGGCGCCGGCGCCGAGGCCGCTGCTGGGACGGTCGAGTCGATCGTACTCTCCAGTGGGGAACGTTTCCTGCACATTCACTGAAGTTGTAGGAGCCCAACGGCCTTCATGGAACAGATTGAGCCGGTATTGCGCCTGGACTGTAAGGTCGCCGATGCCGACGCCAGGGCTACTGGGGCCGTTGCTGGGTTCGTCGTAGCCGAAGGTGGGGAGCAATCCGACGGTGAACTTGTTGAAGAGTCCGTAGTTCATGTAGGTGAGAGAACCGTAGCTGTTCTCATGCGGCGTGCTGACGCGCGTGCCCCTGGAGTTGTAGAAGCCTTCGGTAATTACGTCATAAACATAAGGCTCGATCAGAAGGTGGCCTTGCGGCAGCGTTGACGCATTGGGCGCAAGCAAGGGACCGGTCCACCAGGCGTCGTCGAACGACTCGCGAAGCGCAGGCGAAGGCGCAGACTGGGCGGCGGCCAGGCAAACGAGAGAGAGCAAAGCAATCGAATTCTGAAGCACTCGCAACACATTCAGCTCCATCGGACAGCCTCTATGCGCTAGTTCGTTCTTTCGGGGATGCTTGTCGACTCCCAATACCAAGAAAATAGACTGGAACGCCAATCGCCAGTAGCCCGAGGCCGACCGATGCACCTCCCGGCCGCTCAACTAGGGTGCTAAATATCACTCCCGCAGCGGTGGCACAGAATAGCAGGGAGAGCCAGGGATATCCGGGAACGGAGAACACCCGCTCTAGTTGCGGCTGAGTACGCCGAAGGACCAGGACCGCAGCGACCGCCAACCCGTAGAAGATCCACGCAGTGAAAATGACATCAGTAAAGAGCTGCTGATAGCTCCCCGATGCGGCGAGCGTAGCTGCCCACAGGCCTTGGACTCCCAAGGCGACCATTGGAGTGCCGTGGCGGTCGCTCAACCGCCCGAAAGCTCTAGGAAATATGCCTTCGCACGCCATGGCATAGTACACACGAGGTCCCGTCAGTATCATGCCGTTCAGGGATCCCAGGACGGAAATCAGGATCAAGACGGACAGGGTACTCGAGGCGAATGAGCCGAAAACCTTTTGAACGGCTGAGGCCGCGACAGCATTGCTACTCTGAATCTCACCCGGCGATAATGTGTGGTAATAACCTAGATTTGCCGCCACAAAGATGAGCATGACAATCGTGGTGCCATAAATCAGGCTTCGCGGTAGATCCCGGGTGGGTCTCTGCATCTCTCCCGCCACAAAAGAGATGACGTGCCAGCCCTCATAGGCCCAGAGCACAGCAACCAGTGCGATGGTGAAATTGGTCAAGGAGAAAGATGCGGCAATGGATGTCTCTTGTGCCGCCAAAAGATGTATCGGGCGCGTGCCCTTGGTATTCAGGAGAAGAATGACTCCTGCCACACCGCCCATTTTGGCGCTGGCGATGAAGTTTTGCACGAGTTTCCCACCGCGAATCCCAATACAATTGATGATGGTGAGCGTAACTATGCTGAGTACGCTCAGCAACTTCACCTCGATCATGGTTAGCGGTGCGATTTGACCCGCATACAGCCCGAAAGCGACTCCCAAAGCGGCGATACTACCGGAGTGAATCATCACGAGAAGCGCCCAGGCGTATAGGAAAGCGGGAAGTGGTCCGTAGGCTTGCCGCAGATAGGTACATAGACCGCCAGTGCCGGGAAAAATCGACCCTATCTCCGCAAGAGATAGGGCACCGAAGAGCGTCAGAATCCCGCCCACGATCCAAACCAGCAGAACAGTCGCTAGTGAATGAAGCTGAGCGGCAATGGTGCTGGGAATGAGAAAGATTCCTGAACCAATGATTGTCCCGACAACAATTGCGACGCCATCAAAGAGATTTAATTCCTTGCGTAACCGGTCTACAGGGACGCTCTGGTTCGATGTTCTCAAAGCCATCTTAGAAAATCTTGCGGAATACCCTCTGAGTTTTGATGAGTTCGTATCCGTTGGCTGTATAGAATCCGTGTGCCCGTTTGCGCACAATATTGCAATTCACCGAGATGGTTCGGCAGCCCAGGTTGTGTGCCCATTCCTCTGCGGCGCCGAGCAATACCTTTCCGATTCCGCGACAACGGGCATTCTCGTCGACAACTAACCCGCTGACCTCAGCGCAACCATCTAACTCAACTGCACGGAAGACATAAACACCAATCCAGCCCGCAACTTGACCATCAGCAAGTTCGGCAACAAAGACGCCATATTGGTTGGGGTCTCGCATGTGGCTGAGTCTCTGGCGAATCTCCTCGGCTCTGCACTGATATCCGAGTTGCCCAGCAAGGTCAGCCATTCTTTCATAGTCGCTTGGTCGAGGCGTTCGCACGCCGCAAATGGAGGGTGTCGTACCCAGATTGAGATCGGCGGCCATCTTAGATCGAGAATTTAGCATCCCTTCTCCGCAATAAACGTCTCAAGTCTGCCTATTTCTCCTCTACCTAAAAGTTTGGCTCCGTGTTTCGTTCGATACAAGAGGGGCAGTGTCAGCCCCCTCGCTGCGCTCGATTGGGTGGGGGATATCAACAAATTCAGTTTCGAAAATGAATCACGCAGCTGAGGATTCTCTTGAATCTATGTGATAGTTACCTTACCGATACGACCGGACCTACGCCAACGCCGAATATTTGCGCACCACCATTGAAATCGGTAGTCCGACCATAAACATGTGTACGGCAACGTCCCTAATGAGTTTCGCAATCGGTGGAAGCGCAATTTGTATGTGATAGGCAGAGATGGGCAACACGAAGTAATACATAAAGACGTAGACGGCAACTCCGTAAAGCAGTCCCGATGGAATTGGGTGCTTTACCAGGAACTTCAACTTGCGGCTGGCCAGGTAGAAAACTGCCGAAGCCGTAATGGCAATTAGAAAATGAAAACAAACTCCCAGCGCCGCGGTCGCCAGCCCTCCGCGAAAAGAAGACATTCCTAAAAGTCCGCCAGCGATGGCCTGGAAGAGATGGACAGGGCTCTTTCCCTCCAAACCAGATTCCACAAGTGCGGCCGTTATATCAAGAGATCCTGCTAGCATGCCGGCCCATCCAATAGCGCGGTAACCCCGAGAGGGTTGCGTCAGAGACGAAGAGGAAGTTGAGATCGTAGAGAAACGCATATATTAAGCGGTCTGAGGCAAAGCCTGAGCCGGCCACGATTTCGGTCCCCACAACCAGGCAACAACCAGCGCGAAGATAAAGTTCTCGCTGCTCACTTCGCAAAAATGGGCCCAGCGAACGACATCGGGGAACACTGGATTGGGAATCAGCAACGGGGCGACTCCGGTAAGAATGGCGAAAACGGCGGCCCCTGCCAGTGTCCCGCTGCCGCGCGGCAGGCCGAGAATGCGAACGAGAGCCAGGACTAGGAGCGTAAACAAAGGCCCACGCAGAAAAAATTGCAAAGCGGCGACCTGGCCGAATGAGGGCAGACGCTGGGTAGCGTAGAACTCCCTGACGTAGGGATAAATCACGGCTCCCACGGTGAAATACAGAGTAACGTAGAGCAAAGCCGCTGTGATGAGCTTCCACGCGGTCTCGCCCAGCGATTTCCCGCGGAAGGGTCGGTAGTGCGCTCTTGAATCCGGGCCCTGTCTGCCAAAAAGGACTGCCCAGACAGGAACCGCCAGAATGGCGGAGACCAGCTTCAACAAAAAGACTCTTTTCCAGCTCAAAGGCGTGTTGGGCAGGAAAACTGCTGCCTCGATCAAATCAATGAGCGATTCGGAAAGGGGAAGAGCGGCGATGACAGCGCCCAGTCGCCAACCGCGCCACTCTGCGCGTGCCGCAGCAAACGAGAGTGCGGTGGTTGTCAGCGCATTGCTGAGCGCCAACCAGAGCAAAAAGTGCGGTGCCGCCACCATCGGCAGTGGCACGAGTACTCCTGCGATGATCTGAACAAGCCCGAGGGCCATGAAAGCCAGCACAGCACGCGGAATTGCCTCGCTAAACGTCATAAGGTCTCTCTTCTTGTTCGGGACAAATCTTTTTCGTAGCCTTGATCGCAAGGCGTGTGCGGCATCCGGCCGTGCCCCTTTCTTGTCCTGGGCTGTATGAACCCAGGCTCGTCGGAACTCCGGGACAAGCCATTGTCTGGTGTATTAGGATTTCACAACTCCCCAACCGGTCGCCACTATCGGCGCGGGCGTCTTCACCGCATCCTCCGCTCCCCCCGAGTCAATTAACCGGGGGACGTCGCGCCTTGTCTCGCACCAGTCGTTTAAAGTGTAACCGAATAAACCAACAATGGTAGTTACATATCGAAGCTATCAGAACGCGAAGGGACCGTCAATTCGACCACGAAAGCAGGCAGTCAAAACTCTTCAGACAGTACCCGGACGCCCCATTTTTTCCAAACTACTGTAGCGTCTCGGGCAAAGATAGTGGATCACTCTGGTTGCATTTGTCTAGAATGCATTTGACTTTACCGGAAAGGCGCGGATCTGGTTATCCTAGTCGCCGGGTAGTCGTCTAAACCGTCAACATGTCGCCGCTGGCCCATGAATCACGATTTCGCAACATTACGCCTGGCATAGAAACGTTACCCCACGAATTCAGCTTGCCGCGGCATCGCCATCTTCGCCCCTACGCGACAGTTGTATTGGCGGGCACCTTCGAAGAATCCGGATATAACGGTCGTATACACGCCACGGCAGGGGATGTTCTCGTGCACTCCGCGTTGGATTGTCATGGAAATCAGATGGTCTCCGCCGGAGTCAAGCTGATAAGACTTGATTGGGCGGACGATAGCGGTGTCGGCGGACTCTATCGTTTGGACGATGTGGATGAGCTCGCCAAAACGGCTGAGAAGGATGTAATCGAGGCAACGCTTTTGCTAAAGCGTACTCTGCGCGAAAAGCGACTGCCCTCCTCTGGGCAAAAAAATGATTGGCCAGATCTGTTGTTGTCTGACTTGGCAAGGAACGCTTCAACAGAGATTGGTGTGTGGGCGGAAGTAAACGGTCTGGCGCGGGAGACAGTATCTCGGGGGTTCGCTGCGGCGTATGACATCACGCCGTCTGTCGTACGTGCCGAATTGCGAGCTCGCTCTGCGTGGCTTCGCATAACGAGCGGGTCCGAACGCCTGAGCAGGATCGCAGTCGAGACAGGTTTCGCTGACCAGGCTCACATGACGAGGTGGATTCGCCGCATCACGGGAGCCCCGCCTGCCGCTTGGCGGCGGAATCACCAACTGGTACAGATGTCCTGATCGTTGGAGCTGGAAGGAGTTGGTGATGTTCAGGATCGCGGCTAAGCTTCGCTCCACATCGAGTTGCGTCCAGGCCGATGAAGACGCGCTAATTTGCATGCCTTCCGCCCCTTCCACACTGTGGCCGCCGCACCAACCTGTTCCTTCGCACCAAAATGTTCCTTCCGCCTGCACGCCGTGGATGACGCGCAATATAATCTCATCATCGCCAAAGGGAACCAGGATCTGATTCAATTCGACCTGATTGAGGACTTCGAACCCTGCGGCACGGAACCCTCCCTCAGACTTTGCTGCATGCACACCGATGCGCTCAATCAATTGTTCAATGCCTGCACGTCCCAGAGAACGTAACGCCGCCCAGATTTCGACGGCGCGTGCCCGACGCGACGACTCTGGTCCCCACTGCATGGGCTCGCGGTGGGGCACTTGTTTCCCTGGGCGCTCGTCGTTTCGCGCGTGTATTTAAAAGACATACGACTGTTTCTCCCGATGCCTACCTAGAGTGCATTCGCATCCGAAACGTGCAGGCGTTACTTGATCGAGTCCACACGCTTGCTTCAGCCGCTGCAGCGGCAGGATTGGCCGATCAGAGTCATCTGATCCAACGCTTCAAGCGATTCCTCGAAATCACACCTGGTGAGTACGTTCGCCAACGAAGGGTTCAAGCGCCCTCTGACCTCCGATCCAAGGGGCTTACCGCTGAACGGGAATTTCCTCTCCTTTTAGGGAGAGCAGGTAGTCGTCTTGGTTCATCGCGATGATCCCGTCCCACGATGGAGATTACGGCTGAGCACGCGAACCCCGTTCATTGCACGTTTGGGGTCTACTCCTTCATGTCAAGAGTAATCGATGCTTCGGGCGTTGGAGCGGTGCTGCGGGTGAGACCAACAATCCAGCGACAAACCTTGAAACTGGCAAATCAGAAATACTAAAGGTGACTCTTTTTGGTTATCCAGCTTGGGTGTTTGAACGACAAGTGAGGAACGGAACCTCGTGCCATGTCTCCCCGCCGTGGTTTTAGTCACGCCAATGAGACACTCCCACGCGTTTTTGTACGAGTCAGAGCGAACAAGGACGCCACCACGATGATCGCGCCGAGCCACTGAAAGGGACCTAGCGCCTCCGACAGAAACAATGCTGCGGTGCTTACGCCGAATACGGGTATCAGGCATAAGGACAATCCGGCGACAGCAACCGGGACCGTGCGCATTCCCAGCAGATACAGCCAAAACGCCGCAGCGTATTGCACCAGACCCGATACAATCGCCATCACAAGAGTCCGGGCATCAACGGCAGAGGGGTGGTGCTCCAATCCCAACCAGAAAGCCATCGCGAGCAACAGAAATGCACTCAGAAGCGCTGCGCTTTGTTGCAGAGCCACAAGTTGTAACGGCTTGATAGACTTGACGTAGCGGCTGGACAACACAACGTACACAGCAGCACAACCTACTCCGATCAACACCAGGGCATCGCCTCGCAGTTGCCCCTGCCCCGGATTGCGAATGTCAGGCCAGCTGATGAGGAGAACGCCGGCCAGCGCCGCGAACATCACCCGGAGAATTGAGCCTGAGGGCGTTTGCCGAAGCAAAATCCACGCTACGATTACAATAAGGACCGGCTCTACTGCAGCCAGCAGGGTGACGTTGCTCGCTGTAGTTGTTGCAAGGCCAGCCATCACAAAGCCGTACGCAAGGCCCGGTTCCAGAACTCCTGTCAGCGCAGCGACCCGCTCCGGACGTCCTAGACGAATCTTTGCATTGTTACATAGCAGAATTAGCCATAGTGCCGCGGAGCTGGCAAGAAGTTGGATCACCAAAAGGGTCAGGGGCGGTAAAGATGAGAGTAGCGCCTTGCTCAGTGTCGTGGAGCCGCCCCAGCAAGCCGAAGCTCCGACGAGAGCGAGCGTGCCATTGTGCTTACGCAGTGTACTCACGTCAGCGACTCCAATGGATCCGGCGCATCCTCGTCTGTGATCGGGCAACGCGAGGGCACGCATACCGCCTCGTCGCACAAGCGGCAGATCCGCCTTCTCATGAAATGTATTGGCAGGATCGGCAAAAACAGATGGCACATAACCACCGGGTTCGGCCTCATGAAACTTGGGATGAAACACAATCTGCGCGCCGCGCCGCGCAGCCCAACGAACCGTTTCCGGATAGCGCCAACCCTCGTGGCAAATCGCAATGCCGAAGGTCAACGGACCGGCTTGAAAGGAATTGCATTGGCATCCTTGGCTTCAGCCTTACGTATCCGGAAATCACGCAGCCCTACCCATTGTTCTTTGCCGTCTAAAATATGTGTTCGCTTCGGGGCGAAAGAGCACATAGGCGAACAGAACTAGGATCACTGCATGACCCGCCGCCTTGCCCAAAGAAAAGAAAGAACTGAAAACTACGTGGAAGGTAATCCACGCTAGTGCAACCCAACGTCCCCAGTTGTTCCCGCGGAGAAGGAGAGTTCCACCAACAATCGCCACTGACTCGATCACAAAAATCCAACAGTTTCCTCCCTGAAATGCGTGTTGGGGCCCTATCTCATTGAGGTGGAATGCAAAACCACCTGTACCCACCACAATGTGCAGTAAACCAATGATCGTGACTAATAGTGGTCGCTTGTTCATTGAGCCTCCCGAGCACATCCGCGGTCACGCTTCGGAGGCTGAAAGTGGTCGCGATGTTGTCATTCATAAGTCCAACAGTGTTAAGACTCCTGTTTACCATGACTCCTTGTAACTAGTCAATATTTGTTATGTAGTTACAAAGAAAAGAATGGTAGCCAGCGACTGTTCCTGGGGGAATTGGCGTCGGGCAGCGAGAATACTGATGTCCATTTGAAACACTTTTATGCAGGGAAACTCCGATTTTCGTCTCCGATCGGTTACGATCGGATGGCAACAGCCATGATCGTGTTGCCTATACAGGGATCGAAAAGGCCGCTGTCGCAGAGCTAGCTTCAGGCTCGAAGCCAACGGGCCGCGCACTTCCGAGCGCGGCCCAGAACGGGGGAGGCGACCAAGGACAGCACAGTAAGGAGTCTGCCATTTTCGAGAGTTTCCGAGGGACCCCATCCGGACTGTAGCGAAGGGGAAGCTTACTCCCTATATCCTCGCCGATTGCTTCACTGGTGTCTTGTGGAATCTTGCTCTTCTGGATGAAGATGGCGTGAGTCGGATGGAGTTCTCACAGGGCGCTCAGCGCGTGTCGGCAACCGGCACCGCACAGGAATATCCCGACAGGCCAGTTGGACCGGATACGGAAATGCCAGGTTAGCGATCTAGAGGGTTTGGTTCCGGTCCCATGTCACGCCGCTTTGTAAAATCTTGCGGTGCCTTTCGAAACCATTGGGGCTTGCGGGTTCCAAACAATCCGTCGCAGCAGATTAACTAGCTGTGTGGCCCTGCACTTCTAGATAACCCGAAGGTTTCTTCATCCAAAACTCCTGAGTGTCGCCGCGCAAGCATTTGTTTAGTCTGTAACCTGTACTCTGCTGTTGACAAGTTACACAGGAATGTTAAAGTCGCAAGGATGGTGCTTTGCCTCTCCGCCTGTGCTGAGTACCAGACAATCCAGGATTGGTAGCGCTCGTTGCACTCGGGATTGTTGGGGCGCTTGCTGCGGAGGACATGTATTCATTTGTCTTGAGAACTGGGCCGCGATTTGCAGAACAGGTCTACCGCCTATGACCGCGCATAACATAATCATCGACGACGGCTTGATGCACGTCTTGTAAGATCGGAAATGCGTGTCGATGTCTTGACTCACAAGGAGCTTTGAGGACATGGTGAATGAAACAACTGACAGGCGGGTGCAATTCGACTTCGAGCTGGAGTTCTCGAACGGAGGGGGTCTACAAGGGCAGGCTTTTCGCCTCGACATCGACGGAGAGAACATCAGCGATGAGGAACTGGCCGACTTTGTTATTCGCGATTTGCGGTTGTTGATGGTTCGGAAGGTGCGTATTCTCAAGAAGCATGTGCTCCATGAAAGACATAAACGGTCGATTCCACTCCTCAAGAAAGCAGAAGTTACGACGGCGCGTTTGGTCGATCTGAGCCACACGATCGTTCAGGGTATGACCACTTACAAAGGTTTCCCTGCTCCTTTGATCTGTGATTTTATGAGCCGCGAAGCCTCCCGGCAGTTCTACGAGAAGGGTACGTCTTTTCAAATCGGAAGAATCGAAATGATTGCCAATACAGGGACGTATCTCGACAGCCCCTTTCATCGCTTTGCGGAGGGCAAGGATATCTCCGAGCTCGACTTGCCTAGTGTCGCGGGCCTGGAAGCTGTAGTGGTCCGGATGGAAGGCATGGCAAGCCGGGCCGTCGACCGGCAGGCTTTTCTGCCCGTGGACGTGCGCGACAAGGCAGTGTTGGTACACACCGGCTGGGCGCAGCACTGGGGCACAGATCGATATTTTGAAGGCCACTCGTTCCTAACGGAATCTGCTGCGGCCTATCTCAAGGAGCAGGGCGCAATACTGGTCGGCATCGACTCCCTCAATATCGACGACACCTCCGGCGGCGCGCGCCCTGTACATACTACCCTTCTGGGCGCCGGCATCCTGATCGTCGAAAACCTTTGCAATCTTGAGAAACTCCCAACCTCCGGTTTCAGTTTTAGTGCCGTGCCCGTGAAGGTGAAGGGCATGGGGACATTTCCGGTGCGAGCCTACGCCAGGGTACAGTAACGGTGAGCACTCTGGGTATGATGATCGACGCGTTTGGGTGGTTTGGAGGTCTAATCTTGATTGCCGCGTATACTCTGATTTCCCATGGCTCCATGAGCGGTCGAAGCGTTTCCTACCAATCCTTGAACGTCGCAGGCAGCGTCTTACTCATGGTGAACACCGCATGGCACCATGCATGGCCATCCTCGGCTGTAAACCTGATTTGGGTCGCCATCGCCGTCGGAGCGCTGATTCGGGGGCAGAAGGCAGACGCCGCCGACGGACTGTGACAGGTTGGCGAACCTTGATCAGATGCGGACGAACGATTCGGGTATGCGAGTAACCGGGAGTGCGGGTTGTGATTTTCGTCGTGGTCTCGGTTTATCTGCAGGAAGACGCCTTCATACGCGGCGCAATATTCTACAAGAAGCCCTGAAACCGTGCCGACTACGATTATGGTGCCAGTTATAAAGTTTTCGATGCGCGGCGATTGATGATTGAAGCACGCACCGGAGCTCCTATCTCGTAGTCCGCCAATCCTAAATAACCGTGAATCCCTGCAAACCTACTTCGTCTTCCAACGTGGATCGACGAGGCCCTTCTGCCTTATCGAAGAGCGCGTTCGAGGTCTGAGCATAGGTCGTCGGGATCGTCTAGACCGATGGAAGTGCGGAATATGCCATCACCGGCGAAGCTGCGATAGCTCTCTTTTTGCGCTTCCGTAAGATGAAAAGACGTCCGCAGTACGTCTTGGGTCGGGATGTAATAGATCAGGCTTCGCTGTTTACCCAGGGACACCGCATAGACGAAGATGCGCGTGCGCCGTGCAATCTTGCGAGCTACTTCGATAGCGTCGCCATATACCTGAAACGTCAGCATGCCGGAGAAGGTCGCCATTTGCTTTCGTGCCAGGTCATGCTGTGGATGTGACGGGAGTCCGGGATAGATCACTCGTTTGATAGATGAATGCGATTCGAGAAAGCTCGCCACTTTCATCGCGCTTTCCGCGTGAGCGCGCATCCGCAACTCAAGCGTATGCAGGCCCCGTCGGATCAGCCAGGCATTGAATGGACTCAAGGCTCCACCTAGGTGGACCAATGAAGACTGGCGAAGTTCGGCGAGCGATCTGCGCCTTCCAATGACGACACCACCCAAAGCATCGCCATGGCCGTTGAGGTATTTGGTAAGGGAATGCACGACGAAATCCGCACCCAAAGCAAGCGGCCGTGTAGCCACCGGTGTTGCCAAAGTCGAATCGACCACAAATTGTGCTCCTGCTTGACGTGCAAGCAGGGCGACCGCAGCCAAATCCGTCAGACGAAGAATCGGATTACAGGGGGACTCTGCCCAGAGCAGCCGAGTATTGGGTCGGACCGCAGCGGCTACTGCATCGAGATCCGAGAAGTTCACCGTTGTTACCTCTAGGCCGAACTCTGGTAGTGTGTCATGGGCCAGTTCTGAAACGCCCGGATAACAGACATCGCTAAGTACCAGATGATCGCCCTTCTTCAGTGTGCCGAGCAGGAGCCCGGCCGCTGCAGCCATGCCACTGCCGAAACAAAGTGCGTCCTCACCGTCTTCGAGATCGGCTAGCTTCTGTTCCAAATTGCGGACTGTCGGGGTTGACCATCGAGCATAGAAATATGGGTCTCCTTCCTTAAGATCGGCAGCAGAAAACCCGGAGCCGTCAGGCTCGGTAACGAAGTTAGTGGACAGGACAAGGGGAGCCTCGACAGATTTGGTCGTTGGATCTGGTTCTTCTCCGACATGAAGTGCACGGGTTCTGAGAGCAAGTTTTCGTTCTTCAGCCATTCCTCCTCCTGTGCTATGGAGATCAATTTACGTTGCCGTCTCTCGTCGTCCCCGGAATTCGCTGTTTTCGGAACTACGCTGCATTCTCGGGAAAACCGGCCCGAAGTGAAAACTGTCGCGCTTCTGCATCCACGTCCGCCTTGCTGGCTTTGCGAGTAAACGATTCACGATTCACGAGTAAGTATGCTCGTTGGGCCGTCAAGCTGTCTTGTAAGATCTTGCGCCGTGACGAGCCTGAAGCCTATGAAAACTCTGGGCAATTCCGTTCCCAAGCCAACCCCAACTCAGGGTCCATTTCATCCCCATGTGTCCAGCTGGCAACATGTGGTAAGAGCGCCATCCAAAACCATTCGATTCATGCCATTCCTAATCGAGGAGCGCAAGATTCCACAAGACCATAGAAAAGCAACCGACAAAAATGCTGTGGGGATGACCTTCCCCGTTACTATAGTCCGGGTAGGGCGTCCTTCGAAAACCATCGAGGGGAAAGCATGAGTGTTAAGGTCTGCTGATGAATGATTTCTGACTTCCCGAGCCGGTCCATTTGTGCAGCCGTGGTTGCGGCGTGTGGATCGAGATAAGATCACCAAAACTTGAATGAAAGGATTCTCTGCAATGTCCGCGTTCCTCATCGTTGAGATCGAAGTGCACGACGAAAAAACCTACGCTATCTATCGGGCAAGAGTCGATGCCAATGTAGCGGCTGCGGGGGGCTCCTACCTCGTTCGCGGCGGGGAACTAGAAGTTCTCGAAGGGAACTGGCATCCCAAACGGCTTGTGGTCATTCGCTTCGATTCCGGGGAGGCCGCGCGCCGATGGTGGAGCGGTCCCGGATATGCCGACTTGAAAGCGATGCGGCATCGATCGGCCACAACCAACATGATTCTGGTGGAAGGGGTCCCTGGCGTTTAGCAACAATCGCTAAAGGTCAAAAATGCCGATTCGTTGCTCGCTGAAACATCAACTGGCCTTAGGTGCGGTCTTGCTGGGCTTGATCTGCTGCCATTCGTCCTCGGTCAGCATTCGGCCCAGCGCGGTGAATTCGCCCGCACCTTGGAGCCACTCTCCACCGTCCATCGTTACCACTTCGCCATTGATGAAGCTCGAATTGTCACTGATCAGAAATGCCGCGAGATTTGCGAACTCCTGTTGCGTACCGAAGCGGCCGAGCGGGATGCGTTGTTTTGCGCACTCCTCCAACTCTGGCCGCGGCAGAAGGCGAGAAAAAGCGCCCTTGGTTGGTATCGGCCCAGGAGCAATGGCGTTCATCCGGATGCCACGGTTGCCCCACTCGACGGCGAGACTTCGGGTGAGCGTCTGCACCGCCGCCTTGGAGATCGCGGAGGGAACGACATAGGCGGATCCCGTTATCGTATAGGTAGTTGCCACATTGAGGACGGACGCAGGAAGACCGGCAGAAAGCCAACGCTTGCCGCAGGCCAGTGTGGTGTGCAGCGTTCCCATCAGGACGATGCCGATCACCGACTCAAAAGCACGCAATGAGAGGTCCTCAGTCCGCGCCAGAAAGTTTCCGGCAGCGTTATTCATAAGCACATTCAGCGGACCGTCCTGCCAGATGGCCGCAATCATCTCTTCGACGGCCGCCGCATCACGGACGTCGCAAGGAAGCGAGTGAATGCGCCCGCCCGTGCTCTTGCGCAGTTCTCGTTCCGTGCCCGTCAACATCTCTTGGCGTCGACCGCAAATGTAGACTTCTGCGCCGAGAGTGAGGAAGCGCTCGGCGCTGGTTTTCCCAAGCCCCGTACCACCGCCGGTGACGAGAATGCGTTTACCCGCAAGTAGCTTCTTTTCGAACATGCTGGATTCACCTTTAAACGCCTGCCGCCCACAGCCTGCATGTATTCGGAGCTTTTTCCATCACAGTCGAATACCGCAATGCCGCAAAACGGTTGGGCTTTGAAACAGTCGATTTGCCAGAATTCTTTCGTTGGCTACTCACGTTTGCGATCCAAGTTGAGGAAAGGGCCACGCACTTCCGAGCGCGGCCCAGACGGGGGAGGCGACCAAGGACAGTACAATGAGGAGTCTGCCATTCTCGACAGTTTCCGAGGGACTGTAGCGAAGGGGAAGCTTACTCACTAGAACCTATCTCGTAAATTGCCTCTAGCCGGCTTGCTCGCCCTCAACATAACTTTTGCCCGTCATCCACCCCGAGACTCGGTGGACGCCAGTACGCAAAGGGCTTCGTGTGTTACGCGTCGCGGATATCAAAGCGCTTGACCAAGCCCTCTTCAATTCGAAACACGTGACCGATCATCTTGTCCGCGAGAAGGTTCCCGTTGAGGTCCCGCACCACCTGATGGACTTCGACAACCACTTCCCCTCCGGGGCCCTTGGCGAACGCGACAGGCTCGACGTGCGGATCGATCATCGCCCACTGACGCGTCCAGTACTTGCGCACTTCCTCGCGTCCATGCACATGCCCGCCTTCCATGCCATTTGCCCAAATGACATCTTCGTGCATAGCTGCTAGTACGGTTTCCATTTCGCGGGCGTTGAAGCGATCGTAAATACCCTTAAGCAGGTCCATCTCGCCCGACATTCGAATCTCCTTCATGATGATGACCCGAGCCGACCCAATTTTCCCACGCCTATCTCTTTGCACGGTACCGATCCTTCAACTCTCTTCGTCCCAGATCCTGAGGTATTTATGAGATGGGTAGTAATATTTTCGCCGAGTGCTTCACTGGTGTCTTGTGGAATCTTGCGCTTATTGATGGAACGTGGCGTGAGGTGAATGGAGTTCGCACAGCGTTCTCTGCAAAGGTCGGAAATCAGCACCGGTGGGGAACATCCGGCAGGCCCGCGGCGCTTCAACCGATGGGGACATCACATTCGTTTGTCCCGTTTTGTGCAACGAGTCGGCTTCACGAACTCTCGAGCGCCGCCTCATCGTCATGCTCGCCGGCCCCGAATGGGAGCTATTTGCGGCGGTTCAATCAAGCCGAAGGCAGGTTCTGATGACCGCATTGCTATCGTCGAGAATATCCCAGACCTGCGGAATCGGCGGAATGCACCGCCGAGCATTGAAAAGCTGCATCGAGGACGCCCAGCAAGAAGCAGCTCACATTCGGTCGCTGAGAAATGACCGACTCATCAATATCGCACCGGCGCTCGACACGCGTGGAGTGCTCGACGATTCGGAGCTGAGGGCTTTCTTTACCCAGGACTTGTGAAAGAACTTCCGAGGTTGTGAGAAAGCTCGTACCCCGCCCTCGCGCACTGGAATTCTGGCCACCCTCGGTTATTGAGCATTCCAGTCCGCAGCGCGACGGGGGAAGGGGGAGGGCCACTCAAGATCAAAACCACGTTCGCGATCAGCGCCTGGCACGGCACGAATCTCACCGGGATGCGTTAACCTCAATATCGGCCATCTTTCTGGCCGAGGTCCCAGAAGGGTGAAACAAGTCCCGACCTCCGGAAAATCTCTTGCGCTTCGACAATCGTCCACTTGTGCCAGTCCCTGTCGGCGTACGTGTGATACCAAGCTTGGGCCAACCCGGCAACCTGGCGCAGGGGAACATCCTCCCCGTGTGGTAACCGGTGCCGGTCACACCAGGCAACAATGTCTTCCCGTGAATGGAAAGCAAGAACCATCGAGCAATGCTGATGGACGTTTTGCCAGGCGCGGGCTGGAGGGATCGCGAAATGTACCCACATATCCTCGAGGCCGACAGGCTGGCCCTGGACAGTCTGGATGACTAAGGGCTCACGCTCGGCTCCGATCCGGGTATGAATCTGAGTTTCGCCTCCCACCACAGTGGCTATGCCGAAAGCACACCAGATGCACGGAGCCCACCAACTGCCTTTCGGACCCTCAACCCAGTGTGCCGTTGGTGTTGTCGAAAACGGATGAACGACCCAGGGTTCGCACACATGCGGGTGCAAAACGATACCGTGGGTCTCAGACAACTCGGAAAGAAGTTGCTCAATTTCGGCAACAGAGGTGTCGAGGCGTTCTGCTAGTTCCGTTCGGTTGGGGCAACTGCCGGTACCAATGAGACCCTGAATCGATTCGTGATGGACGAGCGATAACGCCTTTTCCGCAGTCGTTCTAACTGAATTCATGATTATTCCTCCGAAGCCCGTGGTCTGCCATCGCCGAGCCTTATGTAAGTCACCTGCGCCACCGCAACCTGAGTCCCATATACATCGCAGAGGCTCACCGACACTGGACAAAGCGTCTTACCAAACTTGATGACCGTGGCCACCGCGGTGCAATCGGAGCGGCAAGGCGCCAAGAACCGGATGTTCATGTCGGTCGTGGTGATTGCCGCACTCGGCTCGGCTAACGTCAGGACAGCAACACAGGCCGCTGTATCGGCAAGCGTCATCAACAAACCGCCGTGAAACGACTCAAAGATTCCGTCATAACTTCGGTCATGTGGCGCGATGAGCGTCGCATTCCCCTCGCCTATAACCTTGATCTGTAATCTAAGGCTGCGGAAAATGGGAATCGTGCCAAGCCGTTCTTCGAGTGTTATCGTTCGCAACGAGTTTGCCCTCCCTGCTGACTCCTGCGTGGGATCAGCATCGTAAGACTAAGAACATAAAGACGCAGAATTGGTCTTCTCACCCAGCCCTACGGCGGTTTCGGGAATATTCTTTAAGAAACTGAGCTCCACCATCTTGCAGAATCTTGCTCGCACCGTCGACAGGCATCTTCCCCAAGGGCCTCGGTTTTGGCTTCACGGAATTCCGAACAATCCCCTAGAATGAAGCAAACGAAGTTGCTGGGGTGCAATTTCTCGGCTTGGAAGGGTATTTCCGGGCGGCCATCCTTATTCTTCTGGCACGCTTGTCGGTCAACTTCGGGTAAGGAATCTAACCTGGGATATGCCTTCCGCGGAGCTGTCATATTTCGTGGGTCGTTCGTGCCAGAGCCAAGGCTTCGCAAGTGAGGCTATCACCGGGATGGTCGCGCAGATGTTTGGCTGCCTGCAGTTCAACAGAATCTTTCTTAGGGTCATTTCGAAAAACTACCAAGCATCGAACTCGCTAAGAAGTTGGGGTTCAAGCACGAAGGCCTCCATCGGGCAGCATTCCGATGTGGACATGGCAACCTGCGCGACGTTCACTGTGTTTGCGCTAACCTCGGCCGATCGCGTGCTCTGACGGCGACAGTCTATTTGCACTGGCGCTCAGTCTTTCTCGACCGTCTTTTAATTCCCGACAGATCACTATCAGCATTCACCAAATCCCCGCTCGGTCGTTTTTATTTGTCCACGTGGCGGGACGGCTGAAAATATGGGAATCTGCATCTCCCATTTAGCACCCACCAGTGGCACCTCGATGGTCTTTTTTCAGAGGAGACGGATCTTTCCGAGATAAATTTACTTGAACTTTCTAACCTCGAGGCTGTGTCGCCTGCGTGAAAGCCTCTGCGCATGCACCAGGCGGCGTGCATCGAATGCTCGGCCCAGTGCAGATGGAATGTGACGGTCTGGAATCAGCGCAGACGTAATTTGCAGTAAGCCCAGCGGGCTGACGCTTCGAACGATCCACCGCACAACCACCCAAAAATAAATAAAGGGGCCTTTTCGTTTCACCTGGACCGCTAGGCATGCTCCTCGCGCATTTGCGCCAACGTCTTGCGTTGTCGCCCGTTTTCATCAAAATTGTCGCGTGTGAGCCAAGACTCGAAAGCCCGCTTCAGCCGCAGCCAGTCGCGATCGATGATGGAAAACCACGCGGTGTCACGGTTTCTTCCCTTGAGCACATCCGCCTGACGGAATATCCCCTCAAACAGGAAGCCGAGGCGTTCTGCCGCCTTAACTGATGCATCATTTAACGCGTCGCATTTCCATTCGTAACGCCGGTATCCCAATTCATCAAACGCTCGTTTCATCAGGAGATACATAGCCTCTGTTGCTGCCGTCGTCCGCTGCAGCAGAGGCGAGAACATGACGCCAATTTCGATACTTCCTGCATCCGGCTTTAAGCCCATATACAACGCCACACCAGATGGCCTGCCGTGTGTCCTGTCAACGATCGCGTAAAGGCACCACTCCTTAATCGTCAGCCAACGCTTCATACTGATTGCATACTCATCGCAATCTTTGAAAGGTCCCAGTGGGATGTACGACCACATTCGACCCTCTTTATCCTCGCTGTTCGCAGCATGAAGGTCTATGGCATGCAACTCTGGATCAAGCGGTACTATGCGACAATACCGGCCTTCGATGGGGGTTTTCGGGGGTAGAGGCCGAGCGCTCCAATTGGGAACTAGAGATCCCACTGGTTGCCCGAGATCATTAAGCTCTGGAAGCATCTCTAGTCCTCCCATCCTTGGCTGAACGCGGCTGATTCCAGACTAAGTTTCGAGGTTAATTTCTACCATAGGCAAGAACGCCATATTTAGTATCATCATTGCCATGCGTGTGGATGTGCTCGCTCTCGACGGTGTTTTTGATTTGGGCTTGTCTGCAGTTCTTGATGCGTTTCGAACAGCCAACGAACTGATCCAGATGTCTAAACTTCCAATACCTTTCTTTGAGGTGAGGATTGTAGGCGTGCGCAAGGCAATCAAAACATCTCAAGGCCTGAGCGTCCCGGTCCATCCAGTGGGAAGGCGGGCGCCGGATTGCGTCGTGGTTCCGGCGATTGGCTACAAGATGCCCGAACCCTTGCAGGCAGCGCTGGGCAGGCCCGACGTGCAGGACGCCACCATTGTGCTTCAGCAGTGGGCCCTTCGTTGCGGGACCATGACTGCAGCTTGCATTGGTACTTTCGTGTTGGCTGAGTCCGGCCTCCTTGACCGACACCATGCCACCACCACATGGTGGCTAGCGCCGTTGTTTCGCAAGCGATATCCGAAGGTGCTGCTCGACGAGTCCAACATGATCGTGAAATCTGGCCGTTTCGTCACAGCAGGGGCGGCCCTGAGCCACATGGACTTGGCGCTGTGGCTGGTGCGTAGGGTGAGTCCTCAGTTGGCGTCTCTCACTGCAAAGTATCTCATCGTGGATTCCCGGCCGTCGCAAGCCGTCTATGCACTCGCAGATCACCTTATCCACTCCGACCCTATGGTTCAGAACTTCGAAAACTGGTCTCGTGCGAAACTGAGGGATGGGTTTTCATTGGACGATGCGGCGAGGGCCGTCGGGGCCAGCAAAAGAACGCTGGCTCGTCACATTGAGAGCGTGTTGGGGAAGACACCCTTGTCGTATTTTCAGAGTCTGCGTGTGGAACGCGCCGTTCACCTCTTGAAAACCAGCAGCGCGAGTGTTGACGAAGTTGCCGAGCGAGTGGGGTATAGCGACGGCGCAACTCTGCGCGCTCTTTTGCGTCGCCAACTCAATCTTGGAGTCAAGCAAATCAGGGGATCTTGCTGATTGCCGGCCTACTTTGTGTCTCGTTGAAAAAGCAAGAGCTGCTGCATCCACACAGATCCACACTAATTTCATCGTCATCCACTACGATGGACACACTCTTATGCACATGGCAAAAATAATGCGGAATATGACGTTATTGCCTCTAGGCAAGAATTGTCCTCTGCTCTAGGCTTTTGCCATGCCGTATTCGGCTTAGGAGATACCGATGCTGACAGTGGGTTTGTTCGCACGCCTCGAAGCAAAGCCTGGCAAAGAGAAAGATCTGGCGAAATTCCTGAAGCAGGGCCTGGAGATGGCCAATCGTGAATCGACGACTCCGTTGTGGTTCGCGCTGCGCCTTGGCTCAACAACTTTCGCGATTTTCGATTCCTTCCATGACGAAGCGGGGCGAGACGCCCATCTTAACGGACCTATCGCCAAGGCCTTGATGGCGAACGCTCCCAACCTGCTGGCGAGCCCTCCGGTAATTGAGCGAGCAGAGGTGCTCGGTGCCAAGCTGTGAGCGAAGCACAAGTTTTCAATCAAGGGGCAAATCATGTTTCCACTCGGAACGCCGACTCACGTTCAGAATGCTCACAAATGCATCATTCCGATTTTTGACTTCTTGAAGAGGTATGAAAGTTGGGTTGTGGGCGCAGGCGCCGGTTTCTGTGACTTTGCCCTGGGCAACCCGCAAAGCATGCCGCTGGAGGGGTTCGTGTCGGCGCTGCGCGAGTCGGCGACACCAAAGGACCCGTCATGGTATGCCTACAAGACAAGTGAAGCAAAAGCACGCGATGTGTTGTGCGCCTCGTTAAAGCAGATTACCGGTTTCGATTACCCGCCGGAAAACATCTTCATGACGAACGGTGCAACTGGCGCTCACCTGGTGATCATGAATGCCCTCATCGGTCCGGACACGGAAGTCATCTTCAACAGCCCACCCTGGTTTTTCTATGAGGGAATGATCCTGCTCAGCGGGGGAAAACCTGTTGCGGTCAACACCATGCCGGAGACGTTCGACCTTGATGTCGAGGCGATTAAATGCGCTATCACGTCCAATACTCGTTTTATTATTGTCAATTCACCGAACAACCCGACCGGAAAAGTCTATTCGGCAGAGGCCCTAACTAGACTCGCCCGTGTTCTGGAACAAGCCAGCAAAAACATTGGGCATCCGATCTACCTTGTCTCCGACGAAGTTTATCGCGCGATCGTCTACGATGGCGCCAAGTTTCATAGTCCGGCGGAGTTCTACAAAAATACCATCATGGTCTACAGCTATGGCAAGACCCTGCTGACGCCTGGGCAGCGTCTCGGCTACATCGCGCTTTCGCCTCAGATGGAAGAGGTTGAGGAACTACGGACGATTTTGTTCTCAAGCCAAATCTTAAGCGGTTGGGCCATGGCTAGCGCTTTGATGCAACATTCTCTTGCTGATCTGCAAAAGCTATCATTGAATGTCGGCGAACTCCAGCAACGACGCGACCGTTTTGTGAAAGGATTACGGGAGTGCGGATATGACGTGCACGCACCGGAAGGCGCGTTCTATGTCATACCAAAATCTCCCATAGAGGATGACGTGGAATTTTCCAACCTCTTGGCAGAGAAAGGGGTGCTTTGTCTACCCGGCAGTGTTGTTAAAATGAATGGCTACCTGCGTGCTTCGCTGACAGCGAGCGACGACATGATTGACCGAGCCTTGCCAATTTTTGCCGCCGTGCGGGGGCGAATGAAGCCATCGTGCTGAGATGCACGCATGGACCGTTGCATACAATCAAAGTCACATCTTCACCGTAGCGATCAACATTGCGAACCGGACAATGCCCCCGAGTGATGAGTACTCGCGACGCCGAATTCTCGTTCAACAAGAATTGGTGTTCGGCAGTATCCATCAACGCGTGTTCGCGACGGCTGAACAACTTGTAGCCAAGACAAATCAGGTAACAGGCACATGCGATACGCAGGAGGTGTACGAGAACAACGAGGCGCTGAGTAGTGCGCCAATCCGGTTGACGTTCAAATACCTCAAGTGCGCGATCCAAGGCAGATGCCGAAGCTCGCCGCGACTGGCGGTTGTCGCGGCTGCGCGCAGTAACAGCACGGCGTCAAGTCCGGGTGTGATCGTTAACAGGCTCGAAGCGACCAGGAATGCTATGAGTGCCTCCGGAGTCGTCATTATCCGCAACGTGTCAATCGCCGTCTACCGCTGGGAACAAGCCCTCTCGTACCGCACCTATCTTTGCGCTCCGATACGTCGACTTCACGGTGTTGCAGCCCTTCATCATTTACGGAGGTAGCCGTCATTCAAACGGGCCTGACAAAACGTCAACCACAGCATGGCTTAGGAATGCGGAGCAGGAATACAAGGAGTGCCTGCTGAACATCCGTGATTGGCCAATTGCGCCCTTCAATTCGCCTAACGACTGGGATGAAAATGGTAAGTTGAAACCGGATGCACCGATGCACCTGCATGTACTCCTTTCATCAGGCACAAGGAGGTCCTCGAACTGAAATGATTGCGAACTTCATGAGAGACTAGGAGCTACACCGTTGCAGAGTTGGTGGTTTGAAGTTGTTAAGGTCTCAGACCGAATTTGCGCCGAATATGCCGTTGTCAACGGCCGAGTTTTTGATGTTCGGTATTGTCTGAAAGCTGCTCTAAGTCTTCCATTTGTATGCTTCTACAGGTCGAACAAGCAAGGCCAACAGCAGATTATTTGGTTTCCGGCATTGGAACATCAAGGAACGGTGTCACCGTAGGTACCAAGGCAGGCGAAGAGAAAATGTTGTAATGCGTCAGGCCAGGCAAAATGGCTAAACGTGCGTTCGATATACCGGATCCATCCAGGCCACCGTCCTTCTTGCCACCTCCCAAGAGCTGGAAAAACTCGATCATGTGCTCAGGGCGGACTGCATCAGCATCAGCAAAGACTAGCATCGTCGGTGCCTTGATCAAAGCAACTCCCTTGGACCAATCATAAGGTTGTCTCAGCAACGCTCCCATTTTGGTCAGTAGCACCGGCCAGTCTTGCGGCCTGGGCGCAGAATGTGAGTAGACCTTGTAGTTGGGACTCTGCTTCATTGGTTCAGCCAGACTTGGTCCCACTTGTGACATAGCGGCCAGAACGTCTGGGTACCATCCCTCCCGCTTATAGGGCTCCGAGACAACGACCAGCTTACGGACCAGTTCGGGGTGCCTGATCGTCGTCTGCAAAGCGACGGCGGCCCCGAGTGAGTACCCCATTATGTCAGCCTTCGGGATTCCGAGGTACTTCATCAGACCGGCGATATCATCCGCCATGGCCTCGATGGTCATCGGTCGGTCGATGTCCGCGGTGCGGCCGTGTGCCTGCAGATCCGTAGCGATTACCTGTCTCGTCTTTGCTAGTGCCGGCAAAACGTCGCCAAGCATCTCGGTCGAGGCTAGTCCCCCATGCAAGAGGATCAGTGGTTCTCCGGATCCGTGGACCTCGTAATACAGATTGAGCCCATCCACCGGTGCATAACCGGTCCTGAGGGCTATGGATGATGCCCCCGATTTCTCTCCGGCCGTGGAAGGCGTCGTGAGGATGATTCCTGCGGCTATCGCTGTCGCGATCCTCCTCTGCCAGCGCTTTTGAGATCTGTTTATCAAGATGTTCTTCATATCGTGGCTCATTTTGTTCGCATGCTTTGCTACTCTTCTTGCACCGCTCTCCTTAGATTCCTGTCCGCCCCACTCAAGCTTGCTTATTTTGCGCTCGAACATTCTCAATTAGCACCACAATTCCCAATCATCTTCAAGACTGGGTGCTCAGAAAATCTCCCTGAAGATAACACGCGTATTCCATCTTGGCATTCCCAGCTACCAGACCATTTACTTCGACGACGCGGAAGAACAGCCTGCTCCGATGTGTCCTGGACCGAACGCGAACGGTTTGCAGCAAGGCAAAGGTAGCCAAGGCCTTCTCCGAAGGGGTGGTGTCAAGGATGTACCAGGCTACGGCTGCGGAGTTCAAGCCACTGCCCAGATTGGAGATCAAGTTCGCCACAAACACGAAGAACAAGGCGCGCTGGTTAGGGATGGCATCTCCGGTCTGATCTCTCACTCGACTCGACCATCCCCAACCAGGCTTGTGCCGGCCCATTGGTTTAGGGCTTCATGGGCCTACACACTTGTTGTGCCTCATCATCATCAAGCTCGTTAGTTGCATCTTGTAGAATCTTGTCCTCGATTGAGCGCCCGGGACTGCGCAGTCCTTGCCGCACGACAGAGCGGAGGCACACCACACTAGGCGCAACGGGAACCCATCCGGCATCCCACAACAGAAAGCAAGATTCCGCAAGACTCGAACCGTCTGCGTCGCATAAGGTGACCCGAAAGACGAAGCGGAGTGGCATTAATTCGACGGGAATTCATATCGGCTGCGCTTTGCGCTCCCTTGTTCGCGAAAGTTCCCGGAGCATTGGCCCATGACTGATACCTTTTGTGGTTGGAACGTTGAGGTGATGTGGCGGCGAGTAAGAGACGATCTCGGTTTGGAACAGGCCCGATTCCTCCGCACGGAATCAGGGCTGGAACTGACGAGCACGCTTCTGGCTGCGCAGCAAGGCCTGCCGCTGCGAGTGGACTATCGCATCGCATGCGACGAATTGTGGCATACACGAAGAGTCCATATTGACCAAACCTGGGGCAGCGTTCGCCATATCATGAACCTCAAGTGCGATCGCAATGGTATTTGGCTCCGGGATGGCGTGGAGGACAAGAGCCTCGCGGGTTGCACTGATGTCGAATTCAGCATCAGCCCTTGCGCCAAGGCGGTCGCGATCCATCGAGTGGGGTTGTCGCCGGGAGGCAGCGCCGAAACCCATGTCGCAAGTATCTTTATTCCTGACCTTGCTGTCACCCCGGCCCACCAAAACTATCATCGGATATCGGACCGACTATATGAACATACAAGTCTGATCAGCGGATCTACGATCAGGTTGAGACTGGATGGCGATGGTCTGCTAGCCGACGATGGTGGGTCGTGGCGGCGAGTCGCGCAACGTCCCGCGGTAACGGCAGAGGAGAATAGTTTCTCCGGGGTGCTGATCAGCGAGGATCCATCAACGGACATTGGACAGGCTGCGGCAGATCTGGGCTGGCTCGTTCGGGGCTGGATGGCGCAGGTGCGGGATTTCGATTCGGATGCCGGTGTGCGCCATGGGACTGGAGAGTGGTGGTTTTCCTGGGTGCTTGCGGGCGGGGCGCTGCAAGATGTCTGGATTGTGCCAGCGCGACGGCTGCGCAAACAGATGGAGCAAAGCCAAACATGGATCCTGCTGCCGCCAATCCCCGCTATGGCACGACCATACGGTGGTTTGATCGAAAAGAAGACTCCTGGCGCATTTTCTGCTTGAATCCTGTTACCGGGGCTAGCAATGCGCTTTCTGGAAAACGGGATGGCGACCGCATGGTCCTGGCAGGGACGGCTGACGGTCAGCCGGTCCGCTGGAGCTTTGTTCAGATCAGGCCTGAGAGCTTCACCTGGCGCGGGGAAAGCCGGCAAGACGATGGGCAGTGGAAACTGGAGTCCGAATTCCAACTGCGAAGGATCGCGTGACACGCCGCTGCCTGACGCACGCAACGCGGTCTTGTCGGAAAAGTTTTCTGGCTGTACGTCTCATCTCGTCAGGATGCCTCGATGGATTTAGGCATCAAAGTTGTTTGTTGGCGCTAGGAAAGTAAACCATGGACCGGATAATTAGCGTAATGGGAGCACCATCCAGCATCGGCATTAAGCCTTATGACGATGGCAGTCCTCGTCGCTTGTACCTTGCCCCGGGCGTGCTTCGCGAAAGGGGACTTCTCACTTCTCTGGATGCGAAGGAGGCGGGTGACGTGGTCCCGCCGGCCGGTTATCGGGACGTACGGCGGCCCCGCGAGCGGCCATGCAATGAAGAAGATGTGATTGTGTATTCTCGCAAGATCGCAGAGCGAATCGCAGCTGTTGCATCTGAGGGGGGATTTGTGCTTCTGTTGGGCGGTGATTGCAGCATCCTTCTTGGGGCTCTGCTTGGTTTTCAAAGAGCATGCCGGGCCTCCATGGGGCTCGTTTACATAGATGCACATGCCGACTTTGCCACTCTTGATGACTCTCCTTCGGGCTCGGCTGCTAGCATGTGTCTTGCGCTAGCCACGGGTCGCAACGATACAGCGCTCGCACGTCTAGCGGGACCCGATCCTTTGGTGCGGATGGCAGATGTCGTCCACATCGGAGGGAGGGACGACGCAGAACCATGGTATGGAGTTAACTCTCTGCGTGCCTCGGCCGCGCTGAATCTTCCTCAAGCGACCATTCACGAGAAAGGAATGGCATACGCTGCCTACGCCGCTCTTGAGCGGATCGATTCTGACCGAGGCCGGAAATTCTGGATTCACGTTGACGCAGACGTGCTCGATCCAGCAGTCATGCCGGCGGTGGACTCACCTCTGCCTGGTGGCATGAATCTGGACGAACTCACGGAACTCCTAGGCATCATTGCGCAACACCCCGGCGCACTGGGCATGCAACTTACAATTTACGATCCGACTCTTGACCTCGGTCACGTCTGCGCATCCAGTCTGGTAACGCTTCTCAAGAACGCCCTTCGTGATACTCACGAGACCATCAGGGGGACAAGATGATTACTTTGATTGACAGCTCGCGAAATTATGTACAGATCTGTTTTGCCCTCAGTCGCGAACCGATGCGAACAACCTCTTGCACAAAAAGCATAATGTCCTCGTTGGTCGTCCGGTGATTTGTGATGGCCGCTCGAATTGCGAACTTTCCGTTCAGTTCTGTATAAGACGGAACCGCGAATCCTGTTTCGTGCAGCCGGTGCAGTAGCTCGCGGTTTAGGTCCGAGACTAGAGGCTCGGAGACTCCATCCGGGACAAACTGAAAACAGACAATGTTCAGGTCTGCCGAGAGCAATTGCAGCTGTGGGTGTTGTGCGACTAGGTCGGCAAGAAATCGCGCCTGCTCAATGTTGCGCTCAATCAGGCGGGCGTATTTGTTAAATCCGTGCTCCTTCAGAGCGAACCAAACCTTCAGGGCTCGAAAGGGTCTGGAAGTTTCAATGCCGAGACTAATGTAAGGAGTGCCGGATGCGATGCCTCGCTCGTGCGTTTCCACGTATGCAGCGGCAGCCGAGAACGTAATTCTGTGATGCTGGGGGTGTCGAGTCAGCAGACACGCGGCGTCGTAGGGGATGTGCATCCACTTGTGGAGATCGAAGGCCAGGGAGTCGGCCTTTTCAAGGCCAGCTACGATGGGACTCAGCGAGGGCGACAGCTTCAAGAGTGCACCGAACGCACCGTCGACGTGAAACCATATTCGCTCTCGTTCGCAGATCGCTGCAAGTTCTTGCAAGTCGTCGGTCGCACCGGTGTTCACCGTGCCGGCATTGCCGACCACGCATAGAGGAACACACCCCTCCTGACGACTCTTCTCGATGGCGGTCACCAGTTCCGGAATGCGTATGCGGAACTTTTCATCTACTCCTATCCGCGTGATGGCGTCGGTGCCCATTCCCAAAAGGGCTACTGCCTTCTCGACACTGAGGTGAGTTTCAGCGGAACAATAGACTGCAACACGCTTCGCGCATCCCTGTAGTCCTCCGTTTAACACGGCTTTCCCAAACGTTGCCGTCCGCGCAATCGCCAGTGCAGTGAGAGTGGCGATCGATGTCCCGCTAACGAGAAGGCCAGAATAATCGGGTGTCACACCCATTTTGTCCTTGAACCACGCCAGGACCTGTTCCTCAACGTAGTTCGGCGATTGATCTGCCCCGAACACGTTCGAATTCAGCGCTGCAGTCCATATCTGGTGAGCGATGCCCTGCGGCGTCCCAGCGCCGATCACCCAGCCCCATGCACGTGGATGCACATTCGCGTAGACGTATGGAACAACCCATTTGCGAAAGTCTTCGTACACTTGCTCAGGATGCTGACCGTCACCCGGTGCTGCCTCCCGCAATGCTTGTTTTATTGGCTCCGGGACGCCCTGCCAGACAGGTCTTTCCCGAATGGCGAGCATGTAGCTGATCGCATCATCAAGCGATTTGTGGGCAAGTTGTCGAAACCGGCCGGTGTCTTGAGGATCGAGAGATTCTGAGGCGTTAGGGATTGAACTATTTTCCATCGCGTGACGATAGCGGATCAGGTGTCGCCTTGTCTTGGACGAAACTGCGCTGCATGTGTTCTTACGCGCCCGCCCCTTGTACGCGACTGCAGATTGGCTGGCTTACGATGCGGAGCCTGCGAGGTATTTTCCCGGCGCGATACCGATCACGCTCTTAAAGCAACGATTCAGGTGGCTTTGATCGCAGAAACCCACGGAGTCGGCTGCCTCCGAGATCCGCGCTCCTGCGAGTAAGAGCGCACGCGCCCGATTCACTCGGGCAATCGTCTGATAGCGATGCGGGGGTACGCCAAGGTGCTTGCGAAACACCCGAACCAGATACCAGGGACTCAGGCCGACCAAGGCCGCCAAGGTATGTATCGAGACATTCTTTTCAAAATTGGCATCGAGCCAGTCCCGAACTTGCCTCACCGCCCCGTGCTCCCAACCGACTTCACCCAAACTATGCGCAGGTGCAATATGATCGGTTACCAACCGTTCAACGACCAACAGCAGCAGCGATTCGTTCTGTAGAAGTGAACTCCCATCCTCTAAACACGTAAAGACCTGCCTAAGATGGTCCGCCAATAACGGATCGCGAGCGAGAGGCGCTTTGAAGCTGACCGGCATTGGGCCGTGGTATTCCACCCCAAGCAGCAGTGTGCTCAGCAAACCAGGATCAATGTGCAGATTGCGGTAGATCCAGCCCACACGGCAGGTGGCACGTCCCGTGTGCAATTCACCAGGTGCCATCAGATTGCATGTGCCGGGCATCGCATCACGCAACGTGCCTCGACAGTCGAAAGCCCCGCCGCCAGCGTAGTTTAGGCTCACGGTATAGAAGTCGTGCGCATGGGGACGAAACGAATGCTTTACCCACCTAGCTCGCATGACCTCAAGGCCGTCGAGATTTGGGCAGCGCAAAAAATCGACGAAGTCGACAGCGTTGTCCTGCCTGCGTATCATAATTCCAACTTCGGTTAGCTCGTCGGGCTCTGTCGTCCTAGCTCGACTTCAATGCTACAAACGCTAACGTGCTGGACACCTTCGAGACAACTATCTTCTCCTCTGTGAACACTTCGGCCTCTGTAAACACAAGCCTTCGTCCCGCCCTTAACACTTGGGCGCGACAGAGAAGCACCGACACAGGCGCAGGACGTAGAAACGCCACCTTGGTCTCGACCGTGATGACATCCTGCTCGTCGCTGGCGGTGGTCGCAGCAGCCCCTCCGCAACTGTGATCGGCCAACGTCATTAGGACGCCGGCGTGAACCAGTCCATGCTGTTGTTTGAGTACAGAAGTCACTTTGAGGCTCGTTTCACACCAGCCGGTTCCGAACGAGACCAACTCGATGCCTAACGAACGGACAAATGGCGCATTCTCAAAGATTCGTTTTATCAGAGTACCGTTTCCATCCACCATGCCATTTGTCAGTGTGCCTGCGACTCCTCGTTCGAGTCGCGACCGAAGTGACGATGCTTCGAGTCACGGCATTTCAGCCTCGGTAGACGACCATTATGTGTTGTCTCCAGTGGGCCGGTCTTGGACGAAATTGTCTTTATGGCCCAGCATGAACGACTCCTGGGGGAGCGTCTTCTGAACAAAGGCGAGACTGCAAGAACCTCTGCGATTTATCGCTCCGAGCCAGGATGAGGCGAATCGCCACTGTCGAGTTCTTAGCCTGCTTAATCGCGGATCGCAACGCGTCCTTCGAATAGGTATCGACATCGAGCCACAGCAGATTGCCCTCCCAACAATCCTGTCTTCTCCGCTAGTTCGCCCTAGCCCCGCCTGCCAAGATCGAGGCGGCGACCGTCGTATCTCCAATTCTCCGCCAGGCCGCCCCGTGTTTGTGTCCATGCTGGCAGCATCGAATGCGATTTCTTCTTTATAGCGCCAGCGCTCCGCGGAAATCACCCTGAGCGCTCTCCCAACAGGTCACCCAGATAATCCGTCAGCCCCTCATATACCGACAGCAATTCGCCTTTCATTGGGGTGGCGTAATCGGGCGTCGCCACACCCCCGCTGGCCGCTCATACTTCCCGTTCCAAAGAATGCGTGAGTTCGTGCGGCAATAGATCGGATGCTTGCATTTTGCCGTCATCAGTCATCAGAGCTCGTTCTGGCAGCATCATGTCTGACGATTCGTGGTGCTCTCACCTTCTGCTGTTGTACTGCCCACGCTGCGCTAGCAGAAAGTGGCAACTCCGGTGGTGCTGAACCCCACACATGGCCCACGCTTCAGGGATCGGGCGGTTCCAGTGTTCCAGTACACTCGGTCGAATCTCCACTACCTCGGCCGAATCGCCGACCACGTCAACGTAGTACTTCGGCGTCAGTTCCGGCGCCAAGGGATACTCGCGAAAATAAATCCCGGTCAGGAATCGGCGAGTCTTCCAGCATCTCGACGGTCGCGGCGGCATAGTGCACCATGCCCCCTGCAGGACGTTGCGGATCATAGGGCGAAATCGGCGTCAGCGATGTGCCAATTCCCCATCCCGCCGGAACATTCACCGAAGACTGAATCGGAATGTCGCGCACCGGACCGCCCGCCCGATACATGAGCAGCCGCTACCATTCGAACGCCACCAGATTGTTCGTGGTATTCGTAGTAATGCAATCAAGGTGCGCGTGCAGCGAACTGACTCCCGCAGGCACGGTCAGGTGATGCGGCCCTTCGTCCCAGTTGCAATTGGGGTACCGTGTGAGCGGTCATGTGGGCGTAACGCTACTCTGACTTCCCTGCGGAAGGAAGCTGAAATAAACGGCGGCCCCGATGATCAGAACACCTCCCAAGGATCCCATCGCCGAGAGCCGCTCGTGCAAAATGGCGACCCCGAGTATCGTTCCCACTACGGGTTCAAGGTTGAGAAATACTCCCGCCCTTGCTGCAGGCATATGGGTCAAACCCCAATTCCAGAACAGATAAGCGCCGAAAGTCGCGAGCAAACCTTGTGCAGTCGCGAACATCCAGGTGCTGGGCGAGAAGTGAAAGCGGAGATGGCCTGTCAGTTCTACCCAGGTTAACAGCAGAGCGGTTCCCATGGTGATGGTCGTCGCCGTCACGTGAAGCGCGCCATGAGTCGCGATCAGTCGCTTGCTGTAGAGGATCATCACAACGGCAGCAAACATCGAGAGTAGGACAAGGAGGTCGCCAAGCAAAGTAGGCCCGGCACCATCCCCAGCACGGCTAGACACGCCGATCAGCAGCCCACCCAGGGCCGATGCGAACAACGCCATCCACTCCACCGCTGACAACCGCTCGCGCAGAACCAGTGACGACCCGACCGCCAGCATTACAGGAAGGACTCCAACAATCAGAGATGCATGGGAGACGGTAGTGAGCCGGAGGCCCTGAAACTGAATTAGGAATTGCACGGGCACACCCATTCCCGAGACTACGAGGAGTAACCCAAGTTCTTTCCCACGATAAGGACGCCAGGTGCGGATCACAATCGGCAAAAGCAGGATGGCAGCTGTCAGAAACCGGAAGCAGATATTTTCCGAGACGGTCATCTCCTTCATCGCTAATTTTCCAAATAGGAATCCGGTTCCCCAGAGGGAACTGGCCAGGGCGAGGGCCCCTAAAGGCAATAACTGTTGGACCCTTGTTTTCGCAGGCGAATGCTGGACGGAAGAATTCATGCTAATTCGACCGTGCTCATTAAATTGCGCTTCCGCGCCGAAGTGTTGTCCAGCTTCTTGCACGTTTGCCTCATCATTCTGGGACCTTAGAGAAAAGGACGGAGACGCTTGAAGGCCGGCTCGGTTTGTGGTTTCGAGACGCGGTAGGGGCACGGCTTTTTCTTTGTAGATGAATGAGGTCCCTTTCGCCGTGGTCCGGCTTTGTGTCCGCAAAAAATCTGACGGAATTCCCTCACTCGGTCAGGTCGGGACGTACGCTCCCGAAGTGCTTGCGCAACCAGACTGCAGTTGTGATTGGCTTCTATCGAGTCAACGGCTATCGTGGGCGCGGAGACCACCGTCTCAGGTCCTGTTCCTGCGACCGATCCGCAAGGCAGGTCCTGCTTTGACTTGACCGTCAACCGGGTACCTGCTGCCGGACCGCGCGAAGAAAGTCGGTTGACGCCGGGGCATGCCCGGCGGCTCGAATGTCTGAGGCAATTTGCCCTCGATGATGGGCGGAGTGGATCACAACGTGCGTCAGCAGATCCGCGACGCCGTTGGTAAACTCTTCGCCCTTGCTGTTCTTGTAGGTCACATTCGCAGCCAGCACCGCGCTCCCGAAATGACTCAGATAGTCTTCCCACATCGCCTTCAGTGCGGGCACATGCTGCCGGCACTCGGTAACGGTCATTTGTGGCCAGACCACCAACGGTGGGCGATCCCCCTTTAGGCGGGAGCACCAGAGATACTCGACCGCAAGAACGTGTCCGAACAAAGAAAGAGACCGGGCAGGAGCCGCCTGCATCGCTTCGAGAATCAGCAGCACTTCATTGTTCGCCCAATGATCGTAGCGGAAGAATCGGCGGAAATCTTCGCTATCCATAGCAAGCCACCCAACTCCCCGATGTCGCGGCCGAAGTCCGGGATTCGGCCAGATATTTCTCTATAGCGGACAACACGTTACCGCTCCAACATCGCGCTCCCGTGCGGGCTGAGAATTGCTCGCTGTGCACTGAACGGTGCAATGTCGATCCAGTCCACGGCACGGCCGCACATAACTGTCGCTGCGATGTCGCCGACGGCTAAGCTCGCAGTCATTCCGAAACCACCAAGGCCCGAAACGTGGAACAGGCCGTCAATCGCAGGATCCCATCCAATGATTGGCAGCCGGTCAGGGGCAAAGGTACGAAGGCACGCCCAGCTGCGCCGCAACGTAACGTTGGCCAGTCGAGGAGCGTACTTCAGTAGCTTCTCCACAAGGAGCTCTTCTGCCCAAGGATCGGTTGCGAGCAATTCCGGCGGGCATTCGGTTTCATCGCAGGCGGAAAACAAAAGGCCTGCTCCTTCCGGCCTCACGTAATAGCCAATATCGAGATCCCACACCAGGGGAGCGCCTTGGGGAAGAAACTCCGTGTCTCCGGAAATGAACAGATGTCGCCGAAGGCGGGTGAGCGGGAGCGGAGACGCTTCGCGACCGAGACACCCAGCCCAGGCGCCGGCGGCGTCGACAACGACGCGCGCTCGCACTTCGCCGCGCTTGGTCCGAACTCCGACTACAACGGAGTCCTCGATGAGAACCGTTTGGCAGGCGCAATCCGTGGCGCGCTCAAAGCCGCCCCGGTGGGCCTCGGACAACAGGTCACTCAGCAACGCGTGAATGTCCACGATGCCATCGGTAGGACAGAAGATCGCGTACTCAAAATCGAATCCGTCGAGAAACCGGAAGCGCTGCCTGGCGTCGGCCGCGGGCAGCAGTTCGGCGAGCACGCAATGCTGGTGCAGTCCCGCGCACCATTCGGCGGTTCGATCCGGGCTTCCATGCGTCAGGTACAATCCTCCGCTCTCGCGCAGCACCGGGCGTCCGGACACAGTCCTCCCGCGCAGCCGCTTGACACCCTCAATCGCGAGCTTGCGAAGAACGGGGTCTGCCTCGACCTGGCAGGCCATGGCAGCGTTGCGACCGGAAGCGTGAGTTCCGGGCACGAGTTCGCGCTCGAGAATCAGACCGCTCTTGATGCCGAATCGCGTCAGCGCCGCAGCCACTGAGGCCCCCGCCAATCCGGCGCCAATGACGACGGTTCCGACTTCAGATGGAAGTTGACCGACCATAAGATGAGTATATGCAGATGCCCACGCGCTACAGTTGCCGGGCAAGTATCTTGGTTACGGGTCAAATGACATCATTCAGCTTTGCCCTCAACGCCAATCATGCGTGATCGCCTCAAGGGCTTCTTGTAGAATCTTGCGCTTCGCCGGCAGCTTTCTGTCTCTAGACGATTTGTCTATTATTGACATGACTGTTGCGGGATCATCGCACAGTACAACGGTCCGCTGGGCTCTGGTTAGATGCCAGAGGTTAGTTCCAACCTCCAAGCACCCATTCTGCTCTTTGGTCGCTGCAGTGCGATAAGGCCTTGTCCAGCAACTTCTCCAATGATGTAACTAGATATTGTAATTTGACTAGTTACGTCGATCGTGATAAACCAATTGCGTATCGCGATAAACCAAGAAGAAACAGATTTCGCTAAGAATGATTCAAACGGTACCTAAAGGAGAGGTCTCATGATCGCTCGCATTTGGCACGGTGCAACTCCAGTGGACAAAGGGGACGAATACCTGAGGCTCATGCGAACTGTCGCCATTCCGGATTATCGTGCAACTCCCGGAAACAGGGGTGCTTATGCACTGCGGCGTGTAGAAGGAGAAGCTGCTCATTTCTTGATGGTGACTTTCTGGGAATCTGAAGACGCGATTCGCGCTTTTGCGGGCAATACTATCAACAAAGCGAAGTACTATGACTTTGACCAGAGCTTTCTGCTCGAAATGGAGCCCTCCTCCACTCACTATGAGACATACGAACGTTAGACGCGATGGCGGACTTCGATTTGATCGTCGTTGGCGCTGGGGTGATGGGGTGTGCGACCGCTTATCACGCGGCCAGAAGCGGCGCACGGGTCCTGTTGCTCGAGCAATACCATATCGGCCATAACCAGGGAAGCTCGCATGGGCCATCGCGCATCATCCGCTTGGCATATGCGGGGCTCCACTATGTTCTTCTTTCTCGCGCGGCCTTCCAAGCCTGGCGTGATATCGAGGAGGACTCGGGAGAACAGTTGCTGGTGACTGCAGGTGGCCTGGATTTTGGAGCGCCGGACGTAGTTTCTCTCGAAAGAACACGATCAAGCTTGCGCGCCGCGCATGTAGGGTTCGAAGAAGTGGATCGCGCAGCCATTCTCAAACAGTTTCCACAGTTCAATCTGCCCGATGATGTTGTTGGGATCTACCAGGCAGACACCGCAATTCTGGACGCGGACCGATGCGTGGCAACACTCGCACTCTTGGCGAAGCGTTGTGGAACCGCAATTGTCCAAGGAACGAAGGTCGATCTGTTGGAACCAACTCCAGGGGGGATCGTCGTTCACACCATGTCGGGGAGATTTTACGCCAGTAGAGCGGTGGTGGCCGTGGGTTCCTGGCTCAAAACGCTGACGGTGCATCTTGGTCTGGATTTGCCCCTTCGTGTCAGCAAGGAGCAAGTCGCTTACTTCCGGCCACGGAATCCGCAACTCTTCGGAGTGGGACGATTCCCCATCATGATCGAACACAACAAGGACTCGCGTTTCAGGTCAGGGTTCCCGCTGTACCGCTCCGAAGGAGTGAAGTTGATGATCGAAAGCAAGACGGCTCCCTTGGATTCGCAACATGTGGATGCTGCACGACTGGAGGAACTTCGGTCGTACGTCGGAACGTTGCTCCCTGATCTCGGAGAGATCATCAAGGCAGATACCTGCCGGTACACGATGACACCGGATGAAGACTTCATACTTGATTACCATCCGGATCATCCTCAGATCGTCTTGGCTTCCCCCTGTTCGGGCCATGGTTTCAAATTCGCCGCTCTTTTCGGAATGATCCTGAGCGACATGGCCTTTGAACGCACGCCGGCCCATGACATCCGAGTGTTTCGACTCAACCGTCCGGGGCTGCGTGTCTGAAATGCAGACTTGGCATTTCTTCCGATTCTTGCGGATCGTAATGAGTTGTTGTTTGACGCAACGCTAGCGCCTGGTTTCGGTTCGCTCTCACACACGCACAGTCTCGAGGAGTTTTTTGTGAACATGTCGATTGAATCTCTGCATAGAATGGCATCCGAGATAAGGTTCCCCACCAAAGCCTTTATTGATGGACAGTACGTTCCTGCCGAAACTGGCGCCACATTCGCGACGATGAATCCGGCGAATGGAAAAGTGATTGCAAATGTGGCCGACTGCGGCCTTCATGACGTAAACCGTGCGGTGGCCGCGGCTCGTGTCGCATTCGACGATGGCCGTTGGCGCCGAAAGTCACCGCGTGAGCGCAAGCAGATATTGCTCAGACTCGCCGATCTAATCGAGCGGAATCTAGAAGAGCTGGCGCTGCTTGAAACCCTCAATATCGGCAAGCCTATCAGCAACACACGATCTCTCGACATCCCGAAGAGCGCCAACATGTTCCGTTGGTATGCCGAGGCTATCGACAAACACTACGACGAGGTGGCTCCCACTGGACCTGGCGCGCTTGCACTCATCACCCGCGAACCGTTGGGAGTCGTTGGCGCAGTCGTACCCTGGAACTTTCCCCTCTACATTGCGACGTATGCTCTTGCTCCGGCGCTCGCGGTAGGTAATTCCGTGGTACTCAAGCCCGCCGAGCAGTCACCGTTAACTGCGATTCGCCTAGGAGAACTGTCTTCGGAAGCGGGTCTCCCTGATGGAGTGCTCAACGTGGTCCCAGCTACGGGCGTAGTCGCTGGCCGAGCGATTGGGGAGCACATGGATGTGGACTGCATCTCGTTCACTGGATCAACGAAAGGTGGCAAACAATTCCTGAGATATGCGGCGGAATCGAACGCGAAGCGCGTCAATCTCGAACTGGGTGGCAAATCCCCGAATATTGTCCTGGCCGATGCACCGAACCTGGAGGCGGCGGCCAGAGCCGCCGCCTGGGGTGTGTTTTATGCGCAAGGACAAGTCTGCAGCGCGGGCTCAAGATTATTGCTGGATCGGAGGATCGAAGAGCCGTTCCTACAATGTCTGATCGCAATCGCACGAGGGATGCGTCTTGGAGATCCCCTCGATCCCTCCACACAACTCGGAGCACTGATAAGCCAAGCCCACATGGAGCGCGTCCTAGAATACATCAGAGCGGGGAGCAAAGCGGGGGCTTCGCTTGTGCTCGGGGGAAGCAGAGTGATGGAGGATAGTGGCGGCTACTTCGTCGAGCCCACAATCTTCACTGGTGTGAATAACTCCATGGAGATCGCACAACAAGAGATTTTTGGTCCCCTCTTATCTGTAATCACTTTTGACGACGTTGCGGAAGCAATCCGCATCGCAAATGATTCAATGTACGGCCTGGCCGCGGCGGTCTGGACAAGGGATCTGAACACGGCCGTCAACAGCGCGCGTGCGTTACGCGCGGGATCGGTGTGGGTCAACAATTACGACGATAGCGATCTTAGCGTGCCTTGGGGCGGTTTTAAGGCATCAGGCAGCGGTCGGGCCAAGTCTTTACATGCCTTTGAGGAATACACTGCATTAAAGAGCACCTGGATCAACCTTTCCTAGGAGCCGATTCTGCAGAGTTTACCGTTGTTTCTCGCGAGCCACCTTCTGCGCGCGATAGCGACGGACCTTATCGCGGTTTCCACAGGTCAGATCACTACACCACTTGCGGGTGTTGCCGCGCGTCTGGTCAAAAAAAAGCCAGCGGCAGCCCGGGTTGGGACAAATCTTGAGCCGGTGTCGCTGACCTTCCGACAACATTCTGCCCAGAGATGCGATTAATTCAGCCTGCATCCACGTCCAGTTGCGGCGGATCGGGACAATTTCCACGGCGAAAGCTTGACCTTTTCTCTTTTCCAGAACTCGATAAGCGGGACTCCGCAAAGCTGAGTTCATCCTCTTCAGATCGCGCTTTGAAAGACCCTTTCCGGCCGCAATCGCTTCAGCGGCACTGCGCAGCAGAGCTCTCGCACGGGTCAGGTCGCGAACGTTGCTTTGCTCGCCAAAGCTTGGGCCCAGTGCCCAGCGGCGAAGGAACGCTCTCCTCCACGAAGCATCGTGCAGATGGTCGGACCTCACGCCAAAGCCGTTGAATTCTTCGCTGTTGACGAAGTCGATCCAAGCATAACTCTTGCCGAAGCCATGCTCCGCAAACCTGTTATCTGAAAACGTCATGCGGCATTACTCTGAGGCGAAAGAACCTGGGTTGGTCAAACATGATCAGCCCCGCGAGTCAATCTGACCACTATTCAACTATAACAAACCGTTACCGACACTAGTCGGCAGCGCTTTTTTTTTGTTGTCACGGACACTTCAGGGGGTGTGCAGCACAGACCTTAAGATGTGGGGCCATGTTCGCCGCGCGCATCTTTTGTGATGGGCAGCGAGTCATGCCCGAGGTTCAGACTCCTGCCGGTCAGCCTCTTGGTTATGAAGATAATCTGTCCCGTGTGCATGGAGAAGTGTTCCACAACGTGGTAGATCGCTTCCAGCACGGAAACTTCGCGTTTCTGAATAAACGCTCGCTCGATCAGGCGCTGGGAGCTAACTGTGTCGATGATCATCATAGCCCGAAGCACTGTCGAACTGAGCTTGCCCGACAGCTGTTTGCCATTGAGTCCGCCGCGCGCGGCAAATTCTTCATCTCGTTGACGGCTGTCGTTTTCGCCACCTATGCCCGCAACGATCCATTGCGTGACGTTGCTACAAAGATGCAGCACCAAATTGGCCGCCGAGTTCTCGTTTTGGCCGCCGCGAGCCCAGACTTGCTCGTCACTAAGTTGAAAAAGACAACTGATGACGCGATGCGAAAGCTGCTCAAGCCTCCTCGAGGAGAAGCTCAAAAATAGCCGTGCGTTGACACCTTCGGTCATCGGAGACGCAATGTCGGCCGGCATTCCGATCTATCAAGGCAAGACAAGTCGACGTCTGGAACGGTCCCGCTACGGAGCTATCTTGGAGCGCAGCGTTCGCTAGGTCTTGTAGAATCTTGCGCACAATGAAGTGTGTGAAGACCTTGGCTAAGTGATGAGTCGGTCACGGACTTTGCGAAGTCCTTCCTGCAGTATAGTCGGATCACGAACACAACCGAGCGCGATCCTGAGACCGTTGGCCTTCACTCCTTTATTTGCTCGGAATACATCTGACGAACTCGTTAAGACTCCATCGAATCTTAGTTGCTGGACGATCCGGTGGGCCGGTTTGTCCGGCGGGAGAGTAATCCACAAATGATAAGACGCGGAATGTCCTTGCAAATCTAGCCCCTCCAGAATGGAGCGCGCCAGTTTCTGTCTTCGTGCAGCTTCTTCACGCTTGCGTCGAAGCAGGCTTGCCAGCGCACCACTCTGAATCAGCGTTATTGCCATTTCAGCAAAGAGCGCCGGAGCACCACTGGTTGTGACGCGGATCATCGAAGCGAACTGCTCTCTGTAGCGCTGCGGAAAAGTCAGAAATGAAAGCTTCATAACCGGGGCGAACGGTTTGCTGAAGCTCCAAACAGAAAAACCTCTCTCTGGATCGAGTGCCGCAAAGCTGGGTGGGGGATTCTCGTTAAGAAAATTGTACGCATCATCATCGAGAATAAACAAATCACGTTCCGAGGCCACCTGGCAAATCTCGTCTCTCCTGACTTTGGGCATCACGATTCCCAGCGGATTGTGAATGGTCGGCATTAGATAGACGGCTCGAAGACCATAGGTCGAAATTGCTTGTCGGAGCGCGTCCGGGCGCATACCGTTTTCGTCTCCTGCGCAAGGAATCAGTTCCATGCCCAGGCTAAGGGCCTGTGTCTTGAAATTTCCGTAGGTAAGAGGGTCAACGGCAATCCTTGATCCTTTCAATCCAAGACCAAGAAGCACGACCATAATTGCGTGATGCCCGCCCGTACAGAACAGCACGCGCTCTTTCGATACTTCGTAATGGTCACGACTAAGCCATGTAGCTGCTATCTGACGCTGCTCGTCCTCCCCTCCGCATGCTGGAAGTTCCATGATGCTTTTCGTTTTTTCCGCAAGCACCTGTCCCGACAACCTGGCGAACAACTCCTCTTGTCCTTCGAGAATTGGGTAGTTCAATTGCAAGTCAATGAGCATCCGTGTACGCTCCAGTGCAAGACATTTGATTTCTGGCGAGACCGGGAAACTGGGCAGAATGCCAGCCTCTGCCATCCAATTCGACTCGATGTTCGCCGGCGGCTTGGTCGCACCAACGCCATAGAAATCTGACGCGCAATCGTGGCATGGTTCGACTCACGTTACGACGTGCTCGCGACGGATGACTTGCAGCACAACACGAATCGCGACTCTCGTGACCCGCTGATTCGGCCCATTCCGCGATTGCCTCGGTCAGGCCGGAGCCGCCCGTCGACCATTCTGTGCCATGCAAACCCATAGTGCGTTTCCAACATGTCAATCGTAGACAGCGAGATACGCGACCAGAGCGACGCGCGGCAACCCATGTTCGTTCAGAGGCTGACGTGCTGGTTGCCCCTGATGGGCAACCCAGCACCAGCAATGGGCCCGACCCGTCTCAGCGAACCGTTTACTGTCCGGGTGGAGTAGGCGTATCACTCAGTGCGCCAGCCTGCTCTGGCGGGGCAAGCGTCTCGCTACGTGCGCCAGCCCGCTCGAACGTAAGATTGACCGATCGCTCACCGATTGGTCTGGTACGATGACGGACGCCGCGGTTGACCGTAACTATATTCCCTGGCAAGAGCTCCACTGTTCGATCATCAAAATCGATGAAGAGGCCGCCTTCCAATGCCAGAAAGCTCTCATCGGAGTCGGGATGACAGTGCCAATGATACCCCTTAGTCATAGTGCTGATACGAACTTCATGATCGTTGACTCTAGCAATTGCATGGTTGTCGTAGCTCTCGGCTGTTGCCGATTCAGATGAAAGATTGATTACTTTGAAGGACAAATTCTGAATTCGTTGCTCTAGCTTACCCTTTGATTCGTCGCGCATGTTTTTGATCCTATAAACTAAGTTCGGCACGTCTTATTCGACTTCGGAACCGCAAAATGGGCGCGCATCAACCACCTGTACGTAGACGACTGAAGAGGCAAGGCGTGATCGTTCAATCGCTGTCACGTATTCTCAATTATTCTCGGCCCCCGACATTTCGGATAAAAGTTGTCATAATTTCTCGAAACATCGGTGGCTTCATGCGAGGCATCATCAGATCGAGCAAAGTCTGATCATTTAGGGCAGCGATAGGTCCATCTCGGGCTTTGTAATGAGCTGCCCTATAAATGTCGTGAACCTCTCCCAATTCTCCACAGTC
>Ga0335073_10000272_pt1 | contig 67143 bp, 74 predicted proteins | sample Lox_Sample_22_FD_207093 | JGI IMG/M metagenome (GOLD analysis project Ga0335073, IMG submission 207093) | Soil microbial communities from Loxahatchee National Wildlife Refuge, Florida, United States - Lox_Sample_2.2 | ecosystem: Environmental > Terrestrial > Soil > Wetlands | place: USA... | reverse complement strand
ATGGTTTTCCAGCCAAGGCATCTTCGGTGCATTCGCGGTGGCGGGAACCGTACCATAAGTCGGAATCTCTTGATGGCGCCAGTTCGGCGCGGGGGAACAGATGCCGCGGCTGGCGCCACATTTCTTCCTGTGACGGCGGAGTTTAAGGGCTGAATTTGCCGTTTACTTTATAAACCTTGCCGTCCTTCATCACGAACTGCACATTTTCCAGGATTTTTATATCGTGCAGCGGATCGCCATCGACGACGACGATGTCGGCATAGGCCCCCGGCGCAACTACACCAATTCTTCCCTGCATGTCGAGCATCTCTGCCGGGCGTGACGTTGCGCTCTCGATCGCATCCATCGGAGACATGCCCAACTCCACCATGCGCGAGAATTCCTGCGCAATAGGCTCGGTCCACGGAATCCCGCCCATGTCGGTTCCGAAAACAATCTTGACTCCGGCGTGCATCGCCTTGGGGAACGACACCTCATGCACCGCAACTCTTTTGCGGTCCCGCTGGCCTTCGGGAGTGTCGGCCGGCGCCCAATCGTGGTAGTAAGCGGCCAGCGTAGGGCAATACCAGGTGCCTTGCTTCAGCATTTGCGCAACGGCCGCATCGTCGAGATCTAACCCATGCTCGATCGAATCGCAACTACCATCCAATGCGCGATGTAGCCCAATCCCGCCATAAGCATGACAGGCCACGTTCTTGCCCCAGCCGTGCGTTTCATCTACTACGGCTTTCAACTCCTCGACCGTGAGCGTGGGCTGCGAAACCAGCTCGCCGTTCTTTCCTACCCACGAGCGGTGCGTCATATAAACCTTGATCCAGTCGGCGCCGTGGTCGAGCTGTTCCCGCGCAGCCTTGCGTGCCTCCACCGGGCCATCGACGATTTGCGCTCCTTTGGGCATCTCGAGTTCGGGAGCGTAGCCTTCCAGCATGTACCCGCCTGTGGTCGAGATGGCACGCGTGGCCACGAACAGACGTGGGCCGGGAATGTAGCCTTCGTTGATCGCCATCTTGATGCCCACATCGCCATAGCCCGCGCCTTCGGTTTCGACATCGCGCAAAGTCGTGAAACCCTGCTCGAGGGCGCGCCGCGCCGCCACGGTCGCCCGTGCTGCGCGATATGCCAGTGGGTATTTCAAAATGTTGATGTCATACCCGCCCTCCGCTGGATCCTCCCCTTGCAGGAAAATATGGGTGTGGGAATCGATCAATCCTGGAAGAACGGTGGAGTGAGAAAGGTCGATAACGTTGGCTCCGGGGGGCATTGTGGCTTTCGCGGCATCCGTCACGCTTTCAATCTGATTGCCGCGAATAACGATGACTTGGTTGCGGCGAACGGTTGTAGACTTCCCGTCTATGAGGCCGCCAGCGCGAATGACGGTGAAGGAACGCAACGTTGGACTGGTGTCTTGCTGCGCGATCGCACCGCCGAGAAGCATGAAAACCGGCAACCACCACAAACGTTTCACTGGGCGTACCTCCAAAGGAACAAAGCTAAGGTTTCGCACGTCTAACAGGGTGGCCCTAGCCGCAGAATTGTATACCTAAGCGGACCTTGAGAAGAATGTTGACCAACATTCGCATTGCAGAAACAGTTGACGTTGAGGCGATCACGACAATCATTAACGCTGCGTTCAAGCAAGCAGAAAGTTTCTTTATCGAGCGGGATCGCATTGATCCCGCAGCCGTATCCAATTTTCTGAAGACCGGAGAATTCGTGGTTCTGGAGGATGAACGTGGAATCGCGGGCTGCGTTTACGTTGAAAAAAGAGGCGAGCGCGCATACACCGGCCTTCTGGCCGTCGAACCTTCACGCCAGGGTGCCGGATTAGGTTCGCGCCTCATGCAGGCTGCCGAGCAACACGCACGCGAAGCCGGATGCCGCTGTATGGACCTCAGAATTGTGAATCTGCGTCGGGAGCTTCCGGAATTTTACTTACGCCGCGGCTACGTCCAGACCAGCACATCCCCGTTCACGCCGGGTATTCAGACCAAGCTCCCTTGCCACTTCATTAATATGTCAAAGCCGCTGAAGTAATCGCTACTCATCGATCAGCGCCTCGGCTTCGATCTCCACCAGCATCTCCGGCGAGATTAATTTGCTTACTTCGACCACTGACGTTGCCGGCCGGATGTCACGAAAAAACTCCCCGTGGGCCTTGCCAATCTTCTCCCAGTCGCGAATATCGATCACGAAGATGCGCGTGCGGACAACATCTTTCATGCTAGCGCCCGCCTTTTGTAAGGCCGTCTCGATGTTTTTCAATGTTTGGACCGTCTGGGCATAGGCATCGCCAACTCCCACGATTTTTCCATCCTGCCCTGTTGCCGTCGTTCCTGACACGTGAACCTGGTTTCCCACCCTAACGGCGCGGGAATATCCCACGATGGGTTCCCAAGGCGTACCGCTGGTAATGTTCTTTCGCTGCATGAATCGTGTACCTCGTGCCGATATTTTACCTAGAGTTGGCGGGGTGCTTTAGCAGCCGACTCAGGTGATTGCCAGCAGAAAATGAGTAAAACCTTTGCGCACGTGTCTGCTCTCTAACATAAGCAGCAGGAACGTGGGTTCGAGACCCAAAAGTTACTTGCCTTGACGGCAAATGTAAGGTAAGTAATCAGGCTACTGCCGGGCAAATGCGGCGCGGCTGGCCCGTTTGGTGGAGGTGAGGCATAAATGATTCCGGAATCGAGTCCGTTGCAGCAGCTCTTCATGGAGCTGGTGGGCCGCCACTACGCCGAGGAAATCGGCCTGCGCGATCCGCAGATCGTGAACTATGTGGCCCAACTTCTAGCCGAGTTTTGCGAGGTTGAGCAATTGTTCAAGATTCGCAACGGAGCTGGGCGTTCGCTGACTGATGTCGGCGAAATGCTAATGGAGTCAAACCCTGTCTTCGGCCCTGCACCTTCCTTCGACCGCGAACGCCAGGTACGCAAACACATTGGCGATTACACCCTGTTTTTTACCGGGATGTTTCCCGAGAGTATCAATCAAGTCCGCCTCCGCCGCAGTCGACTGGAAAATTTTGTCGACTGGATGAAAGCCGGGAAAGAAAGCTATTACATCGTCTCCAAGTTCGATTGCTTCGAGTACACCAAAGTCGCGCCGCTATTCGCCAGCCTGTCCAATCATTTCGAACAATGTGTTTTCGGCCTGAATCGTGTGAAAAACGAGCTGCAAGAGATGCAGCATCCCATCATGCGACGCGCGAATGAGATCGTGATGTAACCTCGCGAGCTCACTGCATCAGGCGCTTCAGTGCAGCGCGGGCGTCGGCAACTTGGGCGAGGCGGGTGTTCGAACCCGTGAAATATGCGAGAAAATTTTGATACTCGTTAACCGCCTGATCCCGTTTGCCGGTTTTTTCGTACAGCTGGCCCAAATAGTAATGCGACAAGATGCTGAGGGCTGGTAACCGCCCTGCCAAGACCTGACCATTCTCTAGGCTACGCTGCAGCCATAGGACCGCGCGAAACTGCGTTTCGGCAGAGGAATAATCGTTGCTAAGCAGGAAAGCGCGGCCTTTGAAAAAAGAGAAATTGGGATCCTGAAAATTGGGGACGCTGGCCACGCGGCTCAGCGCCCCCTGACCGTCGCCTTTTTCTACAGCCGCAACCATCTCGGGGTAAGCCTGCCAAATCTCAATCGCCCGCGGGGAAACCCAGGGATGGCTCGAGGAGTATTTTTGCCAACTTTGCTGAGCTGCGTTGGTATTTCCGGACAAAGTCTGCAGAAAGGCGAGAGCTGGCTGTTCATCGCCATTCAGCTTCTGTTGTTCGACGAAGGAGAGAGCGGAGGAATTTTGCCCTAACAGGACCGACAGAACGACAAATTGCCGCAGAAAACCGTCCGCTACCTCCATCTGTTTTGCCCGCTCAAGTTGCTCGACTGCCTCGCGATAGCTGACCAGCGCACTTTCGAAGTCGCCCTCCGTCTGCTTGAATTGCGCCTGATATCCAGGGACATAAAGGCGTACTAGAGGAGAAGTGCGCTGGGCAAACTCCTGGAACGCCGCATTCGCCATGTCGGGCTTTCTCTGATCCATGTAGACGATGGCCAGCTTGAGATATTCCCCGTAGTAGCTGAAATCTGGTTTCAATTCCAGCGTCTTACGATATGCCGCGATGGCTTCGTCATCCCGGCCAGCCAAGAACAGGATGTCGCCACGGCTGTCGATCGGGTTGGGATCGCCGGGACGAACCGCCTGATAGGCATCATTGGCGGCCAGCGCACCATTGATATCTCCGGATTTGGCCAGTACATAGGATTGGAAGTTGAGCAGGTCTTCGCTCTTCGGATCCAATACGAGTCCCTGTCGCAAGATCTCGAGGGCTTCTTGAGGTTTGCCCTGGTCGTTGAGATGTTCACCAAGGACACCACGATCGAAGGTAGAGCGCGGGAACTCCGCCAGCAAAGCTTGCAGTGCGGCAACGTGAGCTTCCTGATCTTGCGAACGCTCCGCCTTCAACACCTGCAAAGACAGTTGCTCGTAACGTGGCAGGTGTGATTGCAGCTGTTCGACCTTGGCGGCGAGCTCGGTACCGCGCCGATAGTCTCCCTCAAAGTAGTACTGCTCGGAGAGTTGTAAATAAGCCAGCGCAAATTGCGGGTCCAAGCGAACCGCCTCCTCCAGTTCGCGTATGGCGTCGCTCGTAAGAAACCGGCGGCCATAGTCGACGCCCAGCTGATAATGGCGATACGCCTCGATGTTGGAGGTAGAAGTCTGTTCAATCTCAGGCGCCTTTTGCGGCTGCGCGGACAAGGGCAGGACACTGCCGGTAATTCCCGCAGTGAGACGATCTACCATGCCGAAGATGCTCTGCACGTCCTGCCCTTCCAGTTTGTCCGAAAACAAAATCTGGCCGGTGCTGGTATCTTGCATGCGCACGTCGAGACGTAATTGCGTTGGTCCGATCTTCAGCAGCGCGCCGGTAATATAGGCGTCGGCGCCGGCGTCGCGGGCGATGCTTTGCGCTTGGGCTGGATCTAACGACTTGCCGTCTTTGCTGGCACGCTGAACCGCGCTCATCACGCGCTCGGTTGACAGCACGTCCATGCCTTTCACCTGTGCGAGGTTGGTAGTGAGCATGTCGGTAAGACCGTTATCGAGCCAGTTCAACGAGGGATCCTGCGAAAGATTATTGAAATAGAGCACGGCAACCGATTTGTGCTGCTTGCCGAGCGCGGATTGCGAATTGCGAATGTGCAGAAACCAGAGATCCAGGGCTGCCGCGATCAGAATTGCCGCACCGAAAACCAGCAAAATTGCCCGCTGCCTTCGCGGGCCGGGTGCGCCCGCGGCGGACTGAATCGGCGCCGGCGCCACACCCGACGCGGAAGTCGAACTAGCTGCACTTGGCGGGGCCAACGGCGCGCTGGATGTTTGCGACACAGGAACCGACGGAGCGGATATCGGCGCGCTCGACATGGCCGGACTTCGCCCCGATTCGGTGTCGCGTTTTAATCGTTGCAGATCAGCGCGCATGTCGGCCGCGCTTTGATAGCGGAGATTGCGGTCCTTCTCCAGCGCCTTGTTGACGATGTCTTCCAGTTTGGGAGGAACTTGAGGATTAAAACGAACAGCCGCAACCGGAGCCGAATCCAGAATGGCTTTGAAAATCACTCCTGAGCTTTCGCCGTTGAAGGGCAACGCGCCGGTCGCCATCTCATACAACACCGCTCCGAAGGAAAACAGATCGCTGCGCGGATCGAGATCTTTCGCGCGTACCTGCTCGGGCGACATGTAGGCGACCGTGCCCAAGGTCGAGCCGGGACTGGTTAAGTGCTGCTCGTCGAGCGTGCCGGTCTGAGTCAGTTCCGCGCGGGTAGAAACTCCAGTGACCTTGGCCAAACCGAAGTCGAGAATCTTAGCGTGGCCGCGTTTGGTGACAAAAATGTTTGCCGGCTTGATGTCGCGGTGAACGATGCCGGCACTATGAGCGGCATCGAGCGCGTCGGCAACTTCAATCGCCAGGGCCAGCGTCTCTTCCGTATCTATCGGGCGGCCCGCGATCTTGTTCTTCAAGGTGATGCCTTCGAGGTACTCCATGGCAATGAAGGCATAGCCATCCTCCTCGCCAATGTCATAGATCGTGCAGATGTTGGGATGATTGAGCGCAGAGGCAGCTTGCGCTTCGCGCTGAAAGCGGGCGAGTGCCTGCGGATCGCGGGCCACATCTTCGGGCAGGAATTTCAGCGCGACAAAACGACGCAGCCGCGTGTCCTCGGCCTTGTACACCACACCCATCCCGCCACCACCGAGCTTTTCAATGATGCGGTAATGCGAGATGGTTTGGCCGATCATGGGATCGGGGCCATCTTATTGGGGCCGGAAAGGGAAGTCAAAACCCAATTCGATCAAGAAATGAACGACGGAAGTATTGGTTCTACTTTTTTGTCGCTTCCAGCTCGGGTTGGGAATGAGGACTTGTGTCGAGTTTACGTGCCTCCACCGGATGCTGTAGCTGTGCGGCTATCTTCTCTTGAGGATCGCGCGAATAGTTCAGCAAGACGACGTCTCGAGATCCCCCACGGATTCCCACGTCATTTAAACCAGCTTGCGAGTGGGAAGATTGAACGCCGTTTCCTTCAAGAATTTGCGCACTTCGAGCAGAGATACTGACGCTGTAAGCCGTGGTTTTCTGGGCAATGAGTTCGAGCTTATAGGTTCCGCTCAGAGGCCCGCATATCTGCACCAGCCCTCGGCAATTATTGCGGCCGGCCACTAGGTCGCAATCAATGTCACCCTGCGCTACCGGCAAATCCTGCCACGCATGTTTAGTCAGCGGATCAAAGCCGACCCGGCGTCCCCACGGATCTGTCAACACGACGCCTACATCGGGTGGACCGTCATTGTCGGTATGGAACGAGATGTCGAGCTCGCCAAGGGCAAGGCAATCTCTGGTGTCGTCGGCGTCGAGTTCGTCAACCACATCGGGAATGCTTGCGGCCACCGGCTTGGACGCCGGCACGAATCTACTGCCGCTGAGGGCAGGACTTGGAATGATTATGACCAGAAAGATAGCTAATGCGAGAATCTTATAACTCAACGTTTAAAACCCCATCGCGCTTTGTTCTGCAGTGTGCCGGGATCGAAAAGCCGCAAGCGGCACACTTTGATTGCAGAAAGAATACCTCATTTTGTACTGCTTGATTCCACCCAAAGTCACTACCGCCCAAATTTACTGGATTCCGGGTAAGTTAAGACGGTTGCGTTCTTGGAATGGGGTCCGCGGAGAGCTTTGTGGGAGCGGTTGCAGAAGGAGCGCGTGGAGGAAATCCTGAGCAAAACGAAGGACCTCATGCAAGATTGATCTTGTGGCGAGAGCTGGCCGAGGGAGAGGGATTCGAACTTGAGCCGCCTTGCGGCGTGAGCGTAGCGGGAGACCGCAGGCGAAATCCTGAGCGAAGCGAAGGACCTCACGCAAAATTGACCTTATGGGGAGAGCTGGCGGAGGGAGAGGGATTCGAACTTGAGCCGCCTTGCGGGCGTGAGCGTAGCGGGAGACCGCAGGCGAAATCCTGAGCGAAGCGAAGGACCTCATGCAAAATTGATCTTATGGGGAGATGTGGCGGAGGGAGAGGGATTCGAACTTGAGCCGTTTTGCGGGCGTGAGCGTAGCGGGAGACCGCAGGCGAAATCCTGAGCAAAGCGAAGGACCTCATACAAAATTGACCTTATGGGGAGAGCTGGCGGAGGGAGAGGGATTCGAACCCCCGGTACGGTTCCCCGTACAGTGGTTTTCAAGACCACCCGTTTCAACCGCTCACGCATCCCTCCGGGATTAGTCAAGTTTAGCGCCTTCGCCACTGCAAAGGAAAACTTTCGGTCGCAAATTCCCTGGAGCTGTTCGCGATGCAAAGCGTCGGACCGAAATCGTGGAACTCCGTTGCCACGAAGCATCTCTTCTTCCGCATCTATAACGACACGACTTACGAGCCACAGATGATGCGTGACGAGCATCGCCAGTGGATTGATTCACAACTAAGGGTTGACCCGGTCACGACAGAACTGAAGACACTCCGCGAGTTCACGTTCGGAAAACTGTTCGGTCGCTAGGAGCCTTGTCCTCCCCATCCTCGTGCATCAGCTCATCGAGCTTTTTCAAGATGAATCGCGATTCCTTAAGCAGTGGAACTCGTTCCCCGTGAATCGAAGTCTGAAGGAGTTTGGCGGTGATCTCGCGAAGTTGCTGGATAAGCAAATTGAACTTCTCGGAGTGGTTCATGGGGGATCATCAGCTCAGATGGAGCCAAACAGCGCGGCGGTTGTCACAGCCGCTATTCTTTCGGTATCTCTATGGCACGATCCAAACGTCGTTGCTTCACTTCCAGTAGCTCGTTGATCTCTCGAACTAGCTCGATAAGTTTCTTTGGGTCTTGCTCGTTGGCGGCGAGTTCGGCTAGTTGCTTCCAGCGTTCTGTATGTTCGCGCATGGCGATCTCCTGTGCAACATCATTTGCACAAAAGACCGACGCCCGATCGGGCAACAGCGGAGGGATGTGTAATTGACCTCGACAGACTATCACACAGTGTGGGGTAATTAGGATCGGGGGAACACCTTAGTTAAAGTGGCAACGGAGAAAGCCGAGTCGTTGTTCTGACCGGCCCCTGCCCCCTCGTTTACACCATTGGCGCATCCCTGCCGAAACCTCTATGATTTCGGATTCCAATCCTGGAGGCAACTATGTGCTTTTCGGCAACCGCCAACTTTGTGGGGAGCGGCGCCCTGGGCGCGATCGGCGCACTCACTTTGACCAGAGTGAAACACCGGCGCGAGCTTCTGTTTGCGGCGCTGCCGTTGCTCTTCGCGATTCATCAGTTCATCGAGGGATTTGTGTGGCTTGGGCTGGATGGCATTCTCTCGCCTGCGGTGGCCCACAACATGGGTGCGGCCTTCATGCTCTACGCGCAGGGCTTGCTTCCGCTCTTGCTACCACTCAGTGTTTGGCTGTTTGAGCCGACTGCCAAGGCCCGAAAAAGAATGCTGCCGTTTCTGATCGTTGGTTTGGGCACGACTCTGTACATCCTATGGGCACTGACCGCGTTTCCCTTCGAGGTTTACGTCGTGTCAAACAGCCTCGTCTACGTGAATCAAGCCACCAACCATACACTGGTTGGGTTGCTCTACGTGATTGCGACCTGCGGCTCGCTCTTTTTCTCGAAAATTAAGGACATGGTGCTGTTCGGCGCCGCCAACCTCGCCATCTTGCTCGCCGTGATGGCAGTCAGGCGTTATGCCTTCACTTCGCTATGGTGTGCTTATGCCGCCGTGGCCAGCGTGATTATTCTGGCTTACTTTTGGAAGAGCGTCGCGATTCGGCCATTCAAATACGCCTGAGGAAAGACCAGATTTCGAGACTGGCGACGGTGCGCGGTTCTTTAGACCAGGCACCGCCCTCGGAACTTGGCGCTACGCATGCTGCTTTTTACGGTGCAGCCATTGGTGGAAGCGCGAGCCAGGCCCATCGCTCTTGGCCGTCGGTTCCTTGCGTTTTTCCTGCGTGTCCACCGCGAACAACATGAAGCGGTCGAAGCTATGCTGCCGATAGTAGTGGTGATTGCGGAAGTTAAACGTCAGCTCGGCGTTTTTCGGCAGCCATAGCTCGGTTTTGCTCTTGGGAAATTTTACCGGCGCGTAATCCACGACTTCATGCTGGCTGAGCAATTGAATTTCCGGGATCGGCTTGGCTAGATCCGATTCCAGTCGCACAATCTCGTAAGTATCGGCATCGATCCAGGCGCGTCCCTTCATGCTGACCGAGTACGTCTTGTTGTTCACGACATAGTCTTCAATGCGATGCGGCTTGTCTTCCCGCTGCTGGAAGTGCACCAGCCACGCGGATTTCCCGTTCCACTTGCCCAGGCCTTCGCATTGCATGTCGAAGTTGTCCCGCATGTCGGGATGAAACACGAATGCCAGCGCGGGCAATCCCTTGGTGGCAATCTGATCGGGGAATTCGTCGGTGCCGGAACGGCTGGAGCGATATTCATCCACCAAAAGCGTGCCGGGCACGGGCTCGGCGATCGAGGCCACGTAATCGAACTTCAGCCGGACTTCTTTCTTAGGAAAGCCGTTCTTGTCTAATTCCTCGTGATAAACCTCTTCCATCGCGTCGAACTTCGAGAGGTCGTCAACCAACTCTTTTACGTGCTCGCCCGCGTTATATAGGACCTTGCCCTGCGGGCAGGAGACTCCCGCCGCCACGTCGGGCTTCACTGCATCCACACTAAGCGGCTCCCAGTTTCTGGTAGGAACCTCGGGAGCAGTCTCCGCGATCACCGGCTCGGAAACCGTCATGCTCGACAGCGGCTGGCCGTTGGTCGACTTCTCGATCTGCCCGATTATCTCGCGCACCTGGGGAGCAACCGGATCGGTAGGCGAAGTTCGCAGGAATGCCCCCAACGCCTCCACCGCCGGCTGATACAGATGCAATTGGGCCAGCGCTTGGCCTAGCGGCAGTTCGGCGGCATTGGCGGCATCCTTGCCTTCGTCCAGCGCCATCTGCGCCTGGTCGCGCGACTTGGCGTACTCCTTTTCCTTCAGATAAACGTTGGACAGAAGATAGTGCGCCATCCAGTTCTTGGGATTGATCGCAACCGCCTGCTCTAAAGGCGCCCTCGCTGCGTCGTAATTCTTGCGGTAACTTTCCACGCGCCCCTGCAAGGTCAGCGCCTGCCCATTGTGCGGCGCTAGCTTGGTCGCCGTGCTCAGATATTGAGCCGCGCGGTCGGCGTCTTTCTTCTCGAAATAAACAAATCCCAGCAGAAAAGCCGCGTCGCTATTGGAAGGATCCAGCTTCTCAGCTTCTTCCAAATGTTTTTGCGCGTCATCGAGCTTTGCAGACTTAAGATCGGCCCAACCGCGGAGCAGTTCCTTGCGCACCTTGGGAGACATTTCGCGCGAATTGATCGTGAGGTCCGTAGCCGAGGGATCTTTCCTCAGGATTACCTGCATTTTTTCGGATCTGGTGATGCCGCTGGCAACGAAGCGCTGATGCGTGGTCACGTAGCCAACCGCACTCACCGCGATGTCATAAACCCCGGGATCCATGCTCACGAACGTGACCGAGGTCTTGCCTTCGACGTCTTCAGTCGGCATCGTGCGCGAGCTGTTATTGGTCGTATTGGTAAGCTCTACGACGGCCTGACGATCAAGTGCGTGGTGGCGTGTGTCGCTGATGCTGAGGATCAGAACGGTGCCCTTGGACGCTACAACGTGGGCGTCGTTGTAAACGTGATCGGGGAAGTCAAATCCCTGCCCTTTGTGTTGCGCCAATGCGTAGCCGGCTGCTAGAAAACAAATACTGCAGAAAGTCACTCGAATTGAACGTTTCATGGGTAACTCCCAGGGAGGGCGAATAGCCAAAGGATTTAGCCCCGCCTTTGGCCGGACAATCATACAACCTTCTGGGGTTACGGTTGCAAGAAAAGCGTCATTTTTTTGGCGGTTGCGCTGACTTCGGGCTAGCCTTGGCGGGAGACGCCCGCTGATCCAGGAGCTTGAGAGTGCCTGCTTATGGATTATGCGGCTTGTTTGGGGGCAAATTCTTGCGCAGTTGGTGCGCCCGCTCGAATTCCTCAGCTAGCTCGCGTGTATCAAGGTTCTCGCGGATATGGGCGAGACGCTGTTCCAGCTTCAGCAACGCCGCTGCGATGTTCTGCTTATTGGTGATGGCGACGTCGCGCCACCAGGAATAAGGGCTACCTGCAATGCGGGTCATCTCGCGCAACGCCCGTCCTCCGGCTTGAAGCAGCGGAGCGTCTGCGCCGTATTCGTCTACCAGGGTTGAGGCTAGGGCTGTAGAAGTCATCTGCGGCAGGTGACTGATCCAGGCACAAAGCTCATCGTGCTCCGCCGCGTCCATGCTAGCGACCCGGGCACCAATCTTTTCCAGCCATCCGAGATACTCGCCGACGACGCCCTCGTTGGTCTTTTGTCCATGCAGCGGAGTAATGAACCACACAGCGTCATGGAATAGATCGGCATCAGCGAACTCGACGCCCGACTTCTCCTTGCCAGCCATGGGATGCCCGCCGAGAAAACGTGCGCCAGCATTCTTCCCAAAGACAGCTTCGGCCCTGGCAACAATTTGTGACTTTGTGCTGCCGACATCAGTCAGCAAAGCTTTCGGCGGCAGCCCTGGGGCCAGACGATTGATGAGATCCATGCTGGCGAGAACCGGGGTCGCGAGAAGCACGACCTGGCTGCCACGCGTCGCCTCGACCGGATGCTCACTGGCTCGGTCGCATGTTCCCGCTTTGCGGGCACGTTCCAGCACCGCTGTCCGATCGCAGCCGATGATTCGTCCGCGAAAACCGTGCTTCTTAAGGGCCAGGCCGAACGAACCGCCAATCAGGCCGGTACCGATAATGGTGATTTGCCGGATCAGCATGCGCGCGCTCAGAGGTGAGCAGAAATTGTAACTCGCGCCGGCGAAAAGTCGTCAGCCCTTCAACATGCTGGTGAGATCGTCCGGGTGGGCAGCGTTGGTACGCGCGTCTTCACGATCAACGTGGCCCTGTTCCACCAGCTGCGCCAGCGACTCCTCCATCGTGAACGAACCTTTGTTTTTCGTGATCGTGATTTCCTGATGAAGATGTTGCAACGCGTTGCGGCGAATGTGCTGGCGCGCGCCATAGCCAACCATCAGCAGTTCGGCTGCCGGAACGCGACCGCCGTTCTTGCCCGGTAGCAGCACTTGCACCAGCACCGCGGCTAACGCCATCGCCAGTTCTTGCCGGATGGTCTGCTGCCGCTCCGGAGGAAACGAATCGGAAATGCGCGAGACGGTCGAGGGAACATCGGTGGTATGCAGAGTGGAAAAAACCAGATGCCCGGTTTCGGCCGCCGCCACTGCGATGCGCATGGTTTCGGGATCGCGCATCTCGCCGACAACAATTATGTCCGGAGCCTGGCGCAGGGCCGCTCGCAGCGCGGTGGGAAAGTCCGGTGCATCGACGCCGATCTCCACCTGCTCGACGACGCACTTATTGTGCAAGTGCTCGTATTCAACCGGGTCTTCAATGGTGATGATGTGCCGCGCTTCGCGCTTGTTGATCTCGTTGATCAGCGCCGCCAAAGTGGTCGATTTACCGGAGCCGGTCGCGCCGCCAATCAATACTAGTCCGCGACGCAGCCTTGCAAGCGATTCCACCTGGGGCGGTAAATGGAGATCACGAATCGACGGAAGCTTCGAAGGCAGAGAACGTATTGCCGCAGCCGCCACGCCTCGCTCATGGTGCAGATTGATGCGGAACCGTCCTAGTCCCTCCACGCGATAGGAGGAATCGCCGATATGATTTTGCCGATACAGCTGTAGCGCGTGGTCGCTTAGCGCAGGGAGAACGGCAGCTTCAATTTCATCTCCATTGAGTGGCGTGTTGTCAATATTCTTTACTTCGCCCTCAAAGCGAATGCAGGGCGCTGCCCCAGCGATCAACAGAAGATCGCTTCCCCCGCGTTCCACGAGAGTTCTGAGCCATTCATCAAGGCGTGAAGTGCTCTGCAAACCCGGCTTCAGGCGGTCATTATCGTCGGCTTCGTCTACCACTCGTCTCATTTCGTGCAGCTTTTCCATGGACACGGCTCCCTGTTCTGTTAGGAACGCCGCAATCAGGCGATCTTGCGGCCCACCGCAGGAGCTATGATGCGCAACTGGTCCATGAGCTCAAAAAATTGTTGTGGATACAGCGACTGGGCGCCATCGGATAGGGCCTTGTCCGGATCGTCGTGGACCTCAATCAGCAAGGCATCGGCGCCGGCAGCGACCGCTGCGCGAGCCATCGGAGCCACCTTATCGCGCCGCCCGGTGCCGTGAGATGGGTCTGCCGCCATGGGTAGGTGCGAGAGTTTGTGGATGATGGGAATCGCGGAAATATCCATGGTATTGCGGGTATAAGTTTCAAAGGTGCGGATACCACGCTCACACAAAATGACGTCGTAGTTTCCCCCAGCCATGATGTATTCCGCGGAGAGCAATAATTCTTCCAGGGTCGCTGCAATTCCGCGCTTGAGCAGCACCGGCTTTTTCACCTTGCCGAGCTCGCGCAGCAGGTTGAAGTTTTGCATGTTGCGTGCGCCGACTTGAAGAACGTCTACGTAGTCCAGCATGGCCGCGATCTGCGAAATCTCCATCACCTCGCTCACAACGAGTAAGCCAAAGCGATCGCCAGCTTCTCGGAGAAGCTTGAGGGCGTCCAAGCCGAGACCCTGGAATGAATATGGAGAGCTGCGAGGCTTGAACGCGCCGCCGCGAAGAGCACGTGCTCCGGCTTTGGCCACCTGTTCCGCGACCGCAAGCAGTTGCTCGCGCGATTCCACCGAACACGGCCCAGCCATGACCATGACTTTCTCGCCGCCGATTTTCAGCCCGTTGGGAAATTCAATGACCGTGCCCTGTGGCCGAAAACTCTTTCCCGCCAACTTGTACGGAGCGCTAATGCGATGAACTTGTTCGACGCCAGCCAGGACTTCGAGATTGCGGATATCGAATTCCGCGCGTGCGCCTACGGCGGCAACTACCGTTTGCCGCGCACCCGTGGAACGGTGCACCGAGAAGCCCATCCGAACCAGGTGTTCGATGACGCCCTGAATCTGCTCCTCGGTCGCGGATTCTTGCATGGCAACGATCATAGAAAATCAGCTCTTGGCACTTAGCATTTGGCCGGGCCAGGTGATGAGATGGACCTGAAGGACTAAATGCCGAGCGCCAATTGCTGACTGCTCAGTCATTTACCTCCGCATCCAATTCCGTATCTCCTGCGTTTTCCGCCTTAGCAGATTCGGGCGCAATCTCTTCTCGCTGAATCTGTCGCATGATGTCCATGATGCGCTCATAAATATTCAAAATGTCGTGATCGGACAACGGTCCGGGGTTGGCGCGGCGCACTTTTTCGAAGACGGCCTGCTCGCGGTCGGGCTCGTAGATGGGCATTCCGGCTATGCGCTTCAGCTTGCCAATCTCGTGAGCCGCATGGGCCCGCTGGCTGAGAAGTTCTACCAGCTTGCGGTCCAGCTCATCGATTTTTTCGCGCCACTGGGAAATGTCCATGGAAAATGGGCCTTCAGCTATCGGCACTCACTTCGCGGCTCAAGCGACACTCGCACCAATCGTCTCACAGGCTTGGGGCCGAAGGCGGTGAGCTGACGGCTGAGAGCTGTTTAATAAATTCTGCCACAGACTGCGCTTCCTTGCCGGGATTGCGCTCAATGGTTTCGACAATCGCACTTCCGACCACGGCCCCGTCAGCAAAGATTCCCACCGTGGCAAACTGTTGCGGCGTGGAAATCCCGAAGCCGACGGCCACGGGAAGTTTCGTGTATTTGCGAATGCGCCGGACTAATCTTTCGGCATCGTTCGTCAACTGCTTTCGCGCTCCGGTCACCCCGGTGCGCGACACAGCATAAACAAAACCGCTTGAGGCATGCGCTATGCGCCACAGTCGTTCATCCGTGCTGGTGGGAGCGGCGAGGAATATCGTCGTCAGATCGCGTGACCGCATCTCAGGCAAATAGCGGTCGGCCTCTTCGACTGGCAGATCCGTAATCAAAGCCCCATCAATGCCAGCCTCTCTCGCGGCCTTGGCGAACTCTGAGATGCCCATTCGTATGATCGGATTGAGATAAGAAAAGACGATCAGGCCAGCTTGCGATTGCCGCCGAATGTCTTTCGCAAGATCCAGAACATTCTGAAGTGTCGTCCCACGGTGTAAGGCTCGCTGGCTCGCCCGCTGAATGACGGGCCCGTCGGCAAGCGGATCGCTGAACGGCACGCCCAGCTCGATTACCGCAGCGCCAGCTTTGATGGCCGCCAGCGCGATGTCGCGCGTGGTGGAAAGATCCGGATCGCCACAGGTGATGTAGGCGATCAATGATGGCCTTGTTGTAAATGAAATAGCCATGGTCAGCCGCTCAATTCAGGTTCAACTTCTCGCGCAGGATTCCAATGTCTTTATCGCCGCGTCCAGAGATGTTCACAATCACGACATCCGATTTCTTCATTTTCGGAGCACGCTTGACGACCTCTGCGACCGCATGCGCTGACTCCAGTGCGGGAATAATTCCCTCAGTCCGAGCCAGCAGCGTGCAAGCTTCGAGCGCTTCTGCATCCGATGCGGATGTGTATTCCGCGCGTGCCGAGTCCTTGAGCCAGGCGTGTTCCGGTCCGATGGAAGGATAATCAAGTCCGGCCGAAACGGAATGCGTTGCGGCAATTTGTCCGGCCTCGTCCTGCAACACGTAAGAGTAAGTTCCCTGCAGCACACCGGGAGAGCCGCCATGGAAGCGGGCGGCATGTTCGCCCAGGGTGTCGCCCCGTCCGCCAGCCTCAACGCCGATCAAGCGCACTCGCTTATCTTTCAAAAAAGCATGAAAAATTCCAATCGCATTCGATCCACCACCAACGCAAGCGATCACCGCGGCGGGCAGTTTTCCTGTCGCTTTCCCAATCTGCGCCCGTGCCTCCAGGCCGATCACTCGATGAAAGTCGCGCACCATCGTCGGATAAGGATGCGCGCCGAGCACGCTGCCAAGCAGATAATGAGTGGTTCGGACATTCGTCACCCAGTCGCGCATGGCTTCGTTGATGGCGTCTTTCAAGGTGCGCGAGCCGGAATCGACGCCGCGCACTTCAGCGCCGAGCATTCTCATGCGGAAGACGTTGAGCTCTTGCCGCCGCATGTCTTCTGTGCCCATGTAAACCACGCAATCGAAGCCGAAGAGCGCGCACACGGTTGCGGTCGCAACGCCATGTTGGCCAGCGCCGGTTTCCGCAATGATGCGGCGCTTGCCCATGCGTTCGGCAAGCAGTGCCTGACCCAGGCAGTTGTTAATCTTGTGTGCGCCGGTGTGGAGCAGGTCCTCGCGCTTCAGATAAATCTTCGCGCCGCCAAGTTTTTTGGTCAGGCGTTGTGCGAAGAAAAGGGGTGTGGGCCGGCCTGCGTAGCTTCGCAGTAATTCGTCGAGTCGCCCTTGGAATTTGCGATCGCGCTTGGCTTTTTCGTATTCGCGCTCGAGTTCTTCGAGAGCAGCCATAAGCGTTTCCGGCACGTAGCGTCCGCCATACTCGCCGAAGCGCCCGATCTGGGCGGTTTTTCTTCGCGGAATGGTTGCGGTTGCCATCAATGCTTCGCGTCTTCCTCGCGGACCGCAGCAATGAACGCTCGAACTTTTTCTGGATCTTTTTTGCCGGGACTGGCTTCAACACCAGACGATACATCTACGCCCCAGGGCTTGAGCGTGCGCATAGCTTCACCGACGTTGGTTGGATTTAGGCCGCCCGCCACAACAACCCTAATTGTGTGTCTCATTTCCTCTACAGCCGGCACCGCTTTGTGCCAATCGAATGTCGTTCCTGTTCCGCCCGGTTGCTGCGCTGTACCAGCGTCGAGGAAGATGATCGGACTGAGGCCGCGGCCGTTGTTGCCCTGGGAATGAGACTGCATAAAGTCAGTAAGTCTTGCGAAGCTCGATATGAGACCTTTCGCGGCATCTTCATGTTCGATGAACATTGATGCAGGTAAAGACCAGTGGCGACCGAATCGAGGTGCACTACTACCGTACGCTGCATCATTGGAGCCTGGCACAAAGCCCAAATGTAGTTGCGTCGCAGTCAGGCGGAGGTTCAAGACGAGCTGTACCAGGTCTTCCGGGTAGCTCCCTACAAACACGCCCAACTTCTGAACTCCCTCCGGCAACTTAGAGACAATCTGGCGTGCCGTCTCCGGATCAACGCTTCGCGGACTCTTTTCATAAAACACGAACCCCAGTGCGTCTGCCCCGGCCTCCACAGCCGTCAACGCGTCTTCGAGATTCGTGATTCCGCAAATTTTCACCCACGTCATAAAACTGCATCTCAGGTGGCAGTTCTCAGCTCCGGCTCAGCGCAGGCCGCGATTCGGCAATTAGCGCGCGCAGCGCTTGCCCCGGCGACTGCGCCTTCATCAGCGATTCGCCAATCAGGAACGCATCATAGCCCGCGGAGCGCAGGCGAGAGATGTCCGCGCCATTGTGTATCCCGCTTTCGGCCACCCGCAGAATGTTCTCGGGGATTAGCGCACCCACCCGAAGCGTAGTGTTCAGATCAACCTGAAACGTTCGCAAATCGCGGCTGTTTACGCCGATCAGATCGCATCCCGCATCGATGGCTCGTTGTAGCTCTTCTTCGTCATGGACCTCGCAGAGCACATCGAGCTGAAAATCTATCGCCCGCCTCGATAGCGTGGTCAACTCTGCCGGCGACAGGGCGGCGACGATTAGCAACACCGCATCGGCGGAATAAGCCTTCGCCTCGAGCAATTGGAATTCGTCGACAATAAAATCCTTGCGCAAGCAAGGAAGTCTCGTGCACTCCGATGCGCGCTGCAGATTTTCGAGCGATCCCTGAAAAAATTCCTCGTCCGTCAAAACAGACAGAGCCGCTGCTCCCGCCGATTCGAGTTCACGCGTAAGAGCTGATGGATCGAACTCCGCGCGAATCAGACCTCGCGATGGCGATGCTTTCTTAAGCTCGGCAATAATCGCGACGTCATTCCGGCTCTTCTCTGCAAGGGCTTCACGAAAACCGCGCGGGACGTGCCTTTCCGCTCGGCCTTCCAGATCGCGCAAGTCGGCCGAAGGCTTGGAATCGGCAACTCTCCGTCGCGTGGCGGCGACGATCTGATCAAGGGTGACGGGCATAGTGAGCCCTTTGATTATACGGGAGGTCGAGATAGGAACTGGCTAGTAACAGCTAGTCCATGTGATCGTGCATTTGACGTTCGACCGACCACACGTCCTGCGGATTCTTCTCGAACGGATAAACGTGAACCATCCAGCCAAAGACTTGCGGAATAAAGTGCCCGCCAGCCTGGTCGCAGGCTTCTTCGGTCGAAATCGAGCCTGCCAGGCCGAACTTTGGGTTCGGGCTGAAAGCCGCGCCTCTCAAGCCGCTTGGGGCCATGCACAGATTCACGTGCGCATGCCATTGTGCAATGCTCAGCGGAATGCGCTCATCAAGCTGATCCTCGGTAAACCGTTTGGGAGCGGTGTACATGACGCCGATAAGTTTGTAGCTGTCCCCAGTCTTCTCATACAGCAGAGAGGTCGGATGATCCGGGTTGAATTTCCATGCATTTTCGAAAGCGTAGCGGTAGTTCGTAAAGTGATATTGTTTCTGCGGAACGTTAGGCATGAAGATTTCAAAGCCGTCGGCGAGTGCGACCTTGTAGTCGATGTATCTTTCTGCTGCCCGACGGGCAGCCTGCACGACTGCGTCAGCTTTCTCCTTGTCCCCGGGCTTGAGCTCGCGCAGGGTCGTCATCTTCATGTGCGGGCCCATGTCCATATGATGGCCCTCCATGGAATGCATCGCTTCGCTGGATCCGGGTGTAGCGGGGCTGTCGGACATGTTCATATTCGCCATGTCATGCCCCGGCATGTTTCCTGTGGGAACTGATTGCGTCTGCGCTGCGGACAGAGAAGCGGCAAGAAGAACAAAGCATACAATTCTCATAAGGCCATCCTATGGAGTTGAACCCTGCTCCAGCTTGAAGGTTTTGCTGGTGGAAGTAAAGATTCTTGACGTTACAGGAGTAATCCTTGCGATCAGACGGCAGCGACGGGATTTGTCTCGGCCAGCCCGAGCGCGGCAAGTGCACGAGTCGCGGCCTCGCTGCCCGAACGAATGCAGTCTGGCACGCCGATGCCCCGATAGCCGTTCCCGGCGAGCGCCAAACCGGGCAGGCCAGCAACTAGATTTTCAATTCGTTGCAAGCGATCGAGATGTCCGACTCCATATTGGGCCATCGCGCCATTCCAGCGATAAATACGGCTAAAAAGTGGAGGGGCTGTAAGGCCGATGATCTGACGCAACTCTTCGCGTACGATTTGGATCAAGTCGTCATCAGAAAGCTTGAACGCTTGAGCGCTGCGCGCGCCGCCGATAAAGCACCGCAAAAGCGCACGATCTTCCGGAGCGCGATGAGGAAACTTGTTGTGAACAAACGTTGCCGCCAGCATCTGCCTGCCTTCGCTACGCGGCACAAGGAATCCGAATCCCGGCGGCAACGCTGCCCGCACGTTCTGGTCGAATCCGAGATTGACCGTGATTGAAGATGTGTATTGAATGCCGGCAAGCTCCGCAGCCAATGCCGCACTGAAATCCTGCGCGAGTTCGGCTACCCCCGTTGCCGGAGTGGCGAGAATGACCGCGTCGAAAGAGCTTGTCGTAGTATTGGTCGAAACCACCCAGTCTTGATCTTTGCGTTGGATGGCGGTTACCGGCGTGTTGATCCGAAGGGCCGACGAAGTGAGTCGCGAGACGAGCCCGTCGACCATTTGCTGCATGCCGTCACGCAGCGACGTGAACAGCGGTTTGGCGGAGCTTTTCGGCATCGCTGCCATCTTTCTCCGCGACGCCAGCATGGCTCGGCCAAGGCTGCCCGACTTGGCTTCCATCTCCGCAAACCGGGGCAACACTGCACGTAAACTGAGATGGCTCGCCTCGCCGCCGTACACGCCGGACAGCAACGGATCTGCCAGGCGACAGACCATCTCCGAACCGTAATGCCGCTCGACAAATGCAGCCACAGTTTCATCGCCGGCGGCTTTATGGGGCGGATGAAACCACTCCCCGGCCATGCGCAACTTTGTGCCCAAAGAAAAAAGACGTGAAAAAACCGTCGGCAGGATTTTCGTCGGTACCATGAACATCAAGCCGTCCGGGATGACGACCAATCTGCCTTTGACCAGAATGTAGGTCTTGCGATCCGCATCATTTGATCCGATCAGCTGATCTCCCAAGCCGATCTCTCGACAAAGATCCGAAGCCCAGGGTTTCTCGGTGAGAAACGAATCAGGACCGGCTTCAATCAAACAGCCATCGACGTGATCGGTGACAAGTACGCCACCCAAACGCGGGCTGGATTCGAAGAGAACGTAGTCCAGCGGAACTCGATTATGGCGCTGCTTTTCGAGCGCGAACGCGGCCGATAGTCCCGAGATTCCTCCGCCGATGATGGCAATCTGCTTCATGAAGCCTTCGTTAATCGAGACCTCGTGAGATCCGCGAGTGCCTGTGCCAGCAGCGGCGCGTCATTCAAAGACTCGGCCCGCCATAGCTTCAATCCGTGTTTCTCGGAAAACTGCTTGAAGCCGATATCAATGTCGTAAAGCACTTCGACGTGATCGCAGAGAAATCCGATGGGCTGAATGAAAACATGCTTGTGACCTTGCTCTTTCAATGCAGTGATGGTGTCTTCCACTGTCGGACCCAGCCACGCTCCACCGGACATTCCCTGGCTCTGAAACGCGAATCGCCATTGTCCACTAGTCAACCCCGCCTCGCGAGCCACGAGCGCCGCAGTTTCCTTCGCCTGCGCTTCATAAGGATCGCCTTCCGTGATTGTGCGCATTGGGACGCTGTGGGCGGTGAAAATGATCGGAATTGTGATCTGCGCTTCCCGGCATGCTCGTTTCCAGCCGGTTTGCAGCTTTTCCGCGAAGGCTTTGATCAGGAGTGGGTGATCGTGCCAGGACTCGACGAAATCCACTGTGAAGGGGAACGAACTCGCAAACAGTGCCGCACGATACAGTCCGACACTCGTGCGCGAGTTCTGTGGCGCCAGGCAGATCACGACCGCTCGATGCACCCCGTCACCGACCATCGCTTTCACCGCATTCGCAATGAACGGCTTCCAATTTCTCATCCCAACATAGACCGGGATTCCCAACTCGCGCCGCAGAAGCTCGCCTTGTTGACGGGTCAGATCGGTGAGCGGAGAGTGCCCAATCAATCCGTAACGATGTTTTACTTCTTCTACCACTGGCGGCGGCAGCGGCCGCCCGCCGGTGACTTGAAGAAGAAATTCCGGAACTTCCTCGACAGAATCGGGGCTGCCGTGGGCGAGCAGCAAAACGGCGGCTTTCTCGAATTTGAGATCAGGGACCAAAGTCAAACAAGATTAGTGCAGGAAGCCGCGGTTTCGTTACCACTCTACATGGGTCAAGCCCGTTGGAACTCCTGCACAAACTTCGCAAGCGCTTTCACATTCTCCACCGGAGTCTCCGGCAAAATACCGTGCCCAAGATTGAAGATGTGCCCGGGCCTGCCGCCAGCGCGCTCCAGAATGTCTTCTGCTCGCGACTTCAATTCCTTCCACTCCGCAAACAGCAAAACCGGATCCAGATTGCCCTGCACCGCTCCTTGGAAACCCAGGCTGCACCAGCCCTCATCGAGCGGAATCCGCCAATCCAACCCGATCACTTCTGCGCCAGTTTTCTGCATCGAGGGCAAAAGTGTCGCGCTATCGGTGCCAAAGTAGATGATCGGCACGCCCGTTTTCTGCAAAGTCTTCACCAACTCGGTCGTGCGAGGCAACACATAGCGGCGATAATCTTCCACACCCAAGCATCCCACCCAACTATCGAAAATCTGGATGACGTCGGCGCCGGCTTGCACCTGATCCGCGGCGTACTCCGCTGTCACTGCAACCAGCTTGCGCACGAGTTCGTCCCACACTTCGGGCGAAGAGTACATCATCTTCTTTGTGTGAACGTAGTTGCGCGATCCGCCGCCTTCGATCATGTAGCTGGCCAGCGTGAACGGCGCGCCACAAAAGCCGATCACAGGCAGGTTCGCTTTGAAGTGTTTGGAGACAAGTTCCACCGCTTCCGAAACGTAGCCCAAGTCGCGGGCCCGATCGATGCGCAATCGACCCACATCTTCTTTCGTCCGGACCGGCTTTTGAATCACCGGTCCTTCGCCCGCGGCGAAATGAAAAGGCAGGCCCATCACTTCGAGCGGGAGGAGCAGGTCGGCAAAAATGATCGCGGCATCGACTCCCAGAATTTCCGCAGCCGTGATTGTGACCTCTGCCGCGATCTTGGGCCGCTTGCAGATTTCAATCAGCGAATATTCTTTGCGCACTGCCCGATATTCGGGCATATAGCGCCCGGCCTGGCGCATGAACCATACCGGTGTGCGGTCGACAGGCTGCGCCTTGCACGCTTTCACGAATCGTGACTCAGGAGCGGACATGAAAGATAGAATGTAGCATTTTCAACGGAGGGGCTGTGTGACGAGGCGCACAGACTTTCTCATGTCCCTTCGAGTGCTGTCGCACCAAAACAGTCAACCGCCTTGCAACTGGATTCGCCTTATCATCTCTGGAACGATCCCAGTTTTCGGGAATGTGGAGGTTATGACGTGGCGGCGAGTCAGGTAGTGCTTTATTTTGACAAGCAGGAAGACGCCCTGCTGTTCACACTGGCTGCCAGTTCGGCGATGTCGGCGGAAGGCCCGACGCGGGCCAATGAAGCCGGAGCCAAGATGGCGCAGGAAGTCTGCAAAGCGACCCGGATTACGACAGAAGGTGCACTGAATCCGGTTTAGTCTTTGCCGACGCCATTAGTTTCTTACCACTCAGATCATTCCGATCCGGGTTGCAGGCAGGTTCGCCCCTGTTGCGGTCTTCCGGCCAGCCCTATAAGAGTTCCCCTACTTCCCCTTAACCACCATAAGATTATTGGTGACTGAGAACACGCCGTGTACGCCGTTGGCGCGAATTCCGGCGACGTTCTTGTCTCCCTCGTTGTCCACTACTCCCTCCAATGTGACATGCCCGTTCTTCACAATAATGCGGATCGGCTTCTGCACGCCGAGGGCGTAGCGTTGCAATGAGGGAAAACCGTAGATCGCCCGATAAAGTTGCCGCCGCAGCCGGTCATCGTTAGGTGAAACTGGCAGCACCTCAATTTGATTGTCGACCTTTTCCACACCTTCAATTCTCTTCACCGCGTCGCCCGCGCTCGATTTGACGACGGGGTTGGTTACTTGTCCGAGCAGCGTAACGTCGTAGCCGTCCACTTTGTACGCCAGATTGTCAAAAACCGTTTCAAACGGCAGCATCAACAGTTCGTGACGGACCTCTTTTTGAATTCGCTCGACCGCTTGCGGCGAAACTTCGCGCTGGGCATAACATGCCAGGGTCGCGGCCAGCACGAGCGCAACCACGTAGTTAGATTTCATGGCTTTTCCCCTTCACTGTCCAGTAAACGCTTAATGCGAAAAAGTATAAGCCTTGAGATCAAGCTGGAACGAAAGATTCTCGCGCAACGCATCGAGACCGGGGTTCGAGATTGCAAGAGCTTTACCAACCAGCTAAACTCAGCATTCTTTCGGGAGGACACCGTGAAGCTTACGTCTGGCTGTCTTCGTCTCGTCACTGGTTTACTGGCGCTGCTGATCGCACTGCCGTCACTCGCGCAATATACAGACATGATCACCATTAACGATCTCGGTGGGCCGCAGGAGTTCACCCGCCGCCGCCAGGAATTAGCCAAGCAGCTCAAGACTGGCTACCTGATCTTGTTTGCCAAGGTCACGCTGCCCGAGGCGAATCATTATCGCGAAGACAACGATTTCTTTTATTACACGGGCCTCGCCGATCCTGGCGCCGTTCTGGCCATGGATATCAGCAGCGGAACGACAATCATCTTCGAGCCCGAGCAGGCCCCGCGCACCAAACAGGTTTATGGCGCGAATCTGCTCTCGCTGAGCCAGGACGAACGCGAGAAGCTGGGCTACAAGGCCGTTCTTCCTGTCACAAATCTTGACGGCCTTCTCGCCTTCTGGCTCGGAAAGGAAACTGATCTTTGGCTCCGCCTAAGCTATCCCGATAAGCCCGATGGCGCGCGATTTGAAACTGGCCGTGACTATGCCGAGGAATACAACAGCCCTTACGGTGATCCCACGCCCGGCGACCGCGCCGCGTTCATGAAGCTAGCCCTGCATTATCCCGCGGCCCATCAAAAAGATGCCACTCCGTTTATCGATGCCATGCGGAATATCAAGACTCCCCAGGAGATTGCGCTCATCCGCCGTAACGGAATTCTGAGCGCCACGGGCATTAAGGAAGCAATTGCGCACGCACATCCGCCGATGTGGGAGTACCAGATCGAAGCGCGTGCCGACTTTGTCTTTCGCGATGGTGGTGCGCAAGGCTGGGCCTATCCCGCGATTGTCAGCTCCGCAGAGAACATCAATACCTGGCACTATTTCAGCGACCGCCGCCAGATCCAGCCGAACGAACTGGTGGTATTCGATTTTGCGGCCGATCTCGAACACATGACCATGGACATCACGCGCACCTTCAACATCAGCGGGAAATTTACCCCTGAGCAAGCCAAGTGGTACGCTGTCGATCTTGAATCGCAGAAAGCGTCCATCGCCATGTTGAAGCCGGGAAACACCTATGAGCAGGTAGCGGACGCCGGCAAAGCGGTGTTCGCAAAGTATGGCATCGAGAAGCAGTGGTACGGATTCCCCGGACACTTTGTCGGGCTGGCCACACACGATGTTATGTTGCCCAAAGGCGAGGTCAAAGCCGGGCAGGTTGTAACAGTTGAACCCATCGTTGAGTTTCCCGATAAGCAGATGCACTTCCGCGTAGAAGACACGATTCTCGTGACCGAGAACGGTCCAGAGATTCTGTCTTCTGCAGTGCCAAAGGAAATGAGCGACGTGGAAAAACTGGTCGGCAGCGCCAAATAATCTTTCATTTCGATGGAGGGCGGGCGTCCTCGCCCGCCAAAGAGTCTCCCGTATCTCTCCACGTCCATCGATAATCCAAAGGATTGTCCACCAAACCTGAAGCGATCGGGTTGCCAAGAATATATTCAACCTTGTCGGCGATGCTTTCTTCCCGCCGTAAAGCGCGATCAAAGAATTCTTGCTCCCAAACCTTTCCCTTGCGCCCGAGCATGCGATTAATTTGATGCGCAGACGCGCCCTTGATCGCTTGCATGATCTCCATGATGCTGAACGTCCCATTCTCATCGCAAAGAGGTGCCAGCACGACATGAACATGGTCGGGCATCACAGTAACTCCGTACAGTCGGAATTTCATTCCGTTTCCTGCACGGACAGTCGCGATGACCACATCGCGGGCAGCCCCTGGCAACACCCATCGCTGATACGTTGAAAAGGTAATAAAAAACGCTTTGTGATCGGGTTGATAGTGTGGGAGTCGACGACGATACTCATATTTTCTGTGCACGCCTTCATTATCAACCGGGGACGCGTGGCGGGCGAGGACGCCCGCCCTCCATCGTTCATGATGGTTCCCGCTTCGGAACTCGGCCTTCTGCTTTATCGCTTTTTGTAAAATCGCACTTCCCACCGCAACTAAGCTGAACCTTCAGGGTTATGTTCGTTTAGACTTCTTTACATTGCCAGTTACCAAAAAGGATTAGGATTAGCGATATGCAAACATCCATGTGGGGCATAACGCAGAGCGTAGCAGTGCGCCTGAAATGGCCGGGCGCGATCCTTCTAACTCTCGCGCTGAGCATGCCAGCTTTTGCGGCGTTAGGCGGCGATGAGGCTTCGGTCGAGGCTGACCGCGCGCAGATGAATGCTACGGTCGAGGTCACGAAAGCAGACAATTACTCCGTGCATGAAATGAAGACCTCGACGGGCGTGATCCGCGAGTACGTTTCTTCCGACGGCCGAGTTTTCGGCGTCGCCTGGAGCGGGCAATTCATTCCCGATATGCGCCAACTTCTGGGTACCTATTTTCAGCAATACTCGGCGGGAGTGAAGGCGCAACATGATGCGGGTCCGGGCCGCCGGCCGCTGAGCATTCAACAACCCAATCTGGTTGTGGTGAATACCGGTCACATGCGTTCCTTTCGCGGTCGAGCTTATGATCCGGGACTTTTGCCACAAGGCGTTGCCGCAACCGCCGTTCGCTAGCTGAGGATGATCTTCTGAGGAGGCAGCCGTGCGTAGCTTTTCTATTTTTGTAATCGTCGGTAGTCTGGTCTTCTTGTCCGCGTGCAGCAATAATGGAACGCCGTCCGGCGTGCCCATCACGGTTTCGGTATCGGCCACCCCCACCACGTTGAACCCGGGCCAGACGTCTACACTCACGGCGTCAGTGACGAACACGAGCAACACCGGAGTCACTTGGAGCATCTCCCCGAACGTCGGGACGCTGAGCAGTACGACCTCAAATCCGACCACGTACACGGCGCCAGCGACAATCTCCGCCACCACCCCCATAACCATTACAGCTACTTCTGCCGCCAGCTCGAGCTCGAGCTCCTCCGCACGGGTCGCCGTTCTGGGCCCCACTGTGTCTCTATCGATATCTGGTACGCCCGCCGCCCCGCAAACGGTGAACCTGGGCGGGACACTGGACATCACGGCAACCCCACTCAACACCGGTTCAACGGCGGTTGCGTGGAGTCTGTCCGGCGTCGGCTCCCTTAGTGGCAGCAGTGGGAGCTCGATAACGTATAGCGCCCCAATTGCTGGCCCTGGCACTGCAACCATAACCGCGACCTCCGGGTCCGGGACCACAATAGGGACCGGGAAGCTGGAAGTTACGGTTTTGGCGTCGGGTGCCGGGGCGAATGTGGCGGGGCTGACCGTCGGCACTGGCCCGGTCCCATATGCTAACGGCGTGCTGACCAGCGTGCTGGTTTGTGCGGGCGGATCCACGACGAATTGCCAGACAGTGGATAGCGTGCTTGTCGATACGGGCTCCTATGGGCTGAGGGTCCTGGGCTCACAAATCGCCGAGCTTGCTCTAAATCCGGTGAACTATACCGACGGCAGCCAGATCAATGAGTGTGTCCAATTCCTGGATGGATCTTTCCTCTGGGGTGGCGTGTACGCGGCCGACGTCTATATCGGGAGCGAAGTTGCGAGCGGCGTACCAGTTCAGGTTATTGCTAACCCCACCGGTTTTTCGATACCGACTACCTGCTCGAACGGAGGTACGAACGAGGACACGCAAGCCACCCTGGCTGCTAATGGCATTATCGGAGTTGGCGCTGAGCCGTTCGATTGCGGCACTGCCTGCGACCCGACCGGCGGCAATTCCAGCCCGCCAGCTCCCGCTTACTATGCTTCGTGCACCTCCTCGGGCGGTTGCCAACCGGTCTTTGCTTCCTGTGGCTCGGAGTGTAACGACTCGCTCCCGCTGCAACAGGTGACCAATCCCGTGGTCGCGTTCAGTACAGACAACCAGGGTACCGCTATCTCGATGACTGCACCGGCGGGAGGCGCTGCTCCGACAGCGACGGGCACGCTGACGTTTGGGATTGGGTCGCAATCCAACAATGCTCTGCCCAGCAACGACACTATCCTTGAGTTGACTGCGGGGTTTGACGAATTCCAGACGAGTGGTCTCGGCACCGCTCCTCCCCTGCTGGCCAGCTTCATCGATAGCGGTTCCAATGGGCTTTTCTTCCCCAACTGGCTCAGTCTAACCATCTGCTCGGACAACACTGATTTCTATTGCAGCACTGCTGGCCCAGTGACGGTGCTCAATACCAGCGAAGTGAACGGCACCTCGGGCTCGGCTACTTTCAGTGTCGCCGATGCCGATACACTCTTCTCCAACACCAGCAATGAGGCGTTCACAAATCTAGCGGGACCCGAGCAAGCAGGCAGCACTCCTGCCGCTTGCGCTAATAACAACGGAACGCTATCGGGCGATTGCACCTTCGATTTCGGCTTCCCGTTCTTCTACGGGCAGACTATCTTTACCGGGATTGACGGTCAGGTGGTTTCGGGCCCGGTCGCACCGACAACTCCCTTCGTCGCTTACTAGTCGACGAAGGTTCTTTCATAGCTCAAAGGCCCAGACTCATCGTCTGGGCCTTTCTTTATTGTCGCCAACCACATAGGCGCGAAAGGTAACGATCCTGCCGATCACGCAAGGTAGTCAGATTCTCGTTCTTGGGATGGCGTGTTCGGAAATGGTCAGCCCAGACTCGGCGCGGCGAGGCGCGCTTCGAAGAACGCTTCGACGCGGGTGAGAATTTCCGGCGCGGACCTCGATTCGTAGATTTCCTTGCGCAGGCCAGCCCCGCCAGGAACGCCGTGGGTAAACCACGAGGCGAACTGCTTCATCTTGCCAACCGCATCGGGCAGTTCCTCTTCGATCAGCATTTGGAAATAGGTGCGAATCATCTGGTAGCGATCGACTTCGGTGGGTTCATCATAGCTCGGCGATTCCTGGGTCGAGATTGCGGCGCAGTACTGCTGAATCTGGCGGAAAATCCAAGGGTTGGCCGGAGCCATGCGGCCGATCATGACGGCATCGCAGCCAGTTTGGGTGACCATGGCGCAGGCGTCTTCGGGCGAGCGGATGTCGCCGTTGCCGATAACCGGAATTTTGACCGCCTCCTTGACAGCGGTAATCCACTCCCAGCGGGCATTGCCGCTATAGCCTTGCTCGCGCGTGCGGGCGTGCAGCGCGACGGCGCAGAGGCCACAATCTTCAGCCATTTTGGCTAGCTCGACGCAGACGACTTCCTCGTCGTTCCATCCGGCGCGAAATTTGACGGTGAAAGGAATCGTGACAGCCTTCCGGACCGCTTCAAAGATGCGGCCGATGGCGGGCAAATCGCGCAGCAGACCGGAGCCGCCGTTGCACTTGACGACTTTCTTGGCTGGGCAGCCGAGGTTGAGGTCAACGAGGTCGAAGCCGAGGCCCTGGACCATGCGAGCCGCTTCGGCCATCACCTGCGGATTGCTGCCAAAAAGCTGCGCGGAAATCGGGTGCTCGTCTTCGTAAAAATGCAGGTAGCGCTTGGCCTTCTGGTCCTTGGCACGGAGGACACCGTCGGCCGAGGTGAATTCGGTCATGATCAAGCCACATCCGCCGAGGTTGCGAATGAAGCGGCGGAAAACCGTGTCGGTGACGCCGGCCATGGGCGCAAGAACGGTTGCGGGAGAAATGTGGACGGAGCCGATCTGTAGGCGGTTGGGGACGGCTCGCGTCGCGGAGACACTGTTGTCCGCCGCTTGGCCCGGATTGTCCCAGAACTTGCGCACGGGGTTATTTTACTGTTTAACGCGACTTTCTTATGCCACAATTGTTGGCCGTACAGGGGGTTTATCTGGACGATTCTCCCAAGGCATTCGGTCACGAGTTCAAGTCGGCCATCCTCAGGAAGCGCGTCGGACAGATCGCGCTAGCGGTTGTTTTGGCGGAAGGGTGCATCCGCTTTCTCTACGCGTTGACTTGGTTTCTAGTGATACCCACCATCTCTTCTCTGCTGAATGGTCACACGGAATCCGTACTGTTCACCAGCAAGGCCGTCTTTCCCTGGCAGCAGCTATTCGGATCATCCCTCGAGTTCGCCCTTACGATCATATTCGTCTTCTATGTGAATCGGTGGATACGGGGAACATTGCCAAAACCGCATGTGCTAAGTGCGCTGGAGAAAGCCGAACCACCAGAGCCTAGGCGCGAGGAAATGTACTTCAATATTGCTGGGGAGCCTTTGAGTCCCACCGAACAAGAACCGTCAAACAAATAGCCCGTCGTTTCCGGGTTACAATCGCATCACACAATTATGGGTGGAATCGCCAACTCGCCGGTACCCGAACCGCTGTCGGCCGGGAAGTGGATTACCAAGATCATCCTGGCGGTGATCGTTGGCGAGGCCATCTGGGGCTTTCTCGTTTCTCTGACCAACGGGGTGATCGTGCCTGGGCTGGCGCGAGTGATGGGCGGAGATCCGCAATCGCCTGTCTATTTGGGCAAGGGCGACTTCAATTTGACTGGAATTTTCGTCTCGATCCTGGAGCTTTGCCTGGCAGGGATTGTCGCGATTCTCCTAAATCAGTGGTCGGGCTCTGGACAGCGACGAGTCCAAGTCAAAACTGTTAAGGTGAAGTCGGTACCGGCCAAAAATACGCTGCCGAGCATCGCGCCGACTTCGATTACGCCGTTTCCGAGCGTTCCGAAGAGCGAGCCGGTGGCCCCGGAGCCGCCGGTGGCAGTCGCCGCTGCGGCTGTGCCTGCGCAACCCGCTTCGTTATCAGCTCCGCCAGCACCGGTTGGTGCGTCACAACCGCCGCCAAGCCCAAAGCTTGCTCCGGTGGCGAAACCCGCTGCTCCGGCAAGACCCGAGAAGCCCAAAAAGCCGCAGGAGATTTATTACAACATCGTGGGCGAGCCGATTAATCCGACAGAAGACGACGACTAGACAGACCGAGGCGAATTCCTCCGCCGGATGGTTAAACACAAAGAGCACCGAACTTGCGAAGCCCCTTCAACCGGTGGCATCCATGAGAGATGAATCTGCGTTGACCCGCGCAAATCCGTGGGAACTGGTTTTCCGGTAGGCCGGCCACGCCCGTCAGCAAAAAGCAAAGCCTCCCTTGCGGGAGGCTCGATCTTTAGCCTGAGCGGATTACTTCTTCGCTGTCTCGGCCTTGGCGTACTTGCGGCGGAAGCGCTCGATGCGGCCGGCGGTGTCCAATAGCTTCTGCTTGCCGGTAAAGAACGGATGGCAACTGGAGCAGATTTCAACGTGGATGTCGCCCCGATGGGTCGAGCGGGTCGTAAAGCTGTTGCCGCACGCGCACATGACGCGGATTTCGTTGTAAGCGGGATGAATGGCTGTCTTCATAATCAGCTAACCTCAATAGCGAATCATTTGATTCTAAAGGAAGGGTAAAGGATTCGGCAAACCGCCGGCCTAAGCACAGAGGGCGCGAGGAGCACAGGGTCGCTTTACCGTGGCCGCTCACAAGAAAATGCCCGTGCATCCGCGCAAATCCGCAGCGAAAGGCGTTTCCAATAAAAAGCGGCAGGGCGCACCCTGCCGCATGAGATCTTGGTCCCTCTTACTTGCTCTTATTCACCGCTTTGCGGAGTTCTGTCCCGGGAGTAAACTTCGCCACTCTCCGCGCGGCAATTTTGATGGTGGCGCCCGTCTGTGGATTGCGACCATTGCGGGCCTTTCTCTGAGCTACCGAGAAGGTGCCAAACCCAATCAAAGCTACTCGATCCCCCTTCTTTAATGCACTGGTAATGCTGTCAACAGCAGTGTCGATGGCAGTAGCGGCTTGCGCCTTGCTGATTCCGCTACCGGCTGCGAGGCGGTCAATGAGATCGGCTTTGTTCATCGTCTCTCCTGCGAGGTTTCTTTTTGTCCGCAAAAAGCGCGGGGAGGAAACACTCCTACGGCGAGAAACCCGGCGGCAATATTTAGCGCCCAATGAGTAACGAATGTCAACTGTGAAAATCCGCGTCAGATAGCGGATTTGAGTCCTGGGAGGGAAAATCCGTGACGATAAGTGTACAATTCGTGCCGTCTGTGAGGAGAACAGATTTGGCAGCGACCAAACGACGGTCTTCGGGGCGATGGCTCCCCCCGGCTGTCCTAGCAGCCTTTGGCGTTATCGCTATCGTGGTGAGTAGGTGGATCTACGCAGTTCCTCCCGCGGCTCGGACCTTTGCCTCACTTTCTGCTCTTGCATTCGCCCTCATTGTAGGGGGGTTCATCGTTCTGATGGTTCTAGTCCCCGCAGCCGGATCGAATCCGGAGGTAAAGACCGAGTTCCATACGGCCCGCGCAGCTTATCTCTGCGTGGTCGCCGGATTGATAATACTCAGCATCGTTGCGATTGGGGCGGTTTTCGCAAGGATCGTACTGACGATCGGAGGGCACTAGTGTTCCTGGCGCGAAAAGAGATCGAGAAGCTAGTCGACAAGGGCCTGATTCAAAATTACAAGGAGGACTATCTACACCAGTGCTCATACGATCTTAGGCTGGGGAGGGAAGTTTACCTCGTTGGGAAAGAAGCACCGGAGAAGCTGTCGGGCGACGCGCCGTATGTGAGCGTTCCCCCTGGTCAGTTTGCAATACTCACATGTTACGAAGAGCTGCAGATGCCGAAGGATCACATGGGCTTTATCGCTCTACGAAGCACTTTCAAATTCCAGGGTCTCGTGAATATCTCGGGATTTCACGTCGACCCCACCCATCAAGGAACCCTGCTGTTCGCGGTTCAGAACGTCGGCCCAACTGACATTCGGCTTAAATATCAGGACCCCACATTCACTATCTTCTTCGCCGAGGTCAAGGGTGATACAGGGGCGTCGAGGGAGGACGAAAAGCAGACACAGTTCAAGCCTCGCCTAAAGGGCATCCGGCTGCAGGACGTTCAGCTACTTGGCGGATCAAGCATAACAATCTCTAAGTTGCAGAAGGAGATTGAACAACTCAGGTTTATCGTTTTTGTGTACACCCCACTTGTCGTTGCCGTCTTGGGAACTCTAGTGGAGGTATTTTGGTCAAAGAAGTAGTGCGTGACTTATGCAACGACCTTGATGCGAAGCTTCACATAGAAGCTGTCACCCTCGCGCCCGACGATTTTTGCCTCCAACTGATCGTTGCGAAGTTTATCTAGCAGCCCCAAAAGATCCATCTGCGCTGCCTTCGCTGGTTCCGATCGGCGTTTGGAGGGGACATCAAACGCCCCTCCTTTGAACTCAAATCCCCGAACCGACAAAGTCAGTTTCCACTCGTCGCAAGCCCTCTTCACGATTTCACTTCCGGGCGTCGACTTGCTCTTCAGATAACGATTGAGCATTTGCCTAGTCACGCCAAGCTTTTCGGCTGCCTCTTTCTTGGACATGCCTTTAATGGCCTTCCCGAGCTTTGCGGCGAAATCCGTTCTCAGAGCGTCTGTATTTTCGCTGGGTTCTTGGGGCAAAAGCGGTCCTCCCCACCTGACAATATGGAGCGTTAATTTTACGCTGTGGAAAATTAATTTTCTATGTAAAATTAAGTTTCCTTTCCTAGAATTCTGTGATAATAGAGGTGTAGTCTACGAAGGGCACTATGGCCACGTCTCTCCATGAACTGAAGCTGGAGCTTACGCAACAGTGCCCCCTCGCATGTGTTCACTGCAGCACGGACTCGCACAAGCTTAAAACGAGCGCCCTGCCGGAGAAGACCGTGTTCCGGCTCCTAAGCGAAGCCTCAGCTTTAGGAGTAGAAAAGGTAGCTTTTAGCGGCGGAGAGCCCTTATTGGCCTCCTACCTGCCCACGGCTGTTCGGGAGTGCAGTAGACTGGGTATTCACAGCTCGCTGTACACCTGCGGTGTGGCGGACCTCCGCCTCAATCCGCTTGGGGCACAGGGCGCAGCGCAACTCGCTCAGAATGGCCTCGGTAGGTTTATCTTCAGTCTGTACTCACTCCGCCCTGACGTACACAATTCCGTCACTAGGTTGCCAACCTTCACGGCTACGGTAACTGCACTCCGGAACGCCGTCGATACCGGTGCTCGGGTTGAGATCCACTTTGTTGCCATGCGACGGAACTTCCGGGACCTGCCTGGGCTGGTAGAGGCGGCGAGTCACTGGGGCGTCCGGCGCTTAAGTGTCCTCCGATTTGTTCCGCATGGTCGCGGTGGAGGGATAGCTGACCGGGAGGACCTCACGACCGATGAGATGCATGAATTGCGCGAGATGATCATCGCGACGCGCCTCCAGTTTCCTGACGTTATACTTCGCGCCGGCTCACCCTACAATATCCTTGGGGTCGGTCATACTCCGTGTGACGCGGCGATAGCCGTTCTCGCAGTGAACCATCGCGGGCAGATTTTCCCCTGCGATGCTTTCAAGAATGTCCAGTACCACGACGAGGCATTCGGCTCGGTGCTGGACCAGCCTCTTAAAGATATATGGGAAAAATCCGCCTTCCTCAATCGTGTGAGAGAAGAACTTGCTGCAGGTCCGATGCATGATTGTGGATCGTGCGCTGAATTCTCCGGATGTAAGTCTGGCTGTCTAGCTCAGAAGGTTATCCGGGAAGGCTGGGTGGCCACTTCCAAACCTGATCCGAGCTGCCTGGTGCAGATCGCCCCGCTGGTCGAAAGCCACCCCGAGCCCGCTGACGTACTATTGCAAGCTTGAGATTCGCAAGCATCGATCTTCCTCCAAATCCTAGTGTCCTGATTTCTGACGCGCAGCATTGCTCGCTGTGTCCGCGCATGGGGGACTCACGTCGAGTGCTTAGCGAGCGTAATGGCAACTGGGGCGCAAGGGTCGTATTCGTGGCCGAGGCCCCGGGCCGGCTGGGGGCCCAGATCACAGGTGTTCCGTTGTTCGGAGACCGAACCGGAGACCGCTTTGAGGAGTTACTTCGGGAGATGTGTTGGGACCGAAGTTCCATATTTGTTACGAACGCTGTGCTGTGCAACCCCAGAGACGAGGACGGAAATAACGACAAGCCTCTCTCCGCAGAGATCAGTAATTGCTCCGGGTTTCTCCGTAGAACTGTATCGACAGTAAATCCCTCGCTAGTGGTTGCCTTGGGCCGCGTAGCGCTTGAGGCGCTTCGAGCCGTTCACCCTCACGACCACACGATCAAAGAGTGCTGCGGCAAAGTTTTCCCTTGGGGCGCTCGATTCCTTGGAGTTCTGTATCACCCCAGTCCGCGCACCCAGACTCAAAGGACATGGCTTCAGCAAAAGGATGACGCAAGGTCTATTGCGCGTTTTGCCACGGAGGCACTTAACATCGGCCCAATTGATCCGCGCCCCGCGACACCTCTTCAAAAACCTACAGCCACCCTCCCCGGTTAGGGAAAGTGGCTGCTGTTGCTACGTAAGTTTGCGGGACAGTTAGTCCCCAGAGGGTAGCAGCATCTCTTCGGGAATCGGCTCGATTTGCACCGGCGCATGCGGGCAGTCCCCGAGAATCGGCTGGCAAGCCGCATCCGGACCACTTGCGGGAATGACTTGCGGCTTCACACCGTGGAACTGCTCGGCTTCGGTTGAACCGGCCAGCGCAGTCACGGACGACGTTCCACCCGCGATCACCTGGGTGACAGCGTCGAAATAACCGGTGCCCACAAAGCGTTGATGCTTCACAGCCTCGTATCCATACTGGGTCTCGCGGGCGAACTCCTTTTCCTGCAAGCGGGAATAGGCCGTCATGCCAGCCAGTTTGTAGCCGCGGGCCAGCTCGAACATGCTCAGGTTGAGCGCGTGGAAGCCGGCCAGGGTAATGAACTGGAACTTGTAGCCCATGGCTCCGAGCTCGCGCTGGAATTTGGCGATGGTCGCGTCGTCCAGGTTCTTCTTCCAGTTGAACGACGGCGAGCAGTTGTAAGCCAACATCTTGCCGGGGAACTTCTTGTGAACGCCTTCGGCGAATTCGCGAGCTTCGTTAAGATCCGGTTTGGAGGTCTCGCACCAGATCAGCTCGGCATAAGGCGCGTAGGCGCAGGCGCGGGCGATGGCCGACCTGATTCCGCCTCTGATGCGGTAGAAGCCTTCGGCGGTGCGCTCACCGGTCAGGAACTCGTGGTCGCGTGGGTCGATGTCGCTGGTAAGAAGATGAGCGCTGTCGGCGTCGGTGCGGGCCATGACCAGCGTAGGAACCCCTAGCACGTCGGCCGCAAGGCGCGCAGCAACTAGCTTTTGGACGGCTTCAACTGTCGGAACCAGGACCTTGCCGCCAAGGTGGCCGCACTTCTTAGCAGAAGAAAGCTGATCTTCAAAGTGGACGCAGGCCGCTCCGGCTTCGATCATGGCTTTCATCAGTTCAAAGGCGTTTAGCGTGCCACCGAAACCGGCTTCGGCGTCCGCAACCAGCGGCGCGAACCAGTACATGCCATCCTTCCCTTCGGAGTGATGAATTTGGTCGGCGCGCATGAGCGCTTGATTGATGCGGCGGCAAAGGTTGGGAACGCTGTCGGCAGGATAGAGGCTCTGGTCGGGATACATTTGGCCGGCGTCATTGGCGTCGGCGGCAACTTGCCATCCGCTGACATAGATGGCGGGCAATCCAGCTTTTACCTGCTGCACGGCCTGGTTGCCGGTCATGGCTCCCAAGGCGTTGACGTAGCCTTCGCCGTGAAGAAGTTGCCAGAGGCGCTCAGCGCCGAGGCGGGCAAGCGTGTATTCGACCTGGATCGAGCCCCGCAGACGCTCGACGTCCTCGGTGGTGTAGGGGCGGGTGATGCCGGCCCAGCGGCGGTCGCTCCAGCTTGTCACCTGCATAGGCCTGCCATTGATTCCGTTTCCTGACATCGCGTTGCCTCTGCTTTCCTTGAATTCTTCAGGCCCGTCGCCTGACCGGGACGCAAAAACGCCCCACATCTCGGGCGATTCTGCGGCGGAACGAGGCGAGAGTCAAACGGAACGTTTCTATCGCTGTGATAGACTTTGCTTATCAGCGCGCAAGCCCCTGATAATTACAGGTTGTTAGCAAAGGTTAGATCGGGGTTGTAATGGAAATTTCTCAGGTCGAGACCTTCTTAGCTGTAGCTACTTTCGGTGGATTTCACCGGGCGGCGGAAGCCTTGCGCATCAGCCAGCCGGCCGTCAGCGCGCGGATCAAAGCGCTGGAAGAATCGCTCGGCGTCAGTCTCTTTGCCCGCTCGCGGGGAGGACTGGTAGTTTCCGAAGCAGGGCGAACTTTCAGACCACATGCGGAACAGTTGCTGAGGACGGCGTCGCTGGCGCGACAGGCAGTGCACCAAGCCCAGCCAGCCAGCGGGATTCCCCTGCAGATCGCCGCGGCGCTGTCGATTTCGGTATATTTTTTGCCCGACGTGTTGAAGCGCTTTCAGCGGGCGCACTCCAATGTGATCATCAGCATTCGGCCCGGACATTCGAAAGAAGTTCTGGACATGGTGTTGAACAACGAGGCGGAGATCGGGCTGGCGCGGTCGTTGCAGCATCCAGAAGTGGAGACGATCAGTTTGCGCGACGATCCCCTCTTGCTCGTGGCGCATCCGCGGCGGGGACCAGCGCACACGAATCGAGCTCAGTTAGAGAAAGTCGCGAGTTGGCCGCTGATCTTTTACGAACGCGGATCGAGCGACTGGACGCTGACGCACAGTCTGTTTCGTCGGGCCGGCTTGGTTCCGAACGTAGCGCTCGAAGTCGACTCGATCGAAACCGCCAAGCGAATGGTCGAGCGAGGGCTGGGCTTCTCGTTTCTTCCGCAACTTGCCGTCGGACGAGAAATTCGAGCTCACAAATTGTCTGCGGTGAAGTTAGTCGACGCGGAACCTCTGCAACGCAGCCTCGACGTCATTCATCCGCGAAGGCGGCCATTGCGTCCGGAAGCGCGCGCCTTCTTGCAGATGGTCAGGGAGGCAGCAACCTCGCGGCCAATTGCTTCGAGTACGGGTGTGAATAAGCTGCAGCACTGAGGATTTCTACGCTGAAAAAATCGCCGTACACATTTTCCTCGGACTTTCACAACACGTACCACATCTCCACAAAATCCTCACAACATTCGCGGTATTTTCTCTTGCGGAAGTTTACTACTCTGATGCACTCTGCAAACCGCACTTCAGAAATTTCATGGCTTCTGCAGGTTCTCGACGCAATCAATTTTTAGAATGGTTTCCGTTTTACGTACACCGCTTCACCGGCGATGTGCGCTATCGGAACCTGCAGGACTTTCAGCAAGCCTGGTATTGGAATCTCCTGTTTGCCATGTGGACTTCGGAGCGTCCGGGATATTTGCCGGACGACGGGCAGTTGTGGCGCCTCGCGAATGCACGGACTTGCCAGTTCTTCGAGAAAGAACGCGGACCGGTCATGAGCATGTTCGAGCGTGAGGGTTCGACAACTGACGTCGCAGTCTGGATCTATCATCGGATGCTGGTCGAGATCTACGAGGAACAGGTACTGAAATTCCACAAGAGGAGACGTAAATCCTCACAATTCACAGATGAGAGACAGGCTTCTCTTCTTGATTTTGAAGGTACACTAAGTAAAAAAGAAAATGGACGCGAAAAGTGTGAGAAGCATCCGCACTCTGGCCTCACCGAGTGGGGCACATGCTGGGGATGCTACGAACAAAAATATAGCTGTGGTTGACGCGCCGCTGTGTCCTATTTGTGGAGGGACAGGCTGGCAAGATATCGGGTCGGCGAATGAACGCAAAATGGCTCGGTGTGAATGCTTTCTGCGCGCGCGAGCACCGAGACTGCTGACCCACGCAAGAATTCCTGCTCGATATCAGAACTGCGATTTGGCCGGCTATAAGACGGATGGAGACACGAGCTTGGCCGCAGCCAAGATGATCGTGAAGAAGTTCGTGGATCAATATCCGGTAGACAAAACCGGGCTGATGTTCATCGGATCGATTGGGGTTGGGAAGACACATCTTGCAGTGGCAGCTCTCCGTGAGTTGATCGAGAGCAAAGGCATTCCGTGCCTATTCTACGAATATCGCGAGCTGCTGAAGGAGATTCAGGATTCCTATAATAACGATTCGCAATCGACCGAGCTTGGTGTGCTGCGCCCGGTGTTCGATTCCGATGTGTTGGTGCTCGATGAATTGGGCGCAGTAAAGCCTAGCCAGTGGGTGTGGGACACGGTCAGCTTTATCCTGAACACACGATATAACGCGAAGCGGACGACGATTATTACGACCAACTTACTGGACGAGCCAGCGCTCGGTGTGCCGGGACGGCATGCTGGGATGCGGGAAGATTCATTGGGCGACCGCATTGGCGAGCGCATGCGATCGCGGCTGTATGAGATGTGCCGGGTGGTGAAGATGCGCGGTGAAGATTACAGACAGAAGTTCCGGAGCACCGCCGTTAGATAGATATTTTTTGAGCCGACGCAGCTAACTTCATCCTCCATTCATTATGGAGGTCTCATGAACGACGTCATCCTCAAACGCTTCGATCATCCAGACGAAGTCCGCACATTCGAAAAAGGCAAGTTTGAGCTGGTCCACGTCGGTGGCATGACCATCGGTCGCGCGACGTATGAGCCGGGATGGAAGTGGTCCCAGCATGTCGGCGCCGCGACGGGCGCAAAAAGCTGCATGGTCGAGCACGTCGGCATGGTAGTTTCTGGCCGAGCGACCGCGGCGATGGATGACGGACGCGTGATCGAAATGAATGCGGGCGACGTTTTCTATATCGCGCCAGGCCACGATAGCTGGGTCGTTGGCAACGAACCCTACGTTTCGCTGCATTTCATGGGCGCTGGGGATTACGCGAAGGCGAAGAAGTGACCATAGAATAGCTGAGTGCTGAGCCAGCGGCTCGAGTTCGCTCCCGATCGCGATGCTGAGATTTTTGCCGCAGTGCCCGCTGCCTCGGCGGTTTTTCTTCTTAGGGGCGAGGATAACTCCGAACCGTACATCAGCAAGACCGCGAATTTGCGACGACGCTTGCAGCGGCTGCTAGGCCGCCCGACGGAACAGACCAAACGGCTGAATCTACGGGATCTGGTGCGGTCGATCGAGTACACAGTCACCGGTTCAGATTTCGAGTCCGGATTCCTGCTGTACCAGGTGCTTCGGGCGGCTTTTCCTAAGACGTATGCTGATCGGCTGCGGCTGCGATTTGCTCCTCTGATCAAGCTGCACATGGAAAATGAATATCCGCGGGCGTCGGTGACGACGCGCCTGGGGCGGCTGAACGGAAAGTCGATTTATTACGGGCCCTTTCCTTCGCGGACAGCAGCTGAAAAATTCGCCAACGACTCCCTCGATTTTTTTCTGATGCGGCGGTGCGTGGAGGACCTGAATCCCGATCCCAAGTTTCCCGGCTGTATATATTCCGAGATGAAAATGTGTCTGGCGCCGTGCTTCAAGGGCTGCACCGATGAGGAATATCGGGTCGAAGTCGGACGCGTACAGGACTATTTCGATTCGCGAGGTGATTCACTGGTGCGAGAGATTTCGCGGCAGCGGGATGCCGCGTCGGCGAATCTGGAATTTGAGCAAGCGGCGGCTTTACACACAAAAGTAGACAAATTGAAGCCGGTGGTCGGTCAGCTTCCGGAGATCGTACACCGAATCGACGCGTTAGCGGGAGTCATGGTGCAAGCTAGCTCCACCCCGCAATCGGTCAACCTGTTTCGAATCGATGGCGGCTGCATTTCGGGGCCGATCGTCCTCAGCATTCAGCCGGCGGAACATACCAAGTCGCAATCGATGGAATCGCGGATCGAAGAAGCGCTGGCGACTTGCCATAGATCCGAGTCGAAGGGCGCCCTTGCAACTATGGAACATTTGGCATTGTTGAAGCGCTGGTATTACCGCAGCAGCCGGATGGGAGAGATTTTCTTTGCGGACGAAAAGGGCAATTTGCCGATGCGCCGCATCGTGCGCGGGATCTCGCGCATCTATCGGGGAGAAAAACCCGAGGCGGAAGGAGATTCTCATGCCTGATAAAGACAAGAACGATCACGCTCTTCGCGAACATGTGTTGTATTTACTGGGTGAAGGCGGAGCGCATTTGTCGTTTGACGATGCAATCAAGGGTTTCCCCGCTGATAAGCGCGGAGTTACGCCTGAGGGATTGGATCATTCGGTGTGGGACTTGGTGGAGCATATTCGGCTGGCCCAGTGGGACATCCTGGAGTTCAGCCGCAATCGCAAGCATCAATCGCCAAAATGGCCGGAGGGTTATTGGCCGGCGAAACAGAATCCCAGTGCTGGCGAGTGGAATGCGAGCGTGAAGAAGGTGCGCGCCGACGTAAGCAAGATGCAAGGGTTGGTGAAGAATCCGAAGACCGATCTGTTCGCCAAAATTCCTTGGGGTGATGGGCAGACGATTCTGCGCGAGGCGTTGCTGGTGGCCGATCACAATGCCTATCATGTGGCACAGATCGTGGATGTACGAAAGCTCTTGGGAGTCTGGAATAAGTAAACCCTCTCGCTTCGCCGCGGATTGCGCGGATACACCTTAAAGGCTAAGAACTTAGCCACGGATTCGCGTGGATCGACACGGATACCTCTTAATTTCTTAAACAAGTCTTTTCAAACAGCCGTTTGCAGAGACGCCTCTGTTTCTCTTGGATGGATGGAGTGGTGCTTGCGGAAGATGACGCGAACTCCTTCGCGCCAATGTTCGTCGATTCCGGCCAACTCCCATTCGACCTCAGCCGAGATGTAGTGGAGAAGAGTATCTGTCACCGGATGAACGTGCAGAGCGGGTGCAACCAAGAACAACCGTGGCTTCTCCGGCGACAGCTCACGTTCCGGGAAATATCCACAGCGCTGAAATTCGCCCCGAGCATGGTGCCAAGCCACGCGCGACCAGTAATCCAGACCTTGTAAGGGAAGATGAATGTCCTCATCGGCTTTGAGTTCGACGACCGCGAGGCGTCCATCTCGCGTGACGGTGAGTACGTCGATCATGGCGCGGTCGGAAGCGGAGAACGCCGGGACCTGCGAGTAAAGGTTGTTGACATCGAGGCGCTCATCTATGGCGGCGACATTTTTCACGGTCAGGGATTCCAGCCAGCGCTCGGGATGGAGTCGCCACAAAGGATGGTCGCGTGGGCCATCGGGGTGGCGAACCTCGCCAATGCTGCGCACCAGTTGGGTGAAGCGTGGAAGATTCGATTCCGTCAAAATCGTTTCCTGCGCTCCAAGGCCGAAGACAACTTCCGTCGTGCTGCGGAACGATGCGGGCTCGTGCGCAATCCGGGCGCGAGCAAATTCGAGGCCGTGACACCGGAAAGCGACTTCTGCGGGCGAGAGAGTCGCAACCTCGACTTCAGCCATCAGGCCCTCAATTTCAGCGATAGCGTCGGCGAAGCGCTGGCGGGCCGCGGACTCGTCGGGGGAATGCACCAGTCGCGTGGCAACATTGCCGATGTCGGTGATTTCCAGCTCCCGCAGGTCTTGGTCCCGTTCACCGACCTCATACAATTGCCACTTGGCGGCTTGCCGATTGAGATGGGCCATGCGCTCGCGTGTAAGCGCAGATGACCCAGGAGGCAGGAAGAGCTTCACTCCTTCGACTAATGCGCGTCCTGCTTGCGCTTGGCGACAGGCATCGAGCCAGACGATCGCAAAGGTCAGAGCCGCATCGATGGACCCTTGAGTCTCCTGCTGGTTGACGCCGAGAATGGCCCAGGCAGATTGGCCCTGGCGCAGCAGTCCTCTCGCATAGATCGGGCCGAACGATCGCTCAAGATCCATCGACGAACTCAGCGGCGCGGCCTGGCAAGCCGGGAAATGGCGCTGCAGCGTGCGCTGGAGAATCCGCTGGTAGGCCAGGCGGGCGGCGCGTCTTGCGGTTGGCGTACGGCGATCGCGCTCACGGCAGATTTCGAGCTTGGTGGGTTTCGATTGGCCCATGCGCTGCACGGCGAGACGAAGAGTCTCGTTCTTGATCTCCGCTTCGATGACCCGGCGTACAATGTTGCGCTCATCTGACCAGACGTGCAGCAAGCACTTATTGTGCTCTCCGGAAATGGAATACTTAGATTGCGCGAGATCGAAGATCGTCGCTCCGTCTTCGACTATGACGGCATTGCTGGCAGTGGTGAGGAAGTCCTCCAGCGTGCGGATTAGCTGGTCCGGGGTCACAGATTAGATTGTGCGACGAGCGAATGACTGGTCTGTGACGGATGAACATTGTTCGAAGCAAAACACAGAGGGCACCGGCGCCACCGAGCAATTTCACGACCCTAAGCGAGCATTTCATCCTCACTTCTGGGATAATGAGGAACTACACCTTGAGCCCCATTGAGTTCTGAGGTCATCTAATCAGCGTGGATAAATCTCGATTTTTCTTTGAACACTATGGCCTGACCGAGCACGATATTGAGCGCTATCTGGCAGCGGCGCTCTCGGCGGGCGGCGAGTACGCAGACCTTTATTTTGAGTATCTTTCATCGACTTCCCTGATGGTGGATGAATCCATGGTGAAGTCGGCTTCGCAGGGAATCTCGGCGGGATGCGGCGTGCGCGTGATTGCCGGCGAACGCACCGGATACGCCTATACGGACGACCTTTCTCCCGAAAGGATTTTACATGCGGCACGGACCGCAGCGTTGATTGCCAGCGGACCAGCAAAGACACCAACGGTCGGATTTCAACAAAAAGCTGCACGCAGTTTATATCCGCTAACGCTCCCCTCAGTCGATGCGGAGATCACCGCCAAAGTTGAGCTTGTCATGCGCGGAGACCAAGCCGCGCGCGCCTTCGATCCGCGGATTAAAGAAGTACGTGCCAGCTATGCAGATGAGCTGCGAAATATTTTGGTCATCGGATCAGACGGAGCTTTTGCCGAAGATTCGCAGCCGTTGGCTCGATTGAATGTTTCCTGTATCGCGAAGACCGAAAACAATTCGGCGCGCGGAAGCGCCGGAGGCGGCGGACGAGTTGCGCTGGACTTCTTTTTCGGAGAGAAGACGCCGGAGTATTTTGCTAAAGAAGCTGCACGGCAGGCGCTTTTGCAACTCGATGCGCGAGAGGCGCCAGCGGGCGAAATGGAAGTCGTACTGGGGCCCGGCTGGCCAGGCGTGCTATTGCATGAAGCCGTTGGCCACGGGCTGGAAGCCGATTTCAATCGCAAGCAGACATCGGCATTCAGTGGATTGATTGGTAAGCGCGTGGCGAGCGAAAAGTGCACGGTGGTCGATAATGGCACCATGCCGTGGCGGCGCGGGTCGCTCAATGTCGATGACGAAGGCCAGCCTACGCAGAACACGGTCCTGATAGAGAACGGAATTCTTAAGGGATATCTCAGCGACAAGCTGTCTGCGAAGCTCATGGGGATTGCTGACACCGGCAACGGGCGGCGAGAAAGTTACGAGCATATTCCCATGCCCCGCATGACCAATACTTATATGTTGGCGGGAAACGACGCGCCGGAAGATATCCTGCGATCGGTGAAACGCGGAATCTATGCGGTGAATTTTGGCGGCGGACAAGTAGACATCACCAATGGAAAGTTCGTGTTCTCAGCGTCAGAAGCGTATCTGATCGAAGATGGAAAGCTTACGGCACCGATTAAAGGTGCTACGCTGATCGGAAATGGGCCCGATGTGCTGACCCGCGTCTCGATGGTCGGAAACGATCTGAAACTGGATGAAGGCATCGGAACCTGCGGCAAGGACGGCCAGGCGGTACCGGTCGGTGTAGGAATTCCAACGATCAAAGTGGACCGGCTCACGGTTGGCGGCACCGGACGCAAAGATACCGGCGGCTTCATGCAGTGAAGTCAAAAGCTGGCCACGGATGTACACGGATCAAACGGATTTTCCCAATTTTCGCCTCGGAGACCCTTAGTCACGTAGGTTATTGAGTCAATTGTCCTCCGTGTCTGTGTGCCTCCTTGGTAACTGAACTTTATGTCATCTACTCAAATTGAAACTCGACAGCAAGTGAAAACCGATCTCCGCAATGTTGCGGAAGATATCGTTCGCCGGGCCATGAAGCGCGGAGCGACGGCTGCAGAGTGCGTCATCCGCGAGGGAGATGAATTTTCCACGTTGGTGCGTTTGGGCCAGGTCGAGACGTTGAAGGAGTCGGGATCGAAGGCCATTGGCGTGCGCGTGTTTTATGGACAACGTGCGGCCAGCACCTACTCCAGCGATTTTTCCAAGGAGGGTCTCGAAAGAATGTTGAGCTCCGCCTTGGAGCTGGCGAAAATTACTTCCGAAGATCCGTTTGGCGGAATTCCAGAAGCGTCGCAGCTCGGATCACTTCCTGGTGACCTCGATCTTTATTCCGCCGATGTTTATTCGCTTCCCGGCGAAGAGCGCATTGCATACGCGCGGCGCGCGGAAAAAGCCGCGATGGATTACGAGCCGCGGATCAAGAATTCCGAAGGCGGATCGTTCGATGCCGCGACCGGTCACAAGATTCTGGCGAACTCGCACGGATTTGTCGGTGAATATCAAAGATCCTATTGCTCGGTGGCAGCTGTTCCAATCGCGCAGACAGAAAACGGCGCGATGCAGAGGGACTACTGGTATTCGGTCGCGCGCAGTTTGAGCCGGCTGGAGTCTCCCGAGCACGTTGGCAAGGTAGCTGCGGAGCGCACCATCCGCAGGCTTGGAGCGCGCAAGATCAAGACAGCGCACGTACCGGTGGTTTTCGATCCGCTGGTCGCAACGTCGATCATCGATCATATTTTTGAAGGGGTGAATGGGGACTCGGTTTACCGCGGCGCTTCATTCCTCGCGGGCAAGCTCGGACAGAAGATCGCCGCTGATCGCGTGAACCTGATCGACGATGGGACCATGGTCGGCGGCTTCGGGACATCTCCTTTCGACGGGGAAGGCATTCCCACACGACGGACCGTCGTGATCGAGAACGGCGTACTGAAATCTTACCTTCTGAATACCTACACAGCGAAGAAGCTGGGCATGCAGACGACGGCGAATGCCGCGCGAGGATTGGCGGGAACACCGGGAATTGGGCCGGGTAACTATTATTTACAGCCGGGAACGAAGACGCCGAAAGAAATTATTGCGGAAATTAAGGAAGGTTTGTACGTGACCGAGTTTCTTGGGCACGGCGCGAACCTGGTTACCGGGGACTACTCGCGCGGGGCGTCGGGTTTGTGGATTTCAAACGGTGAACTTACGTATCCCGTCGAAGAGATTACGGTCGCAGGCAATTTGAAGGAGATGTTCTTGAATATCTCTGATATTGGAAGCGATCTCGAATTCCGCGGCGCCATCGCGTGTCCGACGATCCGGATTGATGGGCTGACTGTTGGCGGAGAATGAAATCCTGTGCCGCCGATTTGTGCGGATGAACGCGGATCTTCTTAACCGTTCACCACAGCGACACCGAGTCATAGAGATGTTCTTGAAGATTATGTTCTCTCTGCCTCTGTGGTAAGCGGTTTTTTATCTTCCAACTCCATCGACAAGCCAAAATCCACAAACTACAATCGCAGCATGGGCGGGCTAATCGGGCCATCTCCATTGTCGGAGCAGAAGAGTGAGTCGAATCTACGGCCGATTTTGATTGCGGTGGTCCTCGTTGTTGTGGTACTCGGGATTATTCTGCTGGTGTCGCGCGAGACCCCAAAAAATGCGGCCGCGCCGCATCCCTATGCCGCAAACGTCGCGCTCTCCGATCTGAAAATGAGCACCGCGGAGAATTTTGTCGGCGCGAAAGTCACGTATCTTGACGGGACTGTTACCAATAGCGGCGATAAGACTGTGACCCAGGCCATGGTTCATGTGGTTTTCAAGAATTCGATCGGTGAAATCTCGCAAACCGAAGACGTTCCACTGCGAGTATTGCAGACGGGTGGGCCCTACCTGGATGCCGTCGATTTAAACCTGTCGCCACTCGTGCCCGGGCAGGGTAAGCCTTTTCGTCTGACCTTCGAACATGTGACTGCGGATTGGAACCAGGCCTATCCAGAGTTGCAAGTCACGGATGTAAAGCTGAAGTGATCAGACCAGCCCTTGCCGAACCCGGCGAAGAAAATCCTCGCCTTCGGAGCGCGCTTGTTGCAGCACCTGCTGGTCGCCGCGGCTTTCCATTTCAACCTCTTGTAGCATGATTTCGACAGCGTCTTTCGGCTTGAATCCCTGACCCACCAGCTTTCTAATTTTGGCTGCGAACATGCCCTGACCCGGAGAAGCAACTTTCTGAAAATCTTCGCAGAGATGCTGGCGAAACTTGCCTTCGGCCAACCGGTCGTAGGCACTTTTGGCTTCCGAGTCGGTTAGCAAAGTGGGCAGCGGCGACTTCCATTCGCAGCGGGAACAGGTCCAGCCTTGAAAGTTGTCGTCCTGCACCCACAGAAACGTGCGTTTGTCTTTGCTGATCTGGTTCGGCCGGTCCATAGCCACCTGGCTCCTGCCTAAGGCACACATATTCAGTTTTGCCCTTGGAAAACCGCCTGTTAGTGTCGCGGCGTAACCATCGCGGGTGGGGACCGTGGTGGGATACGCAATCCTATAGAATGCGATTATTATGCCTGAAACCAAGCCGTTCCGCTTGACAGAATCCGTGAAAGCGGCGGGTTGAGCTTCCAAGCTGAGTCCGGCGGCGCTGGACACGGTGCTTGGGAAATTAGCCCGGCAACAGGATCCGAACGTTTTAGTCGGCTTCGATCAAGCCGACGACGCAGGCGTGTACAAACTTGATTCCCGCACCGCATTGGTGCAAACCGTGGACTTTTTCACTCCCATTGTCGACGACCCATACGTTTTTGGGCAGATTGCCGCGACTAATTCGCTCAGCGATGTGTACGCGATGGGAGGGCGGCCGCTGACCTCGCTGGCGATGGTGTGCTTTCCGGAGAAGGGCGATTTGGCAATCCTCGAGCGGATTCTAGCGGGCGGCCTGTCGAAGATGATGGAAGCGAAGTGCACGGTCATCGGAGGCCACAGCATCCGGGATGACGAAACCAAGTTTGGATACTCGGTCACGGGCGTGATCGATCCGGAGCGCGTGCTTACCAATGGCGGAGCGAAAGTCGGTGATCGATTGCTGTTCACCAAAGCACTAGGAACGGGCGTAATTTCGACTGCGATCAAGAAAGGCGTGGCGAAACCGAGCTGGATCGACGCGTCGGTCGCCTCGATGACGACATTGAATAAGAAAGCGGCGGAAGTGATCACCGCCTTTTCTGTGCATGCTTTGACGGACGTCACCGGCTTCGGCCTGATCGGACACGCGCGCGAGCTGGCACTGGCGTCAAAGGTTTCGCTCGAGCTTTATGCCAATCGGATTCCGCTACTCGATGGCGCACTGGAGTGTGTACGCGCTGGATATATTCCCGGTGGGCTCAAAGCCAATCGCGAATTCGCCGAATGCACGGTGGAATACGAAGATGGCATTAGCGATGAAATTAAGACGATTCTGTTCGATCCGCAGACGGCAGGAGGGCTGTTGATTTCGGTTGCCGCTGAGGACGCGGTCGAATTGTTTCAGGCACTGAATGCGGCGGGAGTTCCAGCGATCGAGATCGGGGAGGTGCATGAACGTGCCAAGCCGATGATTCATGTGCGCTGGAGTTAAGTATGGGTAGCCGGCGTAGAGGATGTCCAACAGCTCTACGCCTTATCCGATCTTGAGTGCTCGAAGTTGCAACCTAATTCGCTGCGGACTCCTCCTCTTGATCACGACATTTATCTCGCCGTGGGGAGCTTCAATTGTGAGCGGCAGGTCCATCTGCAACTCCGAGGGCTTCCGACGGCGCTTGCTTCTGCCAGTGACCATCCGTGCGGGGTCGGTGCCAGCATAGGGAATAGCGATCCCGAACTCCCGGTAAGCGAACACGATCGTTCGAAAGCTCGGCATCGCGTTCTTGCTTAGGTATCGCTGAATGCCTCCTCTGTCTACTCCCAAACGCCTAGCAAACTCCTTCTCCGTTCCTCCGTCGGCGAGTGCCTTTTCATAAAAAGGCCTCAGCCGCTTTGCAAACTCAGCTCCGAACTCCTTGTCTTCGTCGGTTCGCTTCATAAATCGCTTGACTTGGGGAAATCGTTAGCGCAGGATTGATTCTTAAAAAGCTAGCTTTTTAAGAATCAATATACAATACGTCAAAGGGCACGAGTTGTCATCTAAATCGGGTGCTGGTGTTTACTGGAGAACAGAATGGCTGCGGGACAGCGGGCACGTTTGGCGGTGGAGCTAGAGTATTATTCTCAGCACAAGCCAGAATGGCTTGCACAAAAGACGGGCCAGTACGTCGTAATCAAAGACACTGACCTTTTGGGGTTCTATCCCGACTTCGAAGCCGCATACCGAGCAGGGGCGGCTAGCTATGGGCTCGATAAGGATTTCCTGGTGAAGCAGATAACGGAACCCGAACCGGTCTTTTTCGTGTTCTAACCGTGCGGATTTACCACTCGCCAAGCCGCAACCTTCGAGACCTCAAGATCCATGGACCGCGTCTGAAAATCACAATCGGTCATCCCATCTTGGAATCTGCGCCCGGCCAATCGTTAACATCGAGGCAAACCCGCTTCACTGAGACCGACGCGCTGATAGATACTGGCGCGCAACGGACAGTTGTGGCACCTGAAGCCGTCGAGAGAATTGGTTTGTCGAAGGTTAACGAGGCAGAGCTCCGAGTAGTGGGTGGAATTAAGAAAGCTGACGTATATGTAGCTTCCCTGCAGTTCCCTCGTTGTGGCCTCGGAACCATTGAGGTCATTGAAGTCTCCTGCTGTGAGCTCCCTCACCCTCTCTATCGCTGCCTGATAGGCCGGGATGTTCTCTCACGCTGGGTATTCACGTATGAAGGACCTGTCGGGACTTGGCACATCACCGAAGAAGTAGACACGGGTTGGGTGGAGCCGCCGGAAGGATTCGACCCCAATCTCTAGGGTAAGTGAAACTCAATTGCCGTCCCGCGAAAATCCGGCTAGGCCACCGAGATCAATTCCCAAATCTTCGCCAGATGATGATCGTCATGCTCGGCGACGAAATACAGATGATCGACGAATCGCATCGGCTGCTTGAGTCGTGGATGCGGAATCACGCGAGAGTGGAGTGCAGGGTAGACCGTAGCGGCGCGCTCGACAAGTGCGGTTCGAGCCTCGCGAAAATCCACAAGAATCTTTTCCAGTTCGCGCGAGTTGTGGTTCGCTTCATCCGTTCTGCGATTGCTCAAGTCGGCAACCGCCAGTTGAGCGGAACCAGCCACATAGTCTTCTACTCGGGCCATCCATAACGGCTCGAGATCCAGCAAGTGTCCGGCGTGCTCCTGAGCTGACCATTTCCCGTTGGGCTTGCGTGTCAACGCCTGGCGCGACCCACCGCGCAGAATTTCCTCCAAGCGTGCTGGCGTTCCGCGCAAACGCACAATCAGATTCGGAAACAGCTCGACTGGGAAAGTGAGTTCAAACTTGCGCTCGAACCAGGGAGCGACTTGTGCGACGGTATTCATAAGAGCCGATTCCTCGTCGTTAAACTCCCCCGAATGAAAAGCTTATATTGGCTGAGCAACAAGTTTACTGATTCGCGGTTGCGAGGAATGATTCACGAATTCCGATGGGTAACCTCCGCGAAGATTACTTTTCTGGCGGCAAGAGCCGCAGACACGCCAGATTCGCACTTCGGTCATGACCGACAGGTACCTAGGCCGAAGGGGTTTTCCGGCCTAGGATTTTCCTAATTCCAGCCTCATCCGTCGCAGTGTAGACGGCGCTCCCCGCTTGGAATAAGGAGCTCTTATGGCAAGCGTAGGCATGGCCACGGCGACCTCGAGCGAGCGCGCCCAGCAGGTCAACGAGCGCATCGCCGTTTCCAAGATGGTGGCCGCGGGCCGCACACGCTCCGGCGCTCACTGGTTCTACTGGATTGCCGGTCTCTCGCTGATTAACTCCGTGATCGTGATCTCGGGCGGCAGCCTGCATTTCGTGGTTGGGTTGGGAATCACACACGTCCTCGACGTACTCGCCAAGCGAACCGGAGAGTCTGGAACCGTGCTGGCTTTCGTCATCAACGGTTTCATGGCGGGAGTGTTGGTGTTATTCGGAGTGTTTGCTTCGAAGGCGCAGAAATGGGCGTTCCTGGTGGGAATGCTGCTCTATGCAGCCGATGGCCTGCTGCTGCTAAGTTTGAGAGATTATCTCGCCCTCGGATTTCACGCCTATGCGTTGTGGGCGATCTATCGCGGCTATCAGTCGGCGCAGCAAATACAGTGGTAGCGTTGCTGTCTTCCTTTAGCGAACCGGCCGGTTCGCGCGGCTTGCTCTCACAACCAGATTCCTTCTCCGTGTATTCGTCGGAATGAAAACGGTTTAATACTGTGCCGCCGTCCCAGACTATAATTTCGCCATGAGCCTGATGGAGCAGATCCAAAAAGACATCACCGCAGCCATGAAAGCGCGTGAGGAGCAGCGGCTATCGACGTTGCGGATGGTTAAAGCCGCGCTTAAAAACCGCGAGATCGAGAAGATGGCGCCGCTCGACGACAAGGAATCGCAACAAGTGCTGAGCACGTTGATTAAGCAGCGCAAGGAGTCCGTCGAGCAGTTTCTCAAGGGTGGCCGGAAAGAAATGGCCGATAAAGAAACGGCGGAAATTGCGCTGATTGAGACCTATCTGCCAAAAGCTGCAGCAGAAGAACAGATCATTGCGGGAGTGAAAGCGGTGATTGCTGAGATGGGATCGCCGGGCATGAAAGATATGGGGACCGTGATGAAGAGTGTGATGGCCCGCTTCAGCGGTGCGGGTATGCGCGTTGACGGTAAAGTGGTCAGCGAAGCGGTCAAGAAAGAACTCGCAGGCAAGTAACTTAACGATGGAGGACGGGTAACACGTCGGCTTCGCTCAGGGCAGTCTTCGCCGTCCGCAGACTAAAAGCTGCCTCTTTAGGCGCTTCCCCTGACCTCGGTCGGCAGAGGCGCTCCCATCAATTGCACCAGGCTCTCCGGGCCGCGGCACGCTTGTTTTAGCTTCTCTAGATCACGTTGCATCTCTTTGTCTTTTTTTAGCGAATCAATCGTGTTTTTCAAAATGCCCGCTGCGTGAACGTCGGAAGGGACCACCAAGCGGTAGTGCATCCACTTGCCCTCGCGGCGCGCGGCAACGATCCCGGCCTGGCGCAGATAGGCCAGATGCCGGGAAATCTTGGGCTGGGGAACATCGATAACCTCGACCAGATAGCAAACGCATAATTCCTGCCCGGCGAGCAGATTGATGAGGCGGAGCCGGGTACGGTCTGCGAACGCCCGAAAGAACCGATCGAGGGGGGCAGTTTTATGGCCGGAGCGAGGCACGTCAGGAGCATAGCACATATTCGCCTTGACAGATATGAAGCCAAGATTTAACCTCACATTCGCGTAGGCAGATGTATTGGAGGTCGCCATGGATAAGAATCAGGTGCTCGAAATCGTGCAGGAAAAATACGGAGAGATCGCGCGTGGCGAAAGATCTGGATGTGGCTGCGGTTCGAAGGAAAGTGTCGCTGCGGCGATTGGATACTCGAAAGAGGAATTGGAGCTTGCCGGGAGCGGCAATCTGGGTTTGGGCTGCGGGAATCCGCTGGCGCTGGCGGAAATCAAGCTGGGAATGACCGTGCTCGATTTGGGCAGCGGCGCCGGTTTTGACGTATTTCTGGCGTTGCGACAGGTGGGCCCGGGCGGGCGAGTCATCGGCGTTGACATGACCGATGACATGCTGACACGGGCTCGTGAAAATGCGGCGAACCTCGGAGCGAGCAATGTTGAGTTTCGCAAGGGACACATCGAGAATCTGCCGATCGAGGACGGCGCGGTGGACTTCATCATCAGCAACTGCGTCATCAATCTCAGCCCGGATAAGCCAGCAGTGTTTCGCGAGATGCAGCGGGTGCTCAAGCCGGGCGGAAGATTTGCGGTGAGCGACATTGTTTTGCTGGCTGAATTGCCGGTAGAAATCGCGACCGACATCAATGCCTACGTGGGATGCATCTCGGGCGCGAGTCTGATGAACGATTATCTGCGCTTCGCATTGGGAGCAGGTCTGACCGATCTATCGATTCCACAGATTACAGCCGGAACAGCGCTGGCGGGAACGCTTCTGCCGCAGGACTGTTGTGCGGAAGCGTCGAAGTTCCACCACCCAGCGTCCGCGATCGCGTCGATCAAGTTGCACGGACGCAAGCCGCTGTGAAAGGACGCTACCATGGCAAAACCGAAAGTACTTTTTCTGTGCACGGGAAACTCCGCTCGCAGCCAAATGGCGGAAGGCTTGTTGCGCGCAATGGCTGGTGATCGCTTTGAGGTGCTGAGTGCGGGAACCAACCCCGGCGGCGTGAATCAGCTGGCCATTGAGGCCATGCAGGAAATTGGCATCGACATTTCGAAGCATCGCTCCAAGAACGTCAACGAGTTTCTGGGCCAGCCGATCGAATATGTAGTCACGGTTTGTGATCGGGCCAAAGAATCGTGCCCGATCTTTCCCGGGACCTACAAGTTTCTCAGCTGGAGTTTGGACGACCCCGCTGCCGTGACGGGAACAAAAGAAGAGAAACTCCAGTTTTTTCGGAGGATTCGCGACGAGATCAGCCGAAACATCGAACGCCAATTCCTGCCGCAGCGCGAGGCACGATGAGCCCGATCGTCGAAACTGCGGATCGGCTGTCGCCCTCCAAAGAGCTCAACCTGTTTGAGCGCTATCTGACGCTCTGGGTCGGGTTGTGCATGGTGGCTGGAATTGGTGTCGGAAAAACGGCACCATTTGTCGTCGCATGGTTGCGCAGCCTGGAATTTGGACACGGCAGCGAGGTCAATCTCCCCATTGCGATTCTCATCTGGCTGATGATTGTTCCCATGATGATGAAGGTGGATTTCGCGTCGATCCGGAGAGTGGGATCGAGGCCGCATGGCCTGTTAATCACGCTTTTCGTGAACTGGATCGTGAAACCATTTTCGATGGCCGGTTTCTCGTGGATCTTCTTTCGACACGTCTTCAGTCACTGGATTTCTCCCGCACAAGCCGATCAATACATCGCCGGAACCATCATCCTGGCGGCCGCGCCATGCACGGCGATGGTGTTTGTATGGAGCCATCTCACCGACGGAGATCCGGCGTACACCCTGGTTCAGGTATCTCTGAACGATCTCATCATGCTATTTCTGTTCGCGCCGATTGTGCGCTTTCTGGTCGCGGGAGCCTCGAACCTGCAAGTTCCTGCGCGGGTTTTGCTGTACTCGGTTTTGGCCTTCATTGTGATTCCGTCGGTTCTGGGATCGGTTCTGCGGCGCTGGCTCATTGGCAAACGCGGAGGGGAATGGTTCGAAGGGAAGTTGCTGCCACAATTCGCTCCCATTACCATTAGCGCCTTGCTGGCCACCCTGGTTCTGATCTTCGCTTTTCAGGCGGACAACATTACCAACAGCTACTTGCACGTCGCGCTGATCGCGATTCCGATTTTGCTGCAAGTCTATTTCAACTCCGGACTGGCCTACGGTTTAATGCGCTGGTGGAAAGTCCCCTACAACGTGGCTGCGCCGGGCGCCTTGATCGGTGCAAGTAACTTTTTTGAACTGGCGGTAGCGACCTCGATTGCTCTGTTTGGACCCGGCTCGGGGGCTGCTCTTGCGACGGTGGTGGGAGTGCTGGTCGAGGTTCCAGTGATGCTGTCAGTGTGCGGCGTTTGCAACCGGACGCGAGGATGGTTTTCGCCGCCGGCTGCAGCTTGAAAATTCATTTGCTTCTCTGCAGTTCGCGATAGGCTTCGCTCTTGGAAATTCGCATCTCTTTCGCAATTTTTTTCAGAGCCGCTTTCTCGTTGATTTGTTGCTCTGACATCACAGCCTCGACTTGCTGACGAATGGTGGGACGCGCAGCGGCTGGTGCCGGGCTCTCTTCTGCTTTGCCGATTAGCAGCGTGATTTCACCCTTGACGTCGCCGCGGGCTTTCAGGATCCGCAGAAGTCCGTCGGAGCGTCCGCGTAGAAATTCCTCGTGCAACTTCGTTACCTCGCGCGCAATGACCACATGGCGATCGGCTCCGAGAACTTCGACGACATCCTCCAAGGCTTCGACGATCCGATGCGGTGCTTCATAAAGGACCTGGCTTCGAGGCGAGTCACGAATGCTTTCGAGAAATGCGCGCCGCTGGCCGCGTTTGGCGGGAAGGAATCCGCTGAACCGGAAGGCATCGGTAGGCAAGCCGCTGGCGACGAGCGCAGCGAGGAACGCAGATGCTCCGGGCACGGGAACGACGGGAATGTGATGCCGAATGGCGAGCGCGACCAGCCGAAATCCGGGGTCGGAAATGCCGGGCATGCCGGCGTCCGTGACCAGGGCAATTCGCGCCCCCTGCTCGAGTTCGACGATTAACTCCGGCGCGCGAGTCATTTCGTTGTGCTCGTGATAGCTGGTGGTGCGGGTCGAAATCGAGTAATGGTGCAGAAGCTTTTGAGTTTGACGAGTATCTTCGCAAGCGATGAGATCAGCTTCTTTCAGTACTCGCAACGCCCGCAGCGTGATGTCCTCAAGATTGCCGATCGGTGTCGCGACCAGGTACAGACCTGGGGACAAAGAATGCGCGCGCTCGGTGGCGTTGGCTTCTACGGCCATCTTTTCTGCGGCCATCGTGGCGAGTCTACCACCGAATGCCGCCGGCAAATTGACGGGAAATCATCACGCACCTAGAATCAAGATCGAGCGTTTTTCACAGCAGATTTCCAGGAGTCCATGCCACTTTACGAATATCAGTGCAAGAAATGCGGCCGTAAATTTGAGCGTATTCAGAAATTTTCCGACAAGCCGGTCAAAAAATGTCCGGAATGCGGCGGCCCGGTCGAACAGACGATCTCCGCCCCGGCAGTGCAATTCAAAGGCTCAGGCTGGTATGTAACCGACTACGCGAAGAAATCGTCGGTGCCGGCATCGAGCGAGTCAAGCTCGAAAACAGAAACCAAAAAAGAAGACAAGCCGAAGACCGAGTCAAAGAAGGCCGAAAAGAAATAGCACCGCCGACCTCATCGCCAGGTCATGTCATAACCCAAAGCGAACAAAATCTGGTTTTCGAATTCATACTCGATCAGGGCGTTGAAGCTCGAAGTCCACTCCCAGGATGCGGCGTAGCACGTGATCTCCGGGCCATAACGCGAATAGGCTGTGCTGTAACGGACGTTGCAGGGTTGTGGGCAGGCAATCATTCCGGTGGGATTGCCTCGGTGCAGTCCGGTAGCGGCGAACAGGACGGCAGAAGAGACGTCGGGTTCTGGGGTGATCGTGAGCTGCTGCGGCATGATCGACATCGCCCGAGGGTCGCCCGGCAAAACTTCGGGAGATGCGCCCGACAGAGTTTGTTGGACCGGATTGAGGTTGATGGTCTCGGCAATACTCTGCTGCGCGGCTGACCATATTGCCCACAACTCAGCGTCGGTATGCTGTGTCTGATTGATGAATCCCGCCGGGGCCGAGTCGGTGGACCGGCCACCACAGCCGAGAAGAAGAATTGTGAGCAGCGCGGCGCGCAGGTTTCTTCCCATAGGTCTTTCCTGAGGAATTCATCGGCAAATGTTGAAAAACCTTTTGGCCATGGATTTACATGGATCAGCGCGGAAAACCCGATCCAGGGTTTATCTGTGATAATCCGCTTAGACCGTGGCGCTTTCTATGAAAGAGGGAAGACCATTGATCGGTGTGATTGCAGCAGCAGCAGCATTTTGGCTAGCCGGGCTGTATTTGTGGACACTCGGGATGGTCATGCTAATCGCACCCGGAGCCATCTCAATGGCACTCGGCGCGCCGCTCTTGAATGGTCTGGAGTTGTCTGGGCCTTATATGTTTCTACTGATCGGCGTGATAAGCGGATTGCTTGGCTGGGGCTTGTGGAGGAGAAATAATTGGGCGCGCCGAATCGCGATTCTGGCAGCGCTGGCCGGCTTAGCTATGACCCTGCCTTCGCTCTCAGTGGCTGTGATGAATTTTCGAATCACCAGTTTTCTGATACCGGGTCTCGGTGCGCTTGTGAGGATGTTGATCGTCTGGTATTTGTATCAAGCGCCGGTGACAGAGTGGTTCGCTGGCAGAAACGATAGCGGCAAAACTCTCCTCTAAAAGTGCGGCCCTCCAATATCGGTAAACACCGCTTCCTGCCAGCTTTCCGATGGAAAATACCAATTGCTGGCTCCGGCTTCATGGCTGTTTCCTTGAGCATATTCGACCGTGGGATTCTTCCAATAATCCATTCCCAGCTGCACGAGGGCCCCTTGGGAAATGCGGAGATGCGCCTTCACCGTGCAGCCTTCCAGCTTTCCCGGCGGCAACGCAGGCCGCGGCGAAGCGCCCCAGAAGTGCCAGACTTTGTCGGGTCGCTGGCCGACATGCAGGATGACCGCGCCGTTCGCATGATCGTAGTCCATCGGCATGGGCTCGTGATCGTTGATCCCGAACCAGGGATAACGGCGAAAAAGGCCGCCGCGTAATCTGCCTGAATCCTCGTTAAGCACGACATCTTTGCCGTCGGCGCGACATGAAAGCTGCGTCCATGAGATTTCGACGGTCGCCCCTCCGTATCCACCGACGCGGGCATCAGCGATGGCGATTCCCCAAAGTTGTACCGACGTGAAATCGGCAGGCCTCGGATCGTTGACGTACCCAGCGCGAAACTTAACTTCGTCGGGAATGCGCGGATCGCTCAACACCGCAAAGGAAAATGGACTGGAGGCGAGGCCCAGTGGGGTGATCACGGTGATGATCGCGCTGTCGGTCCGATTGGGTACGATTGCGATTAATTTCTCTGCCGAGACAACACGGAAAATGGCCTCAGATTTTCCGAATGCGACCGCGCTTGCGTCTTTCAGATTCGTCCCGGAAATTTCCACGCGCGTGCCTTCCGCTCCGCTGGTGGGCGAGATGCGTAAAATTTGCGGGCGGACTGCCGCGTTGTTGCCCGCCCATGCGGCACTGGCCAGAACGAAAATCAGAATCTGTCGCGCCTTCACCCATCATTATCGTTGAGCACCAAGGCGGAAATATCACAAAATGTGTGGGTTAGGTCATTTCTATTCCCACAATGGTACGCACATCATTGCCAGAATTCACGGCCAGCCCGTATATTGGTGTGTCTGCGGAGGACCGTCATGGAACAGCAGGTATTTTTTCAGCAGCTGGAAGCGCGCATTGCAAAATACGATCTGCTCTGTCATCCCTTTTACCAAGCGTGGACAGCCGGCAAGCTCACGCGTGAGGATCTGCGGAAGTATGCGGAGGATTACTATCCGCATGTAAAAGCATTTCCCACCTATTTGGCCGAGTTCGCCATGCGGCTGGAAGATGGCGAACTGCGCCGCGCCGTCCTGGCCAATATGGCCGACGAAAAGGGCACAGAGGATACTGCCGGCGCCCCGCAGCGCGAGCACGCCGAGTTGTGGCTCGATTTCGCCGAAGGCATGGGAAGCCAGCGCAACCTGGCTGGACGTACTCAATCGCCTGCTATCAAAAATTTGACTAAGTTTTTCCATCAACTGGCCAGCGAGGGCTCAGCGGAGGAAGCATTGGCGGCGTTTTATGCCTATGAATCGCAGGTGCCGCGAGTGGCCAAGGAAAAGGCTCGCGGACTTCAGGAGATGTATGGCGCCGGAGATAAAACTAGCGCCTATTTCACACTGCACACCACCGCCGACATTTATCACTCCAATGTTTGGAGAAAGCAGCTGGAAAAACGGCTGCAGTCCCATCCGGAGGCGATGGAAAAAGCGCTAGCCGCGGGAGAAAATGCCGCCAAGGCGCTATGGGAGGCGCTGGATGGGATTGAAGAATCGCGCCACGCGCCACAGGCCGCCTAGGCCGGAGAAGAAGGCATTGCAGAGCCAATGATTCGGTAGAATCATTGGCTCGTTCTTTTTGACGGAACATTATGGCCAAAGAAATCCCCATCGATGCGCGAGGCACAGCCGAAGAAACGGTCGAGTTCAAGCACACGCTCACCGCGCATCATCCGCAACTGCCGCCGGTTTATTCCACGCCCGACATGATTCGCCTTATGGAGACGGCAGCGTTCATGGCGCTGCATCCCTATTGCGAAGGCGATGAGATTACGGTTGGCACAGCAATCCATGTCGAGCATCGCGCGGCGAGCGGCGTTGGCGCAAGAATTCGTGCCGAGGCGGTGCTGGAATCGTTCGATGGGAGGTTTTATACGCTTCGCGTGACTGCTTGGGATGATGCGCAGGAGATTGGCCGCGGCACGGTCGACCGGGCGGTCGTCAGCGTCGGAAAATTCTTGGACAAGATGAAGCAAAAAGCGGGCGGCTAGCTCAGCCTGCGAACACCCTAGCCAAGCTGCCAAATACTTGCGTGGCTTTAACCACCTCGATTTCGTGGTGATAGTCGCCGGTAAACAGCTTCACGATTAACGCCCGCCGCATTTGTGGCGAAAGGTTGAACCGCAGGCCAGCTTGGCGGCCGGTCCGGCGCACTATACTGAAAGGTAAAACCAAGTGCCCATGGTCGAGCACCAGGATGCCGGAATCCGCGACGCCGTCCCATCCCTGCTCGCGAACCGCGCAGCTTCCGCTTACTGAGATGTCTTCGAGCGTACAGCCCAATTCCGTTCCGTCGCTGAGCACGATGAAGCCTTCTTCACCGGTCTTAAAACGCTCCTCGTGGCGGCGTTTGGGCGGCTCGATGCACACCGCACATGCAAGAGCCAACATCGCAATGTTGAGCAGGCTCCAGACAACATTCAGCGAATAGCCCTGCGCCCCATGGCCCGGGCTGAAGTTAGTGAAGTGCATAAGCAGTCCCAGCATGGTGAGCAGCGCGAGGGCCGCAAAACGCCATAAGAGGTCCCAGTGAACCGTGATTTCAGTGGTCGAAATCCCTTTTGTCGTAACTTTGAACTTGTGCCCAAAAGGCTTAACCAGTCCGACAAACACGGTGCGGCAAACCACAAAGACGGTGAGGAACTGATTCAGGTCGGTCATCACCGGCAGGATGCGATTAAATGCCACATAGTGCAAAAAGATGAGATTGGCGATCACCGCAGGGGCCATCCAAAAGAGAAGCTCGGGAACGGTCGCGCGGATCACCGAGGTCCCCGTCAGCCAATACAGCATGGGCGCACTCACCAGCATGAGTTTGAAGTTGCAGGAGAACCAGTACAAGATCGAGTCGAAAAAAGATATTCGGTTGATGAAGCCGACTCGGGCGCGTCCGAAACACGACCAAGGTGTGTATAACTGTTGGACCGCACCGAGGCACCAGCGGGAGCGTTGTCCCATGAATTCTTTCAGACTTTCGGGGGCCAAGCCGATGCTGAGCCGTTCGTTGAGATAAATCGTCCGGTAGCCGTGCTCCCGCAAACTGAAACTGGTCAGCATATCTTCAGTGACGGTTTCCGTTCGCATTCCTCCGCTGCGTTCCAGCGCGTCCACGCGGATGACAGCGGACGTGCCGCAACAGAACGCCGCTCCCCAGGCGTCCTTGCTCGGCATCAAGACATTGAAGAAAAATCGCTGCTCGTCCGGCCAGACTGACGAGCACACCAGGTTGGTTTGCACCGGATCGGGATTGAAGAAGTGCTGCGGGGTTTGCACGATCCCGACGTCCTCTTCCTCAAACAGGCCGAGCACGCGTTTGAGAATCTTGCGGCTGGGAACGAAATCGGCATCCAGCAAAAGCACAAATTCCGGGCGGCGGCCGGTGGTGAGTGCGCGTTGAAAGCCGTTGTTTACATTGCCGGCTTTTGCATGCGCGCCATTCACGCGGGAAACGTACATCACCCCCAGCTCCTTCGCGAGCTCTTCGAGCCACGGACGCGCGCCGTCGTCGAGGACCCATACGCGCAAGTCTTTGTGGTCGATCGCCTTCGCGCCCACAATCGTGCGCTCAATCACCGGCTGACTTTCGTTGTAGGTGGCGATGAGAACATCGACGGGCGCGTCGTGCAACGGAGAATCGCCACGGGCGTCGGCGTCGGGACGCCGGTCGATGTATCTCGATAGAAAGAAGCAGACCAGAACCGAGCTGATGACGGTGCCGATCTCCATAACCAGAAAAAACGCGGCCCACCCCTGCTGCAAAAAATTCTGGTTTGAGGGGAAAGTGAAAAAAAGACGCCAGTACAAATAACGAAGCGAGGCCACAATGGAGGTGGCCGCTGCGAGGATTCGGGCATGTTTCGAATAGGGCGTGAAGAACTGAAAAAGAAGGATTAGAAATCCGGTGCTAAGCAGTAACGGCGCCCAAAGATGGAGATCGTTCACGCGAATCTCCTCAGAAGAAATGCTGGTACCAGCGGCTGAGCGGGCTGCCTCCGCTGGCGGGGAGCAAGACCCTGGCGGTCCTGCCGACTAAACACTCGCCGGCGCGCGCGGCGCTGGTAACTCCGACACGGATGGTGGCGCGTCGTACGTCAAGGCTCAAGGGTGGGAATGCAGCCAGGTTTTCATTTTCGTCCTTCAATTCCTGGCCGCTCACCGAAAGAACCACGCCAGCCCGCTCGGACGATTCGCCGCTCAACCGAAAGCGGGCTTTCCCGCCGACTACGATTTCGGGCACACGATCTTGAGGAACTTCCACAAGAATGAAGTCCTTAGAGCAATCGACGATTTGGAGAACGGGATCGCCTGCGGAGATGTGCTCGCCATTCAAAGCATTCAGCTTCCAAAGAACTCCCGACGCAGGCGCGACCAGGTCAGCATCATGGACCAGTTCTGCCCGCTTGGCCTCGGTTTGCACATCTTTGCTGGCCTGATTGGCTTGCGACCGCAGCGCCACCAGGTTGCGGTCGATCTCCGAGAGTCTGAAGTCGATTTCGTCGGCCCGCTGGCGCGAATAGGCGACATCGTTGATGCCCGGTTCAATCATGATGCCGCGCGAGGCAGCGTCGGCCTCCTCGCGAACCGCGCCGAGGTCGGCCTGCTGAGCTACAAACTCCTGGGTGGCGATATCGAATTGGGCCTGAAGTTTATCCATGTCCGCGTCCGAAATGATGCCGGCGTCGTGCAATTTCTGTCCGCGGTTGAGCTCGAGGGTCGCTTCCTTCAGAGCTGCCTGCTTGGCGGTCAGCAGCCCCTGCGCTTCGGCGGTTTGAAGGCGAAGCCGCGTAGACACAGCTTGAATGTGAGCACCGGCACGGAATAGGAGCTGTTGGCGTTGTTTTTGGAGGTTGTCGCGCTCGGCAACAATGGCCGCAATACTGCTGCGTGCTTGTTCTTCAAGGTCGCGCAGGTTTTGTAAATGTTGCTGATCGACTCGTGGATTTTCCACATGCCCAATCACAGAATTTTCGGAAACGCGGGTGCCAACGGCATTCAGCAGATTGCTTACTGTGCCTTCGATCGGAGTGCGAACCTCGACTACGTAGGCGGTAACCACGGCGTTGTCGCTGGCGATAAACTGATGTTCAGAAAAAATGCCGTACGCGCCCGCCAGCAGCAGAGCAGCGCCGACCGCGATCTTCAGGGGGCGAGTGGGAATGCGCCGGCGCGCCGCAGGGCTTTCCTGGGCTTCGGCGTTAGCCGAGCTGTGTGCTCTTGCCGGCTGAGGCGCCGCGCCCATCACTCACTCTCCAAGATTCTCCGACAGCCTAAATCGGCCCTGCGGAAAGGTTTTTGCAATTCTCTAATTTTCAGTGGTGCGACCGCAGGTCACAAAATGCACTTTAGTCGCCCCAGGTGCGCGCAACGAGGTTGGAAGAGTATCGCCGGTCGGCTGGGACTTCGTCGAGTGACGCGCATCACATTTTGGGTTACGGGAGGGAGTTGTCCTTCTGCGCGGGAAACGGATTCGAACGCTAACAGGCTCCTCAAGGTCGAAGTTTTGTTCTGCATCCATTTCTTAGGCGACTCATCGATTACCTATGCCCAATCTCGACGAGCAAAAAGCCAAGGCTAACGCCTTCCGCATGCTACATCGCGGGGGAAAAGTTCTCGTGCTCCCCAATGCCTGGGACGTGGTCAGCGCCCGCGTAATCGAAGAAGCAGGATTCCCGGCCATTGCGACCACTAGCGCCGGAATTGCATTCTCGCTGGGCTATCCCGACGGGCAGAGAATCGCGCGAGAAGAAATGCTGGCGCGAGTGGCGCGCATCGTTCGGGCGGTGAGAGTGCCCGTGACCGCCGATATCGAGGCTGGCTACGGCAATCGCCCTGAAGATGCTGCTGAGACTACGCGCGCGGTCATCGAGGCCGGAGCCGTCGGCATGAACCTCGAAGACGGGGCCGGCGATGTGCAGCGGCCGCTGGTCGATATCGGGCTACAAGTCGAGAAGATTCGCGCCATCCGCGAGACGGTTTTTAAGACGGGGGTGCTCGTGGTCCTGAACGCGCGAACGGATGTCTACCTGGAGCAGGTTGGTTCTCCGGCGACGCGCTATGACGAGACGCTTCGGCGAGGGTTGGCATATCGAGATGCGGGAGCAGATTGTATCTTCGTACCCGGAGTGCGAGACGCTGAAACGATTCTCAAGCTGGTACACGATCTGAATTGTCCGCTGAATATTCTGGCCGGTCCGGGATCGCTGTCGGTGGGCGAGTTGGAAAAACTGGGCGTGGCGCGGGTCAGCCTGGGTTCGGCGCCGATGCGCGCGACTCTAGGATTATTGCAGCGTATGGCGAAAGAGCTAAAAACAACGGGCACCTACATCTCGATCGAAGGCGCGCCCGCGCACTCGGATGTCAATCAATTAATGACGAGGCGAGACGCGGATTGATGTAACGCGTGCGTCTTCGCCCGCGTCTAGCCCGACTAGGGATGTAACATGTTTTCGTGCAGTCGCTCCCGGAATCCGTTACCGCCTACATCCACAAACGCAGGCTTCTGAAAGCAGGGGATCGCGTAGGTACGGCTGTCTCCGGCGGGGCCGATTCGGTTGCTCTTCTTCGTTTACTTCTTGAGTTGCGCAAACAACTTGGCATCGTGCTTTCGGTTGTTCACTTCAATCACAAACTGCGCGGAGCGGACTCCGACGCGGACGAGCACTTCGTAGCGGAGCTGGCCCGGCGTCACAAACTCGAGTTGCACGCTGACAGCACAGACGTCGCCGCCTTCGCGCTAAAGAGGCATTTAAGCCTGGAAACAGCAGCCCGCGAAGCGCGCTACGAATTTTTTCGCAGGTTGTTACGGGGAGGCCGTGTGAACCGCATTGCCACGGCACATACCCTCGACGATCAAGCCGAAACCGTCCTTCTGAGAATCATGCGTGGCGCCGGAACTCGTGGGTTGGCAGGAATCTATCCTCAGTTGTCGGTTGAAGGTTCTCAGTTCTCAGTGATTCGGCCGCTGCTGGGAACGAGGCGCAAGGATCTGGAAGCTTACTTGCGAGAACTGGGCCAAGACTGGCGTGAAGATGCAAGCAATCGTGATTTGCGCCATGCGCGTAATCGAATTCGGCACGGCATCTTGCCGCGGATGGAGCGGAATCTCAATCCGCTGGTCCGCGAAGCCTTGGCCGAAACCGCGGAGATTGCTCGAGCCGAAGAAGAATACTGGGAGCAGGAAGTAACGAAGGTCTTACCCGCGCCAATCAGGCCGACCCTCAAACTCACGACTTTGAGAGGTCTTCCGTTGGCCATGCAAAGGCGCGTCATTCGCTTAATTGCCGAGTCGGTAGGAATTCGCTTGGAATTTCGCCACGTGGAAGAAATCTTGCAATTAGCATCCGGCGAATCTGCCGCATTGCCAAAAGATTGGCTAGCTTCCCGCAAGAAAGATGAGTTGCGCTTCGAACATTGTGCAGAAAAAAAACGGACCGATTACGAATATAGCTTGCCGGTGCCCGGCGCTGTTGACGTTCCAGAGACCGGTTCACGCTTTGAAAGCGTCTTGATTTCGGAGAAAGGGGCGTATAATCCCGATCATCTGCTGAATCGAACTGCGTTGCGCGACGAGTTGTGCGTCCGAAATTGGCGTCCGGGCGATCGCTTTTGGCCGCCGCACACCAAGGCCGAAAAAAAGATCAAGGAACTGCTGCAAGAACGTCATTTGACCGGTGCCGAAAAAACCGGCTGGCCGGTGGTGGTCAGTGGCAGCGCGATTGTTTGGGTGCGTGGATTTGCGGTACCCAGGGCCCTTCGCGCCGAGAGCAAAACAAATCAGGCAGTGCTGATTCGAGAAATTCCTCTCAACTCGAGGACCGAGCCGTTATGAATGCTGTGGCGAAACAACAGAACTTGCATGTGCTGATTCCCGCAGAACAGCTGCAAAAGCGCGTGCGCGAGATGGCACGTCAGATTTCCGACGACTACAAAGGCAAAACCATCCACGCCCTGGCGCTGCTGGAGAACGGATTCATCTTCATGGCCGACCTGGTACGGGTGTTAGAGGTTCCGGTCATCTGCCAGTTCATCAAGCCGAAGTACGCTCACGAGAAAGAAAAGACTGCCGGTTTTCTTGAGATTTTCTTCAGTCACGACGCCGACATTCGCGGTCAGCATATTTTGCTGGTGGAGGGCATCATTCATTCCGGAGTGACCACCGAATTCCTAGTCAGCGATTTGCGGTTGCGAGGAGCGGCATCGGTCCGGGTCGTCACCCTGCTGGATCGCCAGTCAGCGCGGCGCGTCCAGCTTCAACCTGATTATTTTGGCTTCCTCGTCGAAGAAGCATTTCTGGTGGGTTACGGCCTTGGCTCGCCCGACCAAACCCAGCGCAATCTGCCTTTTATAGCGGTTGCCAGCCAAAGCGGGACCGTGACTTAAGTTATAGAAAGAACGCCCTCCGTTTTTCCACAAGACAGGATAGAATGTCATAGCTAGCAACTTCTTCTATCCAAATCCGCCCACAGGCATCTAATCACTGGGCGAAGATCATGTTTGGAGTGCAGTAAAGAAGAACTTGTCAGCTCAGGGGTTTATTAGGTGAATTCGACAGCGAAGACGGTGGTTTTTTGGTTGGTGATCGTGCTCTCAGCCTTCCTGCTGTGGCAGGTAGTCAAGGCCGGAGGAGCGGGGCAAAAAGACAAAGAGATTAATTTCTCGCAATTCATGTCCGAGGTGGACCAGGGCAACGTTAAAGAGGTCACCATCATCGGCATGGAAGTTCGCGGCAAGCTGCAGAACGACGGTTCAATGTTCCACACAACCGTCCCGGCGAACTATCCCGACATGATCAAGACGCTGCGCGACAAGAGCGTCAATATCACGATCAAAGACATCAGCAATGGAAGCTGGCCGAGCTGGCTGCTGAATCTGGCGCCGCTTATCTTGCTGGCTGCTTTGTGGTTCTTCATGATCCGCCAGATGCAAACCGGCGGAAATAAAGCCCTTTCCTTCGGCAAAAGCCGTGCGCGGCTGCTCTCCATGCAGCAGAAAAAGGTCACGTTTAAAGACGTGGCGGGCGTGGATGAGGCGAAAGAAGAGCTGCGCGAAATTATCGAATTTCTGCGCGAGGCGCAGAAATTCCAGAAGCTCGGTGGACGAATCCCTAAGGGTGTGTTGCTGGTTGGGCCTCCGGGAACCGGCAAAACCCTGTTGGCGCGAGCAGTCGCCGGCGAAGCCAACGTTCCTTTCTTCTCAATTTCCGGTTCAGATTTCGTAGAGATGTTCGTGGGCGTTGGCGCGAGCCGCGTACGCGACTTGTTTGAGCAGGGCAAGAAGAATGCTCCCTGCATCATCTTCATCGACGAAATTGACGCGGTTGGACGTCATCGCGGTGCTGGCCTTGGCGGCGGACACGATGAGCGCGAGCAAACTTTGAATCAACTGTTGGTTGAAATGGACGGCTTCGAGTCGAACGAAGGCGTTATCCTGATGGCCGCCACCAACCGCCCGGACGTGCTCGACCCAGCGCTGTTGCGGCCGGGCCGTTTCGATCGCCGCGTTGTAGTGAATCGACCTGACGTTCGCGGGCGTGAGGAAATCCTCCGCGTGCACACTCGCAAAATTCCCTTGGCGGACGATGTCGATCTTCAGGTTTTGGCGCGTGGCACACCGGGCTTCTCCGGAGCCGATCTGGCCAACATGGTGAATGAAGCGGCATTGGGTGCGGCGCGGCAGAATCGCAAAGCCGTGCTGATGTACGACTTCGAGATCGCGAAAGATAAAGTTCTGATGGGCGTGGAGCGCAAGTCGCTCCTGCTTTCGGAAGAAGAGAAGAAAGTTACGGCATATCACGAGGCGGGGCACGCGCTGGTCGCAGCCAAGTTGCCGAATTCCGATCCACTGCACAAAGTCACGATCATCCCGCGCGGAATGGCGCTAGGCGTGACCATGCAGTTGCCTATCGACGACAAGCACAACTA
>Ga0335073_10000271_pt1 | contig 67293 bp, 58 predicted proteins | sample Lox_Sample_22_FD_207093 | JGI IMG/M metagenome (GOLD analysis project Ga0335073, IMG submission 207093) | Soil microbial communities from Loxahatchee National Wildlife Refuge, Florida, United States - Lox_Sample_2.2 | ecosystem: Environmental > Terrestrial > Soil > Wetlands | place: USA... | reverse complement strand
ACGGGTCGCGTTTGCTTTTTTCTACGCGGGCGAGGGCGCCCGCGCCACACCACATTTCGCGCCGATCACTTCAATCTGATCCCCCGGAACAAACTTTAAGTTGACACTGCGTTTCTACTTCAATCCTGGAGATCTGAGTCACTTGCGCACGTATCAGCTAGTTTTGCTATCCCGATACCGGGAGAACTGTACAGGACGAATGAGCCACAGCTAGGGCGTTTGGTCGATTGTTTTGATGGGACATTCGCAGTATCGATTAGGAAAGGAGATTCTTTCTATGAAGCTTTCATCCCATGCGTTTCGCTTTCTGCTCTGCCTCGGCCTGCTGGGGATGCCGGGAATGATGCTGGCCCAGAGCAGCACCCAAAGTTCGGGACCGTATGGAAGCGCCAACGCTCCATCGACTCAACCCGGCATGAACTCGAACTCAAACAATCTGACCGCGGCGGATAAGACTTTCATGCACAAGGCTGCCGAAGGTGGACTGGCCGAGGTAGAACTTGGCCAACTGGCGACCGAGAAGGGTTCCTCCGCGCAAGTCAAACAGTTTGGCCAACGCATGGTCAATGACCACAGCAAGGCGAATGATCAACTGAAGCAGCTTGCCAGCAATGACGGGGTTACGCTGCCCGAGCATTTGAGCGCAAAAGACAAGATGCTGAAAGAGCGGCTGTCCAAACTCAGCGGTCCGAGCTTCGACGCCGCCTACATGAACAACATGGTAAAGGACCATAAGCAAGACGTGGCGGAGTTTGCCCGCGAAAGCAAGAGCGGAAGCGACAACGCTGCCCAGTTTGCGAAAGAGACGCTGCCGACGTTGAAAAGCCATCTTCAGGAGGCGGAGAAGATCGCTCCGGAATTGCAGGCGTCGTCAAAATAAGGGCTCGGAATAAGGGCTCAACAGCGTTAGGCCAAGCGGACGCGGTGGTAACGGTTCCCGTTCACTATTTCCCGAAGATCGTGAACATTCGGTCGCCAGTTCAAGCAGCCTTGGGCAGACTTGGGGGCAGGTTGAGTTCAGCACGCGAACGGAGGACTTGCATGAGGTGAGAGCGGCTGACGATTCCATTGACTTGGTTATTGGTCATCACGGGTAATTGATTGACGTCCTCGCGTCCCATAATTTCCAAAGCTTCCAGGGCGGGCATGTTCGGCGAGATGAAATGGATTTTATCGGCGGGGCGCATCACGGAACGGACGGTGGTGGACGGCCACTCTTGGGGATCGATGCCGCGAACCTCATTCGGCGTGATCATGCCTAGCAGGCGAGACTCTTGCATCACGAGAAAACATCGTCGCCCACTAGGTAGGAAAATTTCATGCACGAAATCCTGCAGAGAAATGTTGGGATCGACGGTTTTGCAATCGGTGGTCATGACATCTTTCACTAGCAGACCGCGCAGCAGGCTGCCGACGCGGACCTGCATGTAACTAGCGCTGGCAGCTTGCAGAAGAAACCATCCGATAAAGGCCATCCACAAGCCGTTTAGGCCAGCCCCCTGAAAAAACTGCAAAATTCCAAAGGCGATGAAGAGGACCGCGATCACCTGGCCGACGCGGGCGGCGGCTCGCGTGGAGCGTTCCGCACTTCCCATAATCCACCACAGGATGGCGTGCAGCACGCGGCCGCCATCGAGCGGGAAACCGGGGATCATATTGAACGCCGCCAATGCAAGATTGATATATCCCAGCCAAACTAAGAGCGCGATGCCAGGCGTTGCGGCTGCAGAATGCGGGGCCCAGCCCGAAGCCCAGGCCAAAGCAAGCAGAATCGCGCCCAAAATGCCGCTGGTGAAGGGGCCGACGATGGCCATCCAGAATTCGGTTTTGGCGTCAGAGGCCTCTTTTTCGATCTGGGCTACGCCGCCCAGCAGGAACAACGTAATTTTGTGGATGGGGATTCCGCGAGCCTTGGCGACCAGAGCGTGGGACAACTCGTGGGCAAACAGAAAAACGAAGAAAAGTACGCCAGTGAGAATGGCGGTGGCCCAGACCACGCCATCGCTCCAGTCATGATTGGTTGCATGGAACTGCGATGCAAGAGAAAACGTGATCAGCAGCGCGATCACCAGCCAGCTATAGTGCAGGCCAAGCTCGACTCCAAAAACCGTGCCGAGCTTGATCTGCGATTTCATAATTCAGATCCTAAGGTTCCGAATCAATCGGGTTGAACGACGATAAACGTTGTCGATCCGCCACGATTGACCAACAACACCAGTGACTGTTTGCCAGCTTCGCGGATGAGGCGTTCGTAATCGTCGACGGAGTTCACTGGCTTGCGGTTGACCTGCTGAATGACATCTCCGCGCTGCAAGCCGGCGTCGGAGGCTGGCGAGCCGTCCGGCACCTGGGTAACGACAACACCTTTGACGTCCGCGCCGAGTCCGAGCTGCTGACGAATATCGCCAGTGAGTTCGTCGACCTGAACGCCTTGCATCGGACTGTTCTCTGCCGAGCCGCCTTCCGCATTTGCACCCTTGCCGGTTGGAGCCTCGCCAAGCGTGATGCTGATGTCGCTGGTCTGACCATTGCGATTGATTTTCAGACTGACTTTGGTACCGGGCGCCATGCTTCCGACCTTGAGACGCAAGTCGTTCGATCCAGAGATCGGCTGCCCATTCAGTTGGGTAATAATGTCTCCGCGTTTCAGGCCGGCCTTGTCTCCCGGACTATTCGGCTCGACACTTCCCACTAATGCGCCCTTTTCAGCAGGGACGTTGAAAGCTTTCGCCAGGTCAGGCGTGACTTCCTGCACGCCGACCCCGATATAACCGCGCACGACCTTGCCGTGCTTCAAGATCTGGTCCATCACGTACTTCGCCATGTTGATGGGGATGGCGAAGCCGATGCCTTGATTGCCGCCCGATCCACCGGAAAGAATGGCGGTGTTGATACCGACGAGTTCACCACGTGCGTTCAGCAATGCGCCTCCGGAGTTGCCCGGATTGATGGCCGCATCGGTCTGAATAAAATCTTCGTAGTCCTCGATATCGAGTCCGTTACGCCCGGTCGCGCTGATGATGCCCATGGTGGCGGTTTCGCCGACTCCGAAAGGATTGCCTATGGCGAAGGCGTAGTCGCCGACTTCGATCTTTGAAGAATCGCCGAGGGCGATGGTTGGGAGGCCGGTGGCCTCAATTTTGACCACGGCAATGTCGGTCTTAGGATCGGCGCCGACGACTTTGCCGGGGAACTGCCGCTTGTCGGAGAGCATGACTTTGATGTCGGTGGCCTTATCGATCACGTGATTGTTGGTGAGTATGTAGCCATCGGGGCTGACGATCACGCCCGAGCCAAGACCCCGCTCGCGCTGCTGTTGCGGGGCTTGGGGAAATTGGCGGCCAAAAAACTGCTGAAAAAAAGGATCGTTGAAAAACTGGCTTTGCGGCACTTTCACCATGCGCGAGGAGGCGATACTAACGACCGCGGGCAGCGCTGGCCGGAAAACAGCGGCAAATCCCATGCTATTGCCCAGAGGAGACCCGGCGGCGCCCTTCGATTGGACGTAGATAGGCACATCGTGAGAAGACCCAGAAATTGGACGTCCGGCAAGGACAGTTACAACCAAGCCGAGAGCGGCCCCTACCAGGAGAATGACAACGCCAAAAAAGATGGCGATCGAATTCTGAATTTGAATGGATCGTCTCACGATACGTCCTCCTAGTTACGGATGATTCGAGCCGCGGATCGGCTGCATCAAAATTGGGGCCGACCGGCAACCCACACCCAGACTCAAAGGCTTAGAGGGCAGAGAGAAGGGTGACGGGCTTCTGCAACAAATCTGCTCTCGGAACAACTCTACGGCTTCCTGATTGATGCCGGCATACCGCTATCGGTTTGCTACCCTGCAATAATTTGGTTCTGGCCGCGAGGCAGAATACTCATCGCGAGCAGGACCCTTGTTTATTTTAGCGCGAAAACAGCAGGTCTTGGCGCGGATGCTACTACATCGCCGGTGAAGTTTGGCGCGGGCGACTCCCGGAAAATGCAACAGCGAATCCGGCAAAGAACTTTTGTTACATCTCTTTACTTGACAGCGGCATCTATTTGTATGAATATCTATTCATTAAAGTGAATACTTATGCAGAAGACGAAACCGGGACGGCAGAGGGCAATCCTCGAAGTCGTGGGGGGCGGACCGGTGGCGAGTCAGGAAGAATTGCAGAGGGCGCTCGCCAAACTGGGCTTTAAGGTGGGGCAGGCCACGCTCTCGCGCGACATTCGCGAGTTGGGATTGGTGAAAAGCGGCGAGGGATACGCCCTCCCGACAAGCGAGGCAGTTGCACCGCAGGTTCTGCCATCGGTTTCCCGCTTGGCGAGAGAATTTGTATTGGACGTACGGCTGGCACAGAACTTGATTGTGGTGAAGACGGCAGTTGGCAGCGCGCAACCGGTAGCAGCGGCACTGGATGGAGAGGAATGGCCGGAAGTGGTGGGCACCATTGCGGGAGACGACGCCATTCTGATTGTCACTTCTAGTAACAAAGCTGCACGGGCGCTGGAACATAAGATTCGAGGTTTGCTTGCGAGTTGAACACGAAACTACAAACGGCGGTGCTGGGCGCGACCGGCTATTCCGGTTTGGAATTGACGCAAATTCTCGCACGTCATCCGCGCCTGGCGAAACCGCTGCTGCTTCGGCGTGACGGCGATCACGGGCCCGATAATCTTGCGGAAGTCTTCCCTGCCCTGGCGGGAAACGGCGGTTATCCTCTCAAGTCTTTTTCGTGGGAAAAACTGCGCAGGGTTGATTTGTTGTTTTTGGCAACTCCTCACGATGTGTCCCGGAGGCTCGTTCCGGAAGCGATCTCGCGCGGTCTTCGGGTGATCGATCTTAGCGGCGCCTGGCGGCTGAAAGTTTCGGAATACAACTCGGTGTATGGATTCAAGGATACAGATCAGCAGGTTGCTGCCGACGTGACCAGTCAAGCTGTCTACGGACTTCCGGAGTTGGCGGCGGACAAAATTCGAAATGCATCGTTGATCGCGAATCCCGGGTGCTATGCGACCTCTGTGATTCTAGGGCTGGCACCGCTGGTTCACGCCGGCGTCATCGATCGACAAAAAGGGATTGTTTCAGATTCGAAATCTGGCGTGAGCGGGGCGGGCAAAGAACCGACTTCGAAGACACACTTCGTTTCGGTCGCGGACAATCTTTCGGCCTATTCAGTTTTTGGCCATCGGCATACCGGCGAGATTCTGGAGCAGCTTCACCTTGAGTCCCAGGAGCTGATTTTCACACCGCATCTCTTGCCGATTCCACGCGGAATTTTGTCGACGATTTACGTCCACCTTGCCAAACCGATGTCGGCGGCAGAAGTCGAATCGTGCTTCCGAGACTTTTTTGGCGGAGCGCGATGGGTACGCATTTTTTCGCCGCCGCAGTTGCCGCAGATTCAATTTTCCCTGCGCACAAATTATTGCGATATCGGATTTTGCCTGGCGGATGACCAGCAGCGTTTGGTGGTGGTCTCTTGCATCGACAATCTGCTGAAAGGCGCGGCCGGCCAAGCAGTGCAGAACATGAACGTGATGTATGGATGGAGTGAAGAGGAGGGCCTGTCGTGAAACTCGTGGTGAAGATTGGCGGGGCTGCGCTGGAAGACAAGAGGGTTTTGTCGCAGTGTGCGCGGGCAGTGGTCGAACTGGCGGCAAGCGGGCATCAAGTGGCTGTCGTCCATGGCGGCGGGTCAGCTTTGACGCGCACTTTGAAATCGCTGGGCAAGCAAAGCAGTTTTGTGAACGGCCTACGCGTCACGGACGCGGAGACGCGCGACGTCGCCCTGATGGTTTTATCGGGGATGGTCAACAAGAATTTAGTGGCCGCCATCGGATCGAGCGGGCATCCGGCAGTCGGGCTGTGCGGCGGCGACGGACTGACGTTTCGTGCGCGCAAGAAGGAGACGCCGGGCTGCGATTTGGGATTCGTGGGTGAGATTATTTCAGCTGATCCACGATGGATTGAAGCGATCTGGGCGCAATCGGCGATTCCTGTGATTGCGAGTGTGGCTCTGGGCATCGATGGCGAGTACTACAACGTCAATGCCGACCAGATGGCTTCGGCGTGCGCGATTGCCTGCAGTGCCAATGCGCTGATCTTCCTGACAGACGTGCCCGGCGTCAAAGGCGCGGACGGCGCGGTGATGCAGTGGCTCCATCTACATCAGGTTTCGGGCTTGGTGAAGGATGCGGTGATCACGGGCGGCATGCTGCCAAAACTTGAGGCGTGTGAGCATGCGCTGCACCACGGCGTCGGGCGGGTGCGAATTGTTCCTGCGCAAGAGGCGCATCAGTTGCCGCAGTTCGGCTTTATGAAGCTGGATTGCGGAACGGAGGTGTTGTTCGCGTGAGCCTCGCAGGCGTAATGAAGTCTGAAGCCGAACTGCTCGTGCCGACGTATGAGCGCAACCCTGTGCTCTTCACGCACGGTCGCGGCGTCCATCTGTGGGACTCGAACGGCAAAAAATATTTGGATTTTCTCAGTGGAATTGGAGTGAATGCGCTGGGGCATGCGCATCCGGCGGTGCAGAAGATTATCTCGATCCAGGCCGGGAAGCTGATCCATACATCGAACTTGTTTTTTCACGAATATCAGGCGGAGTTGGCGAAGAAGCTCGCGCGAATTTCGGGATTCGACAAGGCATTTTTCTGCAATAGCGGAACAGAGGCTTGGGAAGGAGCACTTAAGCTAGCACGTGCTTACGCTCGTGGGCAAAACAACAATGGGCACAAACCGAAGTGGCGGATTCTGGCGCTGGAAAATTCGTTTCACGGCCGCACATTCGGATCTCTTGCGACGACGGGGCAAGCGAAGTACCGCGCGCCCTTTGCGCCGCTGATGCCGGGCGTGGCGTTTGTGAAATTTAATGACATCCACGATCTGGAGCGTCAGTTTGACGGGAGCGTATGTGCGGTATGCATTGAGACAATTCAAGGTGAAGGCGGAATTCGTCCAGTCAGCAAAGAGTTCCTTCAGGCTGCGCGAAAGCTCACCAAGAAATATGGAGCGTTGCTAATTCTGGATGAAATTCAGTGCGGGCTCGGCCGCACCGGCCTCGCCTTTGCGTATCAACATTACGGAATTCAGCCGGACATCGTCACGATTGCGAAGCCATTGGCTGCCGGGTTACCGCTGGGCGCCATCTTGACGACAAATCAAGTCGCAAGCTGCATTCATCCCGGCATGCACGGTACGACGTTTGGCGGGGGACCGTTGTCGTGCGCGGTAGCCATCGAGTTCCTCGACCAGATGGAAAAGCTGCTTGGCCATGTGCGGCAAACGGGTGCGTACTTCCACAAACAACTAGAAATGCTCGCAAGAAAACACAGCTCGGTAAAAGAAGTTCGTGGGCAGGGATTGATGCTGGCGCTCGATCTCAATTCGGCCGACTTGGCGAAGGCAATCGTACGGCAATTGCTCGAGAACGGCATCATTATTAATCGCACGCACGAAACTGTACTGCGGTTTCTTCCGCCCTACATCATCGAGAAGAAGCATGTCGACGAAGTGATTCATGCTCTGGATCAGCGGCTGAGCGAAAGCTCTTCAGCACCGACGCCGCGGCAAGTCAAAACAAGGAGAAAGCAATGAACAGTCAGCCTTTCAGTCCGCCGCGTTTGGGCGAGCTTCAAGGTCCGAAGGAATTTTGGTCGCGTGATCTGGTCTCGGTTCGCGACTTCAGCCCCAGCGAAGTGGACAGCGTGCTCGATCTCACCGCCCTGATGAAGGCGCGCCCAGTGGACTTTCGCGCAACCTTGGCGGGTAAGCAACTGGTGATGTTCTTCGAAAAGCCGTCGTTACGCACGCGGCTGACGTTTGAGTCGGGTATGGCCAGCCTGGGCGGAGTTTCGTTTTTTGTCGATCAAACGCAAGGCCAGCTGGGCATTCGCGAGACGCTCAGCGACGTGGCGCACAACGTGGAGCGCTGGTGCGACGTGATCGTGCTGCGCACCTACGCTCATGCGACGGTCGAGGACGTCGCCCAGAACGCGGATATTCCCGTGATTAATGCACTCAGCGAGCGCGAGCATCCCTGCCAGGCGTTGGCGGACTATTTTACTTTGCAGGAAAAGTTTGGTGACTTGCGCAAAGTTCGGCTCGCATACGTGGGCGATGGAAATAACGTGGCGAATTCGTTGCTGCTGGTATGCGCCTCGCTGGGGTCGACGATCCGGCTGGCAACGCCCGAGGGCTATGGACCGGATGCGCAGATTTTGGCGGACGCGCAAGAGATTGCGCGAGAAACCGGCGCGAAGATCGAGCTGTTTCAGGATCCATTGAAAGCCGTGCGGGGCGCGGATGCCATCTATACTGACACGTGGGTGAGCATGGGTCAGGAAGCCGAGAGCGAGGAGCGGAGCCAGATTTTCGCTTCGTATCAGGTGAATGAAAAGCTGATGGCGAAGGCGAGTTCGCATGCTGTGTTCATGCACTGTCTGCCCGCATACCGCGGAAAAGAAGTTACACACGAAGTGATCGATTCGCCGCGTGCGATGGTTTTTGACCAGGCAGAAAATCGGTTGCATGTTCAGAAAGCGGTTTTATCATTGTTGCTCGGAGGCGGCGTGGGCCGCTTTCCGATGAGGAGTGCTCATGCCTGAAAAAGTGGTGCTTGCATATTCCGGTGGCCTCGATACGTCGATCATTATCCCGTGGCTGAAAGAAAATTATTCGTACGACGTGATTGCCATGGTCGGGGATGTCGGGCAGGGTGAAGACCTCGATGCGGTTGTCGAAAAAGCTTACAAGACCGGCGCCAGCAAGGTGGTGGTCGAGGATATGCGCGAGGAGTTTCTCACCGATTACGCTTTCCCGGCGCTGAAGGCAGGCGCGGTTTATGAGCACAAATACTTGCTCGGAACTTCTCTGGCACGTCCGGTGATTGCAAAGCATCAGGTCGAAATTGCATTGCGTGAAAATGCGACGGCGGTGGCACACGGTTGCACGGGCAAAGGCAACGACCAGGTTCGTTTCGAGATGGCATATCAGGCGCTTGCACCCGAACTCAAGATCGTCGCGCCGTGGCGTGAGTGGAATTTGAAGTCGCGGGAAGATTGCCTCGACTATGCCGAGCAGCACGGAATTCCGGTGGCGGCGAGCCGCGAGAAGATTCACAGCCGCGATCGAAATCTATGGCACGTGAGCCACGAGGGCGGCGAATTGGAAGACGCGGCCAATGCGCCCCTGGATAGCACGTGGCAGATGACCCGCTCTCCGCAGGCCGCGCCAGATCGCGAAGAGCGAGTCGAGATCGGATTTGAAAAAGGCGTTCCGGTTTCGGTGAACGGGATGAAGATGGGACCGGTTTCGTTAGTCGAACTCCTGAACGAAATCGGCGGACGCAATGCCATCGGGCGCATCGATCTGGTCGAGAACCGGTTCGTGGGGATCAAATCGCGCGGATGTTACGAGACGCCGGGTGGGACCTTATTGCTGACTGCGCATCGGGAGTTGGAAGCGCTCTGTTTGGATCGCGACTTGATGCATTTCAAGCAGTATGTCGCGTTGAAGTATGCCGAACTGGCGTATTTCGGCCTGTGGTTCACACCGCTGCGCGAGTCGCTGGACGCATTTGTTGAGAGCACGCAGCAGCCGATCACTGGGAGCGTGGCACTCTCGTTATATAAGGGGAATGTGGCCGTGGTGAGCCGGCAATCCGAGTTCTCGCAGTATCGCACCGACTTGTCATCGTTCACCATGGGCGATGCATACGATCAGAAGGATGCGGCTGGTTTCATCCGAATTCTCGGTCTGCCGTCGCGTTCGCGGGCACAAGCCAAAATCGAGGTAGAGCCGTGAAGATGTGGTCGGGCCGGTTTCGCGAGCCGCTGGATCCGGCGTTCGAGCGGTGGCAGCGGTCGTTTCCCTTCGATCAGCGCTTGCTGAAATACGAATTGCAGGCGAGCCGAGCGTACGCTCGGGCGTTGAAAAAGATTGGCGTGCTATCGAATGACGAGTTCGCTTCAATCTCTTCTGGACTTGACCAGATTGCGGAGAAGGCGCTAGTTTCGGCGACTTTCTTGAACGACGACGAAGCCGAAGACGTTCACCACTTCGTCGAGAAGCAGTTGATCGAGTTGCTTGGGGATGTCGGCCGAAAACTGCATAGCGGACGCAGTCGGAACGAACAAATCGCTACTGATCTGCGGCTTTACGTGCGGGAAAGTATCGACCAGTTGTGCGCGTCGGTCGCGGAATTGCTGGAATCTTTCGTGACACGCGCCGAGCAGACTGGCGATGCAGCCATGCCGGCCTATACGCATTTGCAGCCGGCAGAACCGGTGCTAGTAGCGCACTGGCTGCTTGCCTATGTCGAGATGTTCCTTCGCGATGGCGAACGGTTGCAAGATTGCCGCAAGCGAGGGAACGTGTGTCCTCTTGGATCGGGCGCGGTTGCAGGAAGTACGCTCGCATTGGATCGAAAGGTGATGGCGGCGGAGTTGGGCTTCGATGCCCCAACGGCTAACAGCCTTGATGCGACCTGCGACCGCGACTTCGTAATCGAGTACGTCAACGGGTTGGCCGTGCTGGCTCTGCATCTGAGCCGATGGGCGGAGGAGATGATCCTGTTCTCGACGCGAGAGTATGGATTCGTCGATCCACCGGAAGCGTTTTCTACCGGCAGCAGCGCCATGCCGCAAAAAAAGAATCCGGACTTTCTGGAGCTCACGCGCGGCAAGGCTGGGCGAATTTTGGGTGATGCTGCAGGGTTGCAGATCACGCTCAAGGGGTTGCCCCTCGCATATAACAAAGACCTGCAAGAGATGCAGGAACCGCTGTTCGATGCTTCCGAAACGATGCTGGCAATTTTGCCCCTAGCAGCGGAGTGGATGAAGAAGGTCGAATTTCATTTCGAGCGAATGCAGCATGCGGCTGAGTCGGGATTCATGAACGCGTTTGCGGCAGCAACTTATCTAACGGAAAAGGGTGTTCCCTTTCGTCTGGCACATGAACAGATCGGAAAAGCGGTTCAACTGTGTTTGGAAAAGGATTGCGAGTTGAGGGATCTGTCTCTAAATGAATTGCGGCAAATCAGTTCGGCATTCGAACAGGATTTCTACGCTCGCTTGGATGTCAATTCGGTATTGGCCATTCACGATGTTGCGGGCGGGAGTGCTCCAGCGCGGGTGAAGCAAGCACTCGCCGAAGCTAAACACAAAATCTCTGTCATGCGGGGGTTGATGCATGCGCACGCGTGACGCCATCCTGCCCGACGCTCAGCCGATTCACGACTTGATCTCGGCGCACTTCGAATCGGGCACGCTTTTGCCACGAGGTTTCGCGGAAATCTGTGAAAACATTCGTGACTTCGTAGTCGTCGAAGAAAAAGGGCGAATTATCGGTTGCGGCGCGCTGCATCTTTATGGGCTGCACCTTGCCGAAATCCGCTCGATCATGGTGCATTCTGCCCATCAGAAGAAAGGTGCGGGATTACTGCTGGCAAAGGCGCTGCTCAGGCAGGCGGAAAAGCACCATGTGAACTGCGTTTGCCTTTTTACTCGCATTCCAGAGTTTTTCGAGCGGCTGGGGTTTTCCTTCGCGAGCCGCGACGATATTCCGGACAAGCTCTATAAAGACTGCTGCGTCTGCCCCAAACTGCGCTGCTGCGACGAAGTTGCGATGGTGCGCGGAGAGTTGCCGGCATTTGCCATTCTGCAACCGCCGGTCTCTGAACTGGTCAAACTCCACGTATGAAGGACGCGATATCCCCTGAGTTGCACTTGCCTGCGGGATTCTCTTTCTCCTCGGCATCGGCGGGAATCAAGGTCAGTGGCCGACCGGACCTGGCATTGATCGAGTGCGATCCGGGCACGAATGCTGCGGCGGTTTTCACCAAGAACCGCGTGGTCGCAGCTCCGGTGATTGTCGACCGCGATGTGCTGAAGACCGGCCGGGGAAGAATTCGCGCGGTGGTGGTCAATTCCGGCAACGCGAATTGCGCAACGGGCGCTCAAGGCTTGCAGAGTTGCCGGGAAGTGTGCAACGAGTCGGCTCACTTGCTCGACACAAAACCGCAGCAAGTGTTCCCTTCTTCTACTGGAATTATCGGCGTTCCGCTGCCGGCAGCGAAAATTCTGGCTCACCTTCCCGAGTTGATCGCAGGACGCGAAGCTACAGAAGATGCCGCGCAAACTTTCGCCCGCACGATCATGACGACCGACACGCGCCCGAAGCTGGCTTCGAGGAGCTTTCGAAGCGGAAGAGACGAGGTTCGTCTGCTGGGGATCGCCAAGGGAGCGGGAATGATTCATCCGCAACTGGCGACGATGTTGGTTTATCTATTGACGGATTTGCGGGCGACGCCAACGCAGTTGAAGCGGGCACTCATCGAAGCTTGCGGCCAGACATTCAATTGCATTTCGATCGACGGCGACACCTCGACCAATGACACGGTGTTGTTGCTGGCAAGCGGCAAAAGTAAAGCGGAGTTGAAAAGCCGCACGGCGGCAAAGGGTTTTGGCGCCGCTTTGCTCGAAGTTTGTCAGTCGCTTGCCGAACAAATCGTCCAGGATGGCGAAGGCGTGCGGCATGTGATCCGGTTGAAGATCGAAGGCGCGAAAAATCCAGCTGAGGCGATGCTAGCGGCGCGAGCGATTGCGTATTCTCCGCTATGCAAGACGGCGTGGGCGGGAGCTGATCCGAACTGGGGACGAATTTTAGCGGCGGTAGGTCGGTCGGGAGTAGCAATCAATCCAGTTAAGGTTTCGATTTTTATCGGCGAACAGAAGGTCTGCCATTGCGGACAAGCCTTTGCGTTCGATGAGAAGGCTGCGCACGAGCACTTGTCTCAGCCGAGTTGTGACATTCGGGTGCAGCTTGGCCGAGGAAGGGCGGAGTTGGCTTTTCTGACCTGCGATCTGACCGACGAATACGTTCACATTAATGCGGATTATTCGACGTAGTGAGTTTGCGCGCAGCAACGATTTAGCAGGATTTCCCGGCGTTCAGAACAACTCGATGGCGACTGCGTGAGCGGCGGCGGCGATCGCTTTGTCTCTGGTGATCAAAGTGGCGCCCAGCTTTTCTGCGAGCGCCACGTACGCCGCATCATAGGCAGACAAGTTATGGCGCAACTGCCAAATTCGGGGCAACAGAACCGCATGCGGATAGCGGGTCACTCGTAGATCGATTAGGTCATCAACGGCTTCTGTGGCACGCGCATTCGAGATTTTGTTTTGGCCCCGCAATCGGCGTAGAACCTGCGCGACTTCCAAATCGAGCAATTGGGGCGCGTGAAGGGTCTCGTTGCGTGAATAAATCCGACTCTCAATCTGCTGCCCGGCTGAAGTCTGCAGCAGCCACTCGACAGCTGCTGACGCGTCTAGCACAATCACCGTGATTGCCGCTCTTGGCGAAGGATGCGAACCGTGTCCAGTTTTGCCTTCACGGGTTCACGCCGATGCAGGCGTTCGCGCATCTCTTCAAGGGTGGGGCGCTCGGCGATCTCCTTGATCTCCGCGATTAGGTAATCGGACAACGATCTCCCGGACATAGCGGCGCGGGCTTTGAGGCTGCGATGCAAGGAGTCGGGGACATTGCGGAGCTGGATCATTTTGGACATGTGATTAGCATAGTTGCATGTGGATCACATGTCAACTAATCTCGGGCGAAACGTATCAGGGCATAGCTTCAGCTATGCCGATTGACGGGTCAGATTGACGAACGCGCCGATGAGGCGCAACGACCCAAAACAGGAAATCGCCCGGGGCTTGTGACGGACCGCACCGCGAATTTAGGAATAATCATTTACGAAATTGTCTATGGCCGTGCCTGCAAGGAATGCCTCCGCCCCGAGGATAGCCGCGGACGCACGGACCTTCTACGTGACGTCCTCGACATTCGGCAAGAAATTCATTCTGCAGTCCGAGCGCGCCGCGCAACTGTTTATACGCGTGCTTTACGAGTATCGCGCGCAAGGGAAGTTCCGGCTGCATGAGTTTGTCGTCATGCCAGACCACTTTCACTTGTTGATTACGGTCAACGGCGGCATGAGCATTGAGCGGGCCGTTCAGTTTGTTAAGGGCGGATTTGCTTTCCGAGCTGGGAAAGAGCTTGGGTTGCGGGCTCCCATTTGGCAGCGTGGGTTTTCGGAGGTGCGGGTATCGGATGCGCCAGCGGCAGAGGGGATCAGCAAATATATTCGTGATAATCCAGTCGTGGCAGGGCTTGTTTCGAAAGCTAGTGCGTATCCGTTTTCGTCGGCGCATCCGGGGCATGTTCTTGATCCGTTGCCACTGCGGTTGGTGCGTATCAGGGCGTAGCAGGACTGGTGGTTGCGCCTCATCGGCGCGAGGTCAGAAGCGGGATTTTTCGGCACGCCTGAAGGCGTGCCCTGATACGGAGCTTTGGCGCGGCGGTTTGTATCAGGGCCTGGCTTTAGCCATGCCGATTCGTGAGCAGGAGGATGAAAACGCGCCCGCAGGGCGCAACGGCCACGAATACTCGGGCCCGTGGTAGTCGCGCCTCTTTCGGCGCGGGGGTCGAGGGCTGGGCTTTTTCGGCACGCCTGAAGGCGTGCCCTGATACGATTCGGTTGATTGGATCGAAAGGTCGTATCAGGGCATGGCTTCAGCCATGCCGATTCATAAGCGGGAAGATGAGAAACGCGCCCGTAGGGCGCAACCGACACGGATATTGGGATTGAAAAAGTTGCGCCTCATCGGCGCGGGGGTCGAGGGCTGGGCCTTTGCGGCACGCCTGAAGGCGTGCCCTGATACGAATCTCTTACCGCCCGCGGGCGCTATTGAGATGCGAAATCGGGGAACAGGGCCCGAACACGACGCTCGTGCTCCTCTTCGTCGACTATATGGCCGTACTCGGTAAGTGCCCGCATTAGGAGTTGCCACGTTTGCGGCGGTATTTGGTGTTGCGCGTTCTGTCGTAGTACGTCGCATCCCCCACGCTCCCTTTCGCATCCAATACCTTGACACTAACTCACTCAAGTCTTACTATGACACAGAACGCAATCATCAATACATTGATTGTAAAGCACTTATAAGAAGCAAAGGAGCCTATTATGGGCAAGATTATTGGAATTGACCTCGGTACGACCAACTCCGTGGTGGCAGTTATGGAGGGTGGAGAGCCCAAGGTTATCGAAAACGAAGAAGGCGGTCGGACTACGCCTTCGGTCGTCGGTTTCACCAAAACCGGCGAACGGCTGGTGGGGCAGGTGGCAAAACGGCAGGCCATCACCAATCCGGAGAACACGGTTTACTCGATCAAGCGCTTCATGGGACGGCGCTATGACGAAGTCAGCGAAGAAATGAAGATGGTTCCATACAAGGTTGTGCGGCAGGGCGATCACGTGGCCATTTTGGCGCAGGGCAAGGAGTACACCCCGCCGCAAATCTCGGCGATGATCCTGCAGAAACTGAAGAAGGCCGCGGAAGACTATCTCGGCGAAAAAGTCACCGAAGCAGTCATCACCGTGCCCGCGTACTTCAACGACGCGCAGCGGCAGGCCACGAAAGATGCCGGCCAGATCGCCGGACTCGAGGTAAAGCGAATCATCAACGAGCCAACGGCGGCCGCGCTGGCTTACGGTCTCGACAAAGGCAAGGACGAGACGATTGCCGTGTACGACTTCGGCGGCGGCACGTTCGATATTTCGATTCTCGAAGTCGGCGAAGGCGTGATCGAGGTCAAAGCAACCAATGGTGACACCCACCTCGGCGGCGACAACATCGATCAGAGGCTGGTTGACTGGCTGGTAGACGAGTTCAAGAAAGATGAAGGACTCGATCTGCGCGGCAAGGGCAACGAGATGGCGCTGCAGCGTCTGCGGGACGCGGCGGAGCGGGCCAAGATCGAGCTTTCGACCACGATGGAGACGGAAATCAATCTTCCCTTCATCACGGCGGATGCGAGCGGTCCGAAGCACCTGGTGAAGAAGCTGACGCGGGCGAAGCTCGAGTCGATGGTGGAAGACATCATTCAGAAGTCGGCAGGCCCGTGCAAGCAGTGCATGAAAGATGCGGGCGTGGATGCCTCGAAGATCAATGAGGTGGTGCTGGTCGGTGGGCAGACGCGTATGCCGCGCATTCAGGCGCTGGTGAAAGACTTGTTTGGACGCGAAGGCCACAAGGGCGTGAACCCGGACGAAGTGGTCGCGGTTGGCGCGGCGATTCAGGGCGGCGTGCTCAAGGGCGAAGTGAAAGACCTGCTCTTGCTCGACGTGACTCCGCTGTCGCTGGCGATTGAAACGCTGGGCGGCGTGGCGACGCCGATGATTCCGCGCAACACGACGATTCCGACTAAGAAGACGGAAACGTTTTCGACGGCGGCAGACAGCCAGACCTCGGTCGAGGTGCATGTGCTGCAGGGCGAACGTCCGATGGCGGCGCAGAACCGGACGCTGGGCAAATTCCATTTGACCGGAATTCCGCCGGCTCCGCGTGGCGTGCCGCAGATCGAGGTGACGTTCGACATTGACGCCAACGGCATCCTCAACGTGACCGCGAAAGACACGGCCACGGGCAAGGACCAGAAGATCACCATTACGTCTTCTTCAGGTCTCTCGAAGGATGAAGTCGAGCGCATGGCGAAAGAAGCTGATTCGCACTCGGCGGAAGACAAAGCCAAGCGCGACGAGATCGAGGCCAAGAACCAGCTCGACTCCATGGTTTACAACGTGGAAAAGATGCTGAAAGAGCATGGCGACAAGATCTCGGGCTCGGAGCGTGGCGACGTTGAAAACGCTCTGGCTGACGCAAAGAAAGCGCTCGAAGGCGGCGACAAATCGGCGATGGAGAAGGCGCGCGAACAGCTGACTTCGGCTTCGCACAAGCTGGCGGAGCAGATGTACAAGCAGGCTCAGACGCCACCTTCGGGAGCCGGCCCTAGCGCGCAGGCTGGTCCGCAACCGGGCACGAACGGTCAGGAGCAGAAGAAAGACGAAGGCGTGATCGACGCCGAGTACGTGGACGTAGAGGACAAGAAATAAGAGAATTTCGCCACGGATTTACGCGGATTCACACGGATAAATCGATCTGTGGAACCCGTGTGATCCGTGGTGGCTTTTTCAGGAGGGGGAGCAAAGTGCAGTTTCTAGTCAACGAACAGGAATATTTTTTAACTTTTGCCGAGGACGATGATCGTCTGTACGTGCTTCAGCCGACTGCGACGGGATTGCAGAAGATTCCCGTGTACGTAGACGCGCCGAAGTGGGAGCGTGCGGCGAAGCAGGAGAGACGGAAGGTGAGAGTGCAGTGAAGAGAATTTCCTAAAGGGCCAGTCTTGGGTTACAAATGCATAGGTCCTTCGACTGTATTGGCGTTCGCATAGCGAACGCCAATTTCGCTCAGGATGACAATGTATTAAGTTTGAAGGTAGATGGCAACAACAACTAAAAAAGACTATTACGAACTGCTCGGCGTGAAGAAATCGGCTTCGGCCGAGGACATCCGCAAAGCGTTTCGCAAGCTGGCGCGGAAGTACCATCCCGATGTCAATCCTGGTGACAAATCAGCTGAAGAAAAGTTCAAAGCTATCTCCGAAGCCAACGACGTTCTGAGCGATCCCAAGAAGCGCAAAATCTACGATCAAATCGGATTTTATTCGGACAACATTGATCCGGCGGCAGCGGAGGCGTATGCCAAAGCCGGTGGGGGTGGGGGAGGCTTCGAGGGTGGCTTTCCGGGCGGCGCTCCGCCACCGGGGAGCGGTGCGGCGCAGGGCGTTCACTTCGATTTTGGCGGATTCGATTTTTCTGATCTCTTCGAAGGCGGCGAAGGTCGAAAGGCACAATCAAGCTCCGCCGGGACTGGCGGCTTCCGCGATATTTTCTCCAGCATGTTCGGAGGACACGCAGCCCAAGCTGCGCAGGAAGGTCCGGAGCCGGGATCGGATCTCGAATACCAAGTCAATGTTCCTTTCTGGACGGCGATCCGCGGCGGGGTAATGCGGCTGAACATCACGCGTCGGGATACCTGCAGTAACTGCCAGGGGCAAGGCACGATTGAAGCGCCGGGAAAATGCCCGGAGTGCAACGGCACTGGCCAGATCACCCAAACCGGGGGGCGGATGAAGTTCAACGTTACATGCCCGCGGTGTCACGGGACGGGAAAGAATCTTTCTCCGTGCCCGGTATGCCACGGGGAAGGTACCGTCGAGCGAACCGATCCATTAGAAGTGCGAATCAAAGCAGGGACGCGCGACGGCCAGCGCATCCGGATTGCGGGCAAGGGCAATGCGGGGACGCATGGCGCGCCGGGGGGCGACTTGTTTGTGATCATCCGGACGGGCGACCATCCGGTATTTCGGCGGGATGGTGACGACATCTACTTGAATGTCCCCATTACGGCGATGGAAGCCGCGCTGGGGGCGAAAATCGAGGTTCCGACGATCGATGGACGAACCGTGCTGAAAATTCCGCCAGGAACGCAGTCCGGCCAGAAATTACGCTTGCGGGAAAAAGGCGTGCCGTCGGCTACAAAAGACGGTGCTCGCGGAGACGAGATCGTCGAAGTCAAAGTAACCGTGCCCATGCCCCGCGACGAAAAGACAAAAGAACTGCTGCGGGAACTAGCGAAGCTCAATCCGGAAGATCCGCGAGAAGACCTTTTCAAAAATCTCTAAACACGGAGGGTACAGGGGTAACTCTGCGTCCTCGGTGTTGAATTTTGCAGACTATTTTTTGCTGGGGTCGTCGCTCGGGTTCACGTAATTGAACTGCAGCGGCGAAATACCATGTACCTGGACGATCGCCGGGCCGGAAGCCATGGCATAGTGATGCATATCGGGGTCAAGATAGGCAAAGCTCCCCGCGGGAAATGTCATCATTTTGCTTTCGTCGAAAGTGTCGCCCATCCCAACCTTAAAGTTGCCCGATATTACTGTGACGTTTTCGCGCTTGGGATGCCAATGCGGCGCGATCTTGTAGCCATCAGGCATCTTCAGGCGAACTGTATACTCTCCGGAACTGGCGCCTGGATCGCCCTCGAGCACCGCAAAGTGCGCGCCCGCAGCTACAAAAGGTGGTGGCGGGCCCCACTTGATTTGATCGGGTGTGAAGGTATTTTGAACAGCGTTCATTTTCGCGAACAACAAAGTCGAGACCATCAAACCAGCCCAAGCCACATTCTTCAGTTTCATTGGAATCACCCCAAAAAAGAGATTTTCGTACGGTGCAAAATGTATATCAGAAGAGCTGCGGAATCGCACGCCGCCACCCAATCACACGAGGACCAGGTCAACATCGGTTACTACCGTACCAGACCGCCGGCATACAAAATTTCTCAAAAATTTTGTTGCATCTGTGGAAATTTGCCGTAATCTCATACGTGCGAACTAACTTCAGCCGAAATGCCCGGAAATTGCACGTACCGGGAGCCTTGCTGGCGTTTCGCCGAAACCAAGGGAGACAAGGTGGCTGAGAGTGATTCGCCCGGAGGAGGAAGCCATCGAAATTGGCAACACCTAGCGTAGCCCCTCAACAATCCCAACCCCCTACCATCGTTCCCAGCCGGAAAAAGTCGGTTCGCCTCACCCTCTGGCCCCTGGTCGCCGCGACTTTCTTTATGGTGTCGGGCGGCACATATGGCACAGAAGACATCGTGCACGGCGCTGGATATGGCAAGGCAATCCTCATTCTGCTGCTGACTCCGATTCTCTGGAGCCTGCCAACCGCGTTCATGATCGGCGAACTTTCGAGCGCCTTGCCCTTTGAAGGCGGTTACTACGCATGGGTGCGGCGTGCGATGGGAAATTTCTGGGGATTTCAGGAGGCTTGGCTCTCACTGGTGGCGTCGATTTTCGACATGGCTATCTACCCGACGCTCTTTGTTCTTTATCTGGATCGCTTGTTTCCCTGGTTTGCCGCCGGGCATCGTGGCGAGATGGTCGCGCTGGGCGTAGTGATTGTTTGCGCCCTGATGAATGTCGCCGGCGTACGCGTGGTCTCGACGACTTCGTTGTGGCTGTTCTTCGCCCTTTCAGCGCCGTTCATTGCGATCGTCTGCATCGCTCCGTTTAAGTTTGGGGCTTTGGCCAATGCGGTCACGAAGCCGACGAATAGCAACATCGATATCATCACCGGCCTGCTGATCTGCATGTGGAATTACATGGGTTGGGACAACGCTTCGACCATCGCCACGGAAGTCGAACGCCCGCAGCGGACGTATCCGCAGGCGATGCTGGTGGCAGTAGCGATCGTGGCATTGAGCTATGTTCTTCCGGTTGCAGGAATGTGGATGACAGGGCTGCCGGCGTCAGCGTGGGACACCGGCTTCTGGGCCGATATTGCGGGCATGCTCGGCGGACCGCTCTTGCGGTTTGGGCTGGCGCTTGGCGGAATCATCAGCGGATTTGGCATGTTCAATGCTCTTGTAATGAGTTACTCGCGGCTGCCGCTGGCGATGGCGCAAGACGGGATGTTGCCAAAGGTCTTTGGCAAGTTGCATCCGCGGACGCGTGCGCCGTGGGTGGCAATCATCGCGCTAGCTATTGGCTGGGCGATGTGCCTCGGTCTTGGATTTGAGCGATTAGTCACGCTTGACATTCTTCTTTATGGTGCGAGCCTCTCGTTAGAGTTTGTCGCTTTGGTCGTACTGCGCATTCGCGAGCCGGAGTTGCCTCGGGCTTTCCGTGTTCCTGGAGGAATGTTTGGAGCGGTCGCGGTAGGTATTGCTCCCATACTGCTGCTCGGTTTTTCCGTGGTTCGAAGCGAGACTGAGCAAGTCCTGGGCATGAGTTCATTTTCCTTCGGAATGATTCTGATTGCCGCCGGAGTGGTGGTTTACTTTCTCAATGTTGCTCTCAAACCTCAAGGCTGGGCCCCCGCGCCTAAAGAACATTTGGCGGGAGATTAGAAAAAACCATTCTCCGCGGATTTGCGCGGATTTCTTTAAACAAAGATCAGCGTCCGCCTCAATCTGGGCGTACTGTTGGGAATCAAACACAAATTCGTCAAAATCAGCCACGGATCGCACGGATGATCACGGATTTCTAAAGAATTTCAACAATCCGTGTGAATCCGCGTAAATCCGTGGCTAGTTTTTTGCTTTGTTATAAATTAGAGGGAATGACCAAGCGAAAATCCAAGGGCGCATACATGATCTCGGCGGTTGCGGAGATGTACGAGATCCATCCGCAGACGCTGCGACTCTATGAACGGGAAGGGCTGCTCAAGCCGTCGCGGACGGAAGGCAATACGCGTCTCTATACCGATGAAGACTTGCAGCGGCTGGAGTTTATTCTGACGCTTGCGCGGGATTTGTCGGTGAATATCAGCGGGATTGCCATCATCCTGCAAATGCGCGAGCGAATGGAGGAGATGCAGCGGCAAATTCAGGATTTCGTACAGTACATTCAAAAGGAAGTACTCGCCCGCGCCACGGCCACGGCCGATCCTTCGCGCGGGGCAATCGTGCCCATCCGGCGCCCGATGCCACCTCAGACGACCAGTCGCCGGAAATAAGGATGCGGCTGCAGATCAAAATCTCAGACCGCAAGGGGCGCTAAGAGAGACACAAAGAACGCGGAGTGTAAGACATGAATAACTGGTTTGGGACGACCATCGGATAAGAGTGTCGGCTCTCTCTGCCATCCTGCATCAGCTTTGCCCGCGATGCCGTAAGGGAAGAATTTTTGCTAAGCCGATTTTCTCGGGCTGGCCACGGATGCACGAGCGCTGTCCGTCGTGTGGGCTGAAGTTTGAGCGCGAGCCGGGATATTTTTTGGGCGCGATGTATTTGAGTTACGGGCTGGCGCTGATTGTCATCCTCGTGCTGGCGGCGGTTTTATGGGCTGCCACGCATTGGTCTCTGGAGAAAGTAACGATCTGGGCCATCTTGTTGTTCCTGCCGCTGGCGCCGTCTCTGACGCTGTTTTCGCGCGTGCTTTGGATTTATCTCGATCAGGCAATCGATCCAGAAAAATGAAAAGGCCGCCAGATGAACGGCGGCCCGATTCGACTGTAGCTATCAAGCGGCGTGGTGGTGGTGCTTGTGACGGATCATTCCCGGCCCCACCTTCATTTTCGGATCGGTTCCGAACGTATAGATAGAATTCCCACTCAAAACACTGACGCCAACATTGAGCGTGTATTCGTTCGCCCCTAAGTCCGATGGTGTATGCACGGCTCCCAGCCAGCTCACCCACGAACCGTCGGCAGTAATCGGTGTCGGCCAATTTGTTGCGGCACTTCCATCAACATCGATAACCGCACGCGGGTACGTGCTCGGCGTGGTTTGCGTACTCATTACCAGAGGCGATTGTAGGGTTTCGTCGGTATCGGCTGCCGCTTCGCTTGTGCCCTGTCCGAAAACTCCGGTTACGCGCACGCGATAGCTGGCGACGTTGGGGTCGGCGGAGAACACTCGCATCACCAGATAATCACCAGGCTCCAGGCTCAGGGAGCTAGCGTCGGACTGCGGATTCCCCCACTGGCTTGAAATGAGGGCGATGGACACCTGCTGGAACCAGTCTCCAAACCCCTGGGGCGGGTTGCTCGACGCAGCCGTAAACCAGGCGCAAGATTGGTTCGCGATAGTCGGGTTCTGCACGTTTGAGTTGTACGGCTGGAAACGGCCGGCCGGAGTGTCGGAGCTATTCAGCGAAAACGCGAGATTGTAAAGGTAGATGGACACCGTTTTTCCCTCCTTAGGTGTTCTAGTCGAATGTCCAGGCCAGAAAGCAGAAGAGATCGGACAGTAACGCCGAAGAACGCGAAAGTCAAGGCTGAAAAGCTGCGAGTTAGGAGTTCCAGCCAATCAATGGCTGGAGTTAGCTGGCGCCGCGTTCACAACATCCAGTTGATAACGGGGATCGGCCCGTAAGGAAACAAGCTCGGGATCGTTTTGGACGTCGTGCAGATCCTGACCGGCTTTTAGGGCCGTCAGCAGAGAGCCGAGCGCCCGGTTCCGGTCTCCGCACAGTTCATACACTGTCGCCATGTCGTATAAGATCGTCGGGTCTGCCACATTGGCCTTTTCGACCGGTTGCTGTGCCTGAATGGCAGCGTTCTTGTCGCCGCTCTTGGCAAGATACAGGGCGAGGTCGGCGCGGAGATCCATTTGCTGAGGGTTCTTTGCAATCTCGTCGCGCACTAAGCGAATTGCGGTCTGATAAGCCGGTTTGGCCTTGCTTTTCTGCGTCGTCGACCAGCGATAAGCATCGGCCAAACTGCCCCAGCTTTGATAGTCGCTATCATTCATCGCCACTACCTTTTCAAAGGCGGGAACTGATTGGTCGTACTTCCCCTGATAAAACAGAATAGTGCCGAGATTGTTGTAGGCATCGCCCGTGGGCCTAATGGTTAATGCGCGCTGCAGTGTTGCGACCGCATCGTCGTCGCGACTAACCGCATGGTAAGCCGCGGCTAGATCGCGGAGCACCAGCACATTGTCGGGGTCCACCTTCTGAGCTTGCTCCCATTGTGACACCGCCTGTTTGTAATCGCCATCCCGGTACGCATTCAATCCCAGGTTCGTGTAGGTGCGCCAGTCTTTGGGATCCAACTGCAGCGCGCGATTGAGCTCCTGAGTGGCCTGATCTTTCTTGCCGTCCTGATAATAAAGTTCGCCAAGATAGCGATGCGGCGTTGGACTTTTTGGATCGAGTTCAGAAGCGGAGAGGAGTTCTTTTTCTGCGCCGCCTAAATCCCCAGACTGCATTTTGACCAAGCCCATCGAGTTATGGGCGGCAGCGAGATAGCCGTCGAGGCTGAGGGTCTTGGTGGCATATTCATTGGCCAATTTCATCCACTGTGGGTCGGCGTTCTGTCGATTCTTCTCGTAATAGGCTTCACTCAGGGCTGCGAAACTGGCTGCCGATTGCGGATCGAGCTGAATGGCACGTTGCAGCAGTTTGATGGCGTTGTCGACGCTGTTGGGACGGTCGTAATGGTCGAGATCGTAACGGGCGCGCTGATAAAGAGCATAGGAATTGTCATCGACCGGGAGCTCTTGCCCGGAAGCCGAGGCATTCTGATTTCTTCGTTGCTTTACGTACTGCCGGGCGCCGATTCCGGCGGCCAGCAGGAGAAGCAGGAGAGCGCAGGCGATCCAGATTTGGCGGCGAGAAAAACGGCTCAAGAAGGAATCCGACGGCAGCCGCACCATCTCGATGGTGGTATCGCTCGGACGCCAACTTAAGGGCGACTCGGTCATCCCTGCGAAGCGGCGCAGCTCTGTGGAAACCTCCGCTGCGCTCTGAATGCGCTTGTCAACTTTCTTTTCCAGCATGCGTGCAACCAGCGAAGTAAGGGGCTTGGGCAAGTCGGGGCGAATCTCCGCCAGATCGCGAGGAGCGCTGAAATGAAGGTTATGCAGAAAAGCAACGGTGTTGGTTCCCGCGAAAGGCAGCTGGCGACTGAACATCTCGAACATCACGATGCCGAGGGCAAAAACGTCGGAGCGGGCATCGACCTTCTCCCCACGCGCCTGCTCGGGAGATTGGTAAGCGGGAGTGCCCGTGACTGCACCGGGCATGGTTAAGGTGTATTCAGGGCCGGTGGGCGAATCGACTTCCTCGGTTTCGGGGCCAGCGACGAGCGGATTGAATTTCGCCAGCCCAAAATCCAGCACTTTCACGAAGCCGTCTTCGGTGATCATGATGTTGCCGGGCTTGAGATCGCGATGAACGATTCCGGCAGCATGAGCTTTCGCCAAAGCATCGGCGATCTGCACGGAGTAGCGGAGAGCTTCATTCGTTCCCAATGGACGCTTCTTGAGCAACGAAGAAAGCGTCGCGCCGCGAACGTACTCCATCACGATGAACTCGGTGTCGCCCTCCGAGCTGATTTCGTAAATGGTGATGATGTTGGGATGGTTGAGCGCGGAGGCGGCCAGTGCTTCTCGTTGAAAGCGGGCCTTGGCGGTTGGGCGCAGGGGGCGATCGGTGGGTAGGACTTTGATGGCGACGTCGCGTTGCAGACGCGTGTCGCGGGCGCGATAGACAACGCCCATGCCGCCGGCGCCCAAGCTGTCGATGATTTCGTAGTGCGAGAGCTTTCGCCCGATCACGACTTGACCGCCCTTCAAGTCTTGGCAAAATTCTACACGCAAGCAGCGGTGGGAGCAGACGGATTCCACCAGCCCCAAAAAATTTGCTGTGGTTGGATGTTTCTAGGACTACGAAAGTGAGCTAGGGCTCGTAGACCGAGTTGCCAAATCCTTCGCGTTGAGCCTGGTCTTGCATCTCATCGAGTTTGGTTTTGGCCTGGTCGAGCTGGCCCTGCAACCGTTGAACCTGATCTTGCTTCTTCAGTTGGTTCTCATTGTGTTCGACACAATGGTAGACACAGCCGCCGTTGGCAAAATGGATGGTGCGGTTCAGATTATCGATTGCGCTCTGCAGCGAAGTCACGGTGTTCCGTTGGGCGGCGATATCGGCTTTCCATTGCTCCGCGGGTTTTGATCCTAACGGAGGGCTGGGAGGATCGTCGTGATGGGCGCCGGCGATGGGTTCGTCTTCGTCGATGCTGTGCTTAGAAAGATCGTCATTGGTGATGACTTTCGGGGCAGTTTGCGGATTCTGATTCTGCCGCTTTAGCCGCTCGGCGCGAGCCACGTCGCCCAGCGACTGACCATAGCTCACAGCGACCAGACAAAGGAATAGGCTTGTCAGAAATCCGATTCTCATAACTTTTAGAGGCATGGGGCGGCCCTTAAATGACGTTGCTCCAATGCTATCGCTCCCTCTGGCATCTGCGAAGTTACGCTGGTTAGAGTTACTTCCGCTGGCGGTTCTAGCACTGGGAACGCAGAGGTTTAGGGTGGAGCTGAAATGACATTTACAATGCTCAGATGCTGAAGATGATGTGCATTACGGCGCATCCCGATGACGAAGCGGCCGGCTTTGGCGGATCGTTGCGGATGTACCGGGATCGCGGAGTGGAAACGAGCGTGGTGTGCCTAACGCCGGGGCAAGCGGCAACCCATCGCGGCGGGGCAAAAAATGATGAAGAGTTGGCGGCGACGCGGCGGAGGGAGTTCGCGGCAGCGTGTGAGGTCTTGAAAGTTTCGCGGGCGGTGGTGCTGGATTATCCGGACGGGCAACTTCACCGGCAGGAACTTTATAAAGTGGTATCGGAACTGACCCTGCACATTCGGCAGTTTCGCCCGCAGGTAATTCTGACGTTTGGTCCGGAGGGCGGAGTGACGGGACATGGCGATCACTCTATGGCGGGGGTCTTTGCTACGCTGGCGTTTCATTGGGCAGGACGCAACAACCGTTATCCCGATCAACTCACGGACGGGGTCATGCCGCATCGGGCGCAAAAGCTCTATTTCCAGACAGCAAATTTTGCCTTGCCGGATCGGCAGCCGATCACGCTCTCACCGGTCACTACTGTCATCGAAATTGGCGAACATCTCGATACGAAGATTGCCGCGTTTAAGGCCCACGCCAGCCAAGCGCCCCTGTGGCCGCTGTTCGAGTCGCATATGCGGCCGCGAGGAACGAAAGAACTCTTCCATCTGGCGGCTTATGCCGAATATGAGCCGATGCCGCAAGAGACGGATTTGTTTGCGGGAATTTAAAACAAGAAAGAACCTCGCCGCGGATCATGCGGATTGGCGCGGATCGAACAATCAAAAGAAAGATCTCATTCGCGTTAATCGGCGCAAATCCGCGGCGAATTTGTCAGTGCTATGATTTTTGTGTGTCGCCACAGCGCGGGAAATTCATTACGGTTGAAGGACTCGATGGATGCGGGAAGAGCACGCAGATCGAGAAACTCGCGACAGCGTTGCGGCGTCAGAAGTTTGAAGTCGTGGTGACGCGCGAACCGGGCGGAACACCAACCGGAGAGAAGATTCGCCAGATCTTGCTGGATTCGAACACAGCAGGACTCGCTCCCATGGCCGAACTCGCCCTGATGTTTGCGGCTCGCGCGCAACATATTAAAGAAGTCATTCAGCCGGCAGTGGGCGAGGGGCGAATCGTGGTTTGCGATCGCTTTACTGATTCGAGTGAGGCCTATCAAGGTGGAGGACGCAAACTGGGTAGCGAGCCGGTTCTCGCGTTGCACAAGATTCTGGGTGGAGGTTTACAGCCCGATCTGACCATCTTGATGGATTCCGATGTCGCCACAAGCGTGAAACGTGCTCGTCGACGCAACCGATCGCAAGCGGGCGCGAAGAACGATGAGAACCGTTTTGAGCAGGAAAGCCGGGCTTTCTTTGAGCGTGTGCGTAGCGCATATTTGGCAATTGCGGAGCGGGACCCGCAGCGTGTAGCGGTGGTGGATGCGCGGGGAACGGCGGAAGAGACGCATCGGCTGATCATGGAAGTGGTAAGACGCAAGCTGCGACTGGCGAAGACCGCATGAGTCAGCAATTTGCACTTGGCGCTTAGCATTTGGCCATTGACGGCCTGTATTGATTTAAGCTGAGATCGCCTGAAGCCGGTTTTCGTCGACCTGCGTGGCTTCCTGCTTACCGCGCACTGTATTGGCTAAAGGCTAAGTGGTAATTGCTGACAGCTGGTTTCTATGCCTTTCTCCGATTTCCATGGCAATTCGGACGTCGTTCACCGGCTGCGGGAAATGCTGGCGAGAAATCGCTTTCCCCAGGCGATGATACTGGCCGGCCCGGCAGGCTCGGGCAAGTACACGCTGGCGCTCATGCTGGCCAAGGCGATGAATTGCCTGAATCCGCCCAATAGCGATGGTCTTCCAGATTTTTGCGGTCAATGCTCGAATTGCGTTCGCATCACACAATCCGAAGACTTGGCAGCTCGCTGCACCGAGGCATCGGAAGCCCGCGATGGTATGCGGGAAGCGGACAAGAAAGCTACGCGACTTTTCATACAGACTCACCCGGACGTGCTGGTGATTCCCCCTGATCCGCCGCAGATGATGATCAAAGTCGATCAGGTACGGTATGTGATTGAGAACATCTACTTCCGGCCGGCCGAAGGGAAAGAAAAGGTCTACATTTTTACCGATTCGGCGTTCATGAAGGAAGCCGCGAATTCCCTCTTGAAAGTCCTTGAGGAACCGCCGGACTTCGCGACGATTTTCTTGCTTACCGACAATGCCGGCGAATTGCTACCGACGATTCGCTCGCGATCGATGATTGTGACCTTGGGGGCGCTGACGCCCGAGGAGATCGATCGCTACCTGGCAAAGCACCGTACGGATTGGAGTCCAAAGCAGCGGCAGTTGGTGGCGCGTCTGAGTGAAGGGGCTGTTGGGCGCGCGAGAAACTTCGATCTGGCCGCTTATACCGCGGCGCGGCAGAATGCGCTGACGATCCTTAAGTCAGCGTTATATGGCGCGGAGCACAGCGAACTTTTCAAAATCACCGAGGGTTATCGAGCCGGAGCCGAGGGACGCGAAAAAACAGAAGCGCTGCTGCGAACGCTTTATTCCCTGCTGCAGGACCTCATGTTCCTGAGCAACGGCACGCCGGAACTTCTGCGCAACACCGATGTTCAAGGAGAACTGAAAAAGTTGGCGGAAGCTGCGGATTTTGCCTGGATCACGGCGGCTGCTGCTGGATTGGCCGAGGTGGAACGTGGCATGCGGAGGAATTTGCTGCGTTCGCTCTCGCTCGACGCGTTTGCAGCGGCACTGGAAGCCAGAACTGTGTCCTAGAGTGAAGCAGAACGGCGCGCGGTTCCCGATTTGATTTTGAAATAGCCCGAAAGTGCTAACTGCTTTATTTCGACGGCCATTGTCATCTTTGCTTTCGTGTGCTACGGTAGTTTCACTCACGCCTTTCGAACCCACAAACACAGTTGCGCCGCGTGTTGTGGCCTGCGATTCAAAGCGCGTTGGGCAGGTGACGCTATGAAGGATGCGATCGATTCCATGCCAGCCGAACGGACCGTTGAAACTGAGGGCTTTGCCAACCGTAAACTGATTCGGCCTTCCCTCAATCGCAATGAACACAACCACAACCATGCGAATCACGCGTCGGCCCCGATGGGCGAGCGTCGGCAGGATCGTCCGGAGCGCGGCGAGCGCAATGGCGGCGGTGGCGCGGGCCGGAAAGCGACTCCTCCTGAGCAGACCAATGCGGAAAATTTTTATTACCAGAAGCAGATGCAGGCGAAGACGTCGATGGTGATTGTGTTGCGCGACGGTGAGCAGCTCACCGGGTGCATCGAGTGGTATGACAAGAACTGTCTCAAGATCAACCGCAACGGTGGCCCGAATCTGGTGATTTACAAACCTTCCATCAAGTACATGTTCAAAGAGGGCGAGAACGGGAAGAGGTAAATCTCCTAGCCTTTAGCCACGTCTTTCACACACACCTGTCGAGCAATCGTAGCTTCGGGACGAACGGGGTCGGACGCGGGCGGCATCGGCGTCAGCTCTCGGAGAAGTTCGCCATTATAAAGCTTAGCGGGGCCGCTCTCAGGATGAGCCAAGGCACCACATCTCGCAGTTCCAGGCCATGCTATTAGGTCGAGAAGTCGAATGGCACGGCTACTTAACATTGTCAGCAGCCGACGTGCGTGTGAGGCTGGCCGCGAGCGCGTGAAAATCCGGATTATGACGCAGCGCTCTCAGATCGTCGTCGGTAATTAAGCCATTCCCGTCTTTATAGCCACGACGAACCGCTTCTTGCAGGTATTGGAGAGCTTCATTGGGACGGTCTGCCGCCGCTGCCACACAAGCAAACGAATACCACACTTGAAAGTTGCTATCCTTTTCTCCTGAGTTGCCGGGCTTGTCGATCACATCCTGAAACAACTTGGCAGCCTCTGGATACCGATGTCGATATGCCATGGCCGTACCAAGTAATTGCAAAGCTGCGAGCGTATCAGGGTGGCCGGGTCCTAACGCCACAAGTTGCGCATCGTAACATTTCTGAGCGGCCTTCTCAGCTTCCTGATAGCGCCTTTCTCTGAGCAGAGTTCTGGCAAGACCGGACTGAGTAGATAAAGTGTCGGGATCGTTCGGCCCGAGGACTCGAAGCTGCGTTAGTAACGTTGTCTCTTGCAATTTTTCCGCTTCCGCAATCTGGCCTTGCTTATAGAGCAATCCCGCCAGGTTCGATTGGAAGCGCAGCGCGCTTGGGTGTTCGGGGCCCAAAGTGTGTGTCGTGACCGACAACGCTTTCGCATAGAGTTTTTGGCTTTCGACCAGGCGATGCTCGTTGTCCAATACTTCCGCCAGGTTCCCCATCGCCAGCACGGTGTTGGGATGGTCGGGGCCCAAAACCTGCTCGGCGGTGGAAAGGACCTGACGAAGCATCTGTTCGGATTCCCCGAAACGGCCTTGCTGCTTGATGGAATCGGCTAAATTGATCGTCACACCCAACGTATGCGGGTCATTCGGTCCGACCGTGCGAAGCGCAATCTCCACCAGTTGACGATCTTCTTGCTCCGCATCGGCGTAGCGGCCTTCGCACCAGAAAGCGTCCGCCAGGTTGGTCATTGAGGTCTGAGTCTTGAGATCATCTATGCCGGCGTTACGACTTCTGATGTCGATGACCTGGCGCTCGATCCTCTCTTCCTCATCGCAATGCCCCTCATAATCTGCGATGACCGCCAGGTAGTCCAGGGTGTCTAAGGTTCGAGGATCCTCTGGCCCTATGGCACGGCGTTCACCCTCCAATGCGTCCCGCTCGAGTTTCTCGGCTGCCGCATAGTCAGAGCCTTCGCGCAATACGATGCCGCCCAACTGAGACATCGACTCCAGCGTGCGGGGGTCCGCCGGACCGAAACGCTTCAGCCGTTCATCCAAGGACTGCTGGGCGAGTTGGTGGGCTCGATGAAACAGGCCGAGGTTGGCGTATGTTCCCGCCATGACCCGCATCATTTGCGTCCGAACTTCGGGATCCTTGGCCAAGCCGTTGCTCAGGTCGTTGGACGCCTTATCCATAATCTCCCGGGCGGTTACGCTGTTGCCCCGAGCCTCGCTCGGGTCCGACACTTTGAACATGCCGGTCATGAAATCCGTAATGCGGTTAGCACGGTCTCGTTCCCGGTTGGCGCGATCGCGCTCCGCAGTAATTCGACGCAGTTGAACGGCCTGCAGGGCGGCAAAAGCAGCCAACAAAAGCACCAGGCCAGTAGCCACGCTGACTGCAATCCGATGCCGACGCACATATTTCTGTATGCGGTATCCGGTGCCCGCGGGTCGAGCCAGGATTGGCTCATGATTCACGTAACGCATTAGATCAGCCGCCAGCTCAGAGGGAGTTCCATAGCGGCGCTCGCGGTCCTTTTCCAGGGCCTTCATGGCAATCCAATCCAGGTCGCCACGAAGGTGAGCAGCTAGCTGTTTAGGATCCATTCCACGGGCTTCAGCAGCAGGCGTGGATGATTCACGATCTGAACTGACCTTCGTGCTGGGACTGGGTGGATCTTCCTCACGCAATTTTCGCAGTAACTCATGCAGGGGCAGCTTCCGTCGGCCGGTCTCGAACGGCTGCGACCCTGCCAGCAGCACATAAAGGATGACACCGAGCGAATAAACATCCGCGCGAGTGTCAACATCCGAACCACGCGGATCGGCTTGCTCAGGGCTCACGTAAGCTGGTGTACCAATAAAAAGCCCCGGCTGAGTGAACAGACTCTGCCCCTCGACGGGTGTTGTGAGTTTGGCCAAACCGAAATCGATGATGCGAGGAGTCGGCTTGCCGTTGACTTCCACCACCAGGATGTTGGCGGGCTTCAAATCACGATGAATGATGGCTTTTTGATGCGCATGCTGCACGCCTTCACAAACTTGAATGAATAACTCCAGACGTTCGCTAATCCCCAGTTTCTTGGCATCGCAATATTCTGTGATCGGCAAACCCGGTACGTACTCCATGACGAAGTAGGGCTGCCCCTGCGCAGTCGTGCCAGCCTCGTACACTTTGGCAATCGCGGGATGCTCCATGATCGCGAGGGATTGCCTTTCCGACTGAAAACGCCGCAGGACCGCTTCGTCGTACATGCCGGCCTTGATGAGCTTTACGGCAACCTCGCGGCGTACCGGAGCGGTTTGCTCGCACAACCAAACTTGTCCCATGCCGCCTTCGCCCAGCTTTCGGATCAGAGTGAAACGATCAGAGAAAATTTGGCCGGGTTGCAGAATTCCGGCGGCTGGTTGGTCCTTATCCTCGAGAAGTTCCGTATGATGTTCTGCCCGTAAAAAGTCGGACCGCACTGCATTCTCAGCTTGAAGCAGCGACTCGACCTGGTCGCGCAGCTCTGTATCGGAAGCACAGGCGTGCTCAACAAAGGCTTGTCGTTGTTCCCCATCGAGTTGCATCGCTTGGTAGACGACATCTTTCACCCGCTCCCAACGGCTGACGCTCATGGCTAAGCCGTCCTGCTCATTTGGCGATGCAACCACACTCTCGCAATGGCCCAGTCACGGTCGACAGTGGCGCGTGAAATTCCGAGCACTTGCGAAATCTCGGGAGCCGACAAACCTCCGAAAAATTTCATTTCCACAATTTTGCTCTGTCGCGGATCGATGCGAGACAACTCGCTAAGCGCGTTGTCCAGGGCCAGCAATTCTGCGTCTCCTTTGATCGGCAGGTCGGCAAGATCGTCGCAGTCAATACGAATCCCTCCATCGCGTTTATCTGCTTTACGGCTGCGGGCATAGTCGACAAGGATCTGGCGCATGGCTCGCGAGGCGATGGCAATGAAATGCGCGCGGTTCTGCAACTCGACCGGTTGCCCACCGACTAATCGGAGATATGCTTCATGAACGAGTGCGGTACTTTGCAGAGAATGATCGGGCCGTTCCGACTGAAGCTGATAGTGGGCGAGGCGGCGCAGTTCCTTGTAGACCAACGGCATCAAGTCGTCGAGGGCTTTTTGATCGCCCCCTGTCCATTGCTGTAGAAGCTGGGTGACCTGTCCGGACTGATCTTCCGCCATACCCCACCTCGGACGCCCCGATTCAGGAAGGCAACCAGCATATTCGCGGAAGTAACTGCCGTCAATCGCCAACTGCTTGTTTCAGCCCCCTAACCTCTTGATTTCACTTTCGATGGAGACACGCTGGCCGGTCCGGAAGAATTTCTTCTCGAACGATGAGGCGATCAGCCAGCGCCTTCCGCCTATTTGGACGAGCACGGAATCGAGCCCGTGCCAATCCAAGAAAATTCCAAGGAGAAATGAAAATGAAAAACCATACGACTCTGAGAAGCTTTTGCAATCGCGTTCTGTTTGGCATCGGCGCCTTCGCGTTTGTCGCGAGCGGAACCCTGAGCGCGCAAACCTACACACAGATTAAGAACCAGCATCCTGACTGGGTACAGATCCCCGGTGAATTGATCCGCCCCGATTGCGTGCATGACGTTCCTAATGGCGCAAGCATTGACCTCGCGAACAGCGAACACCAGGGCGACGACGTGATCCTGGATGGCCAAGTCATCGCTCACTATGAAGCTTGCCCCGAGGATCCGATCGATACTCGTACCCTGGGCTCTCAGAACCAGCGCGACCCCGGCCCGACCGGCAATGGTTGGGTTGAAGCTTCGCAGTGGCTGGTCTCGCTCAAGTCCGGCGACAACCTGGACGTGATCGAGGGTTTCTGGATTGTACCGTCACCTCCCAAGACGAATGGCGCGACTATTTTTCTCTTCAATGGCGTCGAACCCGCGAATGGCTCGAACATCATGCAACCAGTGCTCCAGTACGGTGGGAGCAAAGCCGGAGGCGGCAATTACTGGGCGATCGCCAGTTGGCTCGTCGGCAACAACGCTTACTTCAGCCCGTTGGAGACTGTAAACCCCGGTGACTTACTCTTCGGCTTTACCGAGCAGACTGGCAATTCCGGTGGCAAACTCCATTATCTTGTCAAAGCATCAGATATAGCTACCGGAGCGTATTCCAGTCTCGGGGTCTCGTCGACAGGCATTCAGTGGAATTGGGCATTCGCGGGTGTCCTCGAAGCCTACAACATCACTTCGTGCTCCGAGTATCCGACCACGGGCTCAACTCAATTCTTTAACACCGAAGTCGCCCATGGGTATCCGAGTTTTGACTACTACAGTTCTCTGGGGTTCCAGGGACACCAGTGGGACTACTTTGGTAACGGCGGACCGCAGTGCAACTTCAAAGTCTCGCTGGTCGACGGGGGATTTTCGTCAACCCTGCAATACTAAGCCGTGTAGTTCGCTCTTGGAGAACCTGCCGGAGCAATGTAAGGAACGAAACGCAAAGGGGAGCGAAATCGCTCCCTTTTTTTTCTGTTCGCAATTCCTCGTTGTCACGGTGAGAGCGGGAAGTAGCCGCCATCAGCTATCGGCTGTCAGCAATCGGCTGTCAGTTTTCAGCGAGATATGCTCGTCCCAATGAAGTCGCTCGACGAATGCTACGCTCTCGGAAGTTGCGGCAGAGCATCAAAGTGCGCGTCGCGTGCGAAGAGAACCAGCGAATGTTGCAGCACTAAGGCCGCGATCCACATATCGTTTGTCGGGATGGGAGTGCCTTGCTTTCGTAGTTGCCGGTAAACGGCTCCATAATGATGCGTGGTCTGTTCGTTGGCGTAGAGCACGCCAATCCCAGGTTTCAGCAGAAAGCTACGCAGGACGGCTTCGTTGCGCGATCCTTGGCTACCCACAGCAAATCCGGCGCGTAGTTCTCCCAGCACGATAAAAGGTAGCCAGATTTCCTCGGCGTATTCGATGGTTTCGACAGCCGACCCATCGCCGCGGCACAAGTCGATGTAACGCTTCGTGTCGAGCGCCAGCTTCATCGCCACATGTCTTCGTCGATGGTATCCTGCGCGGCCAAGGCGCTGTCGAAAGCGGGATCTTTGCGCCAGGTGCCTGCGATGTCCCCGAGATCGCGTTGCCGGGTGCTTTCCTGAGTAATGCCAGCCCCCCGGGCCATGGCTTCGATCGCGATTTCATTCAGGCTTTTCCCGCGCTCGCGCGCAGCCCGGCGAAGAGCTCCGTCGAGAAGATCGGGTATATTGCGGATGGTGTACTGCATGCACTTAGCTATATGCGATGCAGGCATATGATGCAAGCATCGCAGAAGCCGGATAGCTCAGCTAGTCACGAACGCCGTTCGTAGGGCCTGCCATGCTTTCCTCGCAGATTCGGCAGCCCGGAGCCCCTTAAAACGGGAATTCATTGATCCAATGGAACCCTCGACTGGTAAGACGGCTATTGGCGAGGTCCCAACGGTGGAGCTTCAGGGTGACGAGATTGCCGTTAATATGGCCTTGTAGATTGAGCCGGTCCCCGGCCCTTTGGTATGCAAAATCGCTTTTCCAATTCACATCGTCGTCGTCGCTTACCGACGCCGTGTTTTTCACCTGATCGATGGTTAGCTTGGTGTAGTCGAGAACGCCGTTACTGAAGTGGATTAGGAGGCTGCCCGGCGCGTCGAAAATCAGTTCGGTGAAGGTATCACCTGATCCTATGTTCATATCCCTGGCGAGCTTCTCCGTAAGAAGGGGTTTGGGGATTCCTGTAGCGCTAAAATCGTCAACAATCCAAACGCCATATAGCGGGCACTGCGCAACGGCACTGGGATTCTCTGCGGCGTACCTTTTGAGCGAGAAATGGGTGACCGTCGATAGCCACAGAACAGCCAGCAGCACCGGTAAGATCAACGCGACCCGATTAATCCAGCTTCGATTCGAAAGGGCTGTAAATGTTCGCGGCGCCGCTGTGCGATTCAACACAAGAACGTTCAGCAGTCGTTCCGTCTCCGGCACAAGAAGAAATGCCGCCATCAACAGATAATGCAAAGAACCTAGCTTGACCGGGACGTCGTAACTCATATCGAGCGCGAAAACTTGGGACATGGCGCCGACTGTAACTAGCGCTCCGAGCGTCCTAAGGCGTGGCACGAGGAGCAAAATACCGGCAAGCACTTCGGTGAGCCCTGTGAACATGGTATAGGGCTTGGAGGCGGCCATGAAAGTCCAAAGCATATCCTCGGGGCTTAACTCGCCCACGCGCTGTGAGAGCCTGGCGAGCGTAAGGGAGCCGAATTGCACGGGGATTAGTTTGTCCATACCATAGGAAAACATCTCCATCGCCAGAGCCAGCGTGACAAGCAACCTCAACCATTCGCGCAAGACGCGGTAGTTGGACCTTTTCCGGTCAAGGGCAGACCACACAACCGTCGCCACGGCGGCCACGAACAGCTCGCAGAGGACCAAAACGTAATCGTAGGTTGTGTCTCCGCTGCCGTTGGTGAAAATAGTAATGTCGGTGGCGAGGTGAGGAATATGCTTGCCAACCCAAGGAACAACGCGGTGCCATAGCGGGTCAATGAAGGAATCGGTTAGGCGGCCGAAAATCCAATAGTGGAACAGCTCCTGCTCATTCCCCAAAATGTACAGGGTATAGAGCGTCAAGTAGCAGAACACGAATCTGAAGGCAACTCGCGTGGAGGCACGCCAACGGGCTTGTTCTGCTTCGCTTTGCCAGTTCAACGCTGCACCAGCCTGAGGCATGCGGCAATCTAGCAGGGTCTAGGCGGTCCTGCAAGCAGGGTCCGGCAGTTACACTCATTGACGTTGGGCCTACCGTAAACCCAACGTTGCTACAGCTTCGGCAGCACAATCCCCTTCTGCGACTGGTACTTTCCTTTGCGATCGGCGTAGCTGGTTTCGCAGACTTCATCCGATTGGAAAAAGATAATCTGACACAGGCCTTCGTTCGCGTAAATCTTGGCGGGAAGCGGCGTGGTGTTAGAAATCTCGAGAGTGACGAAGCCTTCCCACTCCGGCTCAAAAGGCGTGACGTTCACGATGATCCCGCAGCGCGCATAAGTTGACTTGCCGACGCAGATGGTCAGGCAATCGCGGGGAATCTTGAAATACTCGACCGAGCGAGCCAAGGCAAAGGAATTCGGCGGCACGATGCAGACATCCGAGCGCATGGTCACAAACGAGCGTTCGTCGAAACCCTTGGGATCGACGACGGTGCAATTGACGTTGGTAAAGACTTTGAACTCGTCGGCTACGCGCAAGTCGTATCCGTAGGAAGACAGGCCGTAGGAGACGACGCCTTCCCGCACCTGCTTCTCCGAGAAGGGATTAATCATGTCGTGTTCCAGCGCCATCTTGCGGATCCAGCGGTCACTCTTTAGCATGAAGCTCCTTGGGAATTGAGTAATTTTTGTAATTGGGTAATTTGGTAATTGGCAAAACGGGGTGCCAGGGCACGAGAGGGTTCAAATCACAAAATTACCCGATTACCAAATTACAAAATGTCTTCGGCTGGTGTGGTCATATTACGTGGAGATACCTCCCGTTGACAATCTCTCTTATCTTCCTTAGCATCAATCACTTGGTGCACAATCCACACAGAACCGCGGGGAGCCGCCTGTGATCAAGCTGGACATCATCAACGAAGTGGTCAATAAAACCGGAATTACCAAGACCAAAGCCGAGCTGGCCGTCGAGACTGTGTTCGAGAGCATGAAGCGCTCGCTGGCCAAGGGCGATCGCATTGAGCTGCGCGGATTTGGCGTGTTCAACGTGCGGCCGCGCAAAACCGGCATCGGGCGTAATCCGCGGACTGGCGCGGAAGTGTCGATTCCACCTGGCAAAGCGGTGCGCTTCAAGCCGGGCAAGGAGTTGCAGTCGATCGACTAAGGGAGCAGGTAAGAAGCATCCTCGGCATCCGGTTCCGTGATCTAATGCAAGAAGGATAGGTGTTCCTGCCTTTGAATTTTCATGTCTGAGATTATTCCGCCAGCCCCCGCAGCAACCGAATTTCCGCAAGATTTGCCGGTCATCTATTTTGATCGGCCACGGCAGCGGTATTGGCTGCACATTCTGCTGCTGGTGCTCACCTGTTTCACGACGCTGGTGGTGGGCGCGCGCATGCAGTATGACTTTCAGAATAATCTGCCGGCGTTTTCTCTCACGGACGATTCGTTGCCATTTTTCCCGGTGAATTGGGCGTTTCAGCAGCCGTCGCGGTTGCTTTTGGGGTTGCCGTTTGCCTCTACGCTGATGCTCATATTGTTGGCCCATGAAATGGGGCATTATCTCTATTGCCGCTATTATGGCGTTGACGCGACGTTGCCATTTTTTATTCCAGCGCCCACTCTGATTGGCACACTGGGGGCTTTCATTCGGATTCGTTCGCCGATCCGCTCGCGCACTGCATTATTTGATATTGGCATCGCAGGACCGATTGCGGGCTTTGTTGTGGCGACGGTCGTTTTAGTTTTTGCCTTGCCCCTTTCCAAGGTTATGCCCCCGGTATCGGGCGATTCCGACATCCAATTGGGATATCCGTTAATCTTCCGCTTGGCGTGGCACGTGCTGCCGCTGGGAGCGGTGAAGGCGCAGGCGACCAGCCTGGAGAGTGTCTATTTTCATCCGACAGCAATCGCAGCTTGGGTGGGAATGTTCGCTACGGCATTAAATCTATTGCCCGGTGGGCAGCTTGATGGCGGGCATATCATTTTTGCTATCGCGCCCCGCGCACACAAGTTCGTTTCGCGGCTGACTATTCTGGCGCTAATCCCCATGGCGCTTTATTTCTGGGCAGGATGGATTATCTGGGCAATTCTGTTACGCATCAGTGGCATGCGACATCCGGTTGTGGTCGAATATCCAGGGATAACCGGAGTTCGCCGTTGGCTGGTGGTGTTAGCGGCCGTCATGCTGGTACTGACGTTAGCACCAGCGCCATTTGCACACAGCTCGCTCATGCAGGTACTGAAGGATCTGAAAGCGGGATAGGCCACGGCTGCGTTTGGAAAGGCTCGAATCGCAGAGTACAGAGATTCACCCGAGAGCGCCAAGCCTGCCCTAAGTTCGAGATGAGATCGAGTAGCTCTGACCCTGTATTTCACCTCACAGCCTCCCGTGACCCACGTCACACCCTCCCGGTACTTCCCCACCGCATAATCACTCTTGGATTTCGGAGTGACCAAACACTCTGTAAGTGGGGGCTTCGTGGCAAAAGGACGAGTTTCCATCGTAGTGGAGCGTTGCAAGTCGTGCGGGTTCTGCGTTGAATTTTGTCCGACCCGTGTGCTGGCGCTCTCTTCCGCTTTCAATGCAAAGGGATATCACCCGCCTCATGTGGTGCATCCGGAAAAGTGCAGCGGCTGCGATTTGTGCGGCATGTACTGCCCGGATTTCGCCATCTGGGGAAATCGCACGCCCGTGAAACCAGGAGGCGAAAGTGAAGGCTGATTCTCGTGGCGTGCTTACAGGCACACACTTTATCGATGGCGACCATGCGTGCTGCGAAGGCGCACTCGCCGCCGGCGCGCGCTTCGCCGCAGGATATCCGATTACTCCCTCGACTGAGGTTGTGGAGCGATTCGCCTCGCGAGTGCCGACGGTTGGCGGGACATTCATCCAGATGGAAGACGAGCTAGCGGCGTCAATCACGCTGCAGGGTGCGGTTTGGGGCGGAGCCAAAGCGTTTACCGTAACCTCCGGACCTGGCTTCTCTTTAATGATGGAGCACATTGGATACGCGGCGATGACGGAGACGCCGTGTGTGTTCGTGGATGTGCAACGAGGCGGGCCGTCGACCGGGTTGCCTACGTTGCCAGCGCAAGCCGACATGATGCAGGCGCGATGGGGATCGCATGGCGATTACGAGATCATTGCTCTGTGCCCAAATTCTCCGCAGGAGTGTTTCGATCTGACGATCAAGGCGTTCAATCTGGCCGAAGAATTTCGCGTGCCCGTGATGTTCATGATGGATGAAGTGGTCGGGCACATGACGGAAAAAGTCGTCATTCCGCCGGCCGAGCAAATTGAGGTCACGCCACGCAAGCACACACACCAAGCGGTCGAGGAATATCTGCCCTACGCCACAAATGGCGACATGGTTCCGGAGATGGCGTTCGCCGGCGAGGGCTACAAATTTCACGTCACGGGGCTGACGCACGACGAGCGTGGCTATCCGAACATGACGCCTGAGGTCCAGGGGAAGCTGGTGCGGCGGCTGCAGAACAAGATCCAGTCTGTTGCTGACCGTATTGCCATGTTTGAGGAAGAGCAACTCGAAGATGCAGACGTTGTCGTCGTCTCTTATGGAATCACGTCGCGGGTTGCGCAGCGGGCGATTGACCTGGCAAGGGCACGAGGCTTAAAAGTTGGCAAGCTGCGGCTCATCACGGCGTGGCCGTTTCCGGAACAGAAACTCCGAGAACTCGCTTTCCACGTTAAAGCGTTTGTCGTGCCGGAGCTGAATCTCGGCCAGATGGTGCGCGAAGTCGAGCGAACGGCTGGTGGGCAAGCAAAAACCTTCTCAGTGCCGCATGCCGGCGGAGGAGTGCACAAGCCAGAAGAAATTCTGAATGTAATCGTGGAGGCCAGCCGATGAGCGAATTCGCGAATCCCGTTGAGCCGTTTTTACGCAGCGACCGCATGCCGCATATATGGTGTCCGGGATGCGGAATTGGCACCACAGTAAATTGCTTCGCACGAGCATTAATCGAATCGAAAATTGATTTGCAGTCATTGGCTTTGGTTTCTGGAATCGGCTGCACTGGACGCGTGGCAGGTTACGTAAAGCTGGATTCGTTCCATACGACGCACGGACGCGCGATTCCCTTTGCGACCGGTCTGAAGCTGGCAAATCCCAAGCTAAACGTCGTTGTGTATTCGGGCGACGGCGATCTTTCAGCCATTGGCGGCAACCATCTCATCCACGCGGCGCGGCGCAACATCGATCTGAAGGTGATCTGCGTGAACAATCTGATCTATGCCATGACTGGCGGGCAGACGGCGCCGACCACACCGGACGATTCGATCACTTCGACCAACCCCTATGGCGTGTTCGAGCCGGCGTTCAACCTGCCGCATTTGGTAGAAGCGGCGGGCGCAGTTTATGTAGCGCGCTGGACCACGTTTCACGTGCGGCAGCTGGCGCGGTCGATGAGCGAAGCATTCCAGAAGAAAGGATTTTCCTTCATCGAGATCATTTCGCCTTGCCCGACGCTTTATCAGCGGCGCAATAAACTCGGCGATGGCCTGGAGACGATGAAGTACTACAAAGAGAAGAGCAAAGTGCGACATGGCGCGCCGACCAGCGAAGTTGGGCTGACGATGACAGGCGAAATTGTGGTGGGAAAATTTGTCGACCGCGACCGCGCCGATTATCAGACGATGATGCGCGCGCAATACACGGAATCGTTGGGTGACAGATTCGTGGAACAGGCGGAGATGGTATGCAGCTAACGGAACTCCGGATTGCCGGTTTTGGCGGGCAGGGCGTCATTCTTTCGGCGATCGTGCTAGGCAAAGCAGCTTCGATCTACCAGAATGGCTTTGCCACGATGACACAGAGTTTTGGCCCTGAAGCTCGCGGCGGGGCGTGCAGCGCGCAGCTGGTTCTGTCCGATTCGCCGATTCTCTATCCGTATGTCACGCAACCGGACATTCTAGTGGTGATGTCACAGGAAGCGTACAGCCGCTTTGCTCCGGAAATGAAGCATGGTGGAATCCTAATTGTGGAGCAGGACCTGGTGCGCGTCGATGGTTTACCTGCAGACCCGCAGGTTTACAGCATTCCGGCGACGCGAATCGCGGAAGAGTTGGGCAAGCGCATGGTGCTCAATTCGGTGATGGTGGGTTTTTTTACTTCGGTCACGCATTTGCTCGATCCCGATGCGGTTCGTAAAGCAGTCTCCGACTCGGTTCCCACCAGCTTCCGTGAGCTGAATCTCAGGGCATTTGAGAGGGGATTCGAGTACGGCAATGCGGCGAAGGCAGGCACGCCGGCGTCGCCGGAGGAATCCACTCTTGTTTACTCGGAGGATTAGAGGAGCCCCAGCTTCCATCCGCTCACGCACAGCGCGGTTGGTGCGAGTATGGCCGGTGGCGCCCTGCGGGGCGTGATTGGGCTCGCATTAGGACCCAGGACTTGCGTCCTGGGCTAATATTTGTCGCCCCTCCGGGGCTGCTTCGCGCAAACGCGTAACGGGTAGCGAGAATTTCTTGATGCGTCGGAGCCGGGACTGGAAGTGCGGGCGTCCTTGACTACGCGGGTGCTTCGCGCAGCGAAGCACCCTACTTCGCTCAGGTGACAATGTAAGGAGAGGCGCCGACGTCGTCGAGCGGCGTTGGAAATGACTCCTTGCCACGTGTAAACTTCCATTTCACACCTATATGTTTCCACTCCGATTAGGAATCTGTCTGCTACTTTCCACTGTGGGCCTCCTCGCGCAAGATCTTCCAGCCGGAACCGTAGTGCCAGTCATGCTCAGTTCCGACCTGAATGCCCAAAAGGATAAGCCCGGAAAAAAGATCGAAGGAAAGGTGATGCAGGATGTGCCGCTTTTGAGTGGGCAAATCAGCAAAGGAGCGCGAGTCACCGGTCACGTGATCAGCGTTAAGAAACCCGAGTCGGGCTCCGACATTGTTATTCAATTTGACAACATTGAGGACGGCAGCCGCAGTATTCCGTGGACAGCGGCCGTGCTGGCTGTTGCCTCTATGAGAGGCGTATCTGAAGCGCAATTGCCGATTAATAACACCGGAACGGCGCAGGATTCCTCCGAGTTCTGGATCACCCGACAAGTGGGCGGCGATCTGGTCAATCGCGAACAACACCGGGCAGGCTCACCAACTGGACAGGTAGGCACATGGTTGGGAGGAAGTGCGGTGTTAATAAAATTGACTCCCAACCCGGATGCGGGATGCCCGGACGGTCCGGCCTACAAGGGCGCGCAAGCGGTTTGGATATTCTCCAGCGCCGCATGCGGCACGTACGGGTTTGACGATGTGGTCATCGCAAGCTCAGGGGCGGAGGCGCCGGTCGGCGAAATAATGTTGGGATCGAGCCAGAACGTGAACGTACGCGGCGGAAGCGGATGGCTGTTGGTGACTGTTTCCGCTCACTAGATATTCGACGCGATTACTTGACTCCATCTACTAAATACAGATCCGAGATGACGCGATTGTAGTTGTACGCGTACCACTTGCCGTCAGCGGAAATATGGGGCGTGCGGATGAAGTTAATCCCGGTCGCATCGGGAGGGCTTAATACCTTCCACAATTTTCGTTTTCCTGACGACAGCTCGATTTCGTACACTTTCGCAGGCACCTCGGGGCGATAAACGTAAACGCTCTTGCCATCGCCCGTCCACCCGAAAGCGACTTCCGCTGGATTCAAGCCGGGCACGGGTTTGCCTTCACCAGACTGGACCGAATACACCAGCGAATTGCGATCAGAGTCCTGGCCAAGGAAGAATTGGCCATCAGGAGAAACGAAGTGAGTGTAGTTCACAGTTCCGACGCCTTCCGCGGTGATGGGGCTGAAGTGGCCGCTTGGCACATCCATCCTGAAGATGCGGCTGGTGTGACCGGGTTCGTTGCAGACGCACACGATCTGGTGACCGTTGGGCAGCCAATTGCCCCAGTGATAGCTGAACGATCCCAGATCAACAGTCTGCGATTGCCCCGTACCGGTCGGAAGGATGATCAGATGACTGAGATCAAAACCGGTGAGGCCCATGACCCACTTTCTGTCGGCGGAAAGTGAATTGGAATTTCCATCCGACAGGCGAACCGGAGCGGATCCATCCATTTTGCGCAAATAGATGGCGCCGGTAAGCCCTCCGGCCGCGCCCGACTCGTCGAACAGCAGCAAGTTTCCATCGCTGGAGATGTCGCGAATCGCGGAAAAATCCATCCAAGTAAGGTCTTCCTCCTTGGCCGCCCCGGGTGGCAATGCAAGGATGCCGACGTGCCAGTCGTCTCTCGAGAGCAGGACTCGACCCGAACGAGAAATATCGAACAGGTTGAGAATGCCGGGGACGCGGGCGATGGTTCGTTCCTTGCCGGCGCGAGAAACGGCATGAAGCTCCCGTGCGCCACCAGAAATTGTGCCGGTAAACCAAATCTCGCCGCCCGGCGACCACGCCAATCCCTGGAGGGTGTCGAACTGCGGTGTGAGATCTTTTTTGTGACCAGCAAGATCGATAACCGAGACGACGCCGGGATCACCCCAGAGCGACAGATGATCGATAAAGGCGATGGAATCTCCGCTCGGGGAGAAGCGGGGATTGCCGATCCAGCCGACGGTTTCGTACAAGACCTTACCAACGGGAAACTCCAAGCGGGTACGGCCGGCCACGCGGCGAACGATGGCCAAGTCTCTTCCGTCGGGCGTCCAGTCGGCAAATTCGATTTCGTTTTCGACCGGGCGGGGACTTCCGCCCGAGAGCATGGTGCGAGCGAGCGTACCTGAGATGGCGTAGGCTCCGTAAAATCGCGGCGTAAGGCGAACAGCGAGTTCGCCATTCGAGGAGACAGCGAGCAGATCGGTGTCGGTCAAGCCGAGTGTGCGGGATTCGGTGCCTCCAAGACGCGTGGAGTAAAGCTCCATCGGCTTACCGGACCATGCGGCAGCGTAGATGATGGTGTCGCCATCGGGCGCAAAGCGGGCGGTTTGAATGGTGCCGCGCTGGAATGTGAGCTCGTGGAATTCGGGCGGAGTCGCAACCGGGGCGGTCCTGCGCGCGATGATGAAAACCAGAACCGCCATCACTAAGCCGGCGGCAAGGGCAATCCAGAGGGAACTGATTTGCGGCTTCAGTTGCGCGATTGGCACACCGACCGAAGGGGCTGAAGTGCCGCTCGATGAGCCACTTATTGCTTCGAGTGCAAAGGCAACGTCTCGGGCGGATTGAAACCGGTTGCCGGAATCCTTTTCGAGGCAGTGCTCGACGATGCGGGCCAGACCGACGGGAATGTTCTGTTGCACGTCGCTCAGGTGTGGCGGCTCGGTTTTCAAAATCGCCGTCATGGTTTCAGCGGCGGTTTCACCGTGGAAAGCGCGTTTGCCAGAAACCATTTCGTAGAGAATTGCGCCCAGGCTGAAGAGGTCGGAACGCGCATCGGCGGGCTTTCCTCGAACTTGCTCGGGCGACATATAGCCAACGGTTCCGAGAACCAAGCCGGGCTCGGTTTGGGAGGCAAGCGTTGGACTGTCGTGGGAGTCTGATTTTTGCGGCTGAGTAACTTTGGCCAGGCCGAAGTCGAGAATCTTGATTCGGCCATCTTTGGTGAGAAAAAGATTTTCGGGCTTCAGATCACGATGGGTGATCCCTTGGTCGTGCGCAGCCGCCAGGCCGCGGGCGATTTGCAAGGCGTAGTCGGTGGCCTTGCGCACCGGAACCGGACCGGACTGGATTTTTTGCCGCAGAGTTTCGCCTTCGAGGAGTTCGGTGACGACGTAGGGAGAGCCCTCGTGGGTGCCGATGTCGAAGACAGCAAGAATATTGGGGTGGTTCAGAGCTGCGGTGGCGCGAGCTTCCTGCTCGAAGCGGCGCAGGCGGTCAGGGTCGTGAGAGAACGTTGCGGGGAGAACTTTGACGGCAACGTCGCGGCCGAGACGGGTATCGCGTGCGCGGTAGACCTCTCCCATGCCACCGGCGCCGAGATTGCCGGTGATTTCATAAGGGCCGAGTTTGGCGCCGGGATTCAGCATGGGTCGAAGAAAGTGAAGGCGAATTGTAAGCGGGAAGGAAGGTACTTGCAAAGGCGAATCCCAGTTGCCACTTATGCGCTTCCCGCTATCCCCTGAGCGCCTCCCCTGGCGTCCGACCCGTTGCTCAAAGTTCTAATCTGAAGTACCATTCAATGTTTCCAAGGTTGCAACGGGCCCCGAGGCGTCGAGTGAGAGTAACTTCCTACAAGGGTCTTGTAAGTAATGCAGCGACTCCTTAAGACAACCGTTTACATTTTCTTGGCAATTTTTGCCGCGACGGCGATCCTCACGATCCTGGGGATTGCTGTCCTTTGGTTTGGTAGCCGCCAGACTTCGGACTTTCCCTACCTGCGGTGGCTTATTGGCGCTTCGCTTACAGAGGTTGTTGGCGTCGTGATCATGATCGGTAAAAGGGGTGTGAGATTTCTCCCAGAAATTCGGACGAACGAGAGCGCGGTCGAGACGGCCGAGTTTATGAAGAATTTTATTATGGACGGGAGCAGCGTGACGATAGTAAGCAATCGCCTTGCATGGCTGATGAACGCGGAAGAGGTAAAGCGGGAGATCGTTGAGCGGGCCAAAACTGGAACGCGGTTCGAAATTATTACGTCCCAACCAGTTGTTCCTCTGGTCCGCGAGCCTTTGGAAGCCGTTGGCGTACTGTTTTTTGTCACAGGCCCAAATGACGTTCCGGAGGCAAGGTTTACTCTAATTAATGCTGACCGAAGCGGTGCGGAGCGGTTGGCCATTGCGAAGGGGACTCACCCCAATCACGAGATCACGATTTTCGATTCGGACTCGGGTCCCCAGATTATAGGGTTAGCAAAGGATATCGTTCGTAAGTCGAAAGTTCTGGCCAATGTCGCAGCGGTGGGACGGGATCGCTGAGGTAAGGAAGCGGCAGATCGAGAGCGGAAAAGACCTTACGTTTTCAAAGGTCTTCGTGCCCTACTATCGTGGATTGCTACTTAAGCTCAGGCCGGAGAGCATTCTTGAGGTTGGAGGGGGGACCGGTCACCTCGGGCTAGCGTTAAGCGAGATATCTGAGCGCTATGTAATGGTCGAGCCCTCGAAGGGGATGCATCGCGTCGCACGCTCTGTATTGGCTGAGACAAAGGTCCAGATTCGCAACTGCCCTGTGGAGGCCCTCAACGACGATTCCCGGTTCGACCTTGTGCTGTCTCATATGTGCGTGCAGACGGTACGCGACCTTGCCACATTCTTGAAGGCAATCTCCAAACATCTTTTGAGTAGGGGTTCCTTTGCAATAGCGCTGCCGCATCCGGCGTTCTACAACGACTACAAAAGATTTTTCCCGGCGGCGGTTTTTAGCTACGCGAGTGAGATCAGTGGCGAGGTGAATTTTTCGATAACCCTCGACCCCAATCAAATTATTGAGGGAGTTCCATACTACCACCGGCCGATTTCGAAGTACGTCGAAGCTCTCGCCTCCGCTGGTCTTTGTGTCACCGCCTTTGAGGAGATCTTTCCCTCGAGGGCGATTCAGGAGCTCTACGGAGCGCCGTGGAAGCACCCGCGTTACTTAGTCATAAGAGGCAACCCGCTCATTAGGGCCTCCTATTAATCATGGGCGCGTTTGGGCCAATGTTGTAAACGAAATTCCTCGCGGGCCATTAACAGCCTTCGCGCCGCCCGATCTCGACCCCAGATCTGTGGCTTACGGCGGATCCCAACTCGGACTCAAACCACACCCCCGGTTTCGAGGGTGCGCGTTTCAAAAACGGATACCTTCATCGTACCGGCGCCCTCGTGGCGTGACCGCAGTCACAGAAGCATGCCGTGCTCCGGATTACGATTGTGATTTGGAAGACCGGGAGGAATCGGCATGGCCAAAACTCGGGTTGCAATCATCGGCGCGGGGAAGGTGGGAGCCACGTTTGCGTATGGGCTCCTGATGAGCGGTGTAGCCAACGAAATTGTTCTTATCGACTCGAATCGGGCCAAAGCCGAAGGCGAAGTGATGGACCTGGAACATGCGCAAGCATTCGCGCCTCCGACCCGGATCGCGGTGGGTGAATACGGCGACTGCGCCGATGCCAGCGTGATCGTGGTGACTGCGGGCGGGGGACGACAACCGGGAGATAGCCGTCTTGATTTGCTTAAGAAAAATCACGATCTGCTGGCAGAAATTATCGCATCGATCGTCCGCCACAACCCGCGCGGAGTCATCCTGATTGCGACGAATCCGGTGGACGTACTGACTTACGCAGCGCTGCAACTCTCAGGGCTGCCCGCAGAGCGAGTCATCGGGTCAGGAACGATTCTGGATACGGCGCGCTTCCGCACTTTGCTCAGCCAGCATTTTGACGTGGACACGCACAGCGTTCACGCTCACATCATCGGCGAACACGGAGACAGTGAAGTGCCGGTATGGTCGCAGGCCAATATTGCAGGAATTAACTTTGCGGAGTTTTGTCAGCTTCACGGTGTGCCGGGGGCGACGTTGGGAGAAATCTTTATTCGGACTCGCGACGCGGGCGCGGCCGTGATTCAACGCAAAGGTGCAACTTATTACGGGATTGCCGCCTCGCTGGTTCAGATCGTTGCCGCGATTGTGCGCGATCAGAACACCGTGCTGTCGGTCTCGAGCCTGGTGCGCGACTACTATGGCATCAACGATGTGTGCTTGAGCCTGCCGACCGTGTTGAACCGGTCCGGGGTCAAGGAAGTGTTGCCGCTGCGGCTGTCGGAGGATGAGATAGGGAAATTACGGCATTCTGCGGAAGTGTTGCGGACGAGTATTGCGGCGTTGGCCGGCCGGAAATCTGCGGCGGCAGGGGACTAAATTCCCACCCTAAATTTCGCAGAAGGCGCGAAATTTTGAATCAGCGCCCGTCTCGGGCCTTAGTCGTGCACGACTCTTGCTGTGATCTCTTCTGCCGGGTCGCCGCCGGCCATCGCTTGAGCAATGATCAGACGGCGGGCCTCGACGCGGAAGTTCGGCAGGCGCATCCAGAAAAGTGCGGCACCGCCGACGCAGGCCACCGCTCCCATGGCAACCGTGATGGGAGCGCCCAAGCGGTCGGCCAAAGCGCCGGCAAAGAGCGCGCCGAACGGGGCCATGCCCATGAACATCATGGAATAGACGGCCATGACGCGGCCACGCAATTCATCGGGCACCATGGCCTGAATCAAGGTGTTCGAGGAGGACATTTGCAGCATCATGGTGAATCCGACAGGAAGCAACAGCAGCGCCGAAAGCCAGAAGTTTCTGGAGAAAGAAAACAGGATCAGACTAATGCCGAAGCCTCCGCAGGCAACGGCGACCCAGCGACCCAGCCCGCGCACTCCGGTTTTTGCAGCCAGTGTTAGTGCGCCGAGCAGCGCTCCCACACCGGTAGCACCCATCAAGATCCCTAGTCCCCTGGCGCCGCCATGCAGGATTCGGTCGGCAAAAATCGGCATGAGCACTGTGTAGGGCATTGCAACCAGACTGACCAAACCCAAGAGCAAAAGCAGCGCCCAAATCGGAGTCGTGTGGCGCACCCAGCGAAAACCTTCAACAATGTGAGCCACCGGGGAGGCATTGGAGGCGCGATAGGTCGGAACTTGGACGCGCATCAAGAAAAGTCCGGCGATCACAGCGATGTAGCTCACGCCGTTGGCAAAGAAGCACCAGCCTTCGCCGATTCTTGCCACCAGAATTCCCGCGATGGCGGGACCGATGATACGCGCGCCATTAAACATGGAGGAATTCAGCGCGATGGCATTCATCAGGTCTTCTTTGCCGACCATGTCGACGAGAAACGCCTGGCGGCCTGGGATGTCAAAGGCGTTGACAACACCCAGCAACGCGGCCAACACGAAAATGTGCCACACCTGAACGATATGGGTGAGGGTGAGCGCGGCCAGAATGAGTGCCAGAATCATCGAAGCGGTCTGGGTGCCGATGACGACGCGCTGGCGATTTCGGCGGTCGGCAACAATTCCTCCGAGCGGGGCGACCAGAAATACCGGAAATTGACTGGCGAAACCTACCGACCCCAGCAGCAACGATGAACCGGTCAAACGGTAGACTAGCCAGGCTTGCGCCACACTCTGCATCCAGGTGCCGATCAGCGAGATGAGTTGTCCGCTGAAGAAAAGTTGGAAATTACGGTGACGCAAAGCGCGGACTGTCGCCGACAAAGCCAGCGGAGCCGACGAAGAACGTTGCGGAGATTGAACTTGCGGAGGGTTCGTAGCTTTCAATCTGGTTAAGATGCTATCAAAGTTGCACGCGATCCAGTTTCCGATCTACGCAACAACTGGAGGTGGGACCGTCACTAAGTTGTGACTTCCCAGAAGGCCGAGGAAACGGTAGAGTGCAATCTAGCGTCTAAGGAAGGCCCTTCTCGCTCCGAACGAAGCAGCGACTGACAATGGGGATGAGCGCTATCCAACTCGAACGACGGGCGCGGCAGCGTTTTGACTTCAATTTGCCGGTGTCTCTCGCATTGCCCGACGACCGCCGAGGAAGCGGATTCACTCAGAACTTGAGCGCGCGCGGCGTTTTTCTGTGCACAGATATGCCGCTGGCGGCGGGCGACTCCCTAGAGCTAACCATGTCCATGCCCGCGGAAGTGACACTGGCTGAAGCGATGCGGGTGCGCTGTCAAGCCAGGGTGCTGCGGGTAAGCTCTGCGGGAAGCAAAGCCAAGTCCTTTGTCGCGGTGCAATTGGAGAAGTACGAGTACCTGCCGGATGAGAACGACTTACGTGCTTTGTCCAAGAGTCCAGTGATCACCGAGTCCTGCGAAGACGAGTCCGCCATCGCGGTCCGCTGAAATCTTTCATTCCCCCAAATCTGTCTACGCTGTTTGACACGTATCCTATGATGGAGGCCGAAAAGATGCGGCGGACGGGGATTTTCACAGCAGATATCCTTTTCAATTGACAGGATTTTGCTTAAAATAGGTCAGGCCACGGACAGCTCCTCCCGGTTCGGCGTTAACTTCGCCACTGCGTCCTTACCGCGACAAGCAGTCAAAGAAAGCATGCAGTGAGGGAGTGTTCTCTGCGTTGGGGATGGTTACAAAAGTCACGTGGCGTCATTCCCAGCTCTCTCATACCATGCAGATTAAGAGTGTTTGACCGAGGATTCCGTTCATGCACGGCATAGCAGTTAGCATCCTGACCGAAGAAAAAGAACGGCTGGCGCTGCTGCAACAGCGCCTAGAAAACACTCAGATCGGCAGAACTGTCTTCGGGCAAATCGGCTTTCCGGGCGGGCAAACCGACCCTATCCTGCGGCAAATTCAGGACGTACGCAGCGAAGTCGTGCTGGTGGATATCGACCCGCAACAGGTGCAGCGCGCGGTTCACGCCATTGAAATCATCCATAACAGCACCAGCGATATTGTGATTTTTGCCATTGGGGCGATGAATAGTCCCGAAGTGATTGTGGCGGCGATGCGAGCCGGAGCTCGCGAGTACCTTGACCGGAGCGCTACGGCCGAGAGCTTAGTTGAAGCCTTTACCCGCTTTGCCTCCACTCGGAGTAAGGCGCGGGCTGCGTCGGGGCGGGCGCGGGTTTTCACGGTGACGAATGTAAAAGGCGGGGCGGGAGCCACGACCGTGGCCGTCAATACCGCCGTCGCCTTGCAGCAACTCTATTCGGATGTGCTGCTGATCGACTTTGCTCCGCTCGGCCATGCGGCGCTGCATTTGAATGTTCGTCCGACGTTTGGATTGACCGACGCGCTGCAGAATCTGCATCGCATCGACGGTTCCCTGCTGGATGGTCTGATGACGCAGTCCAAAGATGGATTGCAACTGCTGGCGGGACCGATTCAGCAGCCGCACACCGCAGTGCCCACGATGGCGGATCTGGCGCGGCTTTTTGATCTCGTGGTGGCGCAGTTCAAGTATGTCGTGGTCGATTGCTCCAACCGGCTGGACGACACCGCCCGCATGCTAAGCGATCTTTCGAATGCAGTGTTGCTAGTCGCGCAGGCGGACGTGGTCTCGCTGTGGAGCGCCGGACGGATTCGTTCGTTCCTCGAAGAAGGGACGGGACGGGATCGAGTGCGGCTGGTTTTGAATCGTTACAAGAAGATTCCTGGCTTCAGCGACGAAGACGTCACCACGGCGACCAACTGCAAAGTGTTGTGGAAGGTTCCCAACAATCATCAGGCGATCGCGCCCGCGATCGATAAAGGTGCGCCGGTCGCGATGCAGGACAGCTCCGACGTAGGCCGGTCGTTCCGGAATCTGGCGACGATGCTGGCCGAAGCTTCGACCTCCGAAGGCTCTCTCGATCTGGTGTTCCAACCGGATAAGACAGAAGTGAAGAAGAAGGCAGCCAGCGGCGGGCTGCTGAACGTGTCACCGCTAAGGGCGGGACACTAGTCCAGCCAGTCTTTAGCACAAAGAGATCTGGGGACAGACGAAACGTTCACCGATCACGTCTAACGTTCCGCGGGTCCCGTTTCCCCTTGTCGCGTTCTGTAGAAAAACCCTCTCCCTGTTGTCCAGTCGACGGCGAACAACAAAACTATATTTGACGAGGGCGTGTCCGGTTCAACCACCACGGAGAGTTCCAGTCCCGCACGGTGAATCTTTCGAACGTCGAGATTACCAACGAGCACATTGGGCCACCACGGCTTGCCCGGCTCTCTTACCCTCCTCACTACTGGCGGCGGTGCATCGATTATCCTCAGGCTCTTTCGTAGGCTTTGGGACTCGGCAGGGAGGAACTCAAAGGCGCACCACGTTTGGGACGGTGACATGTCGTGCAGTTCATGTATGTTACGAGAATTCTCAGGCAGAAAGTCCGGTATCCAACCACGATCGATAGCGCCGTCTCTCTTTGCGTCGGCAAGAGAGGGATAGAAAGACTCGCGACGATCGCCGTGGCAAGCGGTTAGGAATAGCCAGAGCGGCAACGCAAGGGCGACCACTCGGCGGTCCAAGACTATGTTTCCCATGCCTGAACTTGACTCTCCCTTCAAGGACACAGACGCAGCCTGTGCACATACTGACCCTTCATTCTGTTGTCTGGACCAAATAACAGCACGATATCCATATCGTAGCCGCACGGAAACTGGCTGGCGTCCGTTTCAAGGCGAGCTGAGATGACTCGGTGGGTACAAGGAGGCGAACATCCCCGGCCTTCGAAGAGAACGCAAAAGGCGAGGCCATCCGGGCTAGCTTTATCTTCCGGTCATCTCGCTGGGATAAACCCGAGAACTAACGAGCCCAAGGCGGCCAGGAAGAACACGCCATATTGACCGTCGTGGCCAGCTCGCGGTATCGCGAAAACAATGTAAGCGGCCAGTAATACCCAGAGGATTGGCCCATATAACCACAAATTCCTTGCTCCCGTCCGCACGGCCCAGAATGCTACTGGCGTTATCGCGATTGCCACTATCGTGCTGCCAAGGAGAACAACCGGGATGACACCCGGCAGCAAGAGATCTCTGGGCGAGTGATCTTCGGAAATAACAACAGCGAAGAGCAGTCCTAAAGTCGCCGAAAAAGCCCAACTCAGGCCTGCCGCGACTAGGATTCTGTTTCGAATTTTGCTGAGATCCACAGATCCTACTTCCCCACCGCCGTCTTCCCTTCCAGCGCCGCGTAGATTGCTGAGTTGGTGCAGACTTCGTAGTACCACTGTTCCGTCCAGTGCTGCAGGGAGAAGTTGCGGGTTTCGACGTGGGGAACACGGCTGCCGCGAAGTACGATTTTGCGAAAGATGTCGCTGCCTACCGGAACTAAGCCGCTCCACAAACGGAATTCATCCTGGGCGGGAAGATTGGGCACAGTGATTTTGCAGGCGGCGAGCGAGATTTCCTGTTGCAGCTTTTTGAAAGCGGCTTCGCTCATGCGGATTCCATTCACGTTGTATTTCAGCAGGAAGTCTTCGGGATTCTCTTCGATGCCGACGTCGGTCGCGGTTTGAAAAGCGTAGACATTGAATGGAGTGTTGGAGGCCTTTACGGTTTTCCGCACCTTGCGGCTGCAAGAGGACAAACGGTCGCTCTCGTTGAGCGCGTCGGAGATCATGATTTTCTGGTCGCCGTCCATCAAATACATGGGCGCGGAATCTTGATAAGAAATTCCGATGCCAAGCTCGATGCCGGGCAGCCCGGAGCGCTCAATCAGCTGGTTGTAACCGCGGACGATTTCGATGATCTCGCGTGCTAATACGGCCGCGCGGCTCACGGCAAAGCCGGTTTCGTTCTCGCGTTCAAGCAAAGCAAGAATGATGGCGTCGCCCTCGATGAAGACTTTGATCGCCCCGTATTTCTGCAGAAGCTTGTTGACTGGGTCGTAGAAGTTCAGGCTGAAATACGATGCCGGATTCATGCCGCGTTCGAGCAGCGAGCGGGTCAGGCGGGAGGAATCGCGAACGTCGGCTTTGATGATCACATGGCGGACGACTTTTTCTTCGGCCGGTTTCTGCTCATCGGGCAACAAGAATTGATAGAGAGTGCCATTCAGCGAGGACAGCTCTCGTAGTTTGTCTTTGGAAATCAGGTTGATGCTGTCGAGCGCGCCGTTGAGAACCTCGAGTTGGCGCAAATCGCGGTGATAACGAAAGAAATCCCGCAGGAAACGGCCAGCCATTTTGGCGCGATCCGCCCCGCGGCAGTTGGCTACGCGGTTGACGGCGGCATGCAGGCTGTCGAGTGAGAGCTTGCCGTGCTCTTGAATCAACTTTTCCACGCGGTCACATTCTTCGCGGGAGATCAGCGCATTCTTCAATTGCTGCGCATTGATGCGCGGAGAATATTCCGGCAGGAGCGGGGCGACTTCGTAGGAAGCAACCACGTAATCGGTGAGTTTTTCGGTATCCAGAAAGTTGACCCACGCGGTTAAGCGGGCTTTTTGCGAGCGGCCTTCGGGGGTGTTTTCGTCAAGAGCGCCGCCGCCGCCCACCAGTTCCTGCGCATTCTCGGGAACGTTCAGCCAGCTATCGAGCGTCTTCGCCGAATCGGAGCCGAAGTCCAGCGGCAGCGATGCCAGAAATTGGCAAGCGATGCGACGGACGTTGTCAAAACGGTCCGGATCGCGATCGAAGTTCCCGAGCATTACATAGTGCTCGGCATTCAAATAAGTATCGTGGCCATCATCGGTAAAGATGAGCGGATTCAGGAACAACTTATAGTGTTCGTCGCTGCTGTTGCCGAACAGGGATCGTCGAGTCCGGGCAATCGTTTCTTTCTCGATGTCGCGCAGGGTGCGGAATAATTCCTGTCCGGTCTTGCGCAGAACGATTTTTTTGGCGACTTGAAATTCGCCGATACGTTCTCGATATTCGAGAGCGCGCTGCGGACGAATGCCCTCATAGCTTTTTAGAAGTGCGCGACCGCGTTCCAGGATCTGATTGAATTGCGAATTCAGTTCGGCCCGCAGAAACTTGATGATCGCGGCGCGCGCCAAGAGATCGAGGATGGGATTGTTGTCCGCTTTAGCGCGATTCAAGGCGGCGACGTGGAGATCGCTGAGTGTCGTCTTTAAATCGGAGTTTTCGACTTTATTTTGGGCCTTGGAATTCGGGGCGGATATAAAGTGACTGCTCGTTTTCACGGCAGCCTGCGCCGCCATCAACTCTTCGACGCCACCGTGGCGAATCAACAGACGCGCGAGTTGTGCCCGAATCTGCTCAGCACTGCGGGGGCTGAGGTGAACGTCGTACCGCAGGTTGTCGACTCCGACTTGGAGGTTCTCGAGCAAGATCGCAGGCATGAAGCCGGTGAGGCGTGGTGGAACCGCATCGCCAGATTCTTGGCCGAGTCGGAAGAAGGGAAAGCGCGGCATTCGTAAACGTGTCCCGAGTCCCGGCTGTCCTTGCGTAAAGTACGGCGGCGCGCCAGTCGGCATGTCTAAGCAAACCCGGCAGCGCGGACTCAAGGAGTCCGGAAACGACTGATTTTTAAACCTCTTCTGCGAGCCTAACATGCTGATTTCGGGCGGAAAACGTTACCGTGGTTACGACCGAACGAGCAGTATTTTTTGGGTATTAGGCACGTCCTCGGCAGCCGTGGCAGACCATAAAGAGAGGCCATGTCGGGCGAAGGATGAGGCTGTCAAATCGACAGCAAACGCCAAAGTCCGCTTCCAGCAAGGCTTCTGGCCGACTCGACACTGCAAAAACTTGCCGCGTTGCAAACTCTTTCATCTTGACAGGCTCCAAGACCGGAGACAGACTTGGGCATTCTCCTGGCCTGCACTTTGGCTTCTTCCTTAAGCTGCTGGAGGTAGGTATGCGGTACTGGCTTCTCCTTTTGGTTTGTCTGTTCTCGGTTGGCTGTGGATCTCCGGCTGGAAAATCTGACCCGCCTCGCGTTTTCACGGTTGTGAACCCCGCCATTTCATCGCTGGCGCCGGCGAGCGTGCCGGTCAACAGCGTGCCATTTACTTTGACGGTGAACGGCAGCGATTTTGGAACAGATGCGGTGGTTTTCTGGGCGGGCGCTCCGCTGAACACGAGAATGATCAGCTCAATGCAACTGATCGCCCAACTTCAGCCTGCGAACCTGCAGTTTGCGGGATTGGTCCCGGTGTATGTACGCACGCAGGGATTCAATTCGAACACTGTCGATTTTGATTTGACGATTCAGTAGGCGGCGCGCTCCGGCTGGAATGCACGCGTTGATAAAGGGACAAGTCTGCCTGATGGGTATCTCTTCCGGCGATCTTACTCTCTCAGCGAAGCAAGGATTTCACGGCGCGCCGCGTGCCAGGCCGGCGCTATCCCGCCGAACAAACCCATAATTAAGGCGAAAAGAACAGCCGTTCCCAACACTGCCGGTGTCATTTGCAAGCTAAATACGGCTTCGCTGAAGGTGACGGGATTACTGGTTCCGGTGGTCATGCCGTTGAAGGGCAGCATGAGTAAAATGCCGACGATGGCGCCGAGCAGCGACAGCAATACCGATTCAAAGACAAACGACGTCAAGATGCTCGGACGGGAAAATCCAATCACGCGCAGGGTTGCGATTTCGCGCGAGCGGTAGGCGACAGCAGCATACATAGTATTCATGGCGGCAAAGCAGGAACCGATCGCCATGATGATGGCCACGATGGTACCGACAAATTTAATCGGCGCGCCGGAACTGGTCTGCTTCGACCAATACTCGGTTTCGAGGAGGCCTTGCAGCTTTAAGCGTTGATCGTCGCTGACCCGGTTCTTGAGAGCGTCGGCAGACACCGGATCGGTGGCGCGAATTAGAACTGAACTGTAGGTCGAGCGGTCGAAATCGGCAGCAAGCTGGTTAATGTCGCCCCAAATTTCCGAATCGTGAGCTGAACCGCGGGAGTCAAAGATTCCAACCACATTCCAAGAGCCTTTGCCGATCCACATCTGGTCCCCGACACTCGCTTGAGAAAAACGTTTGTGGACGGAGTTGCTGACGACAACCTCGCGCTGACCTGGCGTGAACCATCGACCGGAGACGAGTTTGACCTCCGGCCGCATTTCCATTCCGATCGGAGTCATGAAACGAACGGTTACATTCGCGTCGCCGGTGCCGTCGTTGCGAGGGAGCACGATCACCAGCAAATCCTCGCCTGAAACCAGCGGTTGACCCTGCGGATCCCGTGCCACGCCGGGCAGGTCCTTCATGATCGGCAAGGCGTCGCGATCGATGCCGCCCGCTGCCATTTCGGCAGTCGCCCCTTTGCGCAGGACCAGAACGTTGAGCGGATCGCCGCTCCCGTGAAATGCGGCGTTCAAACCGGCAAGGAGCGCCATGATGAAAATCGCGGTGGTGACGGTGAGAGCAATGCCGAGCGCAGTCATGACGGTAGCGCTCTTGCGGAGCTTCAGGTTGCGTATGTTGTATTGCAGGGGAATCGCCATGATTGGTTGCTTAGCCGATGTGGCGCAGGCCCTCCACAATATTGCGCCGCGAGGCGTTGTATGCGGGAACGAATGAACTGACTACTCCGACTGCCGCGCCTACTCCAACGGCGGCGAGAATTGTGGGAAGGCTTGCCTTCATGTTGGTAAAAAGAAATGCGGCGGCAGAGGAGTGTGCTATCAGGAAGATCAGTCCCGAGGCAGCCAGGGCGCCCAACAAACCGCCCAGGGCAGCAAGAGTGATGGATTCACTCATGAATAGCCCCAGCACTGTGGCTCGCGTGAAACCGAGAGTCTTCAACAGAGCGACTTCGCGAGTGCGCTCGCGGATCGACATGGCCATGGTATTCGCAGACACCAGAAGCGTAGCGAAGACCACCGCAGCACAGATGCTCAGAATGAAAGCCTTGACGTTACCCATCATGGCAATCCAATCGAGGTTGAAGGCCTTTTCACTTTCCGATTTGGTCGGCCAATCGGAGTTACGGAACTGAGTATCGATAGTCTTGGCGATGATGGGGACAGAACCCGGAGAATCTGCCAGCACACCGAAGAAACCCACTAAACCCTTCACGCGGGGATAGCCTTCATCAAAATACGTGTTGTTGAAGTAGAGCGTTTCAGTGTTTTGCGGGGCGGTAAAAATGCCACGCAATGTGAGCTCAAGATCAAAAGGGAAAATCGTACCTTTGATGTTGATGCGGTCGCCGATCTGCCAGCCGTGTTTCTGGGCCAATTGGGCGTCGACGACGCAGCCGGCGCGATCATGCTTCCAGGCATCGAGTTGGTCGGGAGGGATGTGGAAGTCGCGCTGGACGTCGAAGATTTCATTGGGATCGGTACCGAACTGCGCGAAGAAATTCTCCGGCTTGTCGTCTTTATATTGTCCGCCGAACCAAGTTTCGTTGACCACGTTACGAACGCCGGGAATCGAGCGGATGCTTTCGCGGTAAGAGATCGGCAGGAATTGCGCCAGGGAAACTTTGTGGCGAACGATCAAGCGCTCGGCGGATTCGGCGCTGCCCTGGTCGTTGTAGAAGGCATGCCAGATCGTCATCATGACGGTCAGCAGCAGCAGGGAAAATCCAATACTGAGAAGCGTGAGGAGGCTGCGGCGCTTGTTGCGGAAGGCGTTCTTACGCATAAAACTGAAGAGAGTCATGGGTGAATTCCCGGACGAATCCAAGCGTCCATTCTTGTTTATGTCCCTATGTTACACGTTGTGATATCCCCGTTCGACTCCCTCGCGCTACCGCGCGGTCCGCTTAGGGCAGGCTCTCGCCCGCTGGTGGAACCGAGGGCTTCAGGATGACGCCGGTGCACCACTAACAGCTTATGTCCAGCTTGCTGGAACATTGACATAGGAACGATCGAGCGCGGAGATCGATGGGCAGCCGAGCAGGTGAAGTGTCCGATCGAGGTCGGTTCGCAAGATTTCGATTGCGCGGGCAACTCCTGCTTCGCCGGCGACTGATAGGCCATAAGCATAAGCGCGGCCACACAAGACGGCACTGGCGCCCAAACAGATTGCCTTCACGATGTCGCTTCCCCTGCGGATGCCGCCATCCATCAAAATTTCAGTTCGGCCTTTGACGGCAGCAACGATTTCCGGAAGAGCGCGCAGAGTAGCTGAGACACAATCGAGTTGACGGCCACCATGATTCGAAACCACGATGGCGCTGGCGCCTTCATCTACCGCTCGGCGGGCATCGTCGGCGGTGAGAATGCCTTTCACAACGATCGGGCCACGCCACAACTCGCGAATCCAGCGCAGGTCTTCCCAGGCCACGGCTGCATTGGCAAGGGCAGCTTTGATGTCCATCAACGGCATTTCTCCTTGACCCGGAACTATAACGTTGGGCAACGCGGGCATTCCGCCATCTAGCAGAAAACTCGCGAGCCAGCCAGGCCGCACGAGCAGTTGCGGCAAAAACGGAATTTTTGCCAATGGATTGCCGCCCATCAGCTCCCGCATTCCGTTGCGATAGTCGCGCTCTCGCATTCCGGAGACAGGAGTATCAATGGTGATGACAAGAGCGGAGAATCCGGCTTTGCGGGCGCGGTCGATCATGCCCTCGGCGGCGGCTCGACCGCCAATGATATACATCTGATAGAAGACTGGGCCGGACGATGCGGCTCGGACGTCTTCCATTCGATGTCCGGAGATGGTCGACAGAATGTAAGCGGTTCCTGCCGATCCCGCCGCCCGGGAGGCCGCCACTTCGCCATCGGGATGCATCAAGCGGCTGTAGCCGACGGGCGCGAGGAGAAATGGAAGCGTGAGGTCAAAACCCAAAACGCGGGTGCGTAAGTCGCATTGCGGGAAGATGACAGCTTGGCGGGGACGCAGCGTGACCTCTTCGAATGCACGGCGATTCTCTCGCAGCGTGACTTCACCCTCGGCGCCACCATCGAGGTAATCGAAGACGACTTTCGGCAGGCGACGACGGGCTGCAGGACGAAAGTCTTCGATGCTGACGATTCGAGGCGACACCGCTCGTGCGACCTTGCTCATTTCCCCGAATTATCTCAGATCAAGGGACGGTTGTTATTCGCTTGGGGTACCAAGCCGGCGCTCCAGACAGTGGCGACACAGACCTTGGGTTCGCGTGTGTTAGACTTTTCGCGATATTTCAAGCCAGATTGAATTGTAGTTAGACACTTAGCGGCTTCCCGCCGTCTGTCTTAGCCTGGAGGCGTTTATGTTATTCCACTTGCGTCGTTTTCCGTCCGCCCTGTTCGCCGTTGCGCTTCTTTCAGCATTGTTATGTTTCGTTGCAGCCCCTATTGCCTACGCACAGCCCAGCAATACCGCGCTTCTGCGAACTCCGACCGTCAGCAAAACGCAGATTGCGTTCAGCTATGGCGGCGATCTCTGGATCGTGGACCGCAATGGCGGCGAAGCAAGCCGCTTGACGAGCGATGTTGGGATCGAAATCGATCCGGTTTTCTCTCCGGATGGAACGATGATCGCCTTTACCGGGGAATACGACGGCAATCAGGATGTCTATGTGATCCCTGTGGCGGGAGGGATTCCGAAGCGGCTGACGTCGCATCCGGGGGCGGACCAGGTTGTCGGCTGGACGCGCGACGGCAAGCGCGTGCTCTTCCGCTCCACGCGCAACAGCTTCTCGGGCTTCAATCGTTTGTTTACCGTCAGTGTGGATGGCGGCCTGCCAGAGGAAATTCCGCTGCCGATGGCGGAGCAAGGCTCATATTCGCCCGACAATTCGCACATGGCCTATGTGCCTTACAGCAACTTCAAGGAAAACTGGGAATTTCAGCGCGGGCTGAAGCATTATCGCGGCGGCTTGGCGTCGCCGATTTGGATTGCCAATCTGTCTGACTCCAGCGTTGAGGCGGTTCCGCGAACCAATTCGAACGACTCCACACCGATGTGGTTGGGCGGCTACGTTTATTTTCTTTCCGATCGGAACGGGACGGTGAACCTGTTTGCTTACGACGTGAGCAGCAAGCAAGTCAGCGAAGCGGTTCCCAGCAACGGGTTGGATATCAAATCAGCTTCGGCGGGACCGGACGCCATCGTTTATGAGCAATTCGGATCGATCCATCTTTTCGATCCTGCAAGCAAAACGCAACACGCGGTCGACATTCGCGTAACTGGCGATTTCCCAGCGGTTCGGCCTCACTTCGTGAAAGTCGCAGACGATATCGAGCACGCGAACATTTCTCCTACTGGCGTGCGTGCGGTATTTGAAGCCCACGGCGAGATTCTGACGGTTCCGGCGGAGCATGGCGACATTCGTAATATCACGCGCTCACCGGCAGTGGCTGACCGCGATCCCGCATGGTCTCCGGATGGGAAATGGATTGCTTACTTCTCGGATGAATCGGGAGAATATGCGCTGCATTTGAGTTCGCAGGATGGACTCAGCGAGACACGCAAAATTACCCTCAGTGATTCGCCGTCGTTTTACTATTCTCCGATCTGGTCGCCCGACAGCAAAAAGATCGTTTACAGCGACAAACACCTGCACCTGTGGTATGTGGACATTACAACCGCAAAACCGGTTTTGATCGATACCAATCCCTATGAAAATGGCCCGGGCTCTGGGTTCGATGCTTCCTGGTCGCCGGACAGCCGCTGGGTCGCCTATACGCGTCAACTGAAGAGCGGAATGCGCGCGGTCTTTATTTATGGAGTGGAGGACAAGGCTCCGCATCAAGTCACCGATGGCATGAGTGACGCGGATTATGCGGTGTTCGATAAGAACGGAAAGTATCTCTACTTCATCGCCAGCACCGATGTGGGGCCGGTGATGGCCAGCAGCATGGGCGGGTTCAAAGTCCCGGTAACCAGCAGCGGATACGTCATCGTTCTCAACAAAGAGCAGAGATCGCCGCTCGCCCCGCAAAGCGATGAGGAGAAGATTTCGGCGGATGGCTCGGATCAAGCCGCGGCGAGCAAGAGCCCGTTCGAGGACGAATGCAAGGCTGACGACCAGGCCAAGGGCGGCGCAGGGGATAAAGCGAAAGATTCGGATAAAAGCGCCGACAATAAAGATGCGGCAAAGAAGGACAGCAGTAAAGCGAAAGAAACAGTCACAGTGAAGATCGATTTCGAGAACATCGATCAGCGGATTCTCGGCCTTCCGTTCCCGGCGCGGAATTACTCGGAGATGCTGGCGGGCAAGACCCACGTACTTTATCTGTTGGAAGCGCCGATGATCAATGACCGCGACAGCGGCAGTGAAGCCCAGATTGTTCACAAATTTGACATCTGTTCGCGAAAAACCGACAAAGTGCTGGACAATATCGGCAGCTTCTTCATTTCCGCCAATAGCGAAAAGATCCTCTATGAACAACTGCCTGAGCATAATCCTATGGCGGCGGAAGGAAATGGGGAACGGCCGCATGGCACGTGGTTCATTAAACCTGTGGATGCGCTCGGCAAATCTGGCGAGCCGGGAGCCAAGCACGACAGCGCTCTGAAAACCAGCGCGATGGAAGTTGAAGTCGATCCGCGCGCGGAATGGCAGCAGATGTTCCGCGAGACGTGGCGGATCGAACGCGACTTTTTCTACGATCCCAACCTGCACGGCGCCAACATGAAATTGCTCATGGCGGAATATCAGCCATACGTGGACAACGTCATGAGCCGCGCCGATCTGAACTACATTTTCGCCGACATGCTGGGTGACATCACCGCGCAACACGTTTACGTATTTGGCGGCGATCGGCCGGAAGTGAGACACGTAAGCACGGGCCTGTTGGGCGCGGACTACACGATTGTCAACGGACGTTACCGCTTCTCGCGCGTTTATTTCGGCGAGAACTGGAACCCGCGCTTGCGCGCACCGCTAACGGAACCGGGTGTCAACATTCACGAAGGAGAATACCTGCTTGCGGTCAACGGACGCGAATTGCGCGGGACGGACGAAATCTACAGCTTCTTTATAGAGACTGCGGGCAAGTCAGTGCAATTGAAAGTCGGCTCCGACCCGAGCGGGAAAGACGCCCGCAGCGTCACGGTGGTGCCAATCGCGAGCGAGCGCAATCTGCGTTTGCGGGCCTGGATGGATGACAATCGCCGTGAGGTTGAGAAACTCAGCGGGGGACGGTTGGCTTACGTCTATCTGCCGGACACCGGAATCAATGGTTACACCAACTTCAATCGCTACTATTTCGCGCAGTCCGACAAACAGGGCGCCGTCATCGACGAGCGCTTCAATGGCGGCGGGGCGATCGCTGACTACATTGTGGATTGGCTGGCACGGCCACGACTGCTTGCAGCCATGAATCGTGACGGAGCAGACAATCTGATTCCACAAACAATTTTTGGTCCGAAAGTAATGTTGATCAATCAATACGCCGGGTCTGGCGGCGATGCGCTGCCGTGGATGTTCAAGCGGTTGGGCACGGGGCCACTGATTGGCACGCGGACATGGGGCGGATTGATTGGTATCGGCGGCTATCCAAGTTTGATAGATGGCGGCGAAGTGACCGCGCCACGCTGGGGCATCTTCAACCCCGACACGGGTGAGTTCGATGTCGAAAACAAAGGCATCTCGCCGGACATCGAAGTACAGTTTGATCCAGCAATGTGGCGCAAGGGACGCGATCCGCAACTGGAAAAAGCGGTTGCTGTGGCGCTCGAGGAAGTGAAAGAACATCCGGCGCCTGAGATTAAGCGACCAAAGTATCCGGTATACAACTGGTCAACGATGCGCACCAGCGCGGAGGAGAGCTCACAACAGAAAGCAGGGGGACAGCAGTAAGAGTACGAGGGGTCGAGGGGCGCGCACGAGCGTGCCTTCTACTACCTCACTTTCAGCCCATACTTTTGCGTGTTCGGCGGAATGATGTCGTTCATGCGCAAATATTCAACGATCTGGCCGTAATGGTCGGTGACGTGCCAGACAGCGACTACAGCCATGCCCAGCTTTGTGTTCGGCCCTGCATAACGTCCTTCGACGCGATCGAGAGCGTTCTTGGCATCGATCGTCTGCAGGGCTTTATTGCCGTAATCGAATGAGTCCTGCAGATACTTCAGCAATTCAGCCTTCGTCTTTGCGGGCGACGGTCCTCCCTTTTCGCAGAGGTCGGGTGGAGTTTTACCTTCAATTTCGTTGAAGAAGGCGAACTGGGCACAGGCGACGTGCTTTACCTGCTCGGCAAATGAACGAGCGTCCTTGAAATTCCCCGCGGTTGGGATGTAGCCGTATTTGTTCCCGGGCATGGCTTCAGCAACGGAATAGAACTGATCCTCGGCCCACTTCAACGTGCCACCGACGCTGTCGGCAAGGGTTTTGGGGACGTCGTCCTTTTGAGCGAATGCGGTTGAAACGAGAAACAGAAAGGAAGCAACGAGAACGATCATCTTCATGGAGTCCCCCAGCCAAGCCAGAGTACACCAAACGTAAAAAGGACGGGCGGGGCCCGTCCTTCTTGAAGACTGCTGCTGCCTGGTTTCAGTCGGTAGGGACGGCCGAGGGCGGACATCCCCACGAACTATGGCGCTTCGATCAGCTCCATCTTCCCTTCCCGAGTGCGGTGAAGGACCATGACTTTGCCTTTGGGATCGCGGAAGACGAAGACATCGCGATCGCGAAAGTGCGCTTCCTTGATGGCTTCTTCGAGCGTCATGGGACGAAGCGCGACAGCTTCCTCGGAGTGCACCAGGTGGACCTCGGTAGATTTGGCGACCGCCGGGAACTTGTGTACCAACACTCCGACGGCGGTTTTCTCGCTCAATCCAACCGCGGTTTCAAGCGATTCCTGGGGCGCGCTGCCATTCCACTTCTTCGGGCTCGCACTCTTGTGGTTATGGCGTTTCTTGGTGCGCCACTTGGTCTTGTATTTGACCGCCTGCTTTTCCAGGTGCTCCAGCGCTTCGCCGACGGCTTTGCTCATGTCGCGGGCCTGGGCCAGCCCAACCAAGGGACCATTGCGCGGGCTGATGGTAATTTCCGCTTTATGGCGGTGTTTTTCCACGGTGAGGATGACTTTGGTTTCGAATTTGTCGCCGAGAATTTTACGGATTTTAGTAAGGCCGGTTTCAACTTCCTTGCGGATGGCAGGCGTCACTTCATACTGTCTGCCGGTGTATTCCACGTTCATGAGCGCCCCTCCTGAAATTTCGCTTTCTTTCTTACGGGCACCACATTGAAACCAGTAAGAAGTCAAAAGGCGGAATGCAGAATGTTCATACGTTTGCATTCTTACTTCTTACCTCTGCACTACTTTTTCACTCTGCGCTGGTGAGTGCTCGGGATGCGCATGTCCTCCCGGTACTTCGCGACCGTGCGGCGAGTGACCTGGATCCCCTGCGACTGGAGAATGCGGGTGATCTGCTCGTCGGTCAACGGCCGAGTGGGGTCTTCTTCGTCGATAAGCTTCTTAACGCGGCGCTTGAGGATGAGCAGCGAAGTATTGCCGCCCTCTGGGCCGTTTACGCTCTCGCTGAAGAAGTAACGCAGTTCGAATACGCCTTGAGGAGTATGGCCGTACTTGTTGGCGACGGCGCGCGAGACGGTGGATGGGTGCACGCCGATTTCTTCCGCCACTTCTTTGATCATCATGGGCTTGAGTTCGTCAATGCCCTTTTCCAGGAAGTCCTGCTGGCGGGCGACGATGGAATGGCAAACGCGCATGATGGTCTGCTTGCGCTGCTCGATGTTTTTGATGAGCTGAATCGCGCTCTTGTAACGTTCTTTTACATAATTGCGCGTGTCTTTGTCGTTACCGTCTTTGACCAGCAGACGCCTGTACGCAGGATTCAGGCGCAGCTGAGGAACGTCTTCGTCATTCATGATGACGAGCCACTCGTCACCATGCTTGACAAAGGCAACATCTGGTTCGATCAACCGAGCCTGCACTTTGTTGTAGCGCAGACCGGGGCGCGGATCGAGGGTGCGGATGTAATTGAGGGCAGCCTCAATCGCCTCAGGCGGCCGATTCAAAGCACGCGCAATTTCCTTGTGCTGCTTGCTTTGCAGAGCGCGCAAGTGCTGATCGACGATGGCGATGGCATCGGTAAGAACCTCGGCCGTTGCTTCGCGATCGCCATTACCGTTCTTGTGCGACTCCAACTGCTGCTTATGGAAACGAAGCTGGTAAAGCAGGCAGTCGCGCAGGTCGCGGCAGGCCACTCCGGGCGGATCCAGCTGGCGAACCAATTCCATGGCTTCGTGAAGATCAGCCAGGGTAAAGTTCACGGTGAATGCGGGCGCGGGCGAAGGAGTTGCCTCGGCGGGCGCGGCAGCAACCGAGACTGGCTCTGTCACTGCACTCGGCGATTCCTCCATCGTCGGCTCGGAATCGATGGTCAGCGAACCCCAGTCTGGCGTGGGCGCCGGTTCGCTTGCGCCGGTTTCTTGCGACAGGAGCGATTCAGCGGAAGACAGTCCCTCGGATGCGAGACCCAGAGCGGCAGCTTCTTTCACGACGTTTTCGGCCGCAGCTGCGTCGGACTCCGGAGGTGCGGGCGGAGCGACCCCCATCAGTTCATCGTCGCTGGCGATGAGATAGCCATCTTCATTCAGGTTTCCGATCACGAGTTCCGCTGCCTCACGAACCGGAGGACGCGTGGGGAGCGAACCCAATTGCCAAATCAGATGGTCGGTGAGGGTGCTGGGCCTGGAAAGAAAATTCTCGAAGGATGGCCGCTCGATGTCTTCGGATTCCCTTTGGCTACGGTAGCCGGGATCGAGATATTCCTGAAAAAACGAGCCAAAGTCAATTTCTTCAAATGGATCCTTCTTTTCCTCTGCGGCGGTCGGACTTTCCTCTGTAGTCGCAGAATGGTCGCGATCTTCCTGCTTGCGATCGACGTCATCGAGCAGCGGAACTGCGTCTTCGAGTTCCTCAAGGACTGGGTTCTCCACCATCTCGGTATTGATCATGTCCCGCAGCTCAAGTTTGTTGAGCGCGAGCACGCTGACCATTTGCACCAGGCCTGGCGTCAGGATCTGACGTTGCGAGACCTTGAGGTGCAATTTTGGCTGGAGCATTACCATAGATTCAGCTTCTAGCTTCTAACCTTACGTCGGTCGTCCTTGGTCGTTCGTCCTTGGTCGTTCGCTTCTTTCTTCCTAGCGTCCACCACAGGTGTGCTCCGCCGACCATGCCGCAGAGCGCAACCAGAATTGCCAGCGCTAACGCAACAAATCTCATATCTGAGCTCAACCGCGCCCCTATACCGGTCTTGCGAACGACGAAGGACGAACGACGAATTTCACACTAGCGAAAAACTCTCTCCCAAATAGACTCTGCGTACTTCCGGATCGTTCGCTAACTGTTCGGGCGTTCCGTGGCGGAAGATGCGGCCTTCGTCGATGATGTACGCCCTATCTGTAACAGATAACGTCTCGCGCACGCTGTGATCGGTGATCAAGATGCCGATGCCAGCCGCCTTTAAATCACTAATAATCTTCTGCAGATCCAGAACGGCAATCGGGTCAATACCCGAAAACGGCTCATCCAGCAAAATAAAGGTTGGGTTGATACATAGTGCGCGGCCGATTTCGACACGCCGCCGCTCACCGCCCGACAACGCATAGCCACGATTCCGGCGGATATGCTCCAAGCCCAACTGATCGATCAGCTTCTCCATGCGCTCGCGGCGCTCGTGCCAGGAGATGGGCTGCACTTCCAGCACGGCCAAAATGTTCTCCTCTACCGTGAGCTTGCGGAAGACGGAGGCTTCCTGAGGGAGATAGCTAATGCCGTAC
>Ga0335073_10000268_pt1 | contig 67562 bp, 61 predicted proteins | sample Lox_Sample_22_FD_207093 | JGI IMG/M metagenome (GOLD analysis project Ga0335073, IMG submission 207093) | Soil microbial communities from Loxahatchee National Wildlife Refuge, Florida, United States - Lox_Sample_2.2 | ecosystem: Environmental > Terrestrial > Soil > Wetlands | place: USA... | reverse complement strand
AGGCGCTCCCTTCGCAGCGGTGTGCGGCCGCGCTTTGCTTGACGCGGCGCCGCGCTTTTCTTATATCGCTTCCTTCCCGCGGCGGGGTAGCTCAGCTGGTTAGAGCAGGGGAATCATAATACCCAGGTTGATGCCGGTGGATAACCGTCATAAGCCATTGAAATACGGTCTAAATTCTCCGCGACCTTCCTTGATGGCCGGAATTTCCTGCCCGTTTTTGCCCGTCGCAACCCTTTGATTTCCCACGGTTGCCCGATGGGGCGTTTTTGGCTTTCCCACATTTGCCCCACATGGCACCCCACATGGCGGGCGACCTGGTCGCTCGCCCCACATGAACGGCCGCCCGCTGGCGGCCGCCCCAGGGGCTCAGCGGACCATCTCGCCGCGGTTGCGCCGCCGGCGGCGCCCCTCTTCCTGCCGCTCGCCCTCGCCGATCTCGCGGGCACCGTGGCCGCCGATGTGGTCGAGGTAGCGCTCCCGCCAGCGCTCCGGCGGGACATAGCGTTCGACCTGGTCCGCGCCGATGATCTTGGCGAGCTTGTTTGCCCTGTAGGAATTGACCCGGAGCTCGCTCTCGAGCGTATCGAGCTTTGCGAGGATGGCTCCCCTGGTGATTTCGTCCGCCCTGGCCTGCGTGGCGGTGGAAGCCATGAGCGCGTCGACCTTCTCCTTGCCCTTCCCGGTCTGGAGCTTGTCGTATGCCTTCCTGAGCTCGGCCTTTGCTCTTTCGAGTCCGACCTCCGCATCCTTCCGCCTCTTCTTGGGGCCATATCTCCGCGCGATGTCGTTCTCGCAGTGCGCGCGGGTCACGTTTAGGGTTTCCTCCTTCAGGATCGACCTCTCGGCGTCTTCTTTTGTGAGCGCCTTCGTCCACGGCCGCTCGAACTGCCGGCGCAGGAGCGAGACTTCGCTCTCCTGGTCGATGACGACGTCCCGCAGCTTGAGATATTCGTGATCTTCGGGGATGGAGCCGCGGCCTCGGAGCCAGGGCATCTTCACCTCGTCCATCTGGTTGGGGCGCAGCGGCCGGTCGGCTTCGTGATAGCCAGCCCTGATCTGGCCGGTCAGCCTCGTTTCGCGTGCGGCGAGACCCTTCTGTTCCGCGATGGTGCGATTCATCTGCTCTTCGATCTGGCGCTGGGCGGCCTGGACGCCCTCTCGCTCAATCCGGTTCTTCGCCAGAAGGTCGTCGACCTCCCCGCGCCGCGGCCCATTCCGGAGGGCTCCGAGCTCCCGGCTCTTTTCGGCGTCAGCCTCCTTGAGCGCCTCCTGGGCGCCCTTCTTTTCCGCCTTGGTCTTGGCCCAGCTCGCCATCGCCTGCGCCGCGCTGATCTTCGCGTTCTGTTCGCTGAGGAGGAACTCCTCGCCATCCTCCCGCTTCATCTGGCGGACGACCGGGAGGTCATAGCGCCGGCTGTCGAGGGCGTGGATCTCGCGCTCCGCCGCGGCGATGCGATCTCTGGTCGCCAGCAGCTCGAAGTCGATAGGCCGCGGCTCGCGGCTTCCCTTGCCCGACTTCGGGATCCAGTTCATGCGCGCGGCGTCTGCCTTCCGCCGCTCCTCCGCCCTGACCTGCGGCGACATGGATTCCGGGAAGTTGGCGACGACCTTTTCCCGCGCCGTCCGCTCGTCGACCGGCCGCCGGTAATTCCCGGCCGCGTGCGGGAACCGCTCGGCCAGAACCTCGCGAACCTCGCGGGCGCGCGCGTGCTGGTTTTGGCTGGCCTTCGCCATCGCGCGGGCGAGCGGGTCGTCGGACTCCAGGACAATCCTTTGAACGGGCGCCTCCGAGACTCTTGCCTCTGGCTCCGGCGCCGCCGCCGGCGTCGGCCGATCCTCCGGCTTCGCGGCCTTGTCTTCGCTGTAGATCCGCCCGAATTCTTCGGCCGTGAGGTTGGCGACGAGCCGTTCCTGCGTGATACGGTCCTCGGCCGCCTTCCATGCCGGATCCGAAGTGGGCGGCAGGTTTTCCGGATCGAGCCCGAACCGGCGCAGGAGCTCGGTGCGCTCCTCGCGGTTGAGGGCGTCCATGTCCCGGCCCTCGGGCTGTTCTTTCGGGCGCTGCGAGACGGCCTCTGCAAGCGCTCTCTGCAGCGGGTCGTTGGCGGGGGCGAGCCGGGTGTCCTCGCCCCGGCGCTCCGCCGAAGCCGCGGCGTGGCGCGCCTGCTGTTCCCGCCACTCCTGATCCGCGTCCGGCGGCGGGGGCAGGTCCCGCTCCTCTTCCTTCAGGGCGATCTGGATGTCGAGATCGAAGGCGCGCTCGGCGTTGCCGGCCGAGGCGGCCGCCTCGCGCCGCTTGCGGAGTTCGGCGATCTCCTTTTCGTATTCGGCCCGCCGCTTCGCCTCATAGTCGCGGGACACGAACTCGGCGATCTCCGCCTCGTTGGCGGGCGGCGCGGCCGGCGCGGCGGGTTGAGACGCCGCCTGGCGCCCGTGCTCGGCCTCGATCCGGGCTGCGCCCCTCTGTGCCGCGGCGGCGGCCTCGGCGACCTTCTCTCGCGCCGCCTCCTCGGCGCGTTCGCGCATGCGCTCGCGCTCGGCCCGTTCGGCTTCGAGGCTGACGATCTTGGATCGCTCGGCCTCCTCCTTGGCCGCGCGGTTGCCGGCGCGGTCCTGGATCGACTCGATCTCGTCGAGCGCCTTGCGCTCGCCCTGGCGCTTGATCTCCTCCTGCTGCATCTGGAGCGAGAGGTCGTCCCAGGAGCGAAAGCTGTTCGTCGAGACCTTGTCGCGGGTCCGCCCCATCTGGGCGGCCATCTTGTCGAGGTCCTCGGTCATCTCGCGGCCGGCGAAGAGCTCGACTTCCTCGACGTGGCGCGTCCACTGGACCAGCGTCAGTTTGCTTTGCGCCATGCTCGCATCGTGGAGGATCGAGACCTTCCGAATCGTGGCGCCCTGGGCCCGGTGCACGGTTCCGGCGTATCCCAGGGACCAGTCCTTGATCTCGGCCGGGTCGAATGAGATGACCTTCCCCTCGGACCCGTCCAGCTTGACGCTGATCTTCCCCTCGGCGACCGCGGTGACGGTCCCATAGGAACCGTTCAGCAGCCCCAGGTGCTTATCGGTCTGGTGGCTCTGCCAGCGGTCACCGACATGGAGCTGCACGTCGAACTCCTGGGGGCCGGCGGCGAGGTTCCGCACCGTCTTGTAGGTCAGCGCCTCCCCCAGCTCGCCGTGCTTCTGGCGGTAGCCCTGAATTTCCTCGGAGATCGCCCGGACGTCGGCATTCCTGGCCGCCACGATGAAGTGGTTCGAGAGTGCCGTCTCGGGGTTGTGGAGATGCCACTGCATCCACTTGTGCGCCAGGGCCTCCCGGGCGACGGCCTGGTCGCGGGCGTAGGTGATGGCCCCGAGGTCGTCGTAGATCTTGAGTCCTTCCTTGATCTCACCGCGGCTGAAGTGCTTGCCGGCCGCCCGCATCAGATCGCGCTCCTGGTCGGAGGTCCCGCGCTGGCGAACGATCTCTTCAAGCTTGGCGTGGGGCAGCTTGCCGACGATGTCGGCATGGATGCCGCCCCGCCCGACGGCGTCGAGTTGGCGAGTGTCGCCGATGAGGACGATCTTGGCTCCCGTCCGCTTGGCCTCGGCCATGATCTGACTGTAGGCTAGGGAGTCCGCCATGCCGGCCTCGTCGATGAAGACCACCGTCTTCGCCGTCCATGTGCTGTTCTTGACCTTCCAGGGCTCGAGCGAGTCCTCGTCGTTCTTCTTGAGGAGCGCCGAGTGGATCGTCGAGGCCGTCTCGAAGCCGTCCTCGCGCATCGCGAGCGCGACCTTATTGGACGGCGCCATGCCGACCGTCTCATATCCGGCAGCCTTCAGGATCTCGCGGGCCGTCTTCATCGCGGTGCTCTTGCCGGCGCCTGGCCGGCCCTCCACGACCACGAGGTCGGTGCCGCCCGCCATGAGGCGGATGGCGGCCTTCTGTTCGTCCTTGAGGCCGCTGCCGTGCTTCTCGATCGAGGCAGCGTCGGCTGCCGCGATGCTGGCCTCGATGAGGTCGGCAGAGACGGCGTGGGTAGTCCTGGCGTTGAGGTCGACCGCCGTCCGGAGGATTTCGCGATCCGCCTCATAGACGTTTCTGGCCGTGTAGAGACCCGTATGCTCGCCCGTGGCGGGGTCATAGAGCTTGACGACGTCGGGGTGCGCCACAACGGCCTCCGCGGCGTCCATCACGGTAGCATAGGGGAGGCTGTGCTTCGTCAGGTAGGTCTCGAGCTCGCGCACAGAGAAGGTCGCGTCGCCGAGGGTGAGGGCCTTTATAAGCCTGTCGGGCTGGACCGCCAGCTCCTGGGCCTCCCACATCGCCTGCAGATTCGCTGCGGCCTTGTCCGAGTCCGGCATGCGGGCGTTGCCGATATGGACGCCGGGCGCGAGGCTCGGCGGCGGGCACCAGTAGGGGAGCCCGCGGCGCTCGAAGAACTGGTTCTGGAACCGGCGCCAGCGCTCGTGCTCCTGCTCCCGGACGTGGGCCTTCACGCTCCCGTTCTTGAACTTCTGGAACCTGACCTCCGGGTCGCGGTAGGGCTCGCCCATCCCCTCGGTCGTGATGACCCGGTGGGTCACCATGACGTGAGCGTGGAAGTTGGCGTTGTCCACGTCCGGCTTGTGGATCGAGTAGGAGACGGCCAGGCCCTTCGAGGTGTATTCCTCGCGCAGATACTCCTGGAGGAGCTCGTGCTGCTCGTCGGGGGTGAGCTCGGCCGGCAGGGCGATGATCTCGTCCGAGCAGGCCACCCGGTTCTCGGCGAAGCGCTTCCCCTTCCGGCCGGGACTCTTCCGGTCGGTGACCATGCACGCCTCTTCGGTCTCGACCCAGATCTGCCGGCCGTGGTTTTCGAGGTAGCGCGCCGGCGGCTCGCCGACGCCGAGGCCGTCGGGGGTCTTCACCTGGGCGGGGAGGAGGACGCCCCGGAGCGCCTCGCCGGAGCCGCCCTCGAGGACGTCGTCGGCGGCGTGGCTCCAGGAGTAGCTCTCGGCGACCCTGATGCCGGTGAGGGTCTCGCGGGCCCGGAGGGTGTCCTCCAGGTCGAGGCGCATGTTGTAGGCGAACTTCTTTTGAGCCGACGAACTTTTGCCTGCGGCGACGCCAATCGCGGTGGGCCGAATCGAGGTCCTGCGATGGAACGGGCTGGACATTTTGCGGAGATCCCCCGGCCCCGCCGGAGCGCGATGATGAAGTGCCCCTGGCACTTCATAGATTGCGCCTGACCTTCGCTTCGCTCGGTCAGGTGGAGGCCTAGCTCCGACTTCGCACTCCCGACCTGGAATTTCAACTCTGCCTCTCCTAATTCCGTTTTTGGGGGCTTCACGGCTCAAACCCGTTCAGGGGCCGCAGAGCGGCCCTGGGGCGAATCTCAGAGTCGCCGCCGCCCCGTCCCACTTGAGCGTTCCCCGATGCCTCTAGACCCCTCTCTCGACTCCCTCGCGGACCCGGCTCTGGCAGCCGCCGCGTCGGCCGACGCCGCGGCTGACAGCCCATCCCTCACGGCGCCGAAGCGGTGCCAGCCCCGGACGCTCGAGGAAGCGCTCGCGCGCACCCGGGCACAGAAGCTCCGCGCTGAGCAGAAGGAGAAGCGCCTCATGGAGAAGCTGCGACAGAACCGGACCCGAGAGCTCATCCAGCTCGGTGGTCTGGTCCAAAGCGTCCACCGGCTCGACGACATCCCGCTACCCGATGAGGTGATCGCCTACGCTATAGACGCGATGCTCCGGACCCAGCGGGACCCCTCCCGCAAAGACCAGCTCAAGGATTTTTTGATCCGCGGCGAGCGAGTGATTCAGCGGGTCGCCCGCGAGAAAGAGCTCAACCGTGCTGCCGCGAAGACTGTCAAGGCCAACGCGGCGAAGATGACCGACAAGGGCCTGACCCCCGGAGCTGGCCTCCCGCGGTCCGAGGATTGGGCCAAGCACCCCGACCGCGCCAGAATCCCCGATGAGCGCCTCCTCGAGTTCTTCTACTTCATCTTCGACAAGGCGCCGCCCGACACCCTGATCGCCGACCTGCGGAGCAGGAACTTCCGCTACGCGACCCTCGGCGGCCGGCCGGCCTGGCGCGGCTACTGGAGCCCCGGCATCACCGAGGACGTCCAGCAGAAGGCACCCGGCTTCCAGATCGATGCCTTCTTCGAAACCGACCTCCCGGCGCACCTCGTGCCCGACCTACTCCGGAAGAAGACGCCCGCCTAAGACGGAGCCGTTTCTGGCTTTGCCAGATGAACCCGCTCAGAAGGCGGCGGCTTCGGTGTCGGGCCTGGGCAGAGACGAGATCAGTAAAACAGGTTTTCTCCCTACACCGACACGGTGGAAAGAAACGGGTCGCCAGAGATGGGTAGCCAGATCGATAGAGACGAGGATGGCCAGAAAGCCGCGGAAAGCACCACGCTGACGATCGGCGGACTGCGGCTGACGACGCGGCTTCAGACGGGCGCTCCTGGCGCGGGCTGAAGGCTGTGGCTCTGGGAGGAGGCCACGGTCGACGGCAGAGAGCCTCGGCCTCACCTCTATTCGCGATGGCGGCTGTCGTGGAATCGCGTACGCTGCGATCTCGAGCGCGTCAGAGCCAAAATTGCGCCGAATAAAAGGCTGGCCGATTGGGCGCCTTCCCCTGGCGCAAGTCGTCCGGACAGCGATCCGGGCCATCGAGTCCAAGGCCTCGTCCCCCCGATCGGATGGCATTTACCATCCCGAAATGTGTCAATGTTTCCCTATTTCCGCGAGATCGTTTTCGGCTATTCTCCCGGGCCGCAAGCGGCCCCAGGAGGACATGGAGCAGTGGCAATGGGAGGCGGGGTGGAGCGCGAGACTGAAGTTGCACCGGAAAGAGCCGCAATCGACCATCGACAGACACTGGTTAATGTTGTCATCGAAAGCTGGCGCTTCGCCCGCGTCTTCGGGCGCGTCTTGACGAAGCTCGACGCCGGCGAGGCGCCCCGGTTTCTAAGCCAGCTCAAGTACTATCTGAAGAGCCTCGAGGACAACCTTGAGGCCGCCGATCTCAAGATCGTCAATCTCGAGGGCCAGCCCTACGACCCCGGGATCGCTGCAAGCGCCCTCAATATCGGCGACTTCGGACCCGACGATCGCCTCATCATCAATCAGATGGTCGAGCCCATCATTATGAGCACGGACGGCCTCGTCCGCGCCGGGACCGTTATGCTGCAGAAGGTCGAGCGATGAAGCACTACGTCGGGATCGACCTCGGAACGACGAACAGCGCCATAGCCTCGTTCGACGGCGAGAATGCGAGGCTCTACCTGAGCCCGGAGCAGCACGAGGTCACGCCTTCGGCCATCTTCATCACAAGCCGGGGCAGCAAATATGTCGGGAAGCGAGCCTACGATCAGGCGGCCCACAATCCCGACAATTCGGCGACGCTCTTCAAGCGATTGATGGGAACCAGCACGCCCATCCGCCTTCCGGGCGTCAACCTCACCATGAGCCCGGAGGAGTGCTCCGCAGAAGTCCTGCGGGTCCTTTTCGGCTATCTCCCTGAGGAGATTCGCAACGATACGGAAACGGGGACGGTCATCACCGTGCCGGCGGCCTTCAACCAGATGCAGAAGGACGCCACCATGTCGGCGGCCGAGATGGCCGGCATCGGCAAGGTCGCGCTCATGCAGGAACCTGTCGCCGCCGTGATGAGCGTCATGCGGCAGCGGAAGACCGACGGCATCTTCCTCGTCTATGACCTCGGTGGTGGCACGCTCGACATCGCCATCGCTCAAAGCACCGCCGGCCGGGTGAACCTCATCGGCCATGGCGGCATTCAGATGTGCGGCGGACGGGATTTCGACCGCATTCTTCGCGACAATGTCGTGCTGCCGTGGCTCTTCGAGCATTTCGACCTGCCGCGCGATGTCGTGGCCGAGCCGCAGTTCAAGCGGCTGATGCGCCTCGTCGAATGGTCCGCAGAACAGGCGAAAATCGAGCTCTCAAAGAAGGAGGACGCAGTCATCGCGATGGACGAAAGCGAGATCCGCATGAGGGATCTCGCCGGCGACGACATCTATCTCGATGTTCCATTGACGCGCCGGCGCTTCGACGAGCTCGTGCTCGAAAAACTCGACGAGTCCATAGCGGCCGCGCGGGAGACTATGACGAAGGCTGGAGTGGACCCCCGCGACGTCGGACGTATCGTCTTCGTCGGCGGGCCGACGCAATACAAGCCGCTTCGAGACAAGATCGCCTTCGAGCTCGGAATCGCGGCGTCAACGGACGTCAAGCCGATGACCGCGGTGGCCGAAGGCGCGGCGGTGTTCGCGGAATCGATCGACTGGTCGTCCGAGAGCCGCGGCCGAAAGAAGTCCCGCGGGGCCGTCTCCGCTGGCGGCGCGCTTGATCTCGTGCTGAACTTTATTGCGCGGACGCCCGATCACAAGGCGCGCGTCGGCCTGGACGTGCGCGGCGAGGCGATGCCAGGGACCGAGATCCAGATCGACAGCCTGGACACGGGGTGGTCATCCGGCCGGGCCGCCCTCAAGAAAGGCGCGAGCTTCGAGGTACCGCTCGCCAAACCCGGAGAAAACAACTTCAAGATCTTCGTGTTCGATTCGGCGGGCGGAGCCGTCGCGCTGGGGACCGACAAGTTCGTGATCGTCAGAACCGCCGCCAGCGTCGATGCGATTCCGGCCTCCCATTCGATCGGCATCAAGGCGAGGACCAAGGCCGGCGGCGCGGTCGTGCTCGAGTACATCGTCAGGCAGGGAGAACCGCTGCCCAAAAAGGGCAAGAAGGAGTTCAAGGCCGCGACGACGCTCAAGGGGCAAGGCCCTGATTCCCTGCGCTTCAAGGTCTGGGAAGGCGAAATCGAGAGCCCCGTAACCGACAATCGCTGGGTCGGCATGTTCCGGATAACCGGTCGCGACATCGGCGATGCCGTCATCGCCGCCGGCGACAAGCTCGTATGCGAATACGAGGTTCTCGATTCCGGGAACATTATGCTCGACGTGTCGATCCCGTCTGTCGGCGGAACGTTCAACAGCGGCCACAACCTCTACTCGCGGCAGGAGGCCCTTGTCGACTTGAGCGCCGCCGGAAAGGCTGTCGAGCACGAGATCGGGCAAATGAAGCAGAGGGTCGACGACATCACGCGCCACGTCGACGATCCCAGGCTGACGAAAGCGCGCTCCAAGCTCGATGCGGCCGAGGAGATGAACGCCAAGTCCACGGGCCCCGAGGAAGCCGGCGAGGCGCTCCAGAATATCCAGGAGGCTAAGAAGCTCCTCGCCGCGGCCAGAAAGGACCATCTGAAGTCCATCCGCAAGATGGAGCTCGACAATCTGGTCGCGTTCTTCGACCAGACTGTAAGGTCCTTGGCGAAACCGACGGAGGCGACGGCGTTCGACAATTTGGCGGCCACGGCGCGTCGAACCATCGAAAACAACAGTGCCGATTTCGAGAGCCACTTGGACGATCTTCGCGGGCGCTGCTTCGGCATCCTTTGGCGTCAGGACTGGTTCGTGATCGATCGATTCAAATATTTCGCCGGGAATCTTCATCTCTTCTCGAACACGGCCGAACACGGCCAATTGATCGAGGCCGGGAACACGGCCCTCAAGGCGAATGACATGGAGGGCCTGAGGGCCGTGGTCGGGCGGCTATACTCCATGCGGATCGCCACGGGGGGCGAGGACGACATGTTCGCGACAGCCAACATCGTCCTCGGTTGATTTATGGCCATCGACCCCTGGCTTCCGGTCGGGCACCGACTGCCCGATGGCACCGAAATCCGAAAGGCGATCGCCGCCGGCACGGCCTGGCAGATCGCGGAGACCGCAGGGGACGGCCGCGTCCTCCTGGCGAGCGATGAGCTCGCCAGTCGTTGGGCCGGGTCAGGCATCATCGAAGACGGCGCCCTTGGATCGCTGGTGTTCGGAAGCCGGGTCTATCGTTTCCTTGCGGCAGGGCCAAGCGGGCTTTTGGCCCCAGTGACGGATTGCCGGTCGCCGTCCACCAAGCCGGAGGCTCTTGCATTCGCCATGGCGCTCAAGGCCACCCGCCAGGCGGATACTGAAAGCCCTCTTCACGACGCCATCTACGTCGAGCCGCTCTCGCGGCTCCTGCCGACCTACAGCATCAGTCAGCGCACCCCTGACGACGTCGTTCTTGGGACCTGGCTTACCGGCGGAGCCCAGGTTTCGACCCACTCATTCCGGCGATTGAGCCATATGCTGAGCTGGCTGCCGCCGCCGCATCTTAAGGCGGTGATCGAGGCCGCCGGTTGCGCCGACGCCGCTACACCAGACCCAGACACGACCAACGGATCGCCCGAGGGAGAGCAGCAGGCGGGGCTCGCAAGCGGCACCGCCTTCACCTTGCCCGGACGCCCAAAGATCGAGGAGTTCATCAACGAGCACGTCGTGGACCTGCTTCGGCACTCGGAGCGCTACAAGGCTCTTGGTATCGACTTCCCTTCGGCCATCGTGCTCCATGGTCCGCCCGGGTGCGGAAAGACCTTTGCGGCCGAGAAGCTGATCGAGTTCCTCGGCTGGCCAAGCTTTGCCATGGACGCTTCGAGCGTTGCGAGCCCTTATATTCACGAGACCAGCCGGAAAGTGGCCGCCGTCTTCCGGCAGGCGATCGACAGCGCGCCTTCCGTCCTGGTGATCGACGAGATGGAGGCGTTCCTTGCGGACCGCGACCTCGGGACGGCGACGAGCCACCACCGCGTGGAAGAGGTAGCCGAATTCCTGCGCCGGATCCCCGAGGCGACAAAGCGGCACGTCCTGATCGTGGCGATGACCAACAAGATCGACATCATCGATCCCGCCATCTTGCGTCGCGGGCGCTTCGATCACGTGATCGAGATGGGCTACCCGGAAGAAGAGGAGGTCAAGGCGCTCCTGGACATGCTCCTGTCCGGCATGCCCAAAGAGGAAGGGATCGACTGCGCGAACCTCGCCGCCAGGCTGGCTGGCCGACCCCTCTCCGATGCGGCCTTCGTCGTGCGCGAGGGGGCCAGACTTGCCGCCCGCGCGGGGCGCAGCGCGCTTGACGCGGCGAGCCTTGAGGCCGCCCTCGCGTCGGCACCATCGCGGACAGGCGATAGCGGTCCACGGATCGGATTCGAGATCGGGTGAGCCATGCCTGGCGCGTCATCCGGAGGCACGAAAGGGAGGGGATTCACCGCCCTCAGCGAGATCAAGGCCGAGGCTCCGCCGCCGGCAGCCACGATCGAGCCAACGCCCCAGGGCGAGCCTGAAGCAAGACCGGCTGCAGCCGCAGTAGAGCCGCCGGAACACGACCAGCGCAATGTCCTCTCGAAGCCGTCCTCGCCACACGCCAAGGGGCCCGTCATCGCCGGCGCGGTGGTTGCGGGAATCATTCTCATGGCTCTCATCAACTTCGCCTCGCAAGGGACGAGAGCGCCAACGCCCGCCAGCCCGCCGCCCGCGAGCCCGCAGCCAGTCATGAACGAACCAGCTCCGGCATCCTTTAGCGAGTCGAAGCCGATGCCCGGGACGGACCTAGTGCTCACGCCCGACGAGATCCGCTACTGCCTTGCAGAGGGCATCCGGCTCGACGGGAGCCGAGAGAGTCTCGACAAGTCGAGCTCGGCCGATGTCGAGCGCTTCAACGACATGATCGACGATTACAACAGCCGCTGCTCGAGCTTCCGGTATCGCACGGGGACGCTTCAGGCCATCCGTGCGCAAGTGGAGCAGAGGAGGAGCTCGCTGGAGGCTGACGGCTACGCGAGGTTCAGCAGGTAGGAAGCCGCCATGCCCGATGTCGCAGAACCCGCGAAAGCTCCGCTCCTGACGTTGCACGAGAATCCGTTCTGCCTTCTCGGGGCGACGACGCGCGACAACGCCCAACGCGTGATCGAGCTCGCCGATGAAAAGGCGCTCTCGCTGGACGACGAGGTCTGCCGCAAGGCGCGCTCCGACCTCACGACCCCGAGGCTCAGGGTCGCCGCCGAGGTGGCATGGCTTCCCGGAATCGCGCCAGGGAAAGCGGAACAGCTTGTGTCGACCATCCGGGAGAATCCCCTCGAGGTCGCGAACGACGCGGGCCTTCCGACCCTCGTCCGGGTGAACCTCATGGCCGCGGCGCTCCAATGCGAAGAAGACCGGCCCGGCGGCGACTTCGCCCTTCTTCCGGCCGGGGAGGCGGCCGGCTTCATCCTGAAATTCGCTCATTTGATCGAGGCGATGGATCTTGAGGCCGTTCGTAGGGATATCAACGAGGACCGCGTCGTGTCCGGGTTTCCCGAGATACGGGGAATCGACCAAATCGAGTCTGAGCTTGCGAGCCTCCGCCGCCGGTACCGGGGATTCGTGATTAACGCTCTCGACCGCATGCCTGCGGACAGGCTCGTCGAAACCATGAGGGAAGCCGTCCTCATCGACACGGACGACGGTGAGAAGCACGCGACAAGCTTCGTGGACGAGCTCGTCGATGCGTACGAAGAGCGGGTGAGAGCCTTCCTGACCGACGAGATGGACAAGATCGAAAAGCTGATCGAGCTTGGGAAAAGCACTGCGCGGCAAGGATCGACTGCAATCGCTCCGGTGATCTCGGGCATCGAGGAGGTCGCGGCGAAATGGGTCAAGGTCGCCGCTCCTGTTCACATGAGCCTCAAGGCGCGCGGCCTAGATCACGATCTGAGCCAGCGAATCGCTTACGGGATCCGGTCGCTCGGATTTGCGCTCTTCAAGGACCACGGCATGCTGGACGAACCGCAGAGGATCACGGCCCTGCTACAGCGGCTGTTCGCCTACGTTCCCGACGTCTCGGCAACGCTCGACGAGGATGCCACCCAGATCAAGGGGCTGGTGGCCGCCAAGGCCAAGGCCGAAGCCGATAGAGAAGAATGGATCAAGTCGATCACCTACAGCACGGACATCGGGCTCGTCCTGAAGAAGCGGATGGCGATCTCGCTCGACGGGATAGAGATCAGCGGATCGAAATTCCCGCTGGACTCGGTGACGCGGGTCAAGTGGGGCGCCGTGAATCGTTCGGTGAACGGCATTCCGACGGGGACGACCTACACGATAGCGGTCGGCGACGGCCGCTACGAAGCTGCGCAGACGCTCAGCAACAAAACAAAGTTCCAGGCGTTCACCCAATGCCTTTGGCGGGCCGTCTGCGTTCGGCTGATGACGGAGATGGTCCAGGCGCTTCGTGAGGGTCGAGAACTCCGCTGCGGCAACACCGTCGTCTCGGACCTTGGGGTCACGCTCCGCAAGCACAGGTTCCTCAAATCTTCCGAGAAGGTATTTTGCGACTGGTTCCACATCAAGACCTGGCATGCCCAGGGCGCTTACTGGATCGGATCGCAGTCAGATTCGAAGGTCTACGAGACCATGCCATACCTACATACATGGAACGTCCATTTGCTCGAGCATCTCATCAGCACGAAGTTCAAGAGCGGCGACAGGAAGCTCAGCGACCTGCTGAAATGACGCGGGGGATGGTTAGTGCGCGACCGCGCGACCGCCATAAGTTAGCAGAGCAATCGAAGTGCCGGGGTGACCGGGACCCTCTACTGAAACCAAAACACCAAGACAGCACCTACAGCAGGCCTGGGCTTCGATGAAGAGCTTCAAGCCCAAGGAGACGCCGGAAGGCGGCGAACGCGCCAACGGGCGGCGGACGAAACGCGCCTGCCGGCTTCAAGGGCAGAAGCGGTCAAACGAGACCCACCGCAGCACGACCGATCCCAACTCGATGCTGTATCGACGTAGACCGCACGAATAGGGTGTTCAGCGGCGCGGGCGGCGTCGCCGCTTGGATTTGAGTTCCGGTATTGCGTCGGAAACATCCCATCGCAGGTCACGGAGGAGTTCGGCTAAAGGCGCATCGAGCGCCCGCGAGAGGCGGGCCAATAGCACCAGCGTGGGATTTGCCTCGCCACGTTCTAGCCGGCCTATGTATGCCCGGTCTATCCCCGATTCGCCTGCAAGATCCTCTTGCGAGATTCCGCGCGCCCGCCTGAAGCGTTGAATAGCTCTGCCAAGCTGCTCGCGAACGTCCATGCGAGCAGTTGAAGGCCTTGCGTATTATGATACCACGGCTTAGATTACCCAATCGCTTTAGGAACGGCCGAAATGACACGCCGTAGCAAGTCAGACCCGCCGCAGACGTTCGCACTGGGGGGAGGAGAGCCGATCGATACGATGGTTACGACCGATTACAGGAATTTCGGGATAGCGCACTGCGAGCCGGACCGCGCTCGTCGCCGCGTTGTGCTCGAACTTACTCGCGTTGACGTGGATCACTGGAAGCCGAGCCTATCCATTCATAGGCTTTCGCTGCCGACACGGGAGGCAAGAGCACTCGCCGATTCTCTGATGCGCACGGCCGAGGAGGCAGAGCGACCAATTCCACGCGAATCGCCCGGACCGGGCACGATGCCAGGCGACAATTCGGCCGGCTCAATCGGCTGACCAGGGCCGTGCGAGAGCCCTGGCCGATGTGGCGGAAGACCTACGAAGACCGGAAGCGGGTTGTCTATGGGCTCACCCTCGACTGCTGGCCTAGCTTGGTAGCTTACATCGACGGCATCCGCCCGCTGAAGGGAAAGCGGCCCCGCGCGCGCTTCTGGAAGCGTAGTTGGATCTCCCAGCGGCGGCTGAGACCGAAAGGCTGCGGGCGCATCAGCGCGCGCCGGCTCTCCTTCGACCGGCTGTGTCCGGCGAGGACCGTCTGGACCTTCGGGCTTGAAGTCGGCGAGGGGCTAGACGGCCCGTACGGCTATTGCTCGGGGATCACCCTCTTTGAGGCCATGTTCCGGCTCGAGGACTGGATACTCGCCAACGCGCCGTCCCGCCACGCGAAGGCTGTTGAAGGCCACCAGCCCGGCACCCGGCGAGGACGTAGGCGTTGCTGTTAGGGCAGCGGCTAAATCGCGACGACGGGTCCCAATCGATGCGGCCTTGGGATATGGATCCAACACCTTACGGACGGCTTCATGCCAGGTATAGGAGGAGCAATAAGCTCCACTGCGAACAGGTTGTTGAAATGCGGCGAAAGGTGCGGGATGTAAACTCAATCCGCAAGGGCGCGCCCGACCCGGCGCTCGACAACCGACAACGCCCATAACTGGCCGGATCCTCTGGCGCGTGTTGCCTCTCAGCTGACGGATCGGGACCGAATGACCGCCATGCGAATCGTCTATTTCAGCGACGTGCATATCGAAATCCGGGAAAGTCAGCCAGCCGCGCCGTGGAGCGATACCCTGCCGCTTGGCTTTGGCCCCGAATTGTCGACGTTCGTCGGGGCGGCGGATCTGCTGATACTCGCGGGCGATATCGGTCGGGTCCACTCGACACGGAATGTGTCGCCGCTCTCTTACGCGCGCGAAGCAGCCGACTTTCTCGGGTGCGATGTCGTCCTGGTGCCCGGAAACCACGAATATTATCGCGGCTGCTTTCGAGAGGATCGCGCCGCATTGCTCGCTGCGGGCGATCGGGCGGTGACGGTGCTCGACAGGGGCGAGGCATCGATCGCACGAGGCGGCGCGCCGCTGCGGATTCTCGGGGCGACGCTGTGGACGGATTACGCCGTCACCGGCGATCCCGCGGCGGCGATGACCGCGGCCGAACGGGAAATTTACGACCATCGCCTGATCCGCCGCAGCGAGGGCTCGGGCTTTTTCTCCCCCGTCGATGCCTTGGCGGAGCATAGACTCTCGCGGACGTGGCTCCTGCGGAAGCTCACCGAGCCAGCAGACGGGCCGACGCTCGTCGTCACGCATCACGTGCCGCACTCCGCCGCTCGTCATCCCGGCCACGGGCTCAATGAACTGTTGCCCGCCTTCTGCTCCGATTGCGACGATTTGGTGGAGGCCGCGTCCGCGGCCGGCGTCGCCGCTTGGATCTTCGGTCACCACCATTGGAGCCTAGCGATGGAGACGCACGGCGTGAGGCTCCTCTCGGCGCAGCTGGGTTATCCGGGAGAAGACACCGGCTGGACCGGCCCGGGCTATCTCGAGATTTAAGCGGCTGCCGGGCTCAGTGGACGGACGGCAGCAAGGCTTCGGCTTCCTGCCATAGTCTTCGCACCAATTCTGCGGCAGGCTCTGCCCGCGCGAACGCTGCCGCCTGACCCGCCCAGGCCTGCCATGCGCTGGACGTCCCGCGCCTTGGCGCCCGCCTCGCGCATCGCTGCCGTGAGCCCGCGCTGCACCGGATAAGGGCCTAGTAATCGACGCTGGATAGCGCTGGCCTCCCATCGGATATTCAAACTCGATCTCTTGGAGGCTGAAGACCTCGGGCGCGGACCCATGCCCTGCCAGGGTTCAGAATCAGTAGCGGCCGATCGAGCCGCAGATTGACGTCCCCGGCTGGCAGTTGGTGACCGCAGGAACGAACTTCGCGACGAGCGGAATCTGGCCACGAGGCTAGCTTGCGCTTTTCCGAGCCCGTCCGGCCTGTAGTGGCATCGATGCTTGTGACAGCCGGCATATTGGCCTCCTGAAGCTGTGACGGCGATGTCGACGGCCAGCCAGGCGCGTCCTCAACGTCCGGCGACAAGAAGCAAAAATCAGCGCGCAGCCGACCTGGCCGGCTCTCAGCACGCGATGGGCGCGGCGCTGACGCGGCGTTTGTTGCCTTCTATTGAACGAGTATCAGTTTTTCCCAAGCGCCTCGAGCTTGGTCGAGGATCTCAGGTAGAACAGGAAATAAGGATCGACGATGCTGAGCGTGTCGGTCGCGGCCTCATCGTCGAAGTCGATGATGCGCTGGTTTGGGTACATCGCCAGCGCAAAGTCTCTGATCTGCTTGCAAGCTTCCTTCACGCTGCTGCCGACCGGCGAATCTGCGGTACACACCCTTTCGATCCGCGCCATCAGCTCTTGATACGGCAAGCCCATCCTCGGCGGGTCTTCAGCGATCGCCAGCAGAACGCAGCGATAGACATCACCCATTGATCCATCGTGCAGCTTGAAGGTCTTGCGCTCGACGCCGCGAATCTTCGGGCCCTGATGCATGCGCCCGACAAGCGAGCTGTAGTCGGATTGCAGAGAGGTGACTTCGAAGATCGTCCGGGCGACAGTCGCGGGGACGACGAGCTTGATCAATTTTGGGCTCTCTTCGCGCAGGTTGAGCAATCGGCACGCCTGCAGGCAGATCGCTTGCATGAGCTGCGGCGAGCCGCACGACTCGTTGGCGAAGCGGAGCGCGTCCTCGTCCGCAATTTCGGCGTTGAGCCGAGCGAAGCCTCGAATCGCGATCTCCTTCAGTTCCGCCGGCGTCCAGAACGTCGTATCGATGTTGCTGGTGCGGCCGCGCAGCTCGGGATTGCTGCGCACCACGTCATCGGAGCGGTGTGGAACCGAAGCGACGCAAATCTTGATGCCCCGCTCTGCCGCCGCTTTGATCTGCTTCGCGGCCTCCGCCTGAATCTCGCGATCCATGTAGTGGAAGTCGTCGACGAGCAGGACGAACTCGCTATCGGCGATCTCCTTGGCGACCTGCGCGAGTCCGCCGCGCCCGCGTACTGTCGCGGTGGAATTCGAGCGGGTATCGGTGGTGGCCATATTGGCCTGCGCATCGGCGCGTGCCACCAGCGGCACTCCGACGCCGCCCGAGAATTGGCCGCCGTATTGGTCAGCCGTGCCCTTGGTCTCCTGCTCGGTCACGCTGGACGGCGCACCCATCCAGTCGAGAGCACGATCCCACAGGCCTTCCGCGGTCCTGATTTCCGCACCGGAAACGACAATGATATTGTCGTTGCCGACGATACGCTCGACGAGCACCGTCTTGCCGGATTTCGACGGGCCGGAGATCGACACCACCGCCTTCGGCGTCTGGAGCGCATCCGCAAGCAGCTGCTCCAGTTTCTGGCCACCGCGCTCGACATAGGTGTACTTGGGGTAATCGTTGGGCGTAAAGACTTCAGTCGCCAGCAAGGGCACGGTTCGAGTTCCTCATGGACGGTCGAGCTGAGGGTCAATCCTACTCCGCTATCGCCGCGACACAATCCCCGCTGGCGCGACATTTCTCCGCTGACCCCATGCGGTGCATCTCTTCGAGCGGCCCGGCCTCCTAGGGCCCGATCCTCGACCGACCACCGCGCCGTGTCAGCTTCCGGATAGAACAGGAAGGCCGTGAGACGCAGGGCAGGGACGTAGAAGGCGTGTTTGACGAGGATGTCCGACGACGTCGATCCGGGCGGGCATGAGGGCATCTATGTTCATCGGGTACCATCGTCCCCGCCATAGCGCCATTTTGCAAACGCCCGCGCCGCGGCCACCGTCGGATCGAATTCTTCGTCGGCTTTGGCGGGGGCGCTGGCGGCCGGCCGAGCCGCCGTGCGGTCGTTGCCCTTATCGGCCCGTTTGCGCCGAAACCGGCGCCGGCGCCACACGAGACGCCCGAGGAAACGGCCGACGCGCCGCGCCGCCCGGGCCAAACGGCGCACCCACCAGCTGTTGGCGAGCGCCAGGAGAAGAACCAGGACGCCGAGCAGGGGGAGGAGGAGCGCCCAGGCGACCAAACCGGCGATCCGCCCGTAAGCCAATGGATGCTCCGCGACCGCCGAGATGAGAGCCATCCAGTGGGCCAAGGACCACGGATCGAGACCGTTTTCGATGAGGATATTCCAGGCCGGATAGGCCCCGGCGATAAGGCCGACGCCGAACAGGATTCTGATCCTGCGGCGGAGCCAGGGCGCAAAGAGGGCGCCGATCATTGCGCACCCCCGCCCCGCGAGGGGGGCTCCGCGAGAGGATCGGCCCCGCCAGGAGGCCGCCCCGCGAGGGGCAGCCGCGCCAGCGAGGCGCGCTCATGCGCGCTGGCATGGGCGAGCAGCGCGTCCTCCGCCGCCGCCTTGCACCGAAGGACCGCGCCGCCATAGGCGGGGTTGAGTCCGTCCGCGACGCCGTGGGCGACGACGGCGCAATTCTGGTCTTCGAGGCACCAGCCGCCCCAGTCGTCGGGGAGACTGACGATCTCGGCATGGAAGCGCACGCCCTCCGGCCGGAGGCGGTGCCAGAGCCGGCCCGGCCCGGGCTCCTTCTGCCAGAGGCGCACGATGCGGGTCATCGCGCCTCCACCAGCCGAATCCGGCGGTCGGCGGGGCGGAGCGCATTCTCGAGCGCGAGCCGCTCGCCCCGGATGAGGTTGGCGAAAACGGCCTTTTCCGCCGCGGCCTTCATCCTAGCCACGGCGCCGTCGATGTCGTTCTCCGACTTGTCGCCGCCGATGTAGACCGAGCAGCCGCCCATGCCGGCCGCGAGCACGTCGCCCGAGCGCCGCACCGCCCAATGGAGGAAGACGTAGAACTCCTCGCAAGCGGAGGTGATTTCGGCGTCGACGCCGCCGACGGTGAGACAGGCGACTCGGTCCTCGTCCGGGGCCGTCCGGAGGTCTTCGAGGTTCATGGCGGCTTCCTTTCCCTTACGACTTGGCGTCGCGCATCTCGCGCCAGCGTCGATTGAGTTCTCGGGCGTGAGCCCGAACGGCACCCACGTCTTCGCGGTGGACGTCCACGGTGACCTTGACGAGGCCGACCCGCGCGCGCGAGGCCGCGTCGGCCTTCTTCTTCGCCTCCGCCCGCTCCTCGGACGTCGCGTGCTTCGGGGGCCGGCCCCGGCATCGCATTTCGCCGCCAGCGTTCCGGTCGAGGCTCATGACGCCTCCTCAGCGAGGAGGTTTCGCTTCTGCCTTGGCCACGCCTGGAGGTTGCCGCGCAGGAGGATGAAGCCGCGCCGGCGTTCGAGCTCGGGCTCGAACCGCATGAGCTCGAAATTCCGCCTCGTGGGCCGATCTGGCAGGCGGTTGCGGTAGAGTTCCGACCGCCAGGAGGGATCGCGCTTGAGGTGGCTGTAGCGCCCGTCCGCCGTCAGGAACGGATGCTTGTAGATCCGGTGGCGATTATGCTCCACGGGACGCCTCCTTGGTGGCCACCCGCTGGGTCACGGCGGCTTGCTGTTCGGCGGTCAGGCTCTGCCAGAGCGCTTCCTCAGCGGCGCGCTTGGCCGAAACCCAGTTGTTGGTTCTGCCCTGGGCGAGACGAGTTTCCCCGGCGGCGAAGTCGAGGATCATCCAACCGTAATCGGGCCTCTCGTCGGCCCTAAGAAACTCCTGCAGGGAGGCGACTCGGCCCGGCGCATCTTCGAGCGCGATCCATCCGAAGCGGACTTCGTAGCCGGAGGCGTTGAGGCTTTTCTGCTCCTCCCAGAGTCCCACGAGCGGAGTCATGCGGCCCCGCCGATCTTGAGCGCCTCGCTAGCGATGAGCTCCATCTGGCCATCGGTGAGCTGCCGGGTCTTGTTGAGGTTCTCGCGGGTTTTGATCCCGAGCGTGCTGCTGTGCGTGATGAAGCCGCAGCGCCGCGCAACGAGGGAGTCGTGGATCTTATTCAGCGCCACGCGCTCGGCGCTGACGGCCGGGAGCGGCACATGGGGCGCGGGATTGATGCCGCACTCGGCATGCCCGGCGCGATCCTCCCATGCCTCGCCGGTCCATCGGATCGGCTGGTCGCAATGCTGGCAGGTTCCAGAGGCCGGATCCCCGTTCACCGCCGCGATCATGGCAGCGGCGGCCCGTTCGCCCGCGTCGTCGCTGGCGGCGAAGGCCATGATGACTTGGCCGTCGGCGTCGATGATCTGGACGTCGCTGGAGAGCGGGGCGAGGCGCCAGGGCCGGCGGCCGAGGGCGGCGAGAGGGGCGAGATTCATGGGCTCAAGGCTCCTTCCGTGTTCCACTTCTCGTATATGCTTCCACGGAAGAAAAAAAGAAGCCCATTCTCTGTTTTTATATGAGGCCGCCGCCACCCGCGCTCGAGGCGCCCGGACGAGGCCAGGACCATGTCTCACGGAGTGAACCACGGGCGCAGAAGCGGCGGGCCGGAGCGCACGATGAGCGCAGCACCCGCCTAGTAGTCGAACGGCGGTGCCGCAATCCAACGGCTCGCGGATCCTCAGCTCTGGGGCTCCGGCGAGGACGCCAGCCGGCACCTGCTGGACATCGGGTCGGCCTATTGGCCGAGCGTCGATCTGCAGACCGACGGCCGGGTGGGCAACGACAATTTTGATGATCGGTGGGCGGCAATTAGCGTGGCCGGTCACTGCCGGTAGCGGATGCGAGGGGTTCGGACGAAGTGTCGCTTTGATGTCGCGATTGGTGCGGTCGAGGTTGAAGGCTTCGGGATCGAAGCGGCCGCCGCACCAAGTCAAGGTCTCGCGATACTCGGGATGGGCGCGATCGGTGATGACCTTGAGGAGGCGCGCGTATGGCCGATGTCCGCTTTGCGCCCGCAGCATGGCCGACTTCCATTCGACAGCGGGACTGTCCGTGCGCTCGCGCTACCGCGGCTCCGTGCCAACTGCGGACCTTGCACGAGAACAAGTGACACCCGCTTGATCAGCATGAAGCGCCACTCGATGCCGTGGCCGCAGTACGCGTCGGACAAGTAGCCTTCAGCTCTAATCCGGCACGCCCGCGGAACGCAGAGCGTTGTCGAATTTCTCGCGGTGCTCGGGCGACCGCATCGGGTAGATTGCAGACGCTCGTGAAACACTGAAGCCAGGGTCAAATTTCAAGAACTGCGCTGCAGCGGTCTTAGCCTCACCAAGGTCTCCGGCGCCCACGCAGTTCGCGATGTATGTCCCGAATGACTGATGATGAGGAAAGAGCTGCAAGATCTCCTTCGCGACCCGTCGTCCTTCATCGTAGCGACCCAGAAAAAAGTGACCAAAGGCGATGCCGCTGAAGGCGAATGCTCTTGCAGGATCAAGAGGACTTAGCCTCAACACCATCTCAAAACTCTCGATTGCTTGCTCAGCTTTGCCCAGCATAAGCGAAATCCAGCCCCGTCCGACCCAGCCAGAGGCCAAATTGGGGTTCAAAGTGACCGCGCGTTCGGCCAGCCATGCTCCTCGATCAAACTGATGACAAATGTAGGCCATTGGGTGGGCGCACTGGGCCAGGACAAAAGCATCCTCGCTTGTAATGGCAAGGGCGGCGTCTGCATCCCGGAGGGCATCAGCTCGCACTTCGGAAGTCGGAATAATGCCGTAGACCGCCTGTTCCTGACTGTATGTCATGGCAGAGCCGGCGTAAGCCTCGGCGTATTCGGGGTCCTGCTCGACCGCCTTCTTGAACAGGCTCCGAGCCTCGACGTATTTCCTCTGATAGACCAACGCCCGCCCGCGCAAAAACGTGTCGTAACTGGTGGGCGTTTTCGTGGGTCTCTGTTTAAGGCGTTCAATCTCTGCTCGCACTATCGTCGGCGTAATTGAGGAGACGACTCTTGTAGTGATCTGATCTTGCAGGTCGAAAACCTCTCGCAACTCTCCATCCATCTTTTCCGCCCAAAGATGAGCACCCGTAGATGCCTCAATCAATTGGCCAGTGATGCGAATACGACCAGCGGACTTTCGAACACTTCCCTCCAGTAGGTAGCGCACACCAAGTTCCTTCCCGACCTGTTTGATATCTATAGCCTTGCCTTTGTAGGTGAAGGACGAGTTGCGCGCGATCACGAACAGCGATTTGAAACTCGAGAGAGCCGTGATGATGTCTTCGACGACGCCATCGGCAAAGTACTCCTGCTCCAGATCGCCGCTCATGTTCTGGAACGGCAGTACCGCGATGGAGGGCTTGTCGGGTAGCGGCAGCGGCGCTTGCTGCGCCGTCGCGGGCGTGACAGTCGCCTCGGGTGTTAGCGCCAGCTGCCAATCCGACGGCTCCCACTTAACGCTAAATGCTTGAACAGGGCGTTCGATGTTCTTCAAGGCAAGGCTGCCAAGATCGTCAAAAGTCGCCTTCACCCGGCCAGCCACGGCTTCATGGACCGTCCGCGAGATCACGATGCCGCCGGCAGGAGCCTCCGCCTCAAGGCGGGCGGCGATGTTGACGCCGTCCCCGTAGAGATCGTCACCATCGACGATCAGGTCGCCCAGGTGCACGCCTACACGGAACACAAGCGCGCTATCGGCAAGCTGGGCGCCGTTGGTCTCGGCCATGGCCTGCTGGAACTCGATGGCGGCGCTCAGCGCATCGACTGCGCTGGCGAACTCGACCAGGGCCCCGTCGCCGGTCAGCTTGACCAGACGCCCTCCGTATTTCGTGAGAACCGGGTTGAGGTGATCTGAACGGTTCTTGCGTAAGCGCGCCAGCGTCCCGCTCTCGTCGCGCCCCATCAGGCGGGAGTAGCCGACAACGTCGGCAGCAACGATTGCTGCAAGTCTGCGCTGTTCACGGGCCACGGAACTTCCCCCGTCGCTGCACAAATCGTAGAAGGCCCGGGGCTGTTGAGCAATAAATGAGAAGCCAGCTGTGGCCAGCTCCGGCCTGAGGGGTGGGTGAGTAGGAGTGGCTTGACAGGGAGATTCGACTTCCGCTTGGGGTTGCGGCGGTCGGCACGGCGTCGGCGGCTCACCTCGGGGACCCCCTGTTTTAATTTCGCGGGCACACGGCGAATGGCCCACCGCGGCCACGCGACCGGGCTGTCACTGCTTGCCGTCGCCAGGTGTCCCTGAGGCTGATGCCGGCCAGGTCGGATCCCCGGAGCATGGCGAGGTGCAGCATGGCGACTGTCAGCTCTGCCCGGATTCAGCGGAGATTCTGCAATGATGGCCGGCTGTCAATCGACGTCAGCTTTCAGATCAGAGCGGCCTGGGGCGCTTTCCGACGAGCTCCATCGATCGATCGCTGCATTCTCCACTGGCTGACCCATTCCGCCGAGCGGCCTCATTGGAGCGCCTCGTTGAGCACCGCCGCCAGTCGAACCCCTGCCTTCTCGAGCTGCACCTGAACCACATAGATCGCCTTCTGCTCGTAGGAGGCCGGGAGATCGCCGGGCCCGTGCGGCCACACGCCGTAGATCAGGTTCCTGGCGACACCATAGCTGTCGCACGCCCAATCGGCCGGCGCGCCACTGCGCCACTGTTTGGCCTCGGCCGGGCTGATCGATCGGGCGAGCTCTAGCGCGTAGGCGCGCTCATCGCTGATATGCGCCGCGGCCAGGATGCCGGTGTCCCAAACCGCGTGCAGATTGGTCCGCCGGCCCATGAAATCGACCTGGACATCGTTGCCGCCGCGGTCGCCATTGTTAGAGGCGTGAAGCGGCTGGTTCACGTCAGCGACGAGGTGCACGAGCCACTTCAGCGCTTCGAGCCGCTGGCGCGGCGGCGCAGACTTGTCGCCGAGCACGGCCTCAAACGCGCTGATCTTTGCGACGACGCAGGCGCCCGTCGGGCAATCGCGACGGGCATCGTAGGCTGGAGGTGTGCCAGCCGGCGGGGTAATCGGGATGTTGACGTAGTGCCAGCGCGCCGTCTCCGGCCGCTGCGACCTGATCTCATCGGCCCAGGTCGACGCCTGGGCGAGCGTCGTCTCGTTGTCGATCGCCAGCAGCTCACGAACCTGGCGCGCGGTCGATGGCTCGAGGAACTGCTCGGCGATCTCGGCCGCGATGTGGTGGCCCTCGGAGCCCCAAGCGAGCGCCGGCTTGGCGGGCGCCGACAGCAGCGCGGCGAAGCAAAGTGCCACCGCAGCGACCGCGCCGCTACGCACCGACGGCCTCAATCAGCTCGGGCACGTCGTTCTTTGGGCTGTTGACCCTGGTGCTGACCGGATAGGCGCGCATCCGCGCGACAGGATACGGGGTCATCAGCAGGGCTTGCAGCTCGTCCTTCTCGGCCGGCTCCTCGCCGAGCCAGCGCACCCATGCCTCCTGCGGCAGGATCACCGGCATGCGGTCGTGGATCGGCGCCGTCACCTCGTTCGGCTCTCCGGTGATGATGGCGCAGGTCCGGATCCACTCGGTGCCCTCGCCGGTGGCCTTGTCGCGCCAGTTCTCCCACAGGCCAGCGAAGGCAAACAGCGGCCCTTCTGCCGGCACGATGGCGTAGGGCACCTTGCCCTCGGGCGTTTTCTTCCATTCGTAGAAGCCGCTCGCCGGAATGATGCAGCGCCGGGCTTTGAAGGCGTCGCGGAACGCCGGCATCTTCGCCACCGTCTCGGCGCGGGCATTGATGGTCCTGTAGCCGAACGACAGATCCTTCGCCCAATGCGGCACCAAGCCCCAGCGCAGCGCGTCCAGGGAGCGCTCCTTGGTCTCGGGATTGAAACGCACGGTGAGCACCGGCTGGGTCGGCGCGATGTTGTAGCGCGGCGGATAGTTCGGCAGCGGATTGCTCGTGCGGAAGATGCGCGCGATCTCCGCGGCGGGAAGCTTGTTCAGGAATCGGCCACACATGGCGGCGGACTGTCGAGGATGAGCCTGGGCCGGTCAAGGCTGCTTGACGGGATGCCGCGGCCGGGCTTCAACCTAGCCGTCGGTGGGGACGCTAGGAGGATCGCATGCGCTCTCCAATGCCGATGATCGCGCTCGACACGCTTGGCAAGCTCCACGCCCGACACTACGGCCTGTTTGGTTGTTGCACCGATTGCGCCCAGCTTTATCGAATGGCCGACCCGCCGGAGCGCCGCGTCTCGAGCCACTTCGATCTCGATATGGGCGAGCTGATCGCCGAGCGCGGGGCTAATTGCTCCGTCATCCGCATGGCGCCGGTCCCCTGTCCGCGCTGCGGCAGCCTCAACACCGAGTCGAGGATCGTCACTCCGAAGTAGCTGCAACCTTGGGGGAACCATGCACGACGAGTTCGAGTCAATTGTGCTGCTGAATGACGGCGAAAGCTTCAGCGGGCTTGGCGGCTGCGAGCTCGTCGTGCTGACGCAAGAGGAAGCCGACCGCGTCGCAGATGACGATTGCTTGGACTTCGTCAAAGCGATGGAAGTCCATCGGCGCACGTTCGATCTCGAGGCGATCGTGCGCTTTGCATTTAGCCCCGGGTTCGGCAAGCAATAGGCCGGCACGGGAGGGAACGATGGACCAAGCCGCGATGCTCAAGATCCGCGACCGGCTGCAGGCCATCGAAGACGAGCTCGTCGAGGCCGGATTCGACGAGTTCATCGTCGCGACCGACGCCGGCACGTTCACCTGGCGCAGCGTCACCCTGGTGCGCACCGAGAACGGCGAAGAGCCGCCGCCGGCGGGCTATACATAAATGACGATAGAGCGCGACGACCTCACCGACGAAGAGCGCCGCGCTCTGCTCGACCTTGTACATTGGGAAATTGAGAACAGCCGCTTCCCACTATCAGAGCGCATTCGGATGCTGAAGCGAATTCGGCTCAAGCTCCGGCGAGCGACGGCTAAGGCGCGCCGGGGCAGATAGCGAGCCGGGCCGATGATGCGCTTGCAGCTTTCTGCGCGGTTGCCTATCTAGCGGCCACTCATGCGCTCAATTCGATTTCCAACGCGCGCCATCAAGGCGCCGATTCCTACTGGCGTTCGGTTGCAGATCGTCAGCTCCGCGGCTGAACCCCCGGCTGGCGACAGTTGGCTCCATGAGATTAAGCACGATGGTCATCGGCTGGTCGCCATGGTGGACGGGAAAGGTGTTCTTCGGCTCCTCAGCCGCAACGGGTACGACGGGCAAACTGTTCCGCGCTCCATTCCACGACATCGCCGCCCTTGGCTTTGATCTTGTGCTAGACGGTGAAATTGCGGTTCCTGACGAGAAGGGCGCCACACACATCGGCGATATGCAAGACGACATCGCCCAGAGCCGCAGCGACCGGCTCGCCTATTTCGCTTTCGATCTCCTCCATTTGGACGGTCACGATCTGCGCGGTTGCCGGACGTCGAGCACCACACCGCGATCGCCTCCTCGACGCTCCACGCGAAGATCGTTCGGAACTGCGACTACCCCATGGCCCGGTCGACTCGTTTTGGGTCACCCCGTGGCAGGATCCGCGGGAATACATCTTCCGGCTCCTCTGGATCAGCCGCGCCGAGATGGACGCAGAGATTGAGCCGGTGATCGCGGCCCTCGGGGCGGAGGGCAAGGTCGCCGCCTGACCCCGGCTTCCCGTCACGCCCCCGGCGATCTTCGCCGGCGGCGTGTTTGCGTCCGGAAACTGAGCGGCCGGGGCGTCCCGAAATGAGTTTCGGGACGTCTCTGGTATTGAGGGGGGTTTCTTCCATCTCGTCCTTGACGGGTTGATTGAGGAAACCCCGATGGGAAACGGCTTGAAGATTCCTGAGAGCGACGAGCTCTGGTCCCGGCCGGACGGCGAGGACCATCGGGTTCTGAAGCTCCCCATCCCCACCCGTATCACGGCGCTCGTGTTTCCGCCCCGGCGCCACGAGAATGGTTGCCGCTGGCAAGTCCTTCAGGAAGACGGCCCCCGGCCATTGGCGGCGGGCTTGGCTCGCGGCTGGGATCTAGCGGAGGACGCGGCGCTGGCCGCCGCTCTTGGCCATCTGACGCGGCAGGAGAGAGAAGAGCTGGAAGAGGTCGCGCGCTTGGTCGCGGCCCTTTCGCCAGCGGCGATTCTGCGGCAGGCGCTCAGTCGGTGGGCTGAGGCTATCGAAAGGCGCTGGCGGAAGAAGCGCCGCGCCCTCATGCTGGAGCTTCCCTTCACAACGATTACAACCGACGTCGACGCCGAACTCAATCTGGATCGGAACGGCGACGGCTATTTCTGGCGCGTCCAGTCCGATCGTAGGCTCGTTGGGGCTGGGCACGCCCCAACGGTGGAGCGCGCGAAGGCGGCGCTCCTTGGCGCCGTTCTTCTCTTTCTGCCCCTGAAGGAGCGGGCGGCGCTTGCCGCCGAACTGGAAATTGAGACGACGTCGTTGCAGTTGCCGGCGCGACGGGCCGGGAGCGCGCGATGACCAAAGCTTGGCCCAACGTCGAGCGGCCGGCGGCCGTCCAGGAGCTCCTGGACCCGCAGCTTTGGGCCTCGGGGGAGGAAGACAGTCGGCTCGTCCTGGAGATCGGATCGGCCTATTGGCCGAGCGTCGCCCTGAAGGCTCGTCGCCGCGGCCGGCACGAGTGGCGCGTCGAACGCTGGCGCCACGAGGGGACCGAGGAGATCCTCGTCCACGGCACCGCCGAGAGCATCGAGGAAGGCCGGGCAGAAGCCATTTCGGCGATGCTCGACCGCATGACCTTGTCCGAGCATATCGACCTGGCCGATGCGGTCGTGGAGCTCGACGAGTGCGCGCCTGCCGATCTCGCGGCGCGCATGTCGACCCCCTCGCCGACGCTGCCTGGATTTTGGGAGTGGGATGTGTGCGGGCATCGCCTGGTTCTTCCGGTGACGATGGATCGGCTGGTCTACGCCGTCGACAGGCGGTGGACGATCTTCGATCCGGCCTCTGGCGCCGTTCGCAGCGCGGAGGCGGCGTCTTGGCGGGCGGCGGAGGCCGTGGCGCTCGGCGCCTATCTTGCCGAGATGCCGCTCCTGTCTCGACTGGAGCTTCTTCATCAGGTGAAGCTCGGCGCCGAGTATCCTCTTGGCGACTTCCACCGCCTCGCCCGTTCGGCCGCCGCCTATTGGGGCCTGATCGAGGCCGGGCCCGGCATGAGGAAGGTCTTCCGGCCGCCGGTCGAGCTGAGCCTCGAGGCCCAGGCCGAGGTTATTTCCGATGTCCTCCGCGTCCGGTGGCTCGTGCTTCAGAGGTCGAATCTCCCGTTCCGGGAAGTGATTGAGGGCGGGACGGCTCGCGAGGGCGTTTGGGTTGAGCGCGCCGCTCTGGCCGCCCTGCTGCGACGGCTCCCTGGCCCCGAACGCAAGGCCTTCGAGGATTGTCTTTGGACCACGCCGCGGGGAGGGAACGACACATGAGCGAGACGTTGCCATTCGTCGGCCGCCGGGCTGGGTCACAAGCGATATGCTCTGGGAAAGGGACGCGGACCGCGGGTCTCATGGACAAGTTCACGGACAGCGACGAGGCATACGAGGATAGCCTCGAACCCTGGATGTTCGTGTTCGCTCCGCCCGTGCCGCTCAGCTTCGAGGCCCGAATTCGGCAGCGGCAGATCTGCGCGCTGGACCGCTGGGTCGTGGTCTCGGCTACGACCCCCCGCGCCAGCGGCCTCATAGGCGAGGTAAACGCCGGCGAGGAGGTCTGGTTCGAAGGTCGCACGCCGGCGCTCGCGGCGCTGTTTCGAGCGCTTCCCAAGGTGGAGCGCGAGACGCGACAGAGTCCCTCATGGACCGGATCCGCAGGTGAGAAGGGCGCGCTTCGCGCCTATGTCGGCAAGCCATGACCACCACAGACAGCGGCATCAGCGGCGTGTTCTGGCAGGACTTCGGCGAGGAGGCGATCTATTTCGATATGCCTCCCTTGGCCGATTGCGACCTCGTGGCGTGCATCGACCGGGAACCCTCCCTGGAGGGCTATCTATGGTTCATTATGAACCGACGCGCTGGCCCCGAGTGGAACGAGGCCGAGGGCGTGGCGCCGACGCTCCCGGAGGCCCAGGAGGCGTGTCTTAGCGCCCTCATGAAGCTCCTCTCGCCGGATCATCTTCTCAAGGTGACGCGCTTCCTCATGCCCAAGATCGACCCCGCCCTCGTGGCGCCGCTTCGCGCCGGCGAAGACCAGCTCTGGAAGCTCTCGGACACCGGCTATCACCTTTGCTTCGAGCCCGGCTTCCTTCTGAGCTTTGCGGCGCTGGTGTCGCGGGACGAGAGCGACGGGCTCTTCGACTGGACGGTCGTCGACTTCTCGGATGAGCTTGCGGGCGGCCAGGCCAAGTCCGTGGAAGACGCGAAGAATCTGGCGCTTTCGGCTTTGCTGGACGAGCTCCCGGAGAACGAGGGGCGGCAGCTCCTTTTAGTGCTCACCGCCGCGCCGGCTGGGGCAGAGCCGGCCCCTGCGGAGGCGGCAAGATGACGGCTGGGTTCTGGCGCCGCACGCACCGCACGGTCTTCTGCGCGGACGCCGTGTTTCATCCCTTCATGTTGATGGTCGATTTGGGGGATGCCGGATACAGCTTCCCTACCGACGTCGCGGCGGCCCAGGAGGCCGCGCTTCAGCATGTCGGGGCGTTGATGGCCGAGGATCCGGCCCGGATCGTCGTGTCGGGGAACGCCTGAGCCGCGGCTTGTCCGCCCACGAGCGGACTCAAATTCTAGGCTGGGGCCGCCATGTCTTTGGAAGGGCCCCCGAGAGGCAGTGATGAGCACGGCTCGACGACCGCGGCGCCATCGTGGCGTTGGCAGGGGGGCGCGGCTTCGCGCCGAACTGGCTCCTGTTCGACACTTGAGGAGTTGCGGCAGGAGAACGCGGAGCTATCCGCGACCGCCGACTTCGGCGCGTGCCTTTGCCGAGCGGCCTGGGGGACGCTCCAGAAGCTGACCGCCGACCTCGCCCGGGAGGCAGGGCGGCGGCGGGCCGGGGCGGCAGACCCCCGGGGACGCACCGCCCTTCACGACGCCTATTTCAGGGATTCGGCCCGCACCCTCGGGGTGTCTTGGGACGTGGAGGGCGAGCTTCTGTTCGCGCTGGAGATGCTCCCCGCCGATCTTTTCGGCCCTGCACCGGCTGCAGCGCTCCCAATCCGGCGCCTCGCCCGCAGAGGCGCGGGCGAGGCCGGCGAGAAGCCTAGCCTTTCGCTCCTCGCTCCGGTCGTGAATGGATCCCGCTTCGACGGATCCTTGGATGTGAAGGGCACCGTCGGACGATGGCGACCTTCTTCAGCGTCAGAAGGGAACGCGCTCGCCGTTCGGCGTCGGAATCATCCACGGCGGCGTCGCCAGGTGCGGCGCGAGGTAGGCGCGGGCGCCCATCCCGCGCGGGTCCTTGCCATGCACCAGGACGAACCGGGCATGGTCGATCGCGTCGCGAATGTCGCGGTAAGGGCCCCAGCCCAGCGTGTCGTCTGGCGTGTCCTGGTTGGGGCTCCAGATGGCGAGCGAGCCGTTCCAGGCGCCGCCGGACATGCTGATTTCGACGGCGAGCTCGCGGCCGTCGGCCATTTTCTGCCGCGCCCGGAAGGTTGGGCGCCGCTGCGTGCGGTCGTGTTCGAACACGATGACCCGAACGGGCGCTGCGGCGGGCATGGTGAGCCTTGAGAGCATAGGGGCGTCTCCTCTAGAATGTGGGCCAAGGGCTCAAGACTGGCAGGGGCCGGCTCGGGCGGGGTTTCTGGCAAGCAGCCCGCCTGAACGCGCCTTACCCTTGCTGCAGCGCTAACCTCTTGGAGACTCTCACACTTTTCTAGTAAGTTCGATGGGGTTTCTGGCAACCCGCCCTTCTGAACGGGTCGGAGGTGGGTTCCTCTCCGACCGTGGGGCTTTGCGAACACGTCGCAGTCGCGGGAAAAGGGTGCCTCTTTTGCTTAAGAGATGTCTTTATAGGAACTAGGCACCCTTTCTGCGCTAGTGAGAATCATTCGCAGTCGGGAATTTATCGCTGTCGCCTCTCCAACGGCGACGTCCGACGACCCCGCCAGACTCCAGCCACGTCGAGGCGCCGCGCCAACGGCGCCGCGCCGTCGCCCATGCTGAGGACGAGCTCCAGCCCCGCCAGCGCGACACCGGCGGGGCGGATGGCCTTCGCCGCGGCTCAGAAGTCGCCGACGGCCCGCCAGTTCCGGTAGGCTTCGGCCATCGCGGTGCGCCGGTCAGGCCGCGGCCCTGCCGGTATCTTGAGCGAGGCCAGGAACTGAGCCGTCTCTTCGGCGATGACCGACAGGAGGACGACCGTCGCGATCTCCGCCGAACCGTGGCGGACGACGAGGCTCATGGCCTCGCCGAGTGTGGCGGCCGGCGCCGCAGCCTCGGCCGGATCCGGCGGCGGGAGCGGCCCGCAGACGAGCCGGCCCGGATTGCCGCGGCGGGTGTGGTGCGCCTGGGCGGCGCCCATCGCGGCCGCCTGGCGGGGCTTGGCGCCGAGGTATTTCTCGTAGGCCTTGGCGAGCCGGCGCGACAGGCCGGTGTCCCTGGCGGCCGCGAACGGCTCGCGGCTCCGCGCCGCCGCCTCGGCGACCGGCTGCGGGATCTGGACGATCTCCGCGTCCGGCGGCGAGTAGCGGACTTCGCACGCCCCCAGTTCGAGGCCGCAGGCCGCGTAGAAGCCGGCGACGGCTTCCCACACGTTCGGCACGGTGGCCGCGACGAGAAGCACGCTGGCGCTCCCCGGCTGTTTGGCGTGGCGCGCCTGGACGACGTGGAGCAGCGGAACGCCGTTCCGGTCCAGCGGCGCCGTCCTCTGGAGGGCCTCGTAGAGCCGATCCGACTCCCCCGCGAAGTCGCGGGTGACGAGGCCGGCGGCGGCGTAGAGCGCCTGAAGCCGGCGGTAGCCGGCCCGGGCCTCGATCATGGAGCCTTTCGCCCGACGGGCGGCGAGCTTCGGCGACAGGGGCAGCACGCCGTCGAAGATGCGGAACAGCTGGGCGAGGGGCGTTTCGCCCCCGATCAGGTCGTCGAGGACGAGGATGTCGTCGAGCTCGACGTCGATGGGGAGCGAGGTGCCGAGGTAGATGGTCGCCGGCCTCTCCACCGGGCGCGTCGCGGGGCGGAGCCGGGCGGCGGCCTGAGCCACCTCGTCTTCGCGGTGGGTCGCGAGGACGGCGCCGACAAGCCCGTCCGTGGGGAGCGGCACCGCCTTCTCCCACAGCGAACCGTCGCGCCGCCGGTAGAGGCCGGGGCGAAGCGGGAAGGTCGGCCCCTCGTCGAGGGCGAGGGGCGCCGGGGCCTCGGCCTTGACAGCGGCGCGGAAGGCTTCGAGCGCGCCGGCCTTGCGCTCCACCACGTCCTTCGGCGGCTGGATGCGCCCGAGGCACAAGACGGCCTCGAACGCCTCAAACTGGTTGGTGCCCCGGGCTTTGCCGTAGCCGAGGAAGCCGATATTGCCGGGCACGACGCACCCGGCCGCGGCGAAGGCCCCCTCGACCATCTCGATTACCCCCTGGGTGGCGCAGACGAGGAGCCCCTTCGGGTGCTTGGCGGCGAGGCGGTCGATGAGGCGGATCGCCTTCGTGGCGAGTTCGCCGGCGGCCTTCATCCCTTCGGGATCCAGCCGGCCCGGGTCGGGGCGGCCGAGGAGCGCCGTGTTCGAGAAGGTCGAGTCGACGAACTGGAGGACCTGCGTGTTCGGCCATGTCATCCGCGTGCGCGACAGCGAGACCTTCCGGCCTGGGAAGAGGCGCTCGTAGATTTCGGCGTGCGCGCTGGCGTCGAGGATGACGACCCGGGCCTCAGTGCGGACAGGCTCCCCGTCCTCACCCCCCTCCAGGTCGCCCTCGATGTTCGAGATGAAGGTCGGCGACACCCAGTCGTAGCGCAGGTGCCGGATCGGCTTGCCGTCCTCTCCGCCGGCGTGGCGCGAGAAAGAGAGCGACGTATCACGGGCGAATACCTGATCGAGCGCGGCGGCATCGAGCGTCTTAGAGAGGCCCCGGATGAGCTGGGCCCGGCGCCGGATGATCGAGAAGAGCGTGCGGTTTTTGCCCACGATCTTCGTTTCGTTGTAGAGCTCGGCGACTTCTTCCGCCTCGGCGACGGTCATGGAGGGGCCGATGCGCTCTTCGACCCGGCCGCGGAACGCGGCCAGGACGCTGATGACGCCGTCGAGGACGGAGCGGGTCGCGCCCTCTTGGGGCACATCCTGCCCTCGTCGGACGATCTGGAGGGCCGGGTCGCGCCCCTCCTCGACGTCGCGGGCGATTTGTTCGGCCAGGTCGCGCCGGGCGCGGTCGAGCGTGGCGACTTCGTCGCGGATCTGCGCGACCCGCGCCCGGTAGGCGTCCTTCGTCTCGCCGCTGGACCGCTCGGCATCGATCAGCATGAGGAGCCGGTGGATGACCCCCGGCGCCTTCACGTCGAGGGGGGCGAGGAGATCCTCGACCGCGACCTCGCCGGAGTTGACGACGGAGCCCAGCGGGCTTTCGTCGATGATGATGGTTTCGAGCCGCTCGACCTTGGCAAGGAAGCTCGTGGCGTGGTTGATGGAGAGCCAGGCGTGGTTCGAGATGATGATCTCGGCCTCGGCGACTTGGGTGGCCTGGGCATGGTATCCCGACTCGTTGCACCAGTCGCGGAAGGGGCAGAGGACGGTTTCGCGCGGCGGCGGCGTGTAGCCGAGGAACGCCTCGCCGGTCCAGCCCGCTTCGGCGCGGCCGTGCCGCGACCTCGGGGCGGGCGTTTCGCGGATGACGATGGCGCAGCGCGCCCGGCGGGCGGCGTCCTCGACCTCGGGCAGCGATCCGATGGCGAGATCCGGCGCGATGGCGAAGGCGATTTCCTCGCGGTCTCGACGCCGGGCGAAGCGGAGCCCGACGGCGAGCTTCGTCAGTTCCTCCGGTCCGGCCATCTCCTCGACCAGGACGAGGTTTGCGCCGTCGTGCTTCTGTTCCTCGGCGGTCAGGATGTTGGCGAACGCATCGGCGCCGCGCTCGTCTTGCTCGGCGAGCGCGTCAGCGAGCGCCTGGGTCTTGGCGACGATGACGACCGGATCGCTCGGCCGCCGCGCCTCCAGGTGTCGGTTGTGCTTGCGCTCGCCGGCCTCTTCATCGTCGATGCTCCCGCAGATCGCGGAGACCCGAGCGCCGACGGCCTGGAGGGGCGCCACCACGGCGTAATTCCGGCAGTTCGTCTTGTCCTTGCCGCGAAGGACGGCGCGGCGAACGCCGCGCCAGTCGATCTTGCCGCCTTCGTCGACGTCCTTGGCCCACTCCTCGGCGAGCGCCTTATTCGGGAGGAGGAGGAGCGTCGTTTTGTGCGCCTCGCCGGGGGCGAGGGCGCGCCGCTCCGCCAGCTTTCGCTCGACGAGCGCGTCGATGAGCGCGTGGCTCTTCCCCGCGCCGGCGTCGGCGGCGATGATCCTGACCTCGCCTACTGGCGCATCGAGCGCGGCGGCGATCTGGGCGGGAAGCTGGGCGCGGGCCTCGGCCGCCGGAACGGCACCCAGGGCCGCGGCCGTTCCCTCGAAGCGGCGCAATCCGCGCGCCCTGGCGCGGGGGTTGAACCCGACCCGCTCGGGGAGGGAAGCTGGCCGGGCCGGTGGGAAGACGATGGTGCGCTCGTCGCGCATGAGCGTGGTCCTCGGATTTGTCCGAAGACCCTGCTGCTCAGCCTTCTCGCAGGAAAGGGTTGCCCTTTTCCGCGGGAACGCCAAATACTAGCCACAGTCTTCGGTCCTGCCGACGGTCGAGTTTGGCGACCTTCCGCCGGCGGGATTGGGTGGGCTACCGGCCTCGGGCTTCTTGCCCGGGGCCGTTCTGTTTTCAGGCGGCGGCCTCTGTCGTGGGGGCCGTGTATTGGGCGGCCAGGGCAATCAGCGCTTCGCGCATGATCGCGTGGCGGGTGTACCGCTTCCCCGTCGCTCGTCGCTTCTCCTCGGCCGCGCGTCCGAGGGCCCTTACGGCGCTTGCCGGCAGCTTGACGACCAGCGGGACAACCTCGTCGATTGCACCGTCGAGCCTCGGCAGCTTCTTCCCCTCGATCCTCATCTGCCTTGCTCCTGGTTCTAGGTTTGCTGGCACCCCGCCTTGGTAATACCCAGTTGGGAGAATGGACTTCGCTCGTCCACTCTGTTTCGACCTGAACGTCGTTTTTTTTCGGGTAATGTCAGTCGAGCCTGTCGGGTTGCGCGGCCCGACCGGTCCCGTCTTGTGCCTTGCGGCTCGGATCGGGCCGGGCGGTCGTTCGCCATGAACCGATCGATCAATGCCGTCCCGCTGGCTCCGTCGGCGTGCGGCCGGCGGGCAGGACCGCCCGACGTAAGGCGCCAGGTGAAATTGGCGACCTGAAACCGAAGTCAATGTCAGGAATGGCTGTCCTGCGGCACGATGCCGGTCTATTCCGCGGCCGGCTCCCGAACGGCGCGCGCGGCGAGGCACCGATAGAGCGCGAGTCCCGCCTTCACCGCCTCGACCTCCGCCTCCCGCGGCTGCGGCAGCGGCGCGTCAGCACGAAGACGCCGTGCTCGGGCGCCCATGCGCCGAGTCGGGCCGCAGCTTGGCGGGCGGTGATGCGCCCCCTAGTAGTCGCGGAGCGCCTACTCGGTCATCGGGCCTCCCCGTCGTCCGACGCTGGAGGAAAGCGGTCGTCCGGATTACGGTGCCGCGCAAGTGCGGGGGGCCAACCGCCGGCGCGCCGAAAGCTCCTGGGGGCCAAAGCCGATCATGAGCGCCGCCCAGCTGGCTTGCCGGGTCCCCCCTCGAAGGCGCCGGCCCGGGCGCCCTTCCGGGCGCCTAGTACCGCAGCCGGGGGCGCCTTAGCATCCAGCAGATACCGCTCGGCGTCTTGCCGCAGACTTTGGGGCTCTCAAGGAGTTGACGCGCCATGGCCAGTATTACCCTCACAAAGGCGGGGCGCCTCCAGGACCGTATCAGGGCCGCCCTCCGCGAGCTGCCCCTCACCTCACAAGTCGAGATCGGCATTTTCGCGCCGGATCCCGCGGCCACGGTCGAGCGCGAAGCGCGGAGGCTGCGGGGAAACCTTGAAATCCTCGCCCGCCTCTTGGCGATCCTCGCCAAAGTGCGCGGAGCCACGGGCCGGGCCAATGTTGAGTGCGGCATTGGCGAGCTCCTCGCCGAGAAGGCGGGGATCGATGAGGAGCTGAAGTTCCTGGTCAAGCTGATACCAGAGCGTGCCGGGCTCGCCGATGCTGGGGACCTCGACGGGTTTCTCGGCACGGCGCCCTCCCTCCACCGTCAAGCCGGCGAGATCGAGGCGCAGATCCGCGCCATGCGGGCCCGATACGAACAAGCCGAGCGGAGCGCGACGACGGTCGAGGCGCCGCTGCTCGACGAGGCCGATGCCGAGCGGCTGCGTGAAAGAATCGTCGCCTGCCGGCGGCGGCGTGAAGACATTGGGGATCGACTCCGCGAGCTTAACGGGAGCATCAGGGTCGAGATCGACGATGCCGCGCTGGACTATCTGCGCGCCCAGGACGTCATTTGACCAAGGAATTGGAATCGGAGCGCCCCGGACAAGCGGGACGCTCTCGCGAGATCGGCAGCCGCAGTTTTTGCCTATGCGGCAAGGGCAGGCACAGCGCGCTTCGGCACGCCGCGTCGCGGACGCCGAGGGGACGGAGCAAAGAACGGCAAACGCCCTGGGCACTAAGAGCCATCAGGGAGCCAACCGCCCGGACGCTCTCAACACCGACCATGTCAGTTGCCGGAGAGCGCAGGCAGATTGTCGAATGTCGGTCGTGGATTGCCGCTTGCCGATCGTTGGCCGCTTCGCTGCTCCGTCCTTCCTTTTCGTCGTGCGCGACGATTCGCGCTGCCGCGTGCGGCCGCATGTTTTTCGGCCGGAGCGCAGGATGAGGCGCGATGAGTACGAAGGTCGGATCGCGGAGCTCAAGGCGCGCTATCCGTACCTCTTTGCTGGTCGGCACATCGGCCACGACATCGCGCCGGGCTGGCTCTCGATCGCTTTCGAGCTCTGCGCGCGCATCAAAGGCGCGGTGGCCGAGGCGGAGAGGCCGTGCATTTATTTCGGACAGATCAAGGAGAAATTCGGCGGCCTTCGTTGCTATCTCAATATCGCGCCGCTCCGAATCGATGTCTTCGGCGACGCAGAGAGTCCCGGGATCTCGGGCTACATCGGAGAGAGCGAGACGCCGTGCCTCTTCGAGCGGCTCTCGCCGCTGATCCACGCGGCGGAGGCGGAGAGCTATCGGACGTGCATCTTTTGCGGCGCAGCCGGGCGCCTGCGACGCGAGGACCGGTCGTGGGTTCTGACTCTTTGCGATCGGCACAACGCCTGCACCTACGACGACCTGGACGCCGCGTTCGAGCAGGTGACGGATCCGGAACGCGACCTGCTCCCCTGAATGGAAGTCGGTAGGGTCATGCGATGTCGAACCTAACCCTTGAGCAGCTCTTGGCGGCGATACCACCGGTCATCCGGAAAGAGATCGAACCCGAGACTCGACAGGCCATCTTTGATGGGACACTGAAATGTCTTCTAGAGGAAGCGATCGCTTATTGCGACGCGCTGAAGAGGGGGGCCGTGGACGAAGAGGCCACGCGCAAGCTCCTCGAGGCGTTTGACGCCTGTAAGGCCGCTTGGCGGAATAGTCCCAGAAGCGGAGACTTCCCTTCGCGCTGAAACTGCTCCGGGACGGTAGCGCCGGGGAGACTTCCCACCTTCGCTCGCCGGCTAGTACTCTGGTCCGCCTCGCTCTCTCTTGGCCTACCTCGAAGCGCGCGTCGCCCGTCAAGATGCGGGCCGCGGGTGCCGCAGGACGCCGCACTCCAGCATGTCGGGGCGCTGATCGCGGCGAACCCGGCCCGGTTCGCGGTTTCCGGAAGCGCCTGAGCCATCCGATCCCGCCTCCTTGCTCCCGACCAGCAGGGGGCGGCCGGAGGGGGCGGTCGCGAGGGGGTGTGGCGCCCGCCCGAGTGTTCCGGCTAAGCACGGGGCCGACATGAGCCGGCTTTAGGCCACCCCGCGTTGCCCCGCACCGCCGGCGGCCGGATCCTCTTCTCGGACCAGAACAAGGAATGGGCCTGGTTGGGGCCCCGACGGCCTCGCCGGCTGAAGCGCAGTCGCTCGTGGAGGAGGCGGTTGAGCCCCGCTCACCCCACTGCGAGGGAGTCCTCACCCGCGGCCCGGCCGAGTTCGGCGATTTCGACGCCGAGCTTCCGCGCGGGCGCTTCGCGGGCCTCGAGGCAGGGGGGTCGCCGCAAGCGGCCTCGTCTAGCTTCCTGAAGCGCAGGTCGAGTACGTCGGTCGTGATTCCGTATCGGAGCGCCAAGGGGCAGCAGATGCCGAAGCCGCTCCCGACCGCACGGGATCGCGGCTGCGAGCGCTCCGCTCGCGCCCAAAGGCGCAGGTCACCCCAAGCGCAGGTGATAGCGCTAGAGGAGTCTCACGCAGGCGGTAAAGGCGACTGTGGCGAGCGAGGGCACGCGTACGCTGGTCGGCATCGAAGCGAGGCGAGGGGCCTGGAGCGCGGGTGTCCGCAGGTGCCCAGAGGCCACCTTAACCAAAATACCTTGCATTTTATCAATAAGCGACCGACGGCCGCTCATACGCGCGACCGCTTTTGGCGTGAAGGCTTCATCTCCGGCGCATGCCCGGATGGACGAGCACTTGGCCCGAGTTGCGGTACGCTTCGGTTTGCAGCGGCGTCGAGGCACCGTCGGTCGCTTGGGAGCCTCTCGGTTGGCAGCCGAAATGGTTCTCGGAAGTCGATGCGTTTCCCAGCGCGGTCCTCGCCCGACGCTTTCCGAAAATCCCCAACCTCGGCGACATGCGCAACATCGATGGCGCCGCCTGGCGTGGCAAGCTGGACTTGCTGGTCGCCGGCACGCCCTGTGTCGCATTCAGCCTCGCGGGCCGCCGCCAATCGCTCGCGGATCCGCGTGGCAACCTCACGATGACCTTCACGGACATTTGCGATGCAGCCGCACCACCCTTCGTCGTCTGGGAGAACGTCCCGGGCGCCCTCTCCCTGCCCGACAACGCGTTCGGCTGCCTGGTCGCCGCTCTCTGTGGCTGGCATGAGCCCGTCCGTCCGCCTGACGAGCGACGCTGGCCAAATGAGGGTCTGGCTGCCGGACCAAGACGGGCGGTGGCGTGGCGCGTCCTTGACGCGCGCCATTTCGGATTGCCCCAATCACGCTCTCGGCTCTTCCTCCTTGGCGTCGATCGTTCAACTGGAGTCGATCCCGGGCAAGTACTACTTGACGCCGGAGCGATGCGCAGAGGTCCTACGGAAAGCGGGCTTGAACTTGCGAAAGCTTCACCCGCTGCTGTTGGCGGTGCTGAGGGAGAAGGCGACTCATGCGTCTACGCCTGGCAAGCCCGCGTTGCGCGGAACGGCCGCGGGAACCTCTCGTCCCTCTTGCCCTGCTTGACAGCTCAGGCCGGCGGCACAGGGAAGGGCGATGCAGCTCCGCTGCTCCTGCTCATGCCGCAGCGTACGCTTCGGCGCCTTACGCCCGAGGAAGCCGAGGCGGCGCAGGGTCTGCCCCGCGGCTGGACGGATGTGCCCTTTAACGACGCCGCCGCGCGCGACGGGCTTCGATGGAAAGCAATCGGGAACAGCATCGCGGTGCCTTGCCTGAGATGGCTGGGAGAGCGACTACGGGAGCATATCGGCGCTAGCTTGGCGATACGCGCCCATCGCACGACGGCAGAGCGGTCGCATCGACATCACGTCGAAGGTGATGGGAGCGGGCTCAGGGGCACGTCGCCAACATCTACCCTCAAGGCAGCATCGCCATCGGTACCGTAGTCTCAATCGAGGTTCGACGCGGACGAGTTCGACTGCGATGCGGTCGTCGAACTCGCCATCTCGCCTTTGGCACCGCGTGGCGCCGTGCTCGACACCCTCGAAGCTCCTGTTGTCGTCCTCCAGCACCCTTTAGACATCCATCATGCACGCGCTGCCGAGAAAACATCGGAAGCGCGGGAGGCTCGCGCGAGATTCGGAATCAGAGGCTTATCCCTGTGAACCAGGTTCGTCTATACCTGGGGGGTTGTTTGCGGTAGAAAGCGGGGAGCATTGGTCCGCTTCTCGGTTTTTCCCGTGCCCCGGCGCAAACGCCCGCTCTCGCTTCCGGCCTTCCAGAAGCTTCTCGCTGATGAAACGCTGGTCGCTGGAGACCTATCACGGCTTCCGCAGCCAACACGTCGACGTCTATCTCAACGAGTTCGTGTTCCGCTTCAACCGGCGCCGCCACCGCCCAGCCTCCTTCGAGACCTTGCTTGGCCTCGTCGCCGAGCGCGGCCCGGCGACCTACCGAGATATCACCGGAGCGCCGAATCGCCCTCGCAAGAACCCGGCGATGCGCAGACAGCCGCAGCGCCGCTGCACCGTCTTCGGCTTGCGGGCGGGTCGAGGTGGGCGGCAAAGCAGAGTGCTGGCCCCACCAGAGCGTCAGTGACGCGATCTGAGCTTCAATAGTGATACCGGCACTGGGCGATCTCGAGTTGCTGGGTGTCGGCTTTTCCAGCGACACGATAGACGAGGCGATGCTCTCCGGTGATGCGGCGTGACCACCATCCGTTGAACTCCCCCTTGAGCGGCTCCGGCTTCCCGATGCCTTTGAAAGGACTTCGGCGCGCATCCTCGATCAGCGTATTGATCCGCTCGACGATGTCCCGGTCGTTCTCCTGCCAATAAAGATAGTCGTCCCACGCGAGCTCGGTCCAGACGAGCTTCATCTCGCGTGGGCAGGCTCTTCGACGACCTCACGCTCGGTCAGCTCCCCGGCCTCTGCGCTCTTGATCGAGCGGCGCAGACGATCGGCGTTGGCCGGGCTTCGAAGCAGGTGCAGCGTCTCCATCATGCCTTCGTACTCATCCTCGGAAAGCACGATCACGGGGCGGGCGTTCTGCCGCGTCACCCGAAGAGGCGCCCGGCTGTCCCAGACCTCGTCCATGTACTTCGCGAGGTGCTGGCGGAAGTCGGTATAGGAAATGGTAGACATGGCAAACTCCCCGTGATGCGTGACAGATATAAGTACATGTACCATAATCTGTCAAGGGGCGAGTTTGGCCGCCGATTCAAGATCTTGTGGTCCCTGGTTCACAGGGATAAGCCTCCGGAATCAGGTCGTCCGCGCCGCTTTCTTGGAGACCAGCGCCTGGGTCTGCGCTTTTGAAGCGACCACCGCTTCTTCGATCTCCTTCAGGTTGGCCAGGCATATCTGCTGGCGCTGGGGAGGAATCTTGTCCCGGTCCAGATCCAAGTTGAGGTGCCTGATGTGATAGAAGGCGAGCGCAGCTCTCGTCGGGATGATCAGGCGGCCTTGTTTCATGCCGAAGTCTCGCTCGATCGCCGATCTCTGTGCATCCGTAAGCTGTGGATGCGGGACGACCTTCAGCTCCACCATGGTGTTCCACTCCATGTCGTCCGTCGGATCGGCGTCGGACGGCCGCCTCTCGCCCGTCGACACCATCCTGGACAGCACAAAATCGCGGAATTCGTGGTGCCCGACGCACCACGCTCTCACATGCCAGCGACGGCCGTCAGAAGCCAACGAGTGGGGCGCGATCGCACGCGACCGGGCGTTGGTCAGCGACTGATAGACGATGTCGACTTCCTGCCGCGCCTCGATGGCCCTCAGCATCGCGCGAAGGGTCTCCGGTTCGACCTTGCGCACGACGTTCGGCATCACCGTGGCCGGCGGCGGACTTCCGAACCAAGTGTCCGTGGGAAGCACGGCGCCGTTTAGGATCGCATTCAGCTGAAGCAGATATCTGTCGGCCGAAAGCCTCAGGAACTTCGGCTGGAAAGTGTCCGTCGGCACGTAGGCCTTCTCGGTCGCGTCGTATTCAATATTGTTTGGGGCCGTCTCCTGGTACGCGCGAAGGTCGAGCGAGGCCTGCGGTGTCGAGACCCCGAAACGCTCCTCGAGATCGCTGCGGTTGACCCGCCCTTGCCAATAGGCGCGCCACTCGATCAGCTCGAAGCGCCTGGCCAACCCCCACCGAACGTCGTCCTTCTCCGGCATTCCGCCTCCTGAGGATAGTTTCTTGACCCGTCGTGTTATTATGCGTATAAATACGCGACGGGATCCCAGCGGTTACGATCCCTCTTCGAGGCAAACCGCGCAAGTCCCTTGGTAACGGCAGAGGTTTCGAAAGGTGAAGGCTATGGACGGCAATTCGGCACAGGACGAGAGCACGACCGCTGACGGCCATCTGAAGCAGGCCGAGCGCGGGGTGAGCGATGATCATCAGATCACCATCGTCGTTGACGGCGTCGACCGCCGGGTGCGCGGCGGAAAGTGGATCGTCCGCGACCTCAAGGCGGCGCTCGGCATCGACCCGGCCAAGGTGTTGGCGCAGATCACGCCGCAGGGCCTCAAGGATCTCGACGACAACGCGGAGATCGAGGTGCATGAGAAGGAGCAGTTCATGACTCACGCCCGCTCCGGGGGGAGCTCCTGATGGACGGCATCGCCGCGGCGCGCGCCAGCGAGCCCGAGCTGGCCGCGATCGCGGCGCTTTGCTCCGGCAGCGTCTGCTACATGAACGAGGGCACCCTCCGCTACATCTACATGGAAGGGCTGCGGTTCCTCGTTCGCGGCGCCGAGCGGCAGATGGACGCGCTGCTCTGCACCAATTACCCGAACGCGTCATACCCGACGAAGCTGTATCTCTCGGCGAATCTCGGGCTCGGCCTCAACTGGAACGAGTCGGCGTACATCCTGGGCAGGCCGTGGTTCTCATGGTCCTGGAGAGGCGTGTCGCCCAACCAGCCGCCGCTGGCGATCCTGGCGGGACACCTTGAGGCGTTTCGGTGAGGACGATCTTCAGGGCGACGAGCCGCTTCTTGCTGGAGGCGCGGCGAGACCTCGTGCGCCCGCATGGCTTCGCCGCCGAGCGCGTCGGGTTCATCTCGGTGCGCGCCGCGGCCACACCTTCTGCGCTGCTTCTCCTTGCCGAGGGCTACCATCCGGTCGCCGATGAGGACTACGTCAATGACGCGACGGTGGGCGCCATGATGGGGCAGCACGCCATCCGCAAGGCGCTGGACATCGCCCTTCTGCGCGGGCTGGGCATGTTTCACGTCCACATGCACGACCACGCGGGCCGCCCAGGCTTCAGTCGCATAGACCTGCGCGAGCAGCTCAAGTTTGTCCCAGACTTCTTCAAGGTGCGCCGCGAGATGCCGCACGGAGCCGTCGTGCTCAGCCGGGACATGGCGGCGGGCCGCGTCTGGTTCCAACCCGCAAGCGTCTCCGCCATATCCGAGTTCGACGCAGTCGGCCCGCGCATGATCGTCGACTTCGCGCCCGGGGAGCTCGGATGAGCGTCCGCGGCGACTTCAGCCGCCAGAGCTTTCTCGGTGCGAATTCCGAGCGAGTCCTGGCCGAGACGCGCGTCGCCATCGTCGGCTTGGGCGGCGGCGGCTCGCACATTGCGCAGCAGCTGGCGCATCTCGGCGTGGGCCATTTCCGGCTCGTCGATCCTCAGGAGATCGAGGCGAGCAACTTGAACCGGCTTGTCGGCGCGACCCAGAAGGACGTCGAGGAGCGTACCCCGAAGGTGAAAATCGCGGAACGTCTGATCCGCGGCATCCGGCCATGGGCACGCGTCGATGTCGCGCAGGCGGAATGGCAGCACGCCGACCATCTGCTCAAGGACGCCCATGTCCTCTTCGGATGCGTCGATGGATACCGGCAGCGCATGTACCTAGAGGGCGCCGCGCGCCGCTTCTGCCTGCCGTTCTTCGACATCGGCATGGACGTCACCCGGCTCGCGCAGAACCGATACGCTGTGGCCGGCCAGATGATCATGACGCTTCCGGGCGGTCCGTGCATGAGGTGCCTGGGCTTTCTGACGCAGGAGCGCCTGAACAGGGAGGAAGACGCATATGGCCACGCGGGGATGAACCCGCAGGTCATATGGACCAACGGAACCCTGGCGTCTCTCGCCGTCGGCGCCTTCGTGCGCATGCTCACGCCCTGGTTCGAGGCCTCGCGGGATTTCGAATGGCTGGAACTGGACGGCGACAACCAGCTTGTTTCGCGGAGCCGCCAGCCGGACTACGCGATCAAGGGGCCATGCAGCCACTATTCTTCGGCGGACTTGGGCGATCCGTTCTTCGACATCGGCGCGGTGCTGGCGGGCAAGGAGATGACGAACTTCACGTGAATGAGACCTTTCACTCCGGAGGCCGTTCGCGCGCGCATCGCTCCGCGGCAGCCCGCCATCCTGAGGCAGAGGGGGTGATGGACTCCCGAAGGTCAACGGTGATTGTTGAAGGTTCTTTGGCGCTCCGGCATCGCCGCATCGCGGCGGCACGCACGTCCGAATGCGGAGTGCAGATCGCCACGCTGACGCAGGCAGCCTCGCGCCTCGCCGGCGGCTTCCTCCGTCTCGCGTCGGCGGAAGAACTCGAACGCGCGGTGCGCAGCTCGCTTGCCGAGGCGGGCTTCGCCGAGCTTGATGGGATTCGCGCGCTGCCCGGGATGACGCGGGCTGCAGCACGGACGCTCCGCAAGCTCTGGGATGCCGACGTGGATCTCGCGGCCGAGGCCCGACGCGCGGCGCGCATCGCTGATCTCCGCCTTCTGGAGGACCGCGTGCGCGCGCGTCTCCCGGCGGGCGCGCTCATCCCCAGAGATCTTCGGGAAGCGGCGCTGCGCAGGCTCTCGCACGCGGGCGCCGTGCTCGGGGCGGTGGAGCTAGACGGTCTGACCCAGGTGCCACCCGTCTGGAGGCCGCTGCTCGTGGCATTGAGCAGCGCTGTGCCGCTGACCTGGCGCGCCCGGGCGCAGGCCGACATGTCCTGGTTCAACGGGACGCTCCTCGAATTCGCCGGCGCGGCGCAGCCGGCAGAGCTCGTCTCGTGCGCCGATCCGCGCGCCGAAGTGGTCGAGGCGCTGCGATGGGTGCGCGAGTTGCTCGCTTCCGGGCAAGCCGCGGCCGGCGAGGTCGCAGTCGCGGCGACCTCGCCGGAGACGTGGGACGACCACTTCTTCGCGCTGACGTCCGATGCCGAGCTTCCAATCCACTTCTCGCACGGCGTGCCGGCGCTCGCGATGCGAGACGGGCAGAAGTGCGCCGCGCTCGCGGACATCCTCCTGAACGGGCTCAGTCGGGAGCGCGTGCGAAGGCTGGCGCGCCTGGTCGCCGGCGATGGCACGCCGTTCGACGGACTGCCACAGGATTGGATGTCGCGACTGCCGCGCGAGGCCGGATTGCTCGAGTTCGGGCATTGGCGCCGCGCGCTCGCCGCGGCCGACGGCAGGGACGGCACGCAGATCGGCCCGCTGCTGCTGCCGCTGTTGTCCGAGATGGCGGTCGGGCCGTCGCGCGCGGAGGCCATCGGTCTCGTGCTGATGAAGGGGCGTGCGGGCCGGCTCTGGGCCGAGGCGCTGCGCGCCGCGCCCGCGGAGGCGCTCGAGCTCTCGCTGAAGGAGCTCCGCGTCGAGGATGGCCGCGACCCGGGCAACAGCGTCATTTGGTGTCCGGCCTCGCATCTCGCTGGCGCCCCGCGTCCCTGGGTGCGGTTGCTCGGCATGACGAGCCGGGCGTGGCCGCGCAAGGCCGGCGACGACCCGCTCGTGCCCGACCATGTTCTGCCGCGGTCGGCGCTCGACCCGGATCCGGTTGCGGAGCGCGACCGGCGGGCGTTCAAGGTGATCTGCGGCGGCGCGGCCCGTGGCCTCATCCTGTCACGCAGCCGCCGCGACGCTCAGGGCAGGCTGCTCGCCCCGAGCCCGCTCCTCCCGGACGGCGCATCCCGCCAGCTCCGGCGCGCCCGCGTGCCGGAGCACGCGTTCAGCGAGGCCGACCGCCTCTTGGCCCGGCCGGCGGAGGGTGCCGATCTGCTGCGCATCGTGGCTGCGGTCGGCTGCTGGCGAGACTGGCAGCGCTCGGAAGTGACGCCGCATGACGGGCTGGTGCGGCCCGACCATCCGGCGATCCTCGACTCGCTGGGGCAGACGCAGTCCCCGACGTCGCTCCGGCGCATGCTGCGCGATCCGCTCGGCTTCGTGTGGCGCTATGCGCTGGGCTGGGACACCGCGCCGCAGGAGGAGCCGCCGCTCGAGCTCGACGGGGCCGCGTTCGGCCTTCTGGTCCACGAGCTGCTGCGCCGCGCCGTCGACGCGCTCGGGCCTGCAGGAGCCTTCTCGCGTGCGGCGCTCCACGAAGTTGAGGCCGCAGTCGCCGGCGCCAAGAAGACCATCATCGAGGACTGGCCCCTCGAACGATCGGTGCCACCGCGCCTGCTCTGGGAGCACACGGTCGAGACGGCCGCGGCGCTGTCGCTGGCCGCCCTCACGTTCGACGGCCCCTTCCAGCCGGGCACCCGGAGCTGGACCGAGCTGCCGTTCGGCGAGCCCGAGCCGCCGCTGCCGAAGCGCGAGCTACCCTGGGATCCGTGCGCCCCCGTCGTGATTCCAGGAACGGACGTGCGGGTGCGGGGCAGCATCGACCGTCTCGACCTCACGGGCGACGGTGCCGCGGTCCGCGTCACCGACTACAAGAGCGGCGCGCCGCCGAAGAAACCGGACGCCGTCGTGATCGCGGGCGGCGCGGAGCTGCAGCGCGCGCTCTACGCGCTCGCCGCCCGACAGCTGCTCCCGGACGTCCGCAAGATCGACGCGCGCCTCATCTATCTGGGGGACGAGACAACGAAGTTCCCGCTCCACCGGGTCGACGAAGCGCTGGCGCGGATCTCGCGCTTCGTCGCGACGGCGGCGGGCCTGCTCCGCGCGGGGACCGTTCTGGCCGGGCGCGACGCCCACGAGCGCTTCTACGACTTGCGGCTCGCGCTTCCCGCCAACGCCGCCAGCGGGTACTTACGCTCGAAGCAGTCCGCGTTCGCCCGCGCGCTGGCGGGCTTGTCCGCATTCTGGAGCGAACCATGAGCGCCGTCACGGACGAAGCGGCGCGGGCGCGCGCGCTGTCCGACCTCGTCGCGACCCTGCTCGTCGAGGCGGCTGCGGGCACGGGCAAGACGTCGCTCCTGGCGGGGCGCATCGCGATGCTCCTTGCGAGCGGCGTTGACCCGCGCGACGTCGTGGCCATCACGTTCACGGAGCTCGCGGCGAGCGAGCTCGCCCAGCGAATCCAACGCTTCGTCTACGACCTGCTGCGCGGCCGCGTCCCGCGCGACCTGCGCCCGGCCCTTCCGAACGGCCTCTCCGAGGCGCAGCGCGTCGCGCTGCGCTCGGGGCAGCAGCGCATTGACGAGCTCACCTGCACGACCATCCACGGGTTCTGCCAGGAGCTGATCCGCGGCTACGCCGTTGAGGCCGACATCGATCCCGGCGCGCGGGTGCTGGACGAGGTCGAGGCGGACATGCTCTTCGAGGACGCGTTCGAGCGCTGGCTGAAGCGCCGGCTCGGCGCGCCGGCGCGGCCGGGCGACCCGGTCGCCGCGCTCTCCCGCGAGAATCCGCGGCAGATTGTCGGTACGCTGCGCGAGCTCGCGCGCTTCCGCCGCGCGCACCGAACGGCGCGTCCGGTCCCGCCCCCGCTGCACGACGCCGCCGATGTGGAGCTCGCGGACGCGGTCTCCGAGTTCCGGCGCTGGCTCGCGTCCGCGCCGCCAGAGCCGTCCACCGCGGACGACGTCTTAGAGCTCGAGCGCCTGTCAGCGTTCTACGCGCGACAGTTCGATCCCATGCCGGACTTTCCGACGCTGTGGCGGCTGGCGCATCCGCCGCGTCTCGGTGTGATGCGCGCGAGGGCGTACGACCTCTCTCCCTACCGGCGCAAGTCAAAGTGGAGCAAGGTAGCGCGCGCCGACGGTGAACGCCTCAACGCAGAGGCGACCGCGCTCTATGACCGCGCCCGCGAGGCGTTTCGCCGCCTGCTGGGCGGCGTCGCGACCGCCCTCGTGGCGGCGCTCTCGTGCGAGCTGGACGAGGTGCTGGACGAATACCGCACCTCCAAGCGCGCGGCGGCCGTGCTCGACTTCGACGACCTCATCCACAAGGCCCGCGACCTCGTCCGGGACCACGAGGACGTGCGCCGCGCGCTAGGCCGGCGCCACCCGCGCATCCTGGTGGACGAGTTCCAGGACACCGACCCCCTCCAGGCGGAGATCCTTTTCCGTCTGGGGGGAGAGGTTACCGGCGACCGGCCATGGCAGGACTCCCGACTGCGCGCTGGCGCGCTGTTCTTGGTCGGCGACCCCAAGCAGGCGATCTACCGCTTCCGCGGAGCGGACGTCGCGTCGTACGCGGCGGCGAAGACTGTCGTCGAGCGCAGGTTCGCTGGGAACGTCATCCAGATCACGAGGAACTTCCGATCAGGCGAGCCGATCCTGTCGCACGTCAACGCCTGCTTCCGACAGCCGTTGAGCGTCGACAGGCAGCCGGGTTACGTCGAGCTCTCGGCGTCGGTGAAGGATCCCGGGCACGGGCTTCCGTGCGTCGCGAAAATCCCGGTGCCGGTCGCACAGTACGACAAAGCAGCCGAGCTGCGTGACGCCGAGGCGGCCGCCGTCGCCGACCTCTGCCGGCGCCTCGTCGGCAACGTCCGCGTCCGGACGCGCGACGGGCGCATAGAGCCGCTCGCACCCGGCCACATCGCGCTGCTCGCCCCGACGGGCGCCGAGCTGTGGCGCTACGAGCGCGCGCTCGAGGCGCGCGGACTGCCCATCGCGTCGCAGGCCGGCAAGGGGCTGTTTCGTCGTCAGGAGATCCAGGACATGGTGGCGCTCGTGCGCGTTCTGGCGGACGCCCGGGACACGCTGGCGTTCGGCGCGCTGATGCGCGGCCCGCTCGTCGGCCTGACCGAGGAGGAGCTCCTCGACATCACGGCCGCGCTGCCGCGCGACGGGCGCGCCGGGCGGCCGCGCTTCTCGGTGATGACGGACCCGACGCTCGTGGCACACCCCGTCGCGCGGGACGTCCTCTCGGCACTCCGCGAGCTGCGGCTCCGGTCGCGCACGACCGCGCCGATGCTGCTGCTGTCGACCGCGGTGGAGCGGCTTGGCGTCCGCACGGCGCTTGCCGCGCGGCAGGGTGCGCGGAACGCGCGGGCGCTCGCCAACATCGACGTGCTGCTCGAGCGGACGCGCCCCTACGGCGTCCGCGGCCTGAAGCGCCTCGCGCGCGATCTCCAAGCGGACTGGTCGGAGGCGGCCGACCACGAGGAGGGGCGGCTCGATTCCGAAGGCGAGGCGGTCGAGATCGTGACGATGCACAGCGCGAAGGGGCTCGAGTGGCCCGTCGTCATTCCGATCAATGCCGCGACACTGCTGCGCCGTCGCGACCAGTTCGTCTACCGGCATTCGGACGACACGCTGCATTGGGTCCTGGGCGACGTCGTCCCGCCGGAGCTGGCGGCAGCGCTCGAGACGGAGGAGGAGGCGCTCTCGTGCGAGCGCGAGCGGCTGTGGTATGTCGCCTGCACGCGCGCGATGGAGCTGCTGGTGATCCCTGAGGTCGCTGCGGTGCCCAGCAGCTCGTGGGCGAAGCTCGTGGACCTCCGCCTGCAGGACCTTCCTGAGCTCGACGTATCGCGCCTCAAGCCGCAGCCGCTTGCGGTGCCACCCGAGGTCGAGAATACGCAAATGCAGGAGACGTTCGAGGCCGAGAGCGCGCGCGTCGTGGAAGCGTCCCCCGCACTGACGTGGCGGCGTCCCAGCGAGCACGATCCGGACCGTGTTTCCGCCGTTGAGGTTCCGTCGCTCAACGTGGAGGACCCGCCGGAACTCGCGCCGCCCGTCGGCGCCGGCCGAATCCGTGGCCTGATCCTGCACAAGCTCATCGAGGAGATTCTTGCTGGTGAGCTGGAGGAGACACAATCCGCCGCCAAGGAAAGGGCGCAAGTGCTGCTAGACCAGCTCGCTTCCGAAGTCGGCGATCGCGCGGCGCTGCCCGATCCCGATGAGATGGCAAGAACCGCGCTAAAGGGGCTTTCGTTGCCTGAGCTGGCTGACCTGAGGCCTGGCCTCGTGCCTGAGCTGCCGGTTTACGGTGCGCTCGGAGACCACCCCGAGACGCTCATCGCTGGCCGGGCAGACGCGGTTGCGTTCCGGGGCGGTCGTGCGTGGGCGGTTCTCGACTGGAAGAGCGATGCGAACCCGGGCACCGCGGACAGGAAGGTGTACCTCGAACAGCTCCGGGATTACGTGGTTGCGCTCGGGGCCGTGCGCGGCGGGGTGGTTTACCTGAGCCGAGGCGAGATCGATTGGATTACGGTCTAGGCGCTACGCGCATGCTTCGGGCGCCCCACACTGCCCATCGCTGTTGCAAGATTCGGCCATATTGGCCAAATTTGCACTCTGGGAATCAACATGAAAACCCTGACTGCGAAGGACGCCAAGTACGGCTTCGGCCGGCTGAGCGGCTAAAGGCATTGGACCGACGCAAGACGGTCCCGGTCCACGAGAGGGAGGTATAGGGATAACCATGCCATACGGGGGGCCGGCATGACGAAGGAGACGCCTCCGCCGAGTGTCGGTCAGATCCTAACCGGCCCGCTCTTCAACGAGCCCATGCGGGTGGAGACGGTCCAAGCCAACGGACCAGGAAGCTGGATCGTAGGGCTTGTGGGCTCGCACTCCGAGCGGTTCCGCAAAGTGACGATGACCACCAGCGACCTGGAGCGCCTCACCGTTCTGGAACCGCAACGCTCCTTCAGCGGTGACGGTCGGTTGCTCCGCCTCGGACTCCAGGCCTACGCGCTCGGCATCGCCTATGAGTTTGATCCCTATTTCGGTCTCTCGATATCGCGGGTCGATCCGCTGCCGCATCAGCTCGAGGCGATCTACGACTATCTGCTCAAGCTTGCACGCGTGCGCTTTCTGCTGGCCGACGATGCCGGCGCCGGCAAGACGATCATGTCGGGGCTCCTCATTCGCGAACTGGAGCTTCGCGGCCTCGCTGAACGCATCCTGATCGTCTGCCCGGCCAACCTCGCCTTCCAATGGCAGCGTGAGCTGAAGGAGAAGTTCGACGCAAAGTTCCTGGTGATGAAAGGCCAGGACATCCGCGACCAGTTCGGCGTCAACCAGTGGCTGGAGCGCAGCCGGGTGATCACGTCGCTCGATCTGGCGAAACGGTCCGACATCCTGCCCGGCCTTCGGCAGGTGCACTGGGACCTCGTCATCGTCGACGAGGCGCATCGCATGTCGGCCGCCGACGAATCGCACAAGAGCATGCGCTACCGGCTGGGCGAGCTGCTGCGCGACACTTCGGATCACACGCTGCTGCTCACGGCGACGCCCCATAAGGGCGACCCGCAAAACTTCAGCCTGTTCCTTCAGCTCCTCGACGCCGACGCCTACGCCGACGTGAAGTCAATCCGGGAGGCGATGGACCGTCGGCGCGCGCCTTTCTACCTGCGCCGGACGAAGGAGGCCATGGTGTACTTTCCCGAGCGGCGGGGCGACGGCACCTGGGCTGCCGAGCCGATCTTCACCAAGCGCATCCCGCACACAGTGGATTTTCAGATCGATGGCGCCGAGTTCGACCTCTACCGCGCCGTGACGCGTTTCGTGAAGCGCGAGAGCGCCCGTGCTGCGGCCGAGGGTGAGGACCCGCGCGCCCGCGCGATCGGCTTCCTCATGTCCCTCTACCAGCGCCGGCTCGCATCGAGTGCCTACGCCATGCGTCGGTCACTCGAGAACCGCGCACGTCGATTGGAAGAAGGTCTCAAGCGGGCACAGGACCTCGCGCGCCAGGCGCCTCCGGATCTCCCGGATCCGGAGGAACTGGAGGAGATGGAGGAAAGCGAGCGCGAGCGCCTGGAAGCGATGCTGGAGGCGGTTACGCTCGCAGCCAGCGCCGACCAGGTTCGCCAGGAGGTTCAGGAGCTTCATCGCTTAGCCGCCGAAGCCAAAGCCGTCGAGGAAGCTGGCGCCGAAGCGAAGCTCTCACGCCTCAGAGACCTGCTCCACAAGGAGGGCTTCTTCGATCATGCGGACCAGCGCCTCCTCCTCTTCACCGAATTCAAGGACACGCTGGACTACCTCGTGGACCGACTGACGTCCTGGGGCTTCCGCGTCGGCTCCATCCATGGCGGCATGAAGCCGGGCTCCCGCGACGAGCCGGGCACGCGCCTCTACGCCGAGCAGCAGTTTCGCGAAGGTGCGATCCAGATCCTGGTCGCCACCGAGGCTGCCGGCGAGGGCATCAACCTTCAGGTCTGCAATATCCTCTTCAACTACGACATCCCGTGGAACCCGAACCGTCTGGAACAACGGATGGGGCGCATCCACCGTTACGGTCAGCGCAAGGACTGCCTGATCTTCAACTTCGTCGCCACCAATACGATCGAGGGCCGCGTCCTGCAGCGCCTGCTGGAGAAGCTGCAGGAAATCCGCGATGCGCTGGAGGATGACGCTGTCTTCAACGTAGTCGGCGAGGTCCTGCCCGCCGCCCACGTCGAGCGCATCCTCCGCGACTACTACGCCGGGCGACTGGGCGATGCCGACCTCGAAGATCGCCTGCTGCGTAATGTCGACGAGGGCCAGTTCCGCGCGATCTGCCAGAATGCACTGGAGGGGCTCGCCAGCAAGAAGCTCAATCTCGAAATGCTGATCGAGCGGCGCGCGCGGGCGCAAGAGCGTCGCGTCGTGCCCGAGACCATCGCCCGCTTCGTGCGCGAGGCAGCCGAGTTCGTGCCGCTCACGCTCAAGCCAGTGGCGAGCCTACCACATACCTTCGAGCCGGCACGGACGCCCTCGGTGCTCCGCCGCTACGAGAAGGAGGCAGACTGGAGGCTCCCGGCTCTTGCAGACCGCTATCCACGCTGCTCGACCGATCGCGAAACGGCCGAAGTGGAGAAGCTGGAATGGGTCACTCCCGGCCATCCGCTGTTCGAGGCCATCCGCCGGCATACTCACGCCCAGGCGCTGGATGTCCTCGGAACGGGCGCGACTTTCTATTCGCTGCAGCACGAGCACCCGGCACGCGTCGATTTTTACCGCGCCCGCGTAGTGGACGGGCTGGGACAGGTCATTCATGAGCGTCTGTTCGCGGTGGAGATCGCCGAAGGCGGCATGCCTCGCCTCCAGGAGCCCGGGCTGCTCGGCAATTTCGCCCCCGCCGGACCGCCGGCGGAGATGCCGACGGTCGCGACTCTCCCCGAAGCAACGAGCTGGCTCCACGAGAACGCGCTCGCGCCCTTCCTCGAAGAGACGCGCAAGGATCGGCTCACCGAGGTTGAGCGCGTCAGTGCACACGTCGAACTTTCGCTGACCGAGCTGCTTCAGCGCGCCGACGAGGAGATCGGCCGGGCCGCGGCTGATGTGGAACAGAAGCTGCCCGGCGCAGAAGGCCGGCTTGCGCAGGCCGAGGCGCGCCATGCCGAGCTTCTCGCCCGCCGCGACCGTCGCCGAACCGACCTCGAACGTCAGCGAGCACTCACGCTTCAGGCCGTCGAGCGCCTGGCCACCGTCCTCGTCCTGCCGCATCCCGAGAGCGAAGCGCCGGAGGTTCGGCGACTGAAGCCGGACTTCGAGACCGAGGCGATCGCCATGCGCGTCGTCATGGATCACGAAGCGGCGCTGGGTCGCCAGGTTTTCGACGTGTCCGCGAAGAACCTGGGCTACGACATCACCAGTCTCGATCTCGCTTCCGGCGAGCTGCGCCTGATCGAGGTGAAGGGGCTCGGGGCTTCAACCGGCACCATTCTGCTCACGCCCAACGAGCGCCGCGTCGCCGAAGATCGGCGCGACTGCTACTGGCTCTACGTCGTCACCGACTGCGACACCGCTGCCCGCCTGCAAGAGCCGGTCCGAGACCCAGCGCGCCTCGACTGGAACGAGGTGACGAAGGTCGCGCACTATTACCTCTCGGTGAACGCGATGACGAAGCCGATGGAGCTCCGCGAGGAACAGGTGCCCTTCGAAGGACCGAAAAAATGATCCCCAAGGACTGCAAGCGCCTGGCCGAAGTTGATTTCCCAATCGCTAGTGTATCGAAACATGCAGCCCGAGAGAAATCCATCCGTCACGGGAATCCCTCAACACTTCACTTATGGTGGGCGCGTCGCCCAATCGCATCTTGCCGAGCAATTTTGCTGGCCCTGCTGTTACCTGACCCTTGCGATTCGCTGTGCCCTCCTGCCTTCAAGAACAAAGCTCGCGAAATCTTAGGACCTATTCCAGGCCGGGTTGGCGGGACGGACGAGGAGCTACGCGAGGCCTTGCTCCGATTTATAGGCGATTTTGCTGATTGGGCCCGCGGAGGTAACGCGACATTTCTTGAGGCTGGTCGAAACCTGGTGAAGGCTTCTCATCCTGACGAGGCACCATTAGTCGTTGATCCATTCGCAGGGGGTGGATCTATCCCCCTCGAAGCTTTGCGACTTGGTTGTGATGCATTTGCCAGCGACCTCAACCCTGTCGCGTGCCTCATCCTTAAGACGATGCTAGAGGATATACCGCGTCAGGGTCCCACCCTGGCAAAGGAACTCCAGCAAATCTGCAACGGGATCAAAGCATCTGCAGAAAAGACCTTGGCCAAATTCTACGGCCCGGAGGCGGGCGGCGTCCGACCTATCGCCTATCTTTGGGCGCGGACGGTGCGTTGCGAAGCGCCTAACTGCGGGGCCGAAATTCCTCTCCTCCGCTCATTCTGGCTTTCGAAGAAGAGCGGGCGTCTGAAGGCATTGCGCTATTCTGTCCATCGGTCAACAGATGCTTCCCCACGTGCGCTTTTCGAAATCTTCACGCCGGAAGCGGATGCCCAAGTGCCTCGAGGCACTGTGACGCGAGCCAAAGCCACTTGCCTCTGCTGTGGGACGACGCTGGCGCCAGATCGAGTGCGTTTCCAGCTTCAACAATTGCGCGGAGGAGCCAACCCCGTACTGGATCACGAAGGCAAGCGTGTTGCGGGCGCCACTCTAATGGCTGTCATAACAAAGTCTGCAGGAAATAGCGGTGCGCACTATAGGCTCCCTGTTGAGGCTGACTACAAAGCAGTTGGGCTGGCGATTCGTGAAGTGAACACAATCGAAGCTGCCGCTAGTTCCAATGTGGCCCCTATTCCTGATGAACCCCTTCCGCTAATGAGCGGTACATTTAATGTACCGCTCTATGGCGTGACCCGTTGGGGAGATCTCTTCACACGACGCCAGAATCTCGCTCTTGCAACCTTGGTGTCGGAAATCAAAAAAGTATCGGCATCTGACCCACTGAAATCATGCCTCGCTATGGTGCTTGGTCGTTGTGCAGACTATTGGAGCTCCGGGACGAGATGGGCTCAATCTGGCGAATTTGTAGCAGATACCTTCGCCCGACCAGCTCTACCTATTATCTTTGATTTCGTCGAGGTGATGCCGTTTTCGGGCGCGTCCGGAGACTTTGACGGCGCGGTAGAATGGGTATCCCGAGTGATCGAGACCTTACCCAGCGGGATGTCACCCGGGCAGGTGAGCCTCAGCGATGCTCGTACATCACCACTCCCAGACGACGTATGCGCAGTCTGGTTCACAGATCCTCCCTATTACTTTGCCGTTCCGTACGCAGATTTGTCTGATTTCTTTTTTGTTTGGCATAAGCGTGCCTTTCCTAACAACCCTCTTATGCGAGATCCGTTCGATGCCAGCAATCCGTTAAGCCCTAAGGGACCCGAGCTGTGTGAAATGGCTCACTGGGATTCTGAACGATACGGCCACAAGGACAAACTATACTTTGAGAATGGTATGGCGGCGGCCTTTTCGGAAGGGCGGCGGCTAATCAAAGACGACGGAATTGCAAGTGTCGTATTTGCTCACAAAACGACCGAGGGCTGGGAGGCGTTGCTATCGGGAATTACGAGAGGTGGTTGGATCATCACCGCATCCTGGCCCATTGCAACTGAACGTCCGGGACGCCCTCGCTCACAAGACAGCGCTGCTCTTGCGACAAGTATTCACCTCGTGTGCCGTCCGCGAGCCGAAGATGCCCCGATCGGCGATTGGGCGAACGTTCTTCGTGAACTTCCTACGCGGGTTGGCGACTGGATGGAGCGCCTACAGAGCGAAGGTGTTCGCGGTGCAGACCTCGTTTTTGCTTGCATAGGGCCAGCGCTCGAAATCTTCAGCCGTTATGCCAAGGTCGAGACGGCTGACGGTCGGGAGATCAAGCTCGACGAGTACCTGGAGAAGGTATGGGAGGTCGTGGGTCGAAGCGCGCTCAGCCAAGTGCTCGGCACCGCCGAAGCCCGCGCCCGAAATGGTTCCGCCGGTGCCGTCGAGGAAGATGCACGGCTTACAGCGCTTTTCCTCTGGACGCTTCAGAGCACGAACAACGAAGCTGTAGAGAAGGCAAGCGACGACGAGGCGGACGAGGAGCCGGCGGACGACGAGGACGAGGAAGGCGCGGCCCGCGGTAAGGCGAAGGGCTTCACGCTGGTCTTCGACGTGGTGCGCCGCTTCGCCCAGCCGCTAGGAATCGATCTCCCAAAATGGGAAGGCCGAGTCATCGAGATAAAAAAGGGCGTCGTGCGTCTGCTACCGATCGCCGAACGGGCGAAGCAGCTCTTCGGCGACGAGGGTGCCCAGACGGTAGCCGCTCAGCTTGAGTTGGGAACTGCGGCTGGCGCCAATCCCCTTCAAGGGCTCCTGTTCCCTGAGATGGTGCCCACTCCGAGGGCCCGCGGCCGGGGTGTGCGGGGTCGTAGTGGGCGCATTGCGGTCGGCATCTCGGACGAGAGTTTGGCTACAGCGCGGGAGGCCACGACCCTCGATCGCGTCCATGCCGCCATGCTGCTTCAGGCTGGCGGCCGTACGAACGCGCTCCGCGCCCTGCTCAAGGCCGAACAAGAACGCAGCCCCGACTTCCTGCGTCTCGCTAATGCGCTCTCGGCCCTCTACCCGAAGGGCAGCGAGGAAAAGCGTCTGCTCGACGCGATGCTTCTCGCGGTCCCAAGGTGAACCGATGCTCTATTTCGCATACGGCTCAAACATGAATTGGCAGCAGATGCAGGACCGCTGCCCATCGGCGCGCTTCGCGAGCGTCGCGCTCCTGGCTGACTACAAGCTAGCGTTCACTCGGCAATCAGTGAAGCGCGGATGTGGCGTCGCCGACGCCGTGCGCGAGGACGGTCGAAAAATCTGGGGTGTCGTCTACGAGATCGATGTTCTCGATATCGGCAAACTCGATCTGTCGGAGGGCTACCGACCGGGACGCACGAAGAACTCTTACTGGCGGCGCGAGTGTCTAGTGCTGCTCAATGGCGACGAGCAGCGCCCGTCGACGGTCTGCAGCTATTTCGGCGACCCGCAGTCGAATCCGCCTCTGCCAAATAGCGAGTACAAGCGACTGATAGTTTCCGGAGCGCGCCACTGGCATCTTCCCGAGGATTACGTCCGTGATCTCGAAGCGATCGAGGTGAGCGGATGACAGTCTGTACGCGGACAGTGTGGCAAGTCTCGGCCGGGCCGGCATCACGATCGTATGCTGACGTGTTGCTCAAACACGGCGTCGCGTTGATCGGCCCGGGTGACGCAGGGGCCTGGAAACCGGAGCGCGACGACAACGAGTTCGAGGGCGGCTTCGTGCGGCGCTTCGCAAGCGAAATAACGGTGGGAGACGCAATCCTGCTCCGCACGAGTCTTGCGACGATCGCGGCGGTCGGTCTAGTGGCCAGCGATTACTTGTACCTGAACGCGTTCGACGACGTGAATGGCTGGGATCTGCAACATGGCCGGCGGGTGCGCTGGTGCCGCCTTCCCGAGGCGCATACGTTCGCGGGCTCGGCCTTTGGGGCCAATCCGCCGCGCTGCTCGCGGGTATGGAGCAAAGAAGTGATCGATTTCACGGATCGGTTCATCAGGTCGCCGCCGACGCATTGGCAGACCGTACCATTGCCCGAGCTTCCCGCCGAGGAGCCGTCGCTCGATGAAGTGCCTGACACACTGAGGGGAATTGTGGCTCAGGCTGCAGATCTCGTCCCGCTGTTCCAGGATGCCCAGAGTTTTGGCGAACCTCCGAGCGAGGACGAGCTGATCGCCCAGTTCATCGTCCCCTTTCTGCGCGCGCTCGGTTGGCCGCCGGAGCGGATCGCCGTCAAGTGGCGCTACATCGACGTGGCGCTGTTTCGGGCCCTGCCGCGCACGCCGGAAAACTGTCATCTCGTGATCGAAGCCAAACGTCTGGGCGCGGGCGTCGAAGGCGCGCTGGAGCAGGGCAAGGGATACGTGGAGGCGCTCGGGACTCCGCGCGACGTGATTGTCACCGACGGCATCCGATACCGGATGTACGCGAGCGATCGCGGGTTTGAGCCCGTGGCCTACGCCAATCTCGCCCGATTGAAGAGAAAGGCGGCTGATCTTTTCACGCGCCTGCAGAGACCATAGGGAGGGGGATCGGAATGGAACCTTGGTACAAGGTCGCGACGCCGCGTAAGGAGGTCCGCGAAGGCCGATCGTTCAACCCTGACGAGTTCGCCATCGCGCTTGAGCAGGTCGTAGCCGGGACGGCCCCGGAGGATTACCGGAAGCCCGACCAGTTCTTCGCTCGTACTTGCTTCACAAGGGCGTTGCGCGAGCATGCGGGAATGGTGCTCCGGCGGCTCTCGGGAAAGACCGAGAATACCGCGCCGGTGCTGACGCTGATCACCCAGTTCGGTGGCGGCAAGACGCACACGCTCACAACGCTCTACCATCTCGTGAGCAACGGCGAGGCGGCAGCGGGTTATTCGGGCGTGGCCGATCTCGTGCGGGAGGCGGGCGTCACAGTCGTGCCGAAAGGGAAGGTTGCGGTCTTCGTGGGCAACGCGTGGGACCCGCGCGAGAGCCGTGAGACGCCGTGGATCGACATTGCTCGCCAGCTCGCCGGAGACAAGGGCGTCGAGGCGCTGGGTCCGGCGGCGAGAACTACGCCGCCGGGCACCGACGCGATCGCGCGGGTCTTCCAGGCGGCCGGGGCGCCGGTGCTGCTGCTTTTCGACGAGGTGCTGAATTTCCTCAATCGGCACCGCGGCAGCGCTGATTCATTCCACGCGTTCATCCAGAACCTGACCGTCGCCACGACCGGAACCACGCATGGCGCATGCGTGATCTCCCTGCCGCGCAGCCAGGTGGAGATGACCGAGTGGGATCAGGAGTGGCAGGACAAGATTTCGAAGGTCGTGCGTCGAGTCGCCAAGGACCTGATCGCCAACGACGAGACTGAGATCAGCGAGGTCGTCCGCCGGCGGCTGTTCCAGGACCTTGGAAGCGAGAAAGTCCGCAAGAGCGTCGCCCGGGCGTTTGGCGACTGGTGCTTCGAGCGGCGCGCCCAGCTCCCGCCCGAGTGGACCGCGGTGGATTCCGCGGCGACCGAGGCCAAGGCGCGCGAGTTCCTCCAACGCCGTTTCGAGACGTGTTACCCGTTCCATCCGGCGACGCTGTCCGTCTTCCAACGGAAGTGGCAGGCGCTGCCCCAATACCAGCAGACGCGCGGTACGCTCGCAATGCTGGCGCAGTGGATATCGCTCGCAGCCCAAGACGCCTTCCGCAAGGCGCGCACCGAGCCGTTGATCACCCTCGGGTCGGCGCCGTTGGCCGAGCCGGGATTCCGTAGCGTGGTGCTGGGCCAGCTTGGCGAGTCGCGCCTCGTTGCCGCGATCGACACCGATATCGCTGGCGAGCAGGCTCATGCGAAGGCGCTCGACGCTGATACCAAAGGACCGCTGCGCGACATTCACAAGCGTGTCGGCACGGCGATCCTGTTCGAATCGTCAGGCGGCCAGACAGACAAGGTCGCGCATCTCCCGGAGCTCCGCTTCGCGCTCGGCGAGCCGGAGCTGGACACGACGACGATCGACACTGCCACGTTTGCGCTTGAAGATCGCTCCTACTTCGTGCGCAAAGTGGGGACGGACGGATTCCGTATCGGCTATCAGCCAACAATGAAGAAGGTCGTGAGCGACCGTCGGGCGTCCCTCGACGACGAGACGGAGGTCAAGCCCGCCGTCCGCAAGCTCGTCGAGGACGAGTTCCGGCGTGGTGCCAGCATCCCTGTTGTTCCGTTCCCGCGCGATGGGGCGGAAATTCCCGACTCGCCCAGGCTGACGCTCCTTGCAGCCGATCCCGAGACGGAGTGGTCCGGCACCGGATCGCTCCGCACCCAGATCGCCGAATGGACTCGCAACCGCGGAAAGTCGCCCCGTCTCTATCCGGGTGCGCTCGTGTGGTGCCTCAAGAAGCCAGGGCGGGATCTGCGCGAAAAGATCGAGCTAGCGCTCGCATGGAAGCGGGTCGCGAAAGAGGTCGCCGATGGTACGCTGGGTGGGGAGTTCGAGCGCAATGACCGAGCGGAGCTCCAATCGAAGGTCAAAGACGCGGAAGAGGCCGCTAAGGATGATGTCTGGGGCGGCTACCGCTTCGCCATTCTGGCCGACAGCCAGGAAGCGGATGGGCTCAAGGTGATCGACCTGGGTGCGGGGCATTCTTCAAGCGGCGAGACGCTTTGCGGGCGCGTCATCGCCGCCCTCAAATCCGAGGCGCTTCTAAACGAGACGGTCGGTGCCGGATACATCGAGCGCAACTGGCCGCCCGCGCTCAAAAATATCGGAGCTTGGCCACTTGCAAGCCTTCGACAAAGCTTTCTCAACGGCTCGCTGACCCGGCTCGTCGATCCCGACGCCACCCTGAAGTCCAAGATCGTCGAGTTCGTGACGCGCGGTGATTTCGGGCTGGCCTCGGGCAAGAAGGCGGACGGTACGTACGAGCGGATCTGGTTCCAGGAAATGGTTGCGCCTGACGAGGTCGCTTTCGACGCCGGAGTGTTCCTCTTGAGGAAGAGCACGGCGGAAGCGCTCAGGGCGGGAAAGCCCGCAATACCCACACCAAGTCCTGAGCCCCAGCCGGGCCCCGCGGCTCCACCCGGTCCGGAACCTAGTCCCACGCCCGGGGCCACAACTTCAACACGGAAATTGCGCATTGTGGGTGCCGTCCCCCCGGAGGTCTGGAACCGCCTCGGCACGAAGATTTTGCCAAAGCTCCGCTCCGGTTCGGAACTCAGGATCGGGCTTGAGTTTTCGGTCACCGTACCTGCTGATTCCGCGACTGGCCTTGCGAACGAGCTTCGACAAGTCCTCCAAGAACTCGGTCTCGCCCAGGCGGTCAAGGTGGAATAGTGATGTACCCCATCGCGGCGACGAGCGCTTGCTCCTTCGCGATCCTCGGATCGTGCGCCATGCCCTCCTGAAGCGCCGGGACCAGGTCTTGTCCAGAACTCTCCGGCGGTAGCCCGGGTCGCGCGGCCGCGGCGGCGCCATGGCAGAACATCAAGTGGTCCGACCACTGTGGTTCTCCAGCGTGGGAGCCGGCAGCGATCCGAGAATGGGGCTTCCCCGCTTCTCGGCACGGAAGAATCCGTGGACGTATGGCAGCATCCTGCGTCGTCCGATCACGAATTTCGTGGGCATGTGAAGCCCAGCTTTCTTCCAATCTTCCTCGGCCAAGACGGCGAGATCCGGCGGCTGAAGTTCCTCGACACACTGGCTGGTCCCGTAAGCCACGTCCAGGAACAGTATTGCTGCGTCATGGCGCAGTCCCATGACAAGGCCCGGCCGCGGACGGGGACCCGGCCTCTTGGGCGACTCGTCGAAGGGGAAGTAGCAGCTCACGATATCGCCCGGTTGTGGGGTATGCGAGGTGATAGCTTGCGCGCGGAAGCGACCGCCTCGACATCCTTTTAAGTCAAAGGAAGCGAGTGCCGGCAGGGGCGAGCGGGCGGGCGAGCAGGGGTGTGGGGCGTCAATGGACGCCCCATCGTCGTTGGGCATGTAAAGCTCCGTGCTGGGATGGACGGAAGTATCGACGGGCGCTGCGCAGAGCGCCGGCTTCAACTTTCCTTAGGGGGTTTAGACGAGGATGATGACGTCGCACCGAGCGACGTGTCCGCCGGCCTCAGGGGGCCTCATGAAACCTGATCCGTCGAAGCTTGAAGACCAGCGGGAGCAGTCACCCTCGACGGGAAATACGGCCGCGGCGAGCTCAGTTGGACATTTTCGGCGGCAAATTCGTCGACAATTTTCGACAAATTTTAGAGAACTTCAGGCGAGGCAAGCCCAGGAGGATCGCCAGATCCTGCGTGAGCTGGCAACAGGGGGGCTCCTGGGTATTGTCGGGGTGCACGATAGTGGGGGATTGCAACGCTATGAAGTGGAGGACATGCTTCTGATTCGTGGGGAAGAAGGGCTAAAGAAGCTGTATAGCCGTATCAGGAAGATGTTCAGGCATTATCCGGCTGTCGACGCCGAAGACTTGGTCCAAGAGGCGATTGCAAGGCTGCTGGAAGGCAGGCGCGTATGGAAGGACTCGTTCTCCTTCGATGCTGCGATTACAGGCATCACATTGAGCCTGTTGGGGGATGCCACTCGTGGGCGCCCGGTGGAGGTTCCCCTTGACGATGCTGGCACCGATGCGGACGAGGCTGCCCTGGAGCTCCTGCTCCGTGACGAGAACGTGGATCCGGAGCGGACGTTGGAGCCGGGATGGGTCTGGAACAGCACTCTCGGCATTCACATTCGCTTTTCCGAGGTGGCCGAACTGTTCACCCCGTATCCCAACTGCCTGAGGATACTTAAAGCGATGTCGACGGGTCTCGCAGCAAGCGACGTCCAGCGGTCCTTCAAACTCACGCCCGCCGGATACGCCAGTGCTTGGCGGCAGATAACGCGAGTGCTCCAGCGACACCGACTTCGTCCTGCGCGACTTGCCGAAACTCGCGGCCGAGAGCGCCGACCGCCAAAGATCAGTCAGCTTCCGATCGCGGCATCGAGTGCCGATTCCGATTGAAGCCGGCCCGGTCTTCGGACCCGATGCCGGCCGGCGTTCCGATTTGGAGCCCGCCACCGTTCCGAATTGAAGCAGGCCGCGCGTGCGCGCGGCAACGAGAGCCGCTATTTCAACTACTTCGCCCCGAAGCGTCGGAGGCCGAGCGGCCACGCGCTGGGTTCGATGTCGACATGGCGCAGCTCATCCGCGAGCGCGGTGCCGAGGCAAAGATCGTCGAGCTGCGGGCCGCCCCGCTGCCCGAGGTGCGCGTCTGCGCGTACATAGATCAGGCTGCGGGTGCTGGCCTGAGGTCATGCGGCGCTGGCAGTTCCGTGATCCAAACGCGGGTCGCGAAGGATATTGCAGACGCTGCCGATCCGCGGGTTCGGCTCCGGCAAGAATGCCGTATCCCTCGATGTCGCCAGCGGCCTTGGCCGCATTCATCGCGTCCGTAATCCTGGCTTGCAAGAGCACAGAATCCCCAAGCAGACGGCCGACTTCGATCATCGAATCCCTCCGTATCAGACCGCTCAGGGCTTGGAGTACCCCGCGAAAACCGGGCGCGCGCTGCTATGGGCGACCCCTTAATTAGAGGTGACCGAAAGGAGGCAGGCTCCATGGATCAGGCGGAAATGCTCAAGATCCGCGATCGGCTGCAGGCGATCGAAGACGAGTTCGTCGCGGCCGGCTTCGACGAGTTCATCGTCGCGTGCGACGATGGCACCTGGACGTGGCGCACCACCGCTCGAGCGCGTGCCGAGGCAGGCGAGGAGCCGTCGTCCGCCGGCTACGTATGAGTCCCGGTAAAAGAAAAGCCCCACCGGTCTTCAGGCGAGCGGCCTGCTTCCTTGACCTGCGGTCGGCCGCCGCGGGATCACCGCAGAACCTACCTTCCGGCGCGCCCTGCATTTCGTGACCGACGGCGGTAGCGGCTCGGCCGGGACTCGCCCATGTCTGTCCTAGACAGAGATGCCCTTGGGAAGGAGCAGCGCGGATGAGCGGAAAGCGGATCACCTTGGCCTCGCGGAAGGGCGGGTGCGGTAAGACCACCACGGCGCGCGTACTCATCGCGGCGCTGCGGCTCGAGGGCCTCAAGGTCGCCGTGGTCGACAGCGACCCGAAGCGCGACGTCTCGCTGTGGCTGGAGAAGGTTCGGCCCTACGCGGACGTGAACTGGGTCCACGAGTTCACACCCTCGAATCTCGAGAAGCTCGGGGAGCAGATCGACGCCTACGCCGAGGAGGCGGATGTCGTCATCACCGATACGGGCGGATTCGGCAGCGACGCGATGGCGGTAGCGATTCTCGCCAGCGACGCAGTGATCATCCCTTGCATGGCCTCGGCCGACGGCGACGCCATGGCCACCATCGGCACGGCGAAGCTGGTCCAGCGCGCCCGGGGCAAGGATCCTGAGTTCCTCGGCTATCGGGTGCTCTTCACCCAAGCCAAGGCCCGAACACTGATCTGGCAGCACCAGTCGAAGCTGATCCAGGACGCCGGCGCGCCGCGCTTCGAGACGACCCTGAGCGACCTGACGGCCTACCCCGCGATGTCGCTGACCGCCGACGACGGCCTGCCTGGGGGCCGCGCCGGTGCCGAGATCGCGGCGCTCGTCGCCGAAATGCGCGCCTTGGGCTGGCTCCCGCCCGCCCGGAAGGAAGACGCGACACCCCTTTTCACCGCCGCCGGCATCTCCGAGGCCGGCGGGGTGGAGCCCATCCCCGCCACGATTTCTGAGTGAGGACGCACCATGTCGAAGAAGCCGCAATACGCAGGTGCCGCCCACGCCCTGCTTGCCGCCGAAGAGGGCGCTGTTCTGGTGTCGGCGCTGCCTGTCCCGGCGGCTGTCGAGGCGAAGGCCGCGGCGCTGGCGCCGGAGCCGGCCGCTCCTCTGGTCGAGCCTTCCGCGTCGCCGGCGCCGCAGTCGGAGAGACCGAAGATGATTGGTCTCAACATCAAGTGTCTTCCGGGGACCATCGACGCGGTGATCGCCCGGGCGCACGCCGACCACACGAGCCAGAAGGCGATCATCTGCCGCGCCCTCAAGGCCTACGGCCTGGAGATCGACCCGTCCGAACTCGATGATCAGTCGGGCCGGCGGTATCTGCGCCTTGGGCGGGTCCGCCAGCCGGTTCGCTGACGGGCGGCTGTTTTGGCCGCGGTTTTTCTTGCTGTTTGAGCGAGAGACGGAAGGCTGGCGCGGCGTTCTCGCTGTCGGCGCGGCCGGCGTGGCCGGCTTCACAGCGACGATCTTGACCCGCCGCGCGGCGCGGGCTATCTGCAGGTCTTCGCGGTGGCGGGGTAGCTCAGTTGGTTAGAGCACCGGAATCATAATCCGGGTGTCGGGGGTTCGAGGCCCTCCCCCGCTACCATCCTTCAGGCCGACGCCGCCTCGACGGGATCGCCAATCCCCTTACGAGGTTTAACGGCGTGCGGACCGGAGCTGCCTTCCGCCGCCGTTCCTGCCATTTTCTGCCCGCGCGAACCCACCTCCGCCTCCGATACAACGGAGGCGACCATGAGCACCTTACCCGCGACCGCCGCGCCGCTTGAACGCTACGTCGACTTCGAGGGCGCCGTTGAGATTTTCCACGCCATGGGGATGACCGACGTCACCGAGAGGATGGTCCGTCGCTACGCCGATGACGGCGTTCTGCCCTTCTTTGCGGGCATCGGCAAGAAGCGCCGGATCTCCGAACATGAGCTCCGGATGGCGGTCAAGGGCATGCAGCTTGACGCCCTGAAGGGTCATCGGTCGCGTCGGGAGGCCGCGCCCCGCCACCGTTAACCGTATGGGGATTTTTTCCCCCACTCATACAACCTGACGTGCTATGGTGCGCCCCACAAGGAGGCGCGGCGCATGAAGGTCTATCATCCGTATCCGAGGCGCTGGAACACGGCTTCGGGGGAGAAGCGCGAGGCGTGGGTCGTCGAGTGGATCGATGAGGATGAGCGCCGGCGGCGGAAGGAACTTCCGACCAAGAAGAAGGCCGACAGGCATTATGACGAGCTCATCGAGACCGCCAAGGACCGGGCGGCGAACGCCGGGCTAGAGACCGGCGCCACCGTTGCGCAGGCGGGCGAGGCGTGGATCGAGACCGTCAAGAGCCCCGGCCGCCCGAACGCGAAGCACCCGGCGGAGCGAGGCACCTGGCGCAAGTATCAGGAGCATCTTGACAAGTATATCATCCCCAAGATCGGCTCCCGCGTGATCGATCGCTTCACGGTCAAGGACGCCCGCACGTTCCAGAAAGACATCGCGACTGATCCTGACATTCCGGACGGCATGCGGAAGAAGGTTTTCGACAGCACCAAGATGCTGTTTCGCGCCGCCGTGGGCGTCTACATCCCCGCAACGCCCTTCGCCGAGCTTCGCATGGCGAAGCATCGGTCGAAGCGAGCGAAAGCGCAGGCCGAGCTTCTCCGGATGATCGGGCAGCCCTCCGAAGACGGAAAGCGCGCGCCGACCCTGGAAGAGACGCGGATTCTGCTCCGCAAGGTCGACGAGCTCGCGAAGGCCGAGGAGGAGATGGGGCATTCTCGCCGCTACTGGCTTGAGTGGGGCACGATGCTCAATCTCCTGGTCTTCGCGGGAGGCCGTATTTCGGAGTGCTTGGGCCTTCCTTGGCGCTACCTCCGCACGGATCTTCGGCTGGCGGTCATCGCGCAGCGCGCCGATGAGTTCGGCGGCATCGGCGCGCCGAAGTCCGCGGCCGGCGCCCGCCTCGTGACGCTGCCGAAGGACGTCTGCGACCGCCTCGATAAGTGGCGCCCGCACTGTCCGAAGGGGCCGCTCGATCTTGTCTTCCCAAACGGCGCGGGCCGCCCCGAGAGCCAGTCGAATCTCCGCGGGCGCTTCCTTCTCCCTCTCTTCCGCGCGTGTGGCCTCGTCGTGATTTTGCCCGACGGCCGCGAGGTGTTGCCCTTCACCAGCCATGACTACCGCGGCCTTCACAACGAGCTCGAAAGGGCGCTGGGCGTCGCTCTCACGGAGCGCATGGAGAAGCACGGCTGGAGTTCGGAGGATATGGACCGCGTAGTCTATGAGAAGAAGCTCCTCGATCCCGAGATTGTCGCGCTGAAGCAGCGCAACGCGGAGGCTCTGGCGCGCCTTGTTCTGACCGAGCCGGCCTCGGCACCGGCGGACCTGGCGGCGGAGTAGGGGGCGCTCCAGTTCCGTCGATCGGTTCTTTGCTCAGGTCGAAGGCATGGGATGCGCCACCGCCCGCCGCGGAAAAGCGGGAGGGCGGCTTGGCCGACGCCCGACGGCGCCGCCGCGCCGAGGGCTGGGCGTAAAACTGGCCCCACATTTTCCCCTCACGTGGCGGCTAAGTCATTGATATTGGCTGATGGACCAGGGGGATCATAATCCCAAGGTCGGGGGTTCAAGTCCCTCCCCCGCTACCATCTTTTCTTTACTGAACGGCGAAATTCCGCGGTTGCGGCGATGCTGCCTCTGCCGACGCGGCGAGCGAGCATCGATGAAGCCGGTGCTGCCGTAGGGGTTCGGGGCGGCCGGTCTCAAGTGCTTTCACGCGCCGCTCGCGGCAGCGGCCGTGACAAGCCCCGCCTCACTTTTCCGGCAGCTGCAGCGCCAGCCATGCCCCGCTGAAGGACGACTTGCCGCCGCGCATCATCGCATCCACGGCCGCCTTGAGCGCGGTCGCATAGCGCGCGCCGTCTTCCGACTCTGGCGACTGCGTCGCTGTCAGC
>Ga0335073_10000266_pt1 | contig 67630 bp, 63 predicted proteins | sample Lox_Sample_22_FD_207093 | JGI IMG/M metagenome (GOLD analysis project Ga0335073, IMG submission 207093) | Soil microbial communities from Loxahatchee National Wildlife Refuge, Florida, United States - Lox_Sample_2.2 | ecosystem: Environmental > Terrestrial > Soil > Wetlands | place: USA... | reverse complement strand
CGGAAGCCTCTATTGTCACAGGGTGCCGGCAATCAACTGCTCTTTTTGCGCAAAAAATGTGATGGGCACTCTCCACGTTAGCCGGCCGACTGCTTTACACCAAGCGCGTTACAGATGGGCGGTGCCGTTGCCCAGCACTGCGCTCGCCTCAGCTCTTCCAGAGATCCTTTGCGGGGGTGCTGCTAAACTTGACAATCTCGGCGCCGAACCCAATGCGCCCGTCGCCGTAGGCTTCGTTGCGCACGTGCACTACCCGCGCCACACAGTACAATTCTTCGGGCTGGTTCCCGGTAATCTCCCGCGGCATTTGTACGGTAACCTCAATTGGCATACCCACTTGCAGCGGTGCCGACGACGCGAAGTAGAAGCCGCCCCGCGACATATTGAGTGCTTCGGTAAAGTGGTCGCTCTTGTCGGCAGCAACACCCGTGGCACGAAAGCGAATTGGACTGCGCACCCGGTGGCGGGTCAATTGTCGGCGTTCTGCGGTCATCTTGTAAGCTTCTCCGGGCGCGGAAGCCTAACATTCGCTAGTGATGCCTTGCCACGGCATCGAGAAGAGGTGCGTCCAGCCTAACAGAGTGGCTCGCCCGGTCAAGGCTCAATCCTTGGTACCAGAAGTACCTCTTACCCGGCAGCTCCCCACGGACGCCCTGCCGCGCGACTGCGCTAAGGCTCTCCCTTGCAATCACTTACAGGCCGCAAAAAATTACGGCTGGGCTGCCAACGAGTCCAGCAGGTCGTACTGGTTCTTCTGCTGATCTAGGTCCGCCTTTGGCTTGGCGTTCAGGTGCATGGTCTGGTAGCCATCCTTCTCGTCGGGCTTCGGCGACTTCGGCAATCCGGAGCCGTTCGGCTCGTCTTGCTTCGCGAAATTCGGTCCGATACGAACTGATCAGTCCTTCGTCCTCTCGAACGTCTTGTCGAATTGGTCGTTCCGGCACGTCCCAACGACGCGCAAATCCTGCCGCAAGTTCGCCGATACCACATTGGCCCACTGGCGGGCACGACTCGCGAATCTCCGCTTCCCATCGCTATGCGATAATGCCTGCCATGAGCGCCCCCTCGCCCGTCGAACAAGAATTCGTCGCACCGACCTGGTCCGATATTTCCGCCGCTCACTCCCGCATAGCCTCGCGCATCCATCGCACTCCCGTCCTGACGTCGCACTCGCTCGACGCCATCGCCGGCGGGCAACTCTTCTTCAAGTGTGACAACTTCCAAAAGACTGGCTCGTTCAAGATTCGTGGCGCTGCCAATGCCATCCTGTCCCTGTCCGAGGCGGAAGCCGCCCACGGCATTGTCACGCCTTCCAGCGGAAACCACGGCGCTGCGGTCGCCTGCGCTGCCGCTTGGCGTGGCGTTGCCGCATACATCGTCATGCCCAAGAATGCTCCCGCTGTGAAATGCCGCGCCGTTGAAAGCTACGGGGGCCGCATCACCTTTTCGGAGCCGACCATCACTTCGCGCCAAGCCATTTCGGCGCGCGTCCAAGCCGAAACCGGAGCGATGCTCATCCATCCCTACGACAATGATCGCATTATCACGGGCCAAGCCACCGCCGCCAAAGAGTTCCTGGAGGAGGTCTCGGACCTCGACGCGCTCTTCGCTCCCGTGAGCGGCGGCGGACTCCTGAGCGGCACATGCCTCAGCGCCAAAGCGCTGCGCCCCGAAATTCGCATCTTCGGCTGCGAGCCCGCCCGGGCCGACGACGCCTATCGTTCCCTTACCACGGGCAGACTCCAATCGCTTGACGCCAGCGATACTATCGCCGACGGTCTCCGCGCCTCTCTCGCTCCGCGCACCTTCGCCATTCTCCGAGCGCATCTCGATCGCGTGCTGCTGGTCTCCGAAGAAGAAATCATCGCCGCCATGAAGCTCATGTGGGAGCGCCTGAAAATCGTCATCGAGCCCAGCAGCGCCGTGGCCATCGCGCCTCTGCTCAAACCCGGCACCATCACCAGCCTAAACCTACCGCCGCGGCCCGACGGCCGCCCGCCCAAACTCGGCGTCATTTTTTCGGGCGGCAACGTCGACTTGGCTCACCTGCCGTTTTAGCGAAATGAAATTAGTCCTCTGATCTGACCTGTTCGGAAGAGGTTTGCGTTCGCCTTCGCGTGCGGAGCTATTGCCGAGCTTCCGGCCGGACGTCGCCAAAACGCTCCGAGGGGCCGCAAAAAGAAAGCACTTTCTAATGATTTTGGTACTTGACCCCTCCTCTTTGACTCGTAAAGTTGGCTCTAATCTTGCCTGGATACTCGGGGTGCTACCCCCTCCCGCACTCTTTTTTGAGGAGGGACTATGCCTGTTTCCGATCGTCGCGGCGATCCCCGGTTTATGTTGATAATTCCCGTTCGGTTTCACCATCCCTCGGCAGGTGAAATCGCGACGCAAGCGGTCAACGTTTCTCGCTCCGGCTTGTTCCTGAAAAGTCCCCAGAAGCTGGCCGTTGGTAGCTCTTTGCACCTAAATCTTCGCGTGCCGACGGAAATCTCCGGCAGCGTTTTTTCCGAGTTGCGTTGCACAGGTCGCGTGGTGCACGAACGGCAGGCCGAGGGCAGTATCGGCTACGGTATCGAAATCGTCAGGCTTACTTCGGGCTTTCGCGCCGTCTCGAACGCCCAAGCTTCCGCCTTTCGCGTTTAGCCTAAAGATCGGACGTCCCATCTTGAGTTCTTTGCAATTGCCTCCGCTGTTGCACACCGCGTCTTGCGAGCTAGGAGGAGCGAAGGTAAGTTTTCTATCAGCAATGCCCGGAGCCACGAGGAGGGCTATACAACCTCAATTATTCCGATTGCGTCACGATGCGCTCGCGCGGCCTCTCCCGCCAGGACGGAATCACCGGGGGGCCACCTTCACAACGCCCCATGGGCTCCGTATTGCGGAACCCATTGCGTCCTGTTGACTTGTTCAGCCAGTTGCTCCTCTCCCGTCTTCGAAGCCACGCCGGCGCGCTGCGCCTCCTGCCCCACGGCAATCGCAATCTTGCGAGCCACAGCTCGCACGTCTCGTAGCGGAGGAAGCAGAGCGGCGTTAGAGTGTTTGATCGCTGGTGAATGTTGCGCCAGGGTCCGCGCGGCGGCTTCCAGCATGCCGTCGGTTACGCGCCGCGCACGTGAAGCGACCACACCAAGTCCGACGGCCGGGAAAATGTAAACGTTATTGCATTGCGCGATCGCGATTTGCCGCCCGCCGTATTCCACCGGAGCGAAGGGCGAACCCGAAGCCACCAGGGCGCGGCCATCCGTCCAACGAATCAGATCTTCTGCAGTAGCTTCGGATCTATCCGTGGGATTGGAGAGCGGCAAGATGATGGGTCGCTCGACTTTGCGCGCCATGTCGCGCACGATCGGCTCGCTAAACGCGCCGCCGACCGTGGACAGCCCGATGAGAATTCCCGCCTTGATTTTCTGAATGACGTTAGCAAGCCCGATGTGGCCGTCGGCCCCGCAGGGGAAATCGGTGATCTGCTCGGCGGCTTGCGCGTAGATTTTCTGGTCGTCATCCAGATCGGTACGGCCCGTGTGGAGCAAGCCCATCCGATCTACGATCCAGATGCGGCGCCGCGCTTCCTGCTCCGATAGGCCATCGGATACCATGGCCCTTCGCAAATAATCCGCCACGCCGATGGCCGCCGAACCCGCACCGAAAAACACAATCTGCTGGTCTTTGAGCGGAATGCGCGAAACCTTGACGGCGCCGAGAATAGCGCCCAAGGTGACCGCCGCGGTGCCCTGAATGTCGTCATTAAAGGTCAGCAACTCGTTGCAGTAGCGGTCCAGAATCGGCCGCGCGTGGTCCCGCGCGAAGTCTTCCCATTGCAGACAGGTATTGGGCATTTCGCGCTTCACGGCATTCACGAATTGTTCAATGAAGTCAAAGTAGGGCTGCCCGGTGATTCGCTCGTGCCGCCAGCCGAGATACTGCGGATCTTTCAGCCGCTCGGGATTGTTGGTGCCCACATCCAGCACGATAGGCAGCGTACGCGCCGGATGAATTCCGCCGATCAGCGTGTAGAGCGAAAGCTTGCCGATGGGGATTCCCAGCCCGCCCACGCCCTGATCGCCAATGCCGAGAATGCGTTCGCCATCCGTTACCACGATCACGTCCACTTCCGCGTTGGGCCGATTGCGCAGCAACAGCGGAATGGAATCGCGCAGCGGATACGAAACAAACAGCCCGCGCGGTCGGCGATAAATGTGGCTGAACTGCTGGCAACCCAAGGCTACGACTGGCGTGTACACGATGGGCGTCATTTCCTCGATATGATCGAAAAGCAGGCGGTAGAAGAGCACTTCATTGTTGTCTTGCAACGCCCGCAAATAAATGTGGCGTTCGAGATCGTCGGTTTTGCGTTTATAGGCTTCGTAAGCGCGCACAACCTGCTCGTCCAGCGTTTCCACTTGCGGAGGCAGCAAACCATGCAAAGCCAGAGCGGAGCGTTCTTCGCTGGAGAAGGCTGTACCTTTATTGAGGATTTGCATGTTGAGCAAATCCATGCCGCGAATGCCTGGGCGCACGGAGGTCTCCTGGGGAGGGGAGCCTGCGCTGTTACTCTGGCATAGAATTGCGGCCGGTGCCAACTCGGGGGCACCGGCCGTTGCGAAGCGGCTCTTTTTTTAGGGGGCGGTTGCTCTGGGCCGGATGGTAAGGAGCCGGGCGTGGATTTTCGTCGGGTGCGGCGAAAACTTCAGCTTTCGGCGACGCGGAACGCGAGGGGCAGAACTTCGAGAGTGGCTGCACCCCTGGCCCGAACGGACGCTTCCGGAGCAAAAACCAATTGCAGCCGGCCGGCGTGAATCACCGAAACGCGGCGAGCGTTGCCACGGCGTTCAACCACCAGATAGCCCCACTCCGCGCTAGGAACGCTACGGTAGGCAACGGTCTGCACCGCGACGGTTTCGCCGCGCCGATTGAGCCGCAGTTCGACCGTTTTTCCGTCCGAGTGGAGAGCCACCACATAATTCCCCGCGGCCAGAGTTTTGCCGTTGACACGCACGCGATGCGCGAGCGTCACCCTGCCGGAGTAGTCCACCGAAGCCGCGTGAGCCACACCGGTCGTTTGCGTTGCGGCTCTCCGAGCATCGAATGAAGCCATGTCCGAGTCGAAATGATCGGGCGACACTTCCGATTGCGCCCGTGCAGCAGGAGCAGCCAGGGCGGCAAACGCTCCCAGCGTGATGGCCATCGTGATTTTCGATGTGGCGTTCATGTCGCTTCTCCTCGCTCGCGATCTCACCGGCAGTGCACCGGTGTGCCTACGTTTTCGCATGAGCGCCGCGGGTAGCCAATGCACCGCAGGTGAAGAAAGCATCGCCAAGAGATGACCCATGCCGACGTGCTCGAGAGACGCGTTCCGTCCATACCCCGAACGCCTTTCTGAAGAGCGAGACCAGGCAAAAAAACTCGTCTGGCCGCGCAACAAAATAGCAGGGCCTGGGTTGAATCTTGCGATTCCGGCGTGGCGCGGTCGGCGCGGCAGTGGGTGTGCAACGTGCGGAACCGCGGGCCATATTCTCGGGAATAAACAACAAGGATCCGGGTTCCCTATTTGAGGCACCTTGAGGAATTCGGGTTAGGCGTATTCATACGATTCAGGTCTAGCGGCACGGACAGATTCGGGGCGTAGCTGGCGCGGGGCGCTTCCGCGTGCGGCTGACGAGCGCGGCGGGTTGGTTCCTTCGCGACTCGGTGTAAGCACGCTTGTTACGATTCGCATGGTCCTCGTTGCGTTTTGGATTTGGGCCAGAACATCGCGAGGATTGTGGTTTGGGCTTAGAGAAACGGATGGGAACTTGATACGAAGGCGTGGAGCGTTTGTGGTACGCTCGGGGACGACTTTTCAAGAAAATTCGCGGACGGGGCGACGCCCTTCCCAAGCAACCCTTCCGTGCAGAAAACACTCTGCTCCGGAAACGGTTGTCCTCTAAACCGAACCGCGAATCCTTGAAGTGGTGGAAAAAATCTGCAGCGTGGGCGGGTTATGAAAACTACTCGAATTTTCATTCTTCGCAGTTCCCTGTTTGTGCTGGCCGCTCTGTTCGTCCTCGGAAGTTCTTTCCTTGCAAGTAATAATGCGTACGCGCAAACCGCAGCCAGCGCGCAAGCAACCGGCGCGGCGTCCGCGAGCACGCCGGCGACCAGCGCAAGCCTCGGCGCACCCATCATCAAACCGGTCGCGCGCATCACCCAAAAGATCGACGAAACCAAGCTCGTCCGCATGGGAACGCGTGTGCATTCGCTAGCGCGGGCTGAATTTGACCGCGGCGTGGTCGCCGATTCGCAGCCGATGAACCGCATGTTGCTGCAATTACAGCGCAGTCCTGAACAAGAAACTGCGCTTCGCGAATTGCTGAACGATCAGCAGACGAGAAATTCGCCGAATTACCACGCCTGGTTGACACCCATGAGTTTTGGCCAACAGTTCGGCGTAGCCGATGAGGACATTCAAAAGCTGACCGTATGGCTTGCTCAGAGCGGGTTTACCGGAATCAAGGTCTCACCCGGAAAAATGGTGATTGAGTTCAGCGGAACCGCAGGACTGGTGCGCCACGCGTTTCACACGGAGATCCACCAGTTTATGGTCAACGAAAAGATGCACATGGCCAATGTCTCGTCGCCGGAGATACCTGCGGCACTGGCACCCGCCGTGTCCGGTATCGTCTCTCTACATAACTTCCGTTTGAGGCCTTTTGTTCATCCTGCCAGATCGAAAGAGGGAAGCCCCAAACCGGGAGTTACGGCGAACCCTTGCACACCTTTCGGGGTGCAAGTCTGCTACGGTATGGGGCCCGCGGACTTTAAGACTATTTATAACGTTCCTTCGACATTGGACGGCACAAATCAGACGATCGCGCTAATCGAGAGATCGAATATCGCCGTGTCGGACATCAATCAGTATGGGCAGGCGTTCGGCATCGCAAACCTGACCAATTTTTCTTATGCAAACAACGTCGTGCTGGAAAGTTCGGACCCGGGTATCGCGGATGACAATGTAGGCGACGATCTGGAGGCGACGCTGGACGTAGAGGTCGCTGGGGGAATCGCGCCGAAAGCTAACATTTTGATGGTCGTTGCAGACGCAACGTTGACCACCAATTTTTCAGACGGAACCGACCTAGCGGCTCTCGCGACCATACAGTTCAACTTGGCCCCGATCATGAGTGAGAGTTTTGGAGCGGCAGAGGCGGATACGTTCACACCCTTTTACCAGAGCTTGTGGGAGCAGGCCGCAGCTCAGGGCATGACTGTCATATTGTCCACCGGCGACAGTGGCTCGGCTTCCCTGGACGGAGACGCTGGCAACCTCGAAGCGTCAAACGGTCTATCCGTCAGCGGCCTTGCTTCTACGCCCTTCAACGTCGCCGTGGGCGGTACAGATTTCGACGACGCGAATAACCCAACAACATACTGGAATGCGAGCAACGGCACCGGCGTGGGTTCCGCAAAATCCTACATTCCCGAAACGACGTGGAACGATTCCTGTGCGGCCGTCGCAACTACTGGCTCTCTTGCGGGCTGTACCGGGCACGCGCCTGATGCAATGGGGCTAGACCTTGCAGGCGGCAGTGGGGGACAAAGCGGCCCTTGTGGGACGCAAGATCCCAACACCGGCGTTTGCACTGGGCCGGTTCCGAAGCCAGTGTGGCAGGCCGGAACGGGAGTACCTGCAGACAGCGCTAGAGACCTGCCGGACGTTTCTCTTTTCGCGGCAGATGGCTCCCAGAGCGGACACTTTTGGATCATGTGTTATACCGGTCCCGCTACGAATTTCCAGAACGGACAAGCGTGCAATCTGACGAATCAAACCGTCAATGGAGCGCCTCCGTTTAATTTTACGCCGGTGGGAGGAACGTCTGCGGCAGCTCCGGCTTTTGCCGCTATTATGGCACTCGTGGATCAGAGCCAGAACTCGCGTCAGGGGAACCCGAACTACGTTCTCTATCCTCTAGCGCAGAAGGCTGGGGCAAGCTGCAATTCCAGCCTGCCAGCAACGATTACCAACGCCAGCTGCATCTTTTATGACATAACGAAGGGTAACAATTCCGTTGAATGCTCGGGTGGTTCACCCAACTGCAGTAGCACCACGGCTGGCACGAACGGCGTACTCGTTGAACCCAATACCACGCCGTTCAGCTCCAACAATCCGGGGTGGATGACGACGGCCGGCTACGACCTGGCAACCGGACTAGGCTCTGTTAACGTCGCAAACCTCGCCTCGAACTGGGGCTCGATCACCGGAGCCTTCGCTGGCGACTCGACGACCATCACGGCCCCCGCCGCAGGATCAGTCAATGTCACGCACGGAGCGACGGTGAATTTCACTGTTAAGGTGGCCCAAGCTTCGGGAACGACGGTTCCCACAGGCGACATTTCCCTGATCGCTGAGCCAACAGCAGCCCCTCAGTATAGCGTCGCCGCGGCTACGCTCGGCACGGGGGGGACCGTTACCGTCCCGACGAACTTCCTGCCCGGAGGCACCTACCCCGTTGTGGCGCACTATGCGGGCGATGGAACCTTCGCGCCCAGTGATTCGACACCTTTTTCGGTCACCGTGGCAAAGGAGAACAGCACCGTAGCGGTTACGATGCTCTCTGCGGACCCGATCTCCGGCAATTTCACTTCCGTCTCGAGCGGTATATACGGGAGTATTTTTCTGTTCCGCACTGATGTGCTCGGCACCCAAAATGGCGACAACCAGGTTTGCGCGAACGTCGCCATTCCGTGCCCCACGGGCACAATCACGGTAACGGATGGGAGTGGCGGCGCGGCGGTGAATGACTTCCCAAACACCGCCGGCGGTGGAACGACGGGGACCAATAAAGCTGCACTAAATGTCCTAGGGTTGGTTGAAGACCGCCTCGTGACAAGCAACGGTTTCAACAGCGGTGCGCACAACTACACCGCCGCCTACTCCGGGGACAGCAGCTACAATGCGTCGTCTGGAAACCTGGCGTTTACCATTACCCCTGCGGCAACGTTAACGACGGTTACGGCAGGTAGCAATCAGTCGACTCTGAGCGTCACCGCCGGCCAATCCGTAACTCTGCTTGCGACCGTCTCCGGCTTTTACGCGGCAGATGGCGAGCGGCAGGCGAGCAACGGAGCTGGCCCAACGGGCTCGGTCACCTTCTCGTCCTGCGGAACAGCGAGTTCCTGCACCGTGAATGTCGTGCCGGTCTCGTTTGCAAATAGCGGCGCCGCAAACGACGCGTTTGCAACGGCCACCCTAACGACCACCTTCACAACCGCGGGCACACAGACGATCACCGCTGCCTTTACCTCGGCGGACGGAAATTACACCAACTGCACCGTCGCCGCCCCGCCTCTTGGCTGTGCTTTGAATGCACTCACCCTGACCGTGAATTCAACCGGAAGTTTTGCGCTGACTTCGACGCCGCTGACATTGAATTCGACCTCGGGAGCGGCCGCCGGGTCGACCATTACGGTTACGCCGAGCGGTGGCTTCACTGGCAATGTGGTGGTGACGGCAACTGCGGCTTCCTTGCCACCGGGCGTGACCTGCTCCAATTCCCCGCTAACGATCAACGTGACCGGCGCTTCCGCCGTTATGGGCACTCTGAATTGCCAGGTTACGGCGTCTTCCACCACGATGACAGCCGCGAATTTCCTCACCAGCGACAGGAGCCTCGGCGTGCTGGAGGCAAAAGCTGGTCCGGCACCTTTCTATCACAATAACGAAGAGAGCAAGGACACCAACTCTGGCTGGTGGACACTCAGCGCTGGTACCGGTTTTGGCGCGCTGTTCCTGATCTTCTTCCCGGTCGGCGGACGCAAACGGTTGCGCGCCGCGCTAGGCCTCGGCTTGATGTGCTTGCTGACCCTAACGCTGGGATGCAACGGCGTTAGCTCAAACGGCGGCGGTGGCGGCGGAACCCAGAAGACCGCAACTACGACCGCAATGACGGTCAATGCCGACAAGGTGGCTTCCGGAACTGCGTTTACGTTTAGCGTAACCGTAACGGGAGGCACTCCCACCGGCATGGTGCAGCTCTTTGACGGCGCTACAGCGATCGGAACCGCTGCAGCCGTAAGCGGCGGTATGGCGGCTCCGAGCGCTCCAGGGCTGGCGGTAGGTACCCACGCGATCAGCGCACACTATCTCGGCGACAGCACGACAAACGCATCGCAGAGCGGTGCGTTGAACTTGACGGTAACCGGTACTGCGCAGATCGCCATCACGACAACTCCGGCGGCAACCCCGGCAGCTTCGGCGATCACCGTGACGGTCCAATAGGCAGCGGTTCGCGGAAGATTCTTCCGCTACTTCCGTGAACCTTGAATCAGTGTCGAGCGGCTCCGAGGAAGCTCGGAGCCGCTTTTTTTGTGGTGGAAATGAAGAGCGGGAAAGCGCAAGAAGCAAGCCACTTGCAGGGCCAACTGCAACACCGCCGAGATGGGCGCGGCTTGTCAGCCGAGGGTTAGTTGATAACCGGCGGAAAGAAAATGCCCCAGAAGTTTGGCGAGGGCGAAGTGAACTCCACGGGTACCAGCGAACCTTCCTGGTTCAGCTGTGCCGGGCGCACCACCCGTGCTTCCACCTTGACCTGCGCCTTGGGATTTTCTACGGTCAGCATCGTGCCTTCCGGCAAACCCTGCGGCAGGATCAGCATCGCGCCGCTGGCGCTGACGGTATGCGTAAAGCCTTCGATGGGCGGCTTCCCTTCCACGGTCACGTTGACGCGGATCCTCACCAACACGCGTTGTGCACGGCGGCGCTCTTCGGCCGTCGGTGGGCGAGTAGGCAGAACGCGCGGAGGGGCCGCGGGTTTCGCGTTCGGTAGTGGTTTCACAGCTCTAACCCCCAGAAATCCATTTCCGGCGCGACAAGTTCGACGCCGTATTCCCAGCCGTCGGGTCGCGGCACTCCGCGCCAGACCACAACAGCTGCATTACTGGTATCCGTGGCGAGATTGGTCAGAGCGAGGCGATGCTCGACAGGCAGATCCTGCGCCAGCACCACCATGCACCCGTAAGGATTGACCACGCGAGTATGCGCTTCCACACTGACGCGCTCGCCCCCGTTGCCATCCCACTCCAGGCGAACAGGAACGCGCGAGTTCATGCGATGGCCACGGCGTTTGTCCGTGTAGCGGCCGTCCGCCACCTTGTTGGAGCGCGTCTTTACGGGCATTTTCGGCCTCTGAGAGTGCCTCTGGGGCCATGCTAGAGTTGAGGGAAAAAGGGGTCAATGGTACGGTCGAGGGTTGCGCACGGAAAGGGTAGCTGTACGCAAGGACAGGCGCGCGGAAGCGCGCCGATCAGGGCAGGGCGGGCTGACTTGGGGCAACGTTGCGAAGCTTAATCGTCAATGCGGATGACCTGGGCTGGACCGAGGGCGTTAATCGCGGGATTGCCGAGGCGCACCACCACGGCATCGTGACCAGTGCCTCCCTGCTCGCGAATGGCGGCGCATTTGAGTCCGCGGTCAAGCTCGCGCTCACAACCCCGGGTCTCGGCGTCGGCGTACATTTGAACCTGAGCGATGGAGCGCCGGTAGCCGACGCAGAAACCGTCACCAGCCTGGTCAATGATCACGGCGAATTTTCGGGGGGACCGGAGAGTCTGCTGCTGCGGCTGGCGCGGCGCGGAGTGGCGACGGAAGAAGTCGAGCGGGAATGGGACGCGCAAATTCAAAGGGTACGCGACACGGGAATGCGACCTACGCATCTCGATGGACACAAACACGTTCACATGCTGCCCGGCTTGTTTGAAATCGCGCTGCGGCTCGCCAAGCGGCACGGCGTTGACGCGATTCGCGTATCGCACGAAGCATCCAGCCTGCGCGCGGCGTTGGCGGTGGGAGGGCCCAAGAGCAACGTGATGAAACAAGGTGTGCAGGCACGAGGACTCAAGTTGCTGGCGCGGGATGCGCGCGAGCAGGCGGAACGCGCGGGGATCGCTGCAGCGGACTATTTTTGCGGCATTGCGCAAACCGGCGAGCTGACTCGGGAAGGCCTACTGCGCTTGCTGGAGGTTCTCCCAGACGGCACAACGGAATTGATGGTGCATCCCGGCTATGTGGATCAGGCACTGGAAAAATCAGCGACGCGACTGACGGCTTCCCGCGAAAAAGAACTAGCCATACTAACTGACACCGCGGTGCGAAATCTTGTCGCCTCCCAGGGGATTCGCTTGATAGACTATGCCTTCGTGGCACAAGAAGCCTGAGCTGGTCCAAGAACAGGAAGCATGAAGAACGAGCCGCCGATTCGCTACTCGATCGTCGTTCCTTTCTATAACGAACAGGAAAACATCCCACCACTCTACGTGAAGTTGACCGAAGTGATGGACGCGATCGGCGAGCGCTACGAACTGGTCTTCGTCGACGACGGCAGCAAAGATAAAACCTTCAAAGTCCTGTCCGATATTTACGAGCACGACCCGCGAGTGAACGTGGTGCAGTTGCGCCGCAACTTTGGCCAAGCGCCGGCACTGAAAGCCGGCTTCGACTTTGCCCGCGGTGAGATCATCATTTCGATGGATGGGGATTTGCAGCACGATCCCGACGAGATCCCGCGCTTCCTCGAAAAAATTGAAGAGGGTTACGACATCGTGAGCGGTTGGCGCGTCACGCGCACCGATCACTGGCTCACACGCCAACTGCCCAGCCGCGTGGCCAATCGCATGATGGCCAAGCTATCCGGGGTCGATTTGCACGACTTTGGCACGACCTTCAAGGCTTATCGCCGCGAAGTCTTGCAAGAGATTCATCTGTACGGCGAATTGCACCGCTTCATTCCCGCGCTGGCGAGCTGGGCCGGAGCTTCCGTCGTGGAAGTACCCATTTCGAATATTGCGCGCAAGAACGGTAGCTCCAACTATGGAATTTCCCGAACCATTCGCGTGCTGCTGGATCTATTGAGCGTGAAATTTTTATTGGACTATTCCACCAAGCCGCTGCAATTTTTTGGCTTGCTCGGTTTGAGCTGCCTGGCTGGCGGCGCAGGCATTGCTTCCTGGGTCTTCATTCGTAAGGCCGTTCTGGATGAGGGCATCCTGAACAACCACGGACCGCTGATCATTTTGAGCATGGCCCTGGTGATGGGCGGGATTCAGTTCATCGCCACGGGCCTGATCGGTGAAATGTTGGCGCGCACCTACTACGAATCGCAGAACAAGCCGGTCTATACCGTGCGTGAATTTCGCAGCCGCCGCGAAACCATGGCCGGGCGGGACGAACCGCCGCGTACCAGCGCCGCGGGTTGGTAACCCATGATTCACGCTTTTGTTATGCGCCCAATGAAACCTGACGCCTTCTTCTCCGCCAGGATGGCTCTATCCATCGGCGCCGATGCCAAGGATTTGGTCGCCGGTCGTGGCGGCGGAAACCCTTCCTGACCTGCTCATCAGCCCCTCGCGGCGCGCCAAATTACCAACGCAACAGCACAAAATTCGCTAGGACATCCCTGAACCTTCGAGTATCGCGCGGTAAACGACGGGACTGGAGCCAATGCTCCGGTCGCGGCTGCGCACGCCAAGCTTCGCGCACATCGGAAAGGAAATCTGCATGAATCGGGAACAGTTTTACAAGATCATGGGCGGCGAAGGCACGCTGGACTATGAGCTCTATCTGAACACCACCAAGCTCCTGTCCTGCCAATTCAACTACGACCAGCTTTGCAATGCGGACGAGTTGCAATTTCAGCTCGTCCACCAGGTCGAAGAGCTCTGGATGAAACTCATGGCCTACACGCTCCTCGACATTGACGAATACCTGCAACGGCAAAATACGAACCGCGTCATCACGTTATTTCGCCGCGTGCATACGGCGCAGCGCCTGATGATTCAACAGTTGGCGCTTCTCGAAACCATGTCCCCGAAGGAGTATCAAGAGATACGCAAAAAACTGGGCAATGGCAGCGGTCAGGAGTCGCCGGGCTTTCGCGTGCTGCTCAAGATGTACCAGCCTCTTTGGAATTCGTTCAAAGAAAACTATCTGGACCAGCACGGCCTGACCGTCGAAAAGATTTATGACTCCCAGTACACGCACGGCGATGCCTATGTTGTTGCCGAAGCGCTGGCTGAATTCGATGAGCTATTCCAGAAGTTTCGCTACGAGCACATGCAACTAATTCACCGCACTATCGGCTTCAACTCCAAGTCTCTGAAAGGCCGGCCCGTCGAAATCCTCGAAGAAGGCATGCGCCACAAATTCTTCCCCGAATTATGGGAAATTCGCAGCGCCATGACTGACCGCTGGGGCGCAGAGTACGGCATAAAGCGCGACCCGCTCGGCGGGCACCACTAGAGGATCTTCACCTGTTCAAATCCTGTAGGAGTGCCCGCGCTTTTGGCGTCCTCGCCGAATCGCACGAAGGCTCGGGCCGGGTTTGGAGTGTTAGCGGGCCATCTGCCGATATTGGCTGCGGAAAAATAGCAGTGGCTCCCCGGAAAAGAGCTCCGCGCTCTGAACTTCTCCCAGGAATATGGTGTGATCTCCGGCCATATAACTGGAAGCGAGGCGGCAAACCAAATGCGCCAAAGTATCTTCAACCAGAGGGACGCCGCTCGCCGTCCAGCGATAGCGAATATTCAAAGGCGCTTCGGCCTCTGGCGATTGATTCGGCTGCGCAAAATAGACCGACAGCGCTTGTTGGTGCTCCTTGAGAACGCTCACGCCAAACAGCCGTTTCTGTTGCAGCAAGGGTAACAAGTGGCTTCTTTGATCCACACATACGAGAATCAGCAGCGGCTCCAACGAAACCGAAGCAAAGGCATTCGCCGTCATGCCGTAAGGCACGTTCGAGCCACGTTCCGCCGTGATCACGGTCACTCCGGTCGCGAACTGGCCCAGGACGTGGCGAAAATCAGTGCTGCTGAGAGGCGCTGCGCTCATTTTGGGAAGTTTCGAAGATACCACACTGGCTGCATGATGCGAAAATCAGCCCGCTATCGTCGGACCTTTGTTATCAGCAAGTTGCCAATACGGAGGACGCCATGAGCAACCCAGGCATTCTGCAAAATGCACGACCAGCGATCATTGTTTGCACCAGGGATCGCCAGCGCGCCACCGCGTTTTATCGCGATATTCTCGGCTTGCCCCTCGAATCCGAGAACGGCTTTGCCGCCATCTTCCGTACCGGCGGCGTCACGCTCCGGCTGTCCCTCGTCGCCGATTTCGTGCCGCACGGACACACCATCTTGGGTTTCGTGGTTGCCGATGTTCCCGCTGCGGTGCGCGCCTTAGGCGAGAAGGGCGTAGCCTTCCAGCAGGTTCCTCGCCTCCAGCAGGACGAACTGGGCATTTGGACCGCGCCCGGCGGAACGCCCAGCGTCGCGTGGCTGGCGGACCCCGACGGAAACCTCTTGAGCATTTCCAATGTCGAGAGCTAATGCCAGGTCTGCCAGCACTTCGCCGCCGCTGCGTCGATCGATGGCGTCAGTGGTGGCCGAAGCGCTGCCCAAACATGTCGCCCGGATTCCACGTCGGCCGTGTCGGTGCGTTCGCCACTTCGTAGCCTACCGCTAGAATCACCTGCGTGCAGAGCCGCGCGGCGTTGAAATCCAATGGCTGTTTCATGTCGTCCTGCGGCGTGTGATAGTGCGTCGTCTGCCAAGCGACGCTAATCTTTCTGCCATCCAGATTCGGATCAACCGTCTTGAAGCCTTCGCTGATCGCCAGCGCGGGGATACCCTGCTTCACGAATGAAAATTGATCGCTGCGAATAAAGAAGTTCTCTTCCGGCATTGGGTCCGGGCTGACTTCCAGATTCATATGCCGCGCCACGTCGTGTACTTGCGCATTCAGGCTGCTGTGCTCCGCTCCCAGCGGAACGATGTCTTTGAAATCATAAAATAGCGAAATGCCGTCCATATTCACGTTGGCGACGATTTGCGCCGCGGGCACCGTAGGATGCTGCGCGTAGTAATCGGAGCCGAGCAGTCCCTCTTCTTCGCCCGCCACCGCCAGAAACAACACCGAGCGCTTCGGCCGCACCGGGCTTTCCGCCAACGCGCGGGCGATTTCGAGCAGCGCCGCAGTACCGGAAGCATTGTCGACGGCGCCGTTGTAAATCGCGTCGCCGTTCACCGGCTCACCGATCCCCACGTGATCCGCGTGCGCGCTGAAGATCACGTATTCGTTCTTGAGCTGCGGGTCCGACCCGCGCAAAACCGCGGCGATATTCGGGCTCTCGGACTCCGCGAAGTGCGCGGCCTCATGCATAGCCGCGCTGGCGCCCATGGAAAAACTGAGCGGTTTTCCCGAACGGATGCTGCCAAAAGCTTCGGCGAAAGAATGCGGAGCACCCTTAAACAACTCGTTTGCTGTCGGCTCATTGATGAAGGCCGTGCCGCGAATCTCCGGCAGATAGTCGTTGGGCACGCCCTTTTCATCCACCCAGTGCATGATCGGTTGGTGAAAGAAACGAATGATCTCTGCCCACGGAGTGTTCTTGGTCTGCTCGCCGGCCCACACGCCGATCACGCCCACCGCTCCATGAGCCACGGCATTGCGGAATTTCACGACCTCGTCCGAGTAAACCGCTCGGTCGCTCGAAGGAAAATTGGGCGGCGCACCACTGACAGTTACCAGGATTTTCCCCTTCGTATCGACGCCGGCGTAGTCATCGTACTGCCGTTCCGGCGCCGTGACTCCATAGCCCACGAAGACCAATGGCGCCTCGACAGCGGTGTCCTCGCGCGCCGGGTCTCCTTCCATTAAGAAGTTCTTCTCAAAGGCCAACTTCTCAACGCTGCTGCCCCGCTTGATCACCAGCGAATCCCGCTCACCGACCGGGGTCATCTGCCGGAAGCGTACCTTCTGAAACCAGGTACCGCCTTCGCCTGCTGGCTCCAGCCCCATCTGCTCGAACTGCGCGCGAATGTAATTCGCAGCCAGTTGGTAACCGCGCGTGCCCGTGCCGCGCCCCTCCAGCAGATCATCGGCCAAAAATTCCATATGGGCGCGAATCCCGTTCGCGGTGATCCGCTCGAGCATTTGCTGGGGAGGATAGTCGGACGGAGCCGCGGCGTTGCCGCACGAAGCCAATAACCAGACACTCGGGGCCAAAAGGGAAAATGCGAGGATCCTCCAGCGCTCCACAGCCACCTCCCTCAACGCGCTCGAACTTCTCCGGCCCGAGGACGCGAGACGACTCTAACACGCAAGCCTGGCCCGCCCAATGGACTTCCTGCGTCCCTTCCGACATCCGTGCCTCTGTCGGAAGGCTATCGCTCTGGCTTAGGGATTTCCCGCGGCGGCAGCTTCGGCAGACCTTCGGTAACATTCCACGACCGCTGCAGGCTGAACAGCACGAACGCGCTGATCGTGGTGTCCCGGTCTTTGGCCCTGGCCCGGATGCGCTTACCTTCCTCCACGGAACAGCGAATGAGCAATGCTGTTCGAGTTCCCGCAGGCCGCATCGCCTTTGGCAGAATCATGCCGGTCCGGCCCGACCGCGAGCGCTGTCCCAGAAAAGACTCTTCGAACCGTACTGCGCGCAAGACGATATTCAGCACGTAGCCGCTGATGGTGCGGCGCGCACCGCTAGCCCGTTCGCGGATGGTTCGCGCCTGCTCAGCGGAGCAATGGATCAGCAGGGCGGTGCGGCGTACAGTCATACATGGCTAATATCATGTGATATTAAAAGTTGCAACGCCTTTGGCGGTCCTGTAACGTGGGACTCCACCGGGATCTTACTTCACCTGCAAATCGCTGCTCCAGCAACGACGCTCACGGTCCCGGTGTCTGGGATCGTTTGAAAGAGTGTCACGTGATACCACAAAGCTATGATATGTTCTCCTGAAAAAGAGCCGCTCTGGTTGGAGTCTGTCTCTGGGTTGGCGCCTGCTTCGCAGCGGATGAACGAACTGGCCCGGACCACGCCTGGCGCCTACTTTGTATTTTGCGTCCACACCAAGGAGGTTCTGGAAGCCATCGACACCTCCGCGCCCGCGCGTTCCTCTTCCTTCTCCGGTGATAACCAGCGCAGGACGCAAAAGGCGTAAAAGACGGTCCCCTCGACCGCCCAATTCCCTTCCCAACCCAGTTCCCATCTATGTGTCTGTCTGCCCCAATGGCAGCGCAACCGCAGCGACCTGCGATTCGTCAGATGGTGTGGAAAGACTAGGGAGTGTGTTTCATGCAAAATCCCGGGATGCGCGTAGCTCTGCTAATTGTTTTGCCGGTCTTCGCGGGCGCTGTGGCCCTGGGCCCTCGCGCGCAGGAACCGCCGGCAGCGCCGAACGAAATTGCCGCGCCCTCCGGCGAGCGCGTCGTGCTGCGCGTGCATGGCAAAGGCGACCAGGTTTACGTGTGCCAGCAAGGCGTGACGCTTAGCGCCTGGCGGCTGAAACAGCCCGACGCGCTTCTGTTCGATAAAGAGGGCAAAGTCGTCGGCAAGCATCTTGCCGGCCCCTCGTGGGAGATGCAGGATGGCAGCCGCGTAAAAGGCAATCCCGAAGCTAGAGTCGATTCGCCGGAGCGCAACACGATTCCGTGGTTGCGCCTCAAAGTCATCGAACACGCCGGAAGCGGCGTTCTTTCCCCGGTCACTACGATCCAACGCATCAATACCAAAGGCGGCGCCGCCCCGCTGACCGGCTGCGATGAAGCCCACGCCGCCAAAGAACTGCGCGTCCCTTACGAAGCCGACTACGTCTTCTGGGCGCCTCGTAAGCCCGAATAGGCGTTTCGTCTTGGCTGCTAGGGACGGCCAGGGCTCTCGGTTCTGGCGTTCCCGAATCCTCAAAACAGGTTCTGCAACAAGTTTGTGACTCTTGACGGCTTGGCCGGCCTGGGCACGTCGAGCGCCAGTAACGATTTGGCCAGTTTGCGCTTGTCGGCAAATGTACGCATCACTGTCGGTAATGCAACTACCTTCATTCCCAGCGCCTCAATGGCCGGCGCTTCCTTGGCGTCGCGGCGATCAATGACGAACGTTCCCGTAAAGTCGGCATAAAGTTTCGCGACCGCCGAAGCCGAAGACCCTGCGCCCAGCTGAATCAACATTTTGTCGGACGGTCCCTTCAGCGATTTCCCGCCCACAATCGGACACACCGCAATCACCGATTCCCGCCGCGCACGCAACTGCTCACGTACTCGCGGTATCGCCAGAATCGGCCCAATGCTGATCAGCGGATTGCTTGGACAGATGACTACGCGGTCCGCATCGCAAATCGCTTCGAGCACTCCCGGTGCAGCGTGCGCATGCTTCGCATTCTGAAAGTGTATTCCAGTAATTCCCGGCGCGGTGCGGTGCTTGATCAAATACTCCTGAAAGTGCATATGCCCGTCGCGCGTCTCAATAATCGTCGGCACCGGCTGGTCGGACATCGGCAAAACGCGGGCCTTCACGCCCAGCGCATGCCGAATCGAATCGGCGGCTTGCGTCAGCGTTCGCCCGTGCGCGAGCAAGTCCGTACGATGGAGATGCGTCGCAAGGTCACGATCGCCGAGATGGAACCACGTCTCCCGCCCAAACTCGCCCAACCGCTTCAGCATGCTGAACGTTTCTCCGCGGAAGCCCCATCCGGTTTTGGGATTCACCACGCCGGCTAAGGTATAGGTAACGATGTCCAAATCCGGCGAAATTCGCAGCCCGTGCAGCACAATGTCATCGCCCGTGTTGGTTACCACCGTAAGCTGCGCCGGGTCCATTGCGTGATACAGCCCTAGCAGCAACTTCGACGCGCCGATGCCTCCGGCAAGCGCGGTCACCGAAAGTTTTTTGGGAGACATGGACAACTAGGATGCAGTGTCGCGGCGCCAGGGCACAAGGAGAAAAGCCCGTCGTTGAGAGCTAAGAGTCGATACGGGCTACGGTCGCTTCTTGCTGAGTCCACGAACCGCATCCTGTCGGGCATTTTGATGAATTCGTAGCGCCGACATCCTTGCCGACCGTCAGCTAGCGTATTCTCTTCTACCGAAACAAATCTTCCTTTGCCGGTCGAATCATCGAAGCCGCGCCCGGCCCGGATGCGTCCGTCGGCCGATAACGGTAGCCTCGAATAACCACCACCGGTATTCCCGCGGACTTCCGCATCAGCAGTCCAGCCGCGGATGCCAATTCATCGGCCACCGCCAGCACGGTCGCCTGCAGCAGTTTGCTGTCGCGGTCTCGCTGTCCACGCAGATCCAGCAGCGCAGGCACACCAGCCACTCCGATGGCCACATTCGTTAGACCAAGCCGCCACGGCCGTCCAAACGTGTCCGAAATAATCACCGCAACGCACTTGCCGGTACGCTTGCATAGATCTCGGACCAGTCGCTGCGCGGATGCATCGGGATTTTTCGGCAGCAGCGCCACGCGATTCTTCCCCGACACGTTCGAATGGTCGATCCCTGCATTAGCGCAAACAAAACCATGGTGCGTCTCGACAATCAGCACGCGCTCGGAACGCAACACGCGCCGCGATTCCCGCAAGATGAGCTCCACCAGCCGCGCATCCTTCCGCAACCGCTTCCCCAGCTCCCGAGCCCGAGTCGACAGCGCGACGCCCGAGAGGGACACGACTTGCCCCTCGGATTTCGAAATGATTTTCTGCGCGACCACCAGAATGTCTGCGTCTTGCAGCTCGAGCTTTGCGCGCTTCATCGCTTTCGCAATGAGCATCCCCAAATCGTCGCCGTCAACGATCTCCGGCATTCCGGCAATGGGGAGGATCGTTAGAGCCGCGGCAACTGGCGCAAGATCCTGTCTTTTCGCAACGGATGATCGCTTCATAGGGAGAGCAGCTGAGCTCGTGGGCAGTTTCTTTTCGCGCCAATCGGAAGAAAATCTTACGCGAAGCCCCGGATTTAACGAAGCCCCACGCCTAAAAAAAACGGCGGAAGGCTGCGGCCACACAGCCTCCCGTCGGGAATTGTTGCCCAACCCGAATTATTTGCTGGGCTTCTTCTCGTCTTTTGACGGCTTCGCCGGTTTCTGCTGCTTCTTCTCTTGTTGCTGCTTCTGTTTCAGGTTCTGCTCTTCCGCATCATGCTTCTTTTCGAGCCCTTCGAGCTGCTGCTGGTGTTGTTGGTTAAGTTTTTGCTGCTCTTGGTCGCTGGCCGCTTTTTGCTGGGCTTGCTGACGCTGTTGTTGTTGCTGCTGCTCGAGTTTTTGGCGCTCCTGGTCCTGTTGCTGGCGAAGGTTTTGCAACTGCTCGGTATGCTGCTGCTCGAGTTGGGGATTGACCGGAGTCGCCGGACGTGAAGCCGGCGGACGGTCGTTGTACGCCTTCGGATTCGCGTTCGCGTTAGGGTTGGCATTCGAATTGACCGGTCGATTGTTGGTGTTTGCCGGTACGTTTGCCGGACGACTGTTCGAACCATTGGCAGCCCCGCCAGGGCGATTCGCATTCGGCTGCGGCCCGCGTGTGGTAATGGCTTGCGGCGTTGCCTGCGGCGCCACTCTTACTTGCGCGCGCGCCTGAGTCGCCGCCGCTTCGGGCTGAATCTGCCGCATCTGGCTGACCGCGATGGGGCGTCCGCCGTTGGCCTGAATCGCCGCCTGCTGTTTGGCAAACGAAGGAGGCGGAGGAGGAGGCGCAGTCCTTACCACCACGGCGCGACTGGCAAAAGCCACGCGTGGCTGCCCGCGTACCGCGACGCCCGCGCCAAGCACGGCCTGGCGCGAGGGCGCGACGGCGGGAGCAGCCACCGCAACGGGCGCGCTGGCTACCACGCGCGCGTCCACGCGAACGAAATTGCGAGCGACGGGCTGAGCGCTGGTGAACACCGCCGGTGTCGTCGCCACAACCGCTCCGGGCACCCGCTGGTTGACGTAGGTGACATTCGTGACTACCGTTTTGTTGACGACGACCGTGGTGTAGTAATTGTTCACCACGGTGGTTTCGACGCGGGTATTCGAAACGTTGACGTTGGTCCAGTAGGCCCGGCTCACGGGATAGGACGGCGCATATACTTCCCGGGGCCCCAGAGGGAACCAGCCGACGTTTACACCGGCTCCGAATCCGCCACCCACCGCAACGCCGGCGGCAAATCCCGGGCCGCCGACCCAGGCCACCAGCGCGGGCGCGTAGACCGGACGCACATACACGGCGCCGACAACTACGGGCCGCGGAGGCGCGGGGACCCACCCCCACACACCGCCCACGACCACCCAACGGCCGTAATGGAAGGGAGCAAAACCCCACGGCGCATCATCCACCCAGGTGTAACCCCAAGGCGCAATGTATGCCCAATGTCCGTAGTGATAAGGCGCCCAGCCCACCACCGTCACATGTGGAAACCACACCGTGCCGTAATCAGGAGTGGGCCGCCAGCCACCGTACTCATCCAGATCTTCGTAGCCAATCACATCGTCGGAAACGTAGCGGGACGAAATCGAGTGATCCATCCGGGTATCGCGATCGGCGCACCAATCGTCGAAATCATCGGCGGAGTTGTCCCAATCTTCCACGTCCGCGTCGATCTGGTCGGTGCCGACGAATGTACCCACGTCATGCGGATGCAGCGTATAGGCGGAGCCGCCCCCGGTCACTTCGCCTTGCCCATCGCGCACCAGGACAATCGTGGTGTCGCCCGCTTCGTTCACGTTGATTTTGTAGTTGCCCGGGTGCAACACTGTGAACGCGAGGTTGGGCGTATCCACCTCAAAGGTCTCGTCGTCTCCCAAACGGCGGACGCGCAGATTGATGGTGCCCTCGGTTAGATTAATCTGCACCGCATTGTCGGTCAGATTCAAAAACGAAAAGCCGGTGTTGCTGCCGAGCCGAATCGCCGCCGAGCCCAGATGCAACTCCGAATAAGCATCGTTGTCGTTCCACAGCTTGTCACCGGTGGTCAGCGGGCGGTTGACGACAGCGGTGACCCAGTCTTCGGTGCCAGCCGGTTCGAACGAAACGGCGCCGCGCACGAAGCCAAGCCGCGCGACACGACCCGGGGGATCGTCGTCATCGGCAGCAGCGCGCTGCGGCACCAGGAAAGCCGCTGCCAGCACGAGGCTAAGCAGGCTTGCCAGATGGATTGCGTATCTTTTCATGGGTGAAGTTTCCTCTCTCCTGAAATGCGTGGGCCGGCACGGCCCCGTATGGCTACAGTTCGACCGAGCTCAATCCGCTGCTGGGGTTGAATTGAACCGAGGTAGTGTGTTGCTAGAACGATAGCACCGACCAACAAAAGCCGGTAAAGGGCAGATCCCCGTATGTCGAAACGGGAAAGTCCCCATACCTGGCTGAGGGTTTAAACACGGCAGCAGGGGGAGAGTTGTGAGCACCCGGGCAACCGGGACTGCTTGCTCGAGCTACGGCGTCCGGTGTTATTCGAAAAAGAAAAGGCCCATCTTTGGAGACGGGCCCTGACTAAAGGCTGCGATAAATGACGTCTTAGCGGTGCGGATGCCCTCCGCCACCACCGCCGTGGGAACCGCCTCCACCGTGCGAGCCACCACCGCCAGACCGCGGCGCGCTACTCCCGCCACTCGGCCGTGACCCGCCGCCGTAGCTGCGGCTAGGCGCGGAGTAAGTCCGCGATGGCGCGGAGTACGAGCGCTGTTGTGTCTGCGAACTGTTGCTGCGTCCGTTGTTGTAGGTCTGCGAGTTGCGTTGCGGCGGTTGATACGACCGGCTGTTGTTGGAATAAGACTGGTTGCCGCCGCGCGAGGCGCTGTTGTTCGCGCCCGAACCCGCCCAGGGAGGACGATCTCCGCGGTTGGTCGATGCGTACGTCGAGCGATTTCCCGTGGAATTCTGGCCGAAACCCTGCGGCGCCCGGCCACGATCCGTGGTGCTGCCCTGTGCGGACCAGCTCCGCGTGTTCGTACCGTTGTTCCGGGCGGCATTGACGTTGTTCCGTCCGTTGGACGAATTCGCGTTCGAGAAATTCCCCGGACGCAAGTTCTGCGTGTTCATCGTCCGCGCATGCATATTGCTTTCCACGTTCTTTGGCGTGGTGCGGGCCATCACTGAGCGGTTCTGAATCGCGTTCGAGGGCCGCGCCACGTTGCCGCGGGCGTTGGCTGCCCCGAAGGAACTCTGTCGCGTTGGTGAGGCGTTGACCCGGTTAGTGACCGTCGCGCCGCGCAAGGATGCTTCCGTGATGTGCGCCGCGCCGCGATTCACGGCTTGGCCGCCGGTGAAACCTGCCCGCGTCGTCGCGGTGACCGCATGGACGTTGTGCGCATACGCGTAATTGAAATTGTTGTTGTGGATGACGTTGACGTTGCGGATCACCGTGTTGTGCACGTTGACGAATTCGGCGTAGTGCGGCCCATAGTGGTACCAGGGATGAAACGGTTCACCCCAACCCAGCGGGAACCAGCCCACACCGATCCCGATGCCGACTCCAAAGCCGAAGTGGAACCCGCCACCTAGGAAGCCCACGAAAGCCGGTCCGTACACGGCGGGACCGAAAACCGGTCCAGGTGCCCAACCCCAACGTCCGCCCCACCAGCCCCAGCGGCCATAGTGGAACGGAGCAAAGCCCCAAGGCGCGTAGTCCACCCAAGTCCATCCCCACGGGCCTACATAAGACCAATAACCGTTACTGTAGGGAGCCCAACCGGGCGCAACTTCGTTGGGATACCAGACGTTTCCGTACTCCGGCGTTTCGCTCCACGTGCCGTTAGTGTCCAAATCTTCCGTGCCCGGCATATCCTGCGGAACGTAACGCTGCGAAACAGAATTTTGCTCGCGCAGATCGCGGTCGTTGGCCCACTGGTCGAGGCCATCGCCCTGCGGCGCTTGCAGAACCTGCGCTTGAATATTCGTGTCGGTGCCGTTAAAAACGCCGCGCTGACCAGCGGGAATATCGTAGGTTTGCCCGTTGGCGGTCACTTCGCCGTCGCCGCGAATCGTGGTAATTCCGGTCGAGTCGCCGTTCTCGTTGACGTCGATGCGGAACGCGCCGGCTTGTTTCACGACAAAGGCCAGGTTCGGCGTATCGATTTCGAACGTGTCGCCTTCGCGAATCTCTTTCACGCGAAAATTGATCGAGCCTTCCGGCAGGCGGATCTGCGTAATATTTTGATCCAGATTCAAGAAAGAAAGCGCGGTCATGCTGCCGAGGTGAATGCTCATCACGCCGGTCTGCAACTCCGCGCGCGAATCTTTGTCGGTCCAGATTTTGTCGCCCACGGTGACCGGGCGGTTGCGTGCCGCAGCTCCCCAATCTCCCTGGCCGCCTACTTGCAAAGAAACCGAGCCATCCGCATAGCTGATGCGCGCCACGCGCGTCGGAGGATCGTTTTTATCTGTAGAATCCTCGCCCGAAAAATCAGCCGGTGGCTGATCCGCAGGAGCGGCCTGTTGCTGATCGGGAGGAGCGGCCTGCCCGGGCTGGTCGCTTTGGCCGGCGCGTACGTTTGGAACGGAGAGGCAGAGAAGACCGGCGAGACAGACCAGCAAGCTGAGCCTTGCCCTGCCTATGAAAGTGGTCTTCGTCATCTGAGTTTCCCCTTGTCTTCGGTCCGGACCTTCCGTGATTGGATGTCGGAGCACGTGGCCGGGACGCGCCCAGCGCCGGCACCGCCCAAGCGGTTCCAGCTGATGGGAGTGTACCTTATATGTAGCTCCCACGAGTAGAACCCGCTGGTGGAAAAGAAGTTGCATGGGGCCGCGACGCCGCCGAACAGCGCAAGTATAGCGTTAGGGCGAACGGATGCGGCGGGGGCGTAGCTTCTTTGTTTTCTTATGATTACAGCTGGTAGTTAGCAGAACTCGCCCGCGAGCAGCCGGGGTCTTGGCTCTGTCGGCACACTTTCAGTGCGTTCCGTTGCCCGCAACGTGCTCTCCGCCGATCTGATACCCAACACCCCGAATCGTCCGGATCAGAGGCCGGTCAAAGCCAGAGTCAATTTTGCGGCGCAAATAATTAATGTAGACGTCGACCACGTTGGTCATGGTGTCGAAATGCAGCTTCCAAACCTGCTCGACAATCGCCGAGCGCGTCACGGCCTGCCCCTGATTGCGCATCAGGAATTCGAGCAGCGCAAACTCCTTGGGGCTCAGCTCGATGGACTGCCCCGCGCGGGTCACCGAATGAGCGACGCGATCGACCTCGAGATCCGCCACTTTCAACAGCGCACGAGCGGGCCGGCTGCCACGCCGCAAGACGGCGCGGATCCGGGCGGCCAACTCCGCGAATGCGAACGGCTTCGCCAAAGAATCATCCGCGCCAGCATTAAGCAAGCGGACGCGTTCGTCCGCCAAATTCCCGCCAGTGACCATCACGACCGGCAGGTCGGGATGCCTGGCGCGAATCCCGCGTAGCACGTCGATGCCCCGTTCGGCGCGAAGATTCAGGTCCAACACAACCAAATCGTACGGCTGATCGGAAGCCATCCGCTGCGCTTCCCCTCCGTCGGCAACCATTTGCACCGAAAACTGCTCCTGCTGCAGCTGCTGGTGAAGGAAGTCCGCCAGCGGCGCGTCATCTTCAGCGACAAGAATGCGCATCGGCAAGCACCACACGATAAATTTGGAAGGGGGTAGGACCATTCTCCGCAGCGGACAATAAAGTGTCAACGAAGTGCGCGTAGGTGGTAGCGCAAGCGTATACAGCGGAAAGCCGAGCGGTTTCCGGCCAGCTGCCGGCCATCAAGGCGTACCGCCGGGCGAGCCCTTTCGCGGGGCGCTCGCAGTAGCCGGGACAACGGTGGCGGCGTTGCCGGCCGGCGGCCCGCCCGCCGGCGATTGTTCTGGCGCGATCGCGTTCAAAATGACGATATCCACGCGCCGATTCCGCGCCCGATTGTCCGCGGTATCGTTCGGCGCAACTGGATGATATTCCGCATAGCCCGCAGCGGAGAGGCGCACCGGGTTGAACTGATAATGCGTGATAAACAATTTCACGAGATCAGCGGCTCGCGCCGTGGAAAGCTCCCAATTCGAATCGAAGCGGGCGTTGTGAATCGGAACATTGTCCGTGTGGCCCTCGATGCGCAGCTGCTCTCCGTGCGGCCGCAGCACCGCTGCCAAACGATCGATGGCCTCTTTCGACGCCGGCCGTAGACTTGCCGAACCGCTTTCGTAAAACCCAATTTCCCGCAGGCTTACGATGATGCCTTCGCGGCTGGTTTTCACGTCTACGACGTGCTTCTTGATTTCCGGCGCCAGCGCTTTCTCCAACTCGGACTGGATGTCCTTCATGGCGGTGCCGGCCACGTTCGGGGTCAGGATGCCCTTCATTGGCTGCACAAAGCGGGTCAGGTCCGTGGTGTGTTCGGAGTTTTCCACCACCTGGACCTGCGAAAACGGAATCGCCTCCGAATCGCTCAACGGCACTTTCGTATTCGAGGTGTCGAAAACTCCTAATTCCTGGAACGCCACTTGAATGGACAACGCCAGCCTGCCGATTTTGCGCTTGTCCACTTGCGACGAGGCGTACAGCACCACGAAAAACGCGAACAGCAGGGTGATGAAGTCCGCATAAGACACGAGCCACCGTTCATGGCTGATATGATCTTCGCTGTGTCGCCGCCGTCTCATTTCGCCAGCTTCTGATTGGCGTTCTGATTGGCTTCGGAAAAGAACGCCATCAACTTCGTTTCGATCATCCGCGGGTTCATACCTTCGAGAATCGAAATCACGCCTTCCAGCATCATTTCCCGCAGGGTCTGCTCCTGCCGCAAACGAATCTTGATCTTTCCCGCTGCCGGCAAGAAGAAGAGGTTCGCGGCGCCCACACCATAAATGGTCGCCACAAAAGCGACGGCAATGCCGCGGCCCACTTCGCCAATGTCGTCGAGGTGCTGCATCACCTGAATCAATCCCAGCACCGCTCCGATGATGCCGATGGTGGGTGAGAATCCGCCGGCCGATTCGAACACTCTCGGCAGGTTGTCGTCATGGTCGGCCTGATTGTCCAATTCCAGCTCCATCATTTTCCGGATTTCCTGCGGCTCGGTGCCGTCGATCGCCAGCATGAGCGTTTTCTTAAGGAACGGCTCCTGCACCTTCTCCAAATCGTTGTCCAAGGCGATGATGCCCTCTTTTCGCGCCTTATGGGCATAGCGAACGATTTCTTCGATCAAGTCGTGCGGATTCCTCGAATCGTCCACGAACACTTGGCCGAGCCGTCCCGAGGCCGCGGCCACGACCCGCAGCGGGAATTGCAACATCACCGCGCCGATGGTTCCGCCAAAAACGATAATCGCCGCCGTGGGCTGCAACACCTGCGCCAGCCGGCCGCCCTCGAGCAACAATCCTAGAAGAATGCCGCCCAGCCCGATCACCAGTCCCACAACGCTACTTTTGTCCATGGTGGCGGCGTCTAGCTCTCCTTTACGCTTCTCCCGGGCCGCTCCGCCTCGCTGGGTTCGCTGGCGGGCGTCGGCGCATCATGGGATAAGCTGGGCATCAGGCCCGGCATGATGCTTCGCCGGAAGGCTACAATCTTTTCGAGAATCGCCTCCGCTGCCTCCAACACGATCACCTTCTCGCCATTCACCAGGGTTAGGACGGTGTCCGGCGCTTTTTCGACAAATTTAATCAGGTCGGAGTTCACCATGAGGGGCTGGTTGTTTAGTCGTGTGAGTTGAATCATGGCAAGACGTAAAGACGGGGAGCACGTAAAACGCCATTTGCCATTCCGCCAGGCTCCTCGCCGGGCCATCCGCACCGTTTGTCCTGGAACTTGACGCCTGCGATTTTCGAAGACCATTGGCATTTTCTTATTGGCCAGCCGCTTGCACGTTTTTTTGGCCGTCTTCAGCGGTCCGGCCATAAGGGGAGCTAGTAACGCTGATCGGCTTGGCGAACCGAAATTTTCGCGGGTCGCTTCGCTGTAGCGCAGCCTCTGGCGCGGCGGTCCGAGGGGACGAGACCCAAATTGGAACATGTGGTTCATTGTGGCATTGCCGTTTCACCGTGATCCCACAATCCGCAGGTTCGCACGCCTTAAGGTTGGACTGCGTCGCGAACGTCCACTGAGGCTTACATGCAAGAATCCGTTGCCGCACGCCACGCAGCACAACCGGAGGCACCGCCGGAGAGCGACGCCGGCGCACTCAGCGCAGCGCAAGAGTTAGCTCGCCAGCAGGCCGTCCAACGGTGGGAGTTTGGCGACCGCAAGAAACTTCTGCACGCCCTGATCGGCTACGACTTCGGTCCGGATCCGGAAAGTAAGCTCGACGAAATTCGCGCTTCCAAACTTCACGAGGCTCGCTTCCTGCTCCAGGCGCTGGCTCCGCAACCCGCGGATCGCATCCTCGATCTCGGGAGCGGTTGCGGCTTTATCGCTCGCGCGTTCGCGCCACTCTGCGAACAGCTGTTCTGCGTCGATATCAGCGGCGAGTTCCTGGCGTTCTGCAAGGACGAATTGCGCCACTTTGGCAATGTCGCCTTCCATCAGATGGAATTCGCCAAACTCGACTTTCTGGCAGGCGCGCGCATCAACAAGGCGTATTCCAACGCCGTCTTCATCCACTTCAACCTCTTCGATATCGTGCTGTACCTCCGGCAAGTCCTGGCCATTCTGGAACCCGGAGGCCGTTTTGTGTTTAGCATGAGCGACACGGACTGTCTCGACATCCTCGCGGACCGCTACTTCGCGCCTATGCTCGACGAGTATGCTCGTCACCACAACGCCGCCACGCTTATGAACTGGAATTCCGCGAGCGCCGTCTGCGTGGCCGCGGCAAAAATTGGGTTCGCCACAAAAATCCTCTGGCGCGGCAATGGGTCCGCTATGGTGCTCCTCGAAAAACCTCGTCAGGCGAACGCTGAACGCTTTCCTGCCCCAGTTCAGCAGCCGCGGGACGAAGATGTGCCCGCTCCATCTTCGGCGCACCATCTCCTCCTGATCCACGAGGTCCTGCCACATCACGATCGCAGCGGCTCGGATCTGCGCCTCATGAGCATCATCAAGGAAATTCGGCGTCAAGGCCATCGCCTTACGTACCTCGCCCGGCACGGCGCCAACTACGAAAAATATGCGCCGCAACTCGAAGCGCTCGGCGTGCGCGTCATCGCGGACGATCCCGACCGCCTGCGCGCCATTGGCAAAGACCGCGCCACTACCTGGAGCTTTCACGGGCTCCTGCAGCAGGAGCGTTTCACCGCCGCCATTCTTTTCCATTGGTACTGGTCGGGGGCGTCGGTCGTGGAAGACTATCTCGAGGATATTCGCCAGCATTCGCCGCAAACGCGCGTTTTACTGCTGACCGACGACCGTCACGGCGAACGCGAACGCCGCCTCTCGCAATGCACCGGCGCGCTGGCCGATTGGGAACGCGGCAATGGTTTCGAAGCGCGCGAAATCGAAGCCTATCGCCGCGCCGACCTCGTCCTGCACATCTCCGACGCCGACAAAAAACATTTCCTCGCACTTTGCCCGGGCCTCGCCACCGAGCTCCTGCCCATGCAAGTTGACCTTGCCGAGCCCGGTCGTCCCTGGGCACAGCGCTCCGACATCCTTTTCCTTGGCAATTTTGAAAATCTTGCCAACCGCGATGCGCTTGCCTGGTTCCTCGATTCCGTTTGGCCGCTCGTTTTACATGAAAACCCCGCATTGAAATTGCTCGTCGTCGGCAATGCCACCCCTTCCGAGCTGCCGGCGAAGTATCGCAACGTCCAGTGTGTTGGCCGCGTTGACGACCTGGCTCCACTCCTCGCACAGGCTCGCGTTTTCGCGGCGCCGATCCGCTACGGCACCGGCATCAACACAAAAAATCTCCAGGCTATGGCGCACGGGCTCCCGCTGGTAACTACCACCATCGGGGCCGAGGGGATTCAACTCCGGAATGGTGTCGACGGCCTGATCGCCGATACCCCGCGATCTTTCGCCGATGCGCTGCTGCGTATCTATCGCGACGCCGGACTCTGGGAAAAACTGGCTGCCGCGGGGCGCGAAACGGTCGCCTCGAACTTCTCTTCCAGCCATCTGGCTGCGCAACTTCATAAAATTCTCGGACGGGTCCACGAAATTCCCCAGCAAACCTCCGTTGCGCCAATCGAATGGTCTTATCGTCAAATCGAGCGCAGCAATCCTGAGACGCTCACCCAACGGCCGCCGCGCTATCGGCCACTGCTTCGGGTGGTCGCCTTCTGGCAGGCCGGCCAACGTCATCTTGCCGCGGGCCGCCTCGCCGACGCCCTAGCGCAGTTGCGCAATGTTTTCACTCTTCATCGCGGCGAAATGCCCACCACTGTGCTTCATGTCCGGTTGCTTGAAGATATGGCCCAAATCTATCGCATGCTGCGGGACGAGCCCTCCGCTCGTCGCTGTCAGAAAGCCGCCAACACGCTGCTTCCTCGCGCGCCCCGGCGCTCGGCCCCCGCAAAGCCTACGGCCGCGGCGCGTCTAGACATCTCCGTCGTCATCCCCACCTGCAATCGTAGAGACACGCTCCGTCTCTGTCTTGCCGCTCTCGCAGCACAGGACTTGCCCGCCGATCGTTGGGAAATCCTGGTCGTGGACGATGGCTCGACCGACGGCACGGACGCCTTGCTTTCAAACTACGTCCATCCCAACAAAAATCTACGCGCTCTTCGCCAGGACAATCTCGGCGCTGGCGCCGCGCGCCGCGCCGGGGTGCAAGCCGCTCGCGGCGACTACGTCCTCTTCCTCAACGACGACAGCATCGCCGGACCCCAACTCCTCACCGAACATCTGCAAGCTCAACGCGAAGGAAAACACGAGAAGTACGCCGTCCTCGGCGCCTTTCGTCCTTCTGAAGAAAGCACCCGCCGGCCGCTCTCTTGCTGGATCAACCATTCGCCGTTTCTCTTCCCGCAAAATGGGCTCAAACCCGGCGCCTACCGCGAATGCGCTTATTTCATCACCTGTAATCTGAGCATCGCACGCGATGCGCTTCTCGAAGCTGGCAATTTCGATCCAGCGTTTCGCGTAGCGGAAGACACCGAACTTGGTGCCCGGCTCGTGCAGCGCGGTTATGCTGTGTGGTTTCATCCCGCCGCGCTGGCCTGGCACGAACATCCACAATTCGACGTCAACGATTTGGTTCGCCGAGCCCGCGTTTACGGTCAAGCGGACTGGCAACTGTTCCAGAAGCATCCCCACTTGCTGGGCACCGGCGCTGGACCTTTTGGGCTGCTGCGCGACTCCGATATCGCTGAGCTGCAGAGAAATATCGCAAAGAACCGCGAGGCGGTCGCCATTGGCTTCAGCGCCCTTCAGAAGCTCGATCAGCTCGCTACCGCTCCGCTCTTTGAGAAACGCCCCGATGGCAGTATGCCCGCCGAACAACTTTGGGCTCAGCTCTCGAAAGTCGTGCCCCTGGTTTACTGGCAGTATCTCTTCGAAAGCTTCTTGGCCGCTCGCTCCGCCTCCCTCGCACAACCTTTTGCCGCCCCAGGGCCGTCTCCCCAGTTGGCCACCGCCGGATGACCACGCTTGCCCTTTCCATGATTGTGCGAGACGCCGCTGCTTCTCTCGGCGCTTGCTTGGAAAGTGTGCAGCCGGTGGTAAACGAGATCTTTATCGCCGATACGGGCTCCGCCGATAACACCATCGCCATCGCCAAACGCTTTGGCGCCCGCGTCTCATTCGTTCCCTGGACCGACCATTTCGCCGAAGCCCGTAACCGCGCGCTGCGCGACGTCACTACCGACTGGGTGCTTTCTCTCGATGCCGATGAGCAGTTAGACCCACAGGCTCCCCGCCAGATTCGCGAGTTGCTCGCCAAGCCCTTCGCTGCCGGCTTCGCCGTCACCATTCGCAACTACGTCCTAAGCTCTGAGGAGCGCGTTTGGGATCGCGCCGCTACGCGAAATGACGGCTTGCTGCCCGGGGCCGCGAAATACCCCGCTTTCGTTGAGCATGAAAACATCCGCTTGTTCCGCCGTGCCCCGGACATTTACTTCGTTGGCCGTGTCCACGAAAGCGTCGGCCCGCGTATTCAGGAGTTGGGCCGCCAGATCGCCCCCGCCAACTTCTTCATTCACCATTTTGGACTCGCCGCGGACGCCGAAACTCGCGCGCGCAAAAACAACTTCTACCGGGAACTGGGTCGCCAGAAAATTTGCGAAATGCCTGATAACGCCCAGGCCCACCTCGAACTCGGCATCGTCGAGCTCGACAATTTCCGGAATGTCCTCGAAGCTCTCGCGCTTTTTCAGCGCGCCTGCCAACTCCATCCCCGCCTCGGCGTTGCCTGGTGTTTCGCCGGCCTCACACTCGTAAAACTCGAGCGCTTCTACGACGCACTCGAGGCTCTCGCCCAAGCCGAAAAACACGGCCACGCTACGGCGCTCGTTGCCGAGACCCGCGCCGATGCCCTTTACAACCTCGGCCGCATCGCCGAAGCTTGCAAGGGCTACGCGCTTGCCCTGCGCCGCGATCCCTCCAATCTTTCGCTGCAAAGCAAGCTCGCACTCGCCGAAGTCCGTTCCGGCCGCTCCGCTCAGGGTCTGGACCGCCTCCGCCGCGCTCTCCGCAAAGCCCCCGCTGCCCATGAACTTCACGATCGCTTGATCCTTGCCCTGGTCTCTCTCGACCGCCTTCCCGAAGCGGCAATCGCCGCAGAGCAAAAGCTCAACTCCATCACTCGCCCGGAAGCCAAAGACTTTCTCCGCGCTGCCAGTCTCAGCGCTCGAGCTGGCCAAGCGGACAGATGCGCTGCCTTTCTAGAAAAAGGCCTGCTGGCTTTCCCCGAAAACGCCACTCTCCGTCAGGCTTTTCGCGAGCTCTCCCCTGCATCCCCTGCGCCAGTTTCCGCAACTTCTTTAGATCGTTAGGCTTGCACCCACTAAAGCCTTTCGCCTTTCCGCCGATTAACTCAGTGAGTTCGTTGGCTGCTCCGCAGCGCAGTGCGAGCCACATGGGCCTTGATGAGTTCAAGCCCCGCGCACCACAGGCTCCCCGAGCGCCACACGATTCGAACGACGAATTTGACATAAACAAAAAGGAGCCTCGACCATGTCATTTAGCATTCTGAACAACATCCCGGCCATCGACGCACAGGGCTATTTGAGCAACACCCAGAACAGCTTGCAGAACACCCTTCTGCAACTGTCCTCTGGTTCGCGCATCAACTCCGGTGCGGATGACGCCGCCGGCCTGGCCATCGCCAACGGCCTGGAAGCGAACATCACGGCCCTGAATCAATCCGCCAACAACGCCAACGATGGCGTCGGCGCTCTGCAGGTTGCAGACGGTGCGCTCTCGCAGGTCACCACGCTTCTCAACCGCGCCGTCACCCTGGCCACCGAGTCTTCCACAGGTACGGTCAGCAGCTCGCAGCGCCAGGCTCTCGATGCCGAGTTCACGCAGATTAAGAACGAAATCACCAGCATCGGCGGCTCCACCACGTTCAACGGCACGTCCGTCTTCACGGCCACGTCCACGTCGATCTTCTTGTCGGACGGCGTCGGTACCACGACGATTGGCGTGGCTGTCGGTCTGCTCTCGTCTGGCGCGATCGCAGATGCGACCGGCGCGGGCGCGACGGTCAACCTCAACAACGACGACTTGACGACTGCGGCGAAGGCTCAGACGGCTTTGACCGACATCAACGGTGCCATCGCTAACGTTGCCGGTACGCGCGGCGAAATCGGCGCCACCGTCAACCGCCTGCAGGCTTCCGTCAACGTTATCAACACCCAGGTGCAGAATCTGACGGCTGCCGAAGACCAGATCACTGCGGCAAACATCCCGCAACAGGTCTCGAACCTGTCGCAGTACACCATTCTGGAACAGACCGGCTTTGCCGCTCTCGCCCAGGCCAACTCGGTTCAGCAGAACGTGCTGCAACTGTTGCGCTAACTCCTGATTCCAAACACGCGGCGGGCGAGATCTTCGGATCTCGCCCGAATCCGCTTTAGAAGAGGGCGGTCATGAGAGTTGCCCTAGAATTGCCTGACCTAACCAACGGGACTGGTAACGAGAGTACGGCGGTTAGAAATTCCCAATCCGGCGCAGCTGTGAGCACCGCCAGCAGCAACAGTGCGGCGACAGATGTTAAGACCGCAGCCGACGCCACCGCCTCCGTTAACCAGGCCGCCGCTGTTTCCCAGGAGGCCGCCAAACGACCGCCGGCTCAACAACTCAACTTGAGTTTTCGCAAGGACAACGACGGCAGAGTCTATTACGTGGTCAGCGACGAGAACGGTCAGGTGGTCCGCGAAATTCCTCCTGAAGCGGTGCGCCACGTTGGCGACGGCATCGCCGAATATTTGAAGACGCTGGCGAGTTCGGCCACGACCAAGACGGATACAACGGCTTAAGTCACCAGGGAGCACAAACTATGTCAGCCACCGGAATTAACTTGGGATCACTCGGAGCTTCCAGCGGTCTGGGCGGACTCGGCGCCGGCATCAATGTGCAAGCATTTGTACAGGCCGCGTTAGCTGCGCCGGAGAACCAGGTGCAGACGCTGCAGAATGAACAGACCACCTTCAGTTCGCAAGCATCGGCGCTGCAACAGATCCAGAACGATCTGACGAATTTACAGTCGGCCGAACAAGCGCTGAGCAATCCGCTCGGCGATCTGAACGCGCAGACGGCCACCTCCTCCAACAGCGCCGTGCTGAGCGGTGCCGCAGACGGCACGGCAACGGCCGGGATTCATACCGTCGCGGTCAATTCGTTGGCGACGACGTCTTCGTATTACACGAACGCAGTGGCCAGCGGCACTACGCCGATCGCGACGGGCACGTTTCAGTTGCAGGTAGGCTCGAACACGCCGGTCACGATTACCATCGATTCCAGCGACAACACACTGAATGGGCTCGCCGCCGCGATCAACAACCAGAATGCCGGCGTAACCGCGAGTGTGGTGAACGACGCGAGCGGCGCGCGACTGGCGCTGGTAAGCAATCAGAGCGGAGCGGCCGGCGACCTGACGGTTTCTGGCAACACCAGCGGCTTTACCTTCACCAAAGCTGTGACCGGCGCGGATGCTTCGTTGACGGTGGATGGCATTCCCGTGACCAGCAGCACGGATACGGTAACCGGCGTAATTCCAGGCGTCACCCTGACGCTCAATTCTGCTTCCACTTCTCCCGTCGCGCTTACGGTTGGTTCGGACAATACCAGCGCGACGACGGCGATCAACAATTTTGTGAGCGCGTACAACCAGGCAATCAACGACATCAACACGCAGTTCAACGTCAATTCGGACGGTTCCGGAGGCGGTCCGCTCGCGACGGATGGCACGATCCAGGATGCGCAGTCGCAACTGCTGAACGCGGTTTCGTACGCGATTTCGGGGAACAACGGCATTGTGAATCTGGCGAGCCTGGGCATCAACTTGAACAACGACGGCACGCTGAGCGTAGACTCCGGCACCCTGCAATCGGCGTTGCAAAACAATTACGGTGCGGTACAGAACTTTTTCCAGAACACCACGACCGGTTTTGCGCAGAATCTGGACAACGTGCTGACCAGCCTGAACAGCGCCGGCACCGGCTCGCTGACGCTGGACGCGCAGGGTATCACGCAATCGCAGGAAAGCCTCGCCAGTCAGATCAACGACTTGAACGCTAACATTCTAGCGCAACAGCAAACCCTGACCCAGACCTATAGCCAGGTCAACGTCACGCTACAAGAGTTGCCGCTGCTAGTACAGCAAATCACCGCGCAATTAGGAACCGCCTGAAGGGGGCTGCGCGCAGCGCATCGGGGGATCTCATGAAATTCACGCAATCAGAGGTGGCTGGCTTGTACAGCCAAGGCAACGCGCACGGCGCCTCTCCGCTGGGCTTGGTGGTCGCGCTGTACGACACGATTCTGCGGGACCTGTCGCGCGCGGGCGACGCGATCGCGCAAGACAACGTCGAGAAACGCACGTTCGAGCTGAATCATGCGCTGCGCGTGATCGCCGAACTAGAAAACGTGCTGGACTTCGAGCAGGGTGGCGAAGCCGCAAAGAGGTTGAAGAACTTTTACATAGTTACGCGCGGGATGATTCTGGACGCGAGCATCAAGAACAGCCGCGAGGCAATCGGCAAACTGTGGGACATTTTCGCCACGGTCCGCAAGGCCTGGAACGAGGCCGAACAAAAAATCAAGAACGGCGGCGGCCCCGGGAGCTATGTTTCTCCAGCCTCCGAGGCCGCGATTCCGGCGGCGTCGAACAGCAGTCAGCAAAGCCGTCCTATACCTGCGCTCGTCACGCAGCGACAGGTGGGCGCAGGACCGGCCGGAGTGGCCGCTACCGAAACCGCCCCCCGGGGCAACTGGAGCGCGTGATGCCTGGTGTATGGCGCGAGAAAATAGCGGCGGTGAACGCGCGAATTGGTGCGCTGCTCCTGGAAAGCCAGCGGGCGCTGCGCGGAGAAAGAAGCTTTGGTCCGGAAGAAATACGCGCGATTTCGTTGCCGGTTGCGGAGATGGCCCCGGTGATGGCGCGCGCGACAGAATTGACGGCCCAAAATCCAGAAATCGAAGAGGAGCTGGCGACCTACCGGCGGCAATTGAGCGAATTGCATGGCGCGCTGGAAAACGTGCGTATGATGCTGATTGCGCGACGTGGGCAGATGGACGAAGCGAGCAAACATTTGGATGCCGTTTCGCGGTGGGCCGCCGCGACGAAGCTCATTCGCTAAAACGGTGCCGCGATTCGTTGCCAGTGCCGCCTTGAGCGTTGTCGCAAAGATCCCGCAAGTGCGTGGCATCGCCGCACGTCGTAGCCGCTTGGTCCTACCTGCCCAATCAGCTTTCCGTGTTTCCAACCCCGGGCAGGTTCGGTCCAGGCAGGAGCGTCCGGTTCGGGCCGGAAAAGCGGCGGCGAGCCGCCGCACTCCAAAATGCCAGCGAGGTCCCCGATGAATGGGCGGCTGCTGGTCTTCAATTGTCACGAAGCGTGGGTGTTTCAGCTGCGGTTGCTCCAGCGGCCTTTGGATATTGTGGTGGGCCTGCCGGGACGGCACGTGCGCGGATGGGACTATGCGGTGCGGCCGATTCCGCCGCTGGCCCGGCTGATTTCGCTTGGCGAAGTGCTCGCGACACGGGAAAGCTACGACTGTATCATCGCACACAACCTAAGCGACTTGCTGGATGTGAAAACGTTGGCGGGTCCGCGGATCCTGGTGATCCATCTCACGCTCGACGGAATGATTCTGGAGCAGCACGCGAAAACCGATCCGCAGGAATTCCAGGCGGTGGTAGCGAAGTATGTGGAGATGACGCGAACGCAGGTGACGCCAGTCTCGGCGCTGAAGGGTCGATCCTGGGGATTTGTCGGTGATCTGCATGAAGCTGCAAACAACAAGAATGGATTTGGCGTTGACGGAAACGGATCGAAGGTCGCGCACAGGCGAAGCGCGGCTGGGATGGGCGGAGCCACGTCGGCCAATGAGTGCGACGGTGCGCGCGAGGAGCCCGAGGCGGACATCGTGCCGCTAACGGCGGATCCGACGGATTACTTGCCCTGGCGGGGCGACTTAGCGGCGGGACTGCGCATAGCAAGTTTCGTGACGCGGCGTCCGCAAACTTTGCTTTGGGAATTTCACCAGCGAGCCTTCAGAGAAATTCCGGTGACGCTGGTGGGGCACAATCCGGAGTTGCCAGGGGTGCGCGCTTCGCGTGATTGGAACGAGTTGAAGGAGATTTTGCAGCGACACCGGTTTTATGTGCATACGGCTGATCCGCGGCTGGAGGATGGGTACAACACAGCGACGCTAGAGGCGATGGCAGCGGGGCTGCCGGTCTTGGGGAATTACCATCCGACTTCGCCAGTGGTGCATGGGGTGAGCGGATTCTTGTCGGATGATGCAGAGGAGTTGGCAGCGTATGCGCGGCGCCTGCTGGACGATCGAGAGCTGGCGGAGCGGATGGGACAGGCAGCGCGGGAAACGGTGCGAGATCGGTTTTCGGGCGAGGCGTTTCGGGCCGGGATGGAACGAGCGATTGCGAAAGCGCAGAGAGCAGTGACGAGTGGCGCGAAATAGCAGACGATTATGACAGGTGTTGGGGATGAATCCAATAAACTCCGGCTTGATCAGGAAGCCGTAGCCGCTTTCTGGCCAAGCACTTTCATAAGGTTTTGGGCGGCAGACGTGGAGGACGCGGGGTTCTGACCCGTGATGAGACGGCCATCTACGATGGAATGGGCCTGCCAGTTGCGAAGTTTTTCGAAAGTGGCACCGAGGCGCATCAATTCATCTTCGACAAGAAACGGCACTACGTTGGCGAGCTGAACCGCTTCTTCCTCGCCATTCGTAAAACCGGTCACGCGCTTCCCTTTTACAAGCGGCTCGCCCTGGTAGGTGACATGGCGGAGGACGCCGGGAGAGTGGCAAACCAGAGCAATGGGCTTGCCGGAGCTGTAGAACGCCTCCAGCAAGGCGATAGAGACGGCACTTTCCGCGAGATCCCACATTGGGCCGTGCCCGCCGACATAAAAGACGGTGTCGTAGTCTGCCGCGTTTACGTCCGCCAGTTTGACGGTATTGGCTAATGCCTTTTGCGCGACGGCATCCTGCTTAAACCGAGCCATCGCCGGAGTCTGATTTTCCGGAAGATCGCTCTTCGGGTCGACGGGCGGCTGCCCACCGTTCGGCGAAGCTAGCGTGAGCTGAACGCCACCGTCGCGGAAAACAAAATAGGGAGCTGCAAACTCTTCCAGCCAAAAGCCAGTCTTGCGGCCAGTGTTGCCCAGTTGATCGTGGGACGTCAGCACCATTACGATTTTCATTTTTCGCTCCCTGGTTGTGTGTTTACCGAAGTGGACCAACGGGCCCGCGCGACCTCGTCCACCTATGTGGATTCACGAGAGGCCCAAGCGTTGCAAGTTTTTTTTTGGACTCCCGTCGAAACGGCTTAGAGCGTTTGGGCGAGTGGCATAACGCGCCCTACGAGTAAGCACGACTCTGGACGCGCCGAAAGCGCGGATCGAAAGATTCGGCCACGACAGCGCCGGCATGGCGGTGAGAGGCGGCGGGATGAACCCCGCCGCTACATTAGGGGGTGGGAAGGAAACTGAGGAGGTTGGGGAGGCTGAGGACGCGGCCGGTGGCCGAGAGGATGGCTTGATTGTCGGTGGTGGCCTGAACGAGATCGGAGGCGGCAGTAGCAGGATCGGCGGCGACGAGGGCGTTTTGCTGGGTGCTGAGATTGAGCTGGTCCTGGTTCAGGAAGGATTCGCTTTGATTGATTTGATTGAGGGCGTTGCCGTAGAAGACCCGCTGGGTGTCGAGAGTCGAGAGTGCGTTTTGGACCTCGGTGACGGCGGTGCCGATGGTCGTCGTGTTGTTGGACTGAAGAGCGGTGACGAGATCCTGTAGGGAGCCGAAAACGCTGCCGGAAGCGTTTTGGAAGAGCTGGCTGCCGGGAAGGTTGGTGTTGATGGAGTTGCCGTTCGAAAGCTGCGTGGAAGCTACGCCGGCGTTGCCGTTGTAGGTCACGGCGCCGGTGGTGGTATCGATGGTGAAAGGCTGCGTGTTGACGGCGGTACCAGCGAAGAGATAGGTGCCTTGCGATTGCGTGTTGGCGAGGCTGGCGACCTGAGTCTGAACGCCCTGGACTTCCGCGGTGATAGCCTGGCGGTCTTGCGTCGAGAGCGTACCGGTGGCGCCTTCAGTGCCAAGCGAAACGGCACGAGTGAGAGCGGTGACGACATTGCTGAGAGTGGAATCGGCGACCTGAAAGCGGGATTGCAGGGTGCTGATGTTTTGCAGGAACTGGTCGTCCTGACTGTATTGATTGCGGTTGAGAACGTCCGAGGAAGCGGCGGCGGGATTGTCGGAGAGTTGATTGACTTTGAGACCGCTGGAGAGTTGCTGTTCGGCGGTGTTGACATTCTGATCGCTCTGCTGAATTGCGGTCAGAAGATCGGGAAGTGGATTGGGATTGAGGCGAATGGTCATGGCTTATGCTCCGGGAACCATGTTGATAGTGGTCTGCATGAGTTCGTCCACGATGCCGGAGATTTGGGCGGCGGCCTGGTAGGCAGTCTGGAAGCGAATAAGGTTGGCGGCTTCCTGGTTGATGTCGACGTTGGAGACGCCACCTTGCAGGTCCTGGAGTTGCTGAAGAACCTGGCTGCCGGCCTGTTCGTTGGTTTGCGCGCTGGAAACATCGTTACCGATTTGGAAAACGAGGCCAGAGTAGGCGTTGAGGGGAGTTTGGCCGTTGATGATGGGTTGATTTTGGATCGCGAGAAGCGCGTTAGCGTTGGTGTTGTCGCCGGGATTGCCGGGAGCGGGGCCGGCGCTGGCGGCGATTTGCGAGCCGCTGGTGATGGCGACAGCAAGATTGGCAGCTGCGCCGGTGCCACCCGCAGGAGGCGGGACGAAAATGTTGCCGCCGGGATTGCCATTGAGATCGAAGCCTTGCTGATTTTGCGTGTTGACGGCGTTGGCAAGATTGGACGCGAGTGAATCGAGATTGTTAAGGATGCCGGGAATTTCCTGGTCGCGGATTTGGATTTGGCCCGCAAGCTGACCACCAGTGATCTTGGAAGTGATGTCCACACCTTGGTCGAAAACATCCTGAAAGCCGGTGGTGGGACTGGTTTGCGTCGTGAGTTGGAAAGCCTGATTGCCGACGACGAGCGGCGCGCCGGAGGTCGTGGTGAGAGTAAGAGAGCCGTTACCGGCATCGATTTCGGAGACGTCGATTAAGCCGGAGAGTTGGTTGATGAGCTGGTTGCGCTGGTCGATGAACGGGCCGGCGTTCTGTCCGGCGCCAGTGGCTTCGGAGACTTGGGCATTCACGGCGGCGATTTGCGTGGTGAGGGTGTTGATCTGGCTGACGGACTGGGTGACACCGACGTCCTGACTCTGCTGAATGGTGCTCAGGTTGTTGGCAGATTGATTGAACGCAGTAGCGAGGTTTTGCGCGGCGGTGACGACGGCCTGGCGGGTGTTGGGATCACTGGGGTTGGAGGAGAGTTGCGACAGGCTGTTAAAGAAATTGGTGAGGGGAGCCTGCAGGCCGGTGCCGGTGGTTTGATTGAAGAGCGATTGGATTTGCTGGCCGGCGCTGATGAACGCGTTGAGCGCGCCTTGGGTTTGCGTTTCCTGATTGACCCGAAGATCGAGGATGGAGCTCCGTTGGCTGGTGATGGTGCTCACGGCAACGCCGGTGCCGAGATTGAGATTGCCGAATTCGATGGGCGGAGTTTCGTCGAGATTGGTGACTTGCCGAGAGTACCCAGGAGTGTTGGCATTGGCGATGTTGTTCGTGGTGGTCTGAATGGCGGTCTGCTCGGCGAGCAGCGACTGCGCGGCGATGTTGAGGCTGGCAGAGAGTGTGCCCATGTCAGAGTCCCCCTTCCGATGCAGAAAAACCGGCGGCGAGGACACCCTCACCGGGCAAGCCGGCACCGCGTGCCGCGTGAGCATCGGCCGGATCGGCGTAGGTCATAGCGAAAGAGCGATAAGAGTTGAGGAGAGCAGTGACGGTGCGGCGCGAGCGACGGAGGAGAGCGCGATGTTCGTCGTTGAGACGCTTGACGGTAGCTTGAGCTTGCGCAAGGCGCGCAAGAACCTCGCAGCAGCGCAAAGAGCCGGGATCGGAAGCGCGGGCGGGCGCGATTGCGTGAGTCGTGCATTGGTTCTGGACGCGGTCGAGCTGCACATCGAGGGAGCGAATCTCCGCGCAGAGTTTTTCCTGGTCGGCAATGCGGGATTCGAGGCCGGGGATATCGAGAGCGACGATATCGGTGCGTGCGGCAGCGAGCGCAGAGGCAAGCGAACCGAGAAGAACGAGGCGGCGTTCGAGAAGGTCGAGGTAGCGTGTGGTGGCTGCGCTCATAGGTCAAATGGCGTCAGGCTCGCTCGTCGAGATGATGTTTTTCTTCCTTTTCGTCTAAGTCGAGTTCGGGAAGTTCGAGCGGAGGAGCAGGAGCCACAGTGGATTTAGGAATCTTGCGAACAGTGCTGGGGCGCGGGTCGCGAGCACTTCCCTGGTCATGGCCTGATGCAGCTTCAATCCGGACCGGAGGCGCTGGGGTGAACTCGGCCACGGGAGATTACCGGGTTACTGCTTGCGGCCGGACTGGTCGGCAATGATGGCGTCGGCGACCTTGGCGGAATCGGGTTTGTAGTTGCCGCTTTGCACGCGCTGCTGAAGGGCGGAGACGCGCTGGGAGCGAACTTCGGGCACGTTGGCGAGATTGGCGGAGAGCGTTTGCACTTCGCCGTGAGCACTCGAAAGACTAAAGGTGTCTTCCCCGGTTGCGGAAGAGGCTCCAGAGCTGGAGGACGAGCTCTGGGATTGGACGGTCCTGGCCGGAGCGTTCGAGACGCGGTCCGACTGCGGATCGTTCGGGAATTGAATTGTGGGGTCGATCTTCATGGCCTAACTCCTGCTGCCAAGGGCCGATTCCGGGCGAATGAAATGTAAGAGCGCCTGGCGTTCCTATCGGCCTGGCTTGAGAAAACTTTAATGGCGCCCGTTGCCGGCGCGCCACTCACTAGGAATATCGGCAGCTGAGGCGGAAGCTTTACCGGAAACGGAAAGGTTCTCAGATTGAGAATGGGCTAGCATGGGTTCTAAGTGCTTTAGAATCAGCTTGCCGAGGCCGAAGCCACCGGCTTTGGCGACAGCATTGGACATGGTATTCACACTGAGGTCGTTGAGAGTGTCGTGAGCCGGATCGGAGGAGTCGTCGTCATCAGGGTCGGCGAAGGAAGATTTCATGGATTTCCAGAGAGAGGAGATGAGCATGCCTTCAAATTCGGCGGCAGCTTGGCGGAGTTTGTGGACGCGAGGGGAATCGGAGGTGGGCGCGGCGGAAGCCCTCCCATTTTGGGAAGCGGAAGATGCGGCGTTTTGGGCTAGATAAGCGGAGTAAGGAGCGGAAATGAGCATTAGAGAACCTCGAGTTCGGCGTTGAGAGAGCCGGCGGCTTTGATGGATTGGAGGATTGCGACGATGTCGCGAGCGGAAGCACCGAGAGTTTGCAGGCCGCGGATGAGTTCTTCGACGGTAGCGCCCTCTTTTAGCTGAATGACTTGAACGGGGCCTTCGTTGGCCTGGACAGTGGTTTGCGGCACGACCGTGGTCTGGCCGTTCTTCGAAAGCGGCGCGGGTTGGGAGACTTGAAATTCGGTCGTGACCTGGATGGAGAGGTTGCCGTGGAGGATAGAGCAGGCGGAGATGGTGACGTTGCCGCCCATGACGATAGTGCCGGTGCGTTCGTTGACGACGACTTTCGCAGGCGGCTTGAGGTGGACGGTGAGATCACCGATGCGGGCCATGAAGGATTGCACGTCGGTAACGCTGGGAATTTCGACGCGGCGGCTGTTGACGGCGTGGGCGGCGTCGGAACCGAGATCCTTGTTGATGGCGAGAGCGATGTCGCGAGCGGCGTCGAAGTCGGCGTCGCGGAGGAGAAGATTTACGGATTTGAATTTGGTGAGGTCCACCGAAGTATCGCGCTCAATGAGGGCGCCTTCGGGGATGCGGCCAACCGTAGGGTGGTTCACGACCTTGGAGTTGGCGGCGGTGCCGGCGCTGTAGCCGCCGATGATGAGCGGCCCCTGAGCGGTGGCGTAAACCTGGCCATCGGCAGCGCTGAGGGGAGTGAAAACGAGGGTGCCGCCAGCCAGGCTTTTGGCGTCGCCGATCGAGGAGACGGTAACGTCGAGCTTCATGCCGGGCCGGGAAAAGGGAGGAATGTCCGCAGTTACGAAAACGGCAGCGATGTTGCGGACCTGAATGTTCGTGAGTTGGGATTTGATGTTGACGCCCATGCGTTGCAGCATGTTGCCGAGGGTCTGGATAGAAAAGATGGTTTGCTGTTTGTCACCGGTATTGTTGAGGCCGACGACAAGGCCGTAGCCGACGAGCTGGTTGTCGCGAATGCCTTCGACGGAAGTGAGATCTTTAATGCGGGCGACGTGAAGAGCAGGGGCGGGGGTGAGTTCGTCGTTGGCGAAGACCGGCGGCACCGAAGAAAGAGCAGATAGCAAGAAAAGAGCAATGAGACAGGGGATGGCCGAACAGCGCGGCCTAAAAGCCTTGACTCTGAAGAGGGCAGCTCCAGCGATCGCGGCTACAGAGAAGCGGAAGGTCTTGGAGAGAGCCATAGGGATTTCTCTAGAATGTCAGCAGCTTCAGTAAAGTGCGAATGACAATGTTGGGCTGACGCGTGGCGTCGGCGACGGCGCCCTTGCCTTTGATTTCAACTTGAAGATCGCTGACGGAGCTGGAGAGGATGGAGTTATCGAGCTGGAGATCACCAGGGCGAACGATGCCGCGCAGGATGATGGTTTGCCGATCGTTGCTGACGGTGATATCGCGGGAGGCTTGCACGACCAGGAAGCCGTTAGGCAGAACTTCAAGGACGTGGGCTTCGAGATCGACGGCAACACTGGAACTCAGAGTGGAGGAACCTTTGCCGTCGAGGCTGCTTTGCGAATTGCCACCAAAAAGATTGGTCAGGCGATTTTTGGTGCCGAGAGTGCCGAGGATGCCGGTGATGCCAGACTGCGCGCTGACGGCACGGGTCTGGCTATTTTCGCCGGCAGCGGCGGCGGTGAAATTGTCGGAGAGATGGATGAGCACGAGATCTCCGGCGTTCATGGCGCGGTAGTCGCTAGAAAGGACGGCGAGCTTGCCGGTCGGCACCCAAAGACTACCAGTGGTAGTCGGCGCAGCGGCGTTCATGGCGCGGGCGTGCCTAAGATAGTCATCAAGGAGCGTGGAAGGAGTGTCGGGCTTAGGCTTCTTGGACTTTGAAAGAACGGGAGCGGAAAGCAAGAGCGCCGCGAGGAACGGTGCCGCAAAGCGCGCGCGAGGGAACATGCCGAGTCTCCTAGAGAGTGGCATCGAGATAACCAGGGGCAACGACGCGGGCTTGCATGGTTCGGCCAGTCGCGGCGAGCCGCACGCGGATGATTTGATCGAGGTAGCCGCGTTGCAGAGGGCGAACTTCCAGGAGCATATCCATATCCGCCGAATGGAGATGGAGACGAGCGGGCTGATTAGTGGTGACGAGAGGCGCAGCGAGCGATGGGGCCGGAAGGGCGGAAGTGGCGTGGAGAAGGGCGGGGGATGAAGCGGAACCGACAGGAACGCGCGCAGCCACAGGAGAGAAAGATCCGGGGTAAGTAGCGGGAAGACTGGCGGTGACGAAGAACGGGAGAGATCTGCCGGCGGCTTTGGGCAGCAGGCGAAAGCGCACGCGGTCGATGGCAGGATCGAAGGCGATTTGCGTGACTTCGAGACCCGAATAACCCAGGGGAGCCGGAATGGCGGCATCGTGGTGGAGATCGGCGAGCCGCAATTGGGCGAGATTGGGAAGATCGGCGCCGTCGAGGTTGTTGGCCAAGGCTAGCTGGATAGCGGAAAAGATTTCGCGCGAGGAGATGGGCCGGGACTCGCGGCGAACGGTAATGTCCACGGGAATAATAAATTGCGACACGGGCAGATTGGCCGAAGCAATCGTGGCGGCAACGGCGGCGCGCGGGATCTGGCGTTCCGAGCCGATCTGTGGCGTAGTGCCGAGGGAAACCTGTTCGGCGGCGGCGCGAACGCGCTGCGGCGCGTCCGGTGGAAGCAAATTCGCGAGGAGAATGGCGTCGCCATCCACAACAACGTTCGCGAGCAGGGCTACGCGGAGAGTTCCGGCGACGCATTCGAAAGAGGCGGCGGCCAGCAGGGCGAGTAAGACTGTGCTACGGGAGACGCGCATGAGCAGCTCCGCCTAGCTGGTGAGGCCATTAACCGTCTGGAACATTTCGTCGGCGGCGTGTACCACGCGGGAATTCGCTTCGTAAGAGCGCTGTGCCAGGATCATCTGGATGAATTCGTTGACGACATCAACGTTGGAATTTTCGAGTGAGCCTTGCTGGATGGTGCCCAGGCCTTCGGCGCCGCCGGGAGTGCCGGTGATGGCGTTGCCGGAAGCAGTAGTTTCGAGAAGCAGGTTCTGGCCAATATTGTTGAGGCCACCGGGATTGGCGAAGGTGGCGAGCTGGATGGTGCCGACCTGTTGGGCTTGCTGCTGGCCGGGGAGCTGAACGCTGACGGTGCCGTCCGTGCCGATGGTGATGTTCGTCGCGTTGGGCGGAATGGTGATGGCCGGCTGGAGCTGATAGCCATCGGCGGTGACGATGATGCCGGTCTGGTCAAGATGGAACTCACCGGAACGCGTGTACGCCAGTTCGCCGGTGGGCAGCTGAATCTGGAAAAAACCCTGGCCTTGAATCGCCAGGTCGAGCGGATTGCCGGTGGTGTTGAAGTCGCCCTGGGTTTGCAGAATTTCGGAAGAGGCGGTGCGGGAGCCAAGGCCGATCTGCAAACCGGTGGGATAGGTGGACTGCTGAGTTGACGCAGCGCCAGGCAGGATCATGTTTTGGTAGATGAGATCGGAGAATTGCACGCGGCGGCTGCGAAAACCAGTAGTGCTGCCATTAGCGAGGTTGTTAGCAACGTTTTCGAGGTTGAGTTCCTGAGTTTGCATTCCGCTGGCGGCGGTATAAAGAGCGCGATACATATTCTCCTCCTGAAGTGGTGAAGGCTTGCCGCGAGAGCTGCGGCGGTTAATTCCCTTTCCTTGTTAAACCTGCGAGAGCTGCTGGGCAGCTACGCGATTGAATTCGTTGTGAAAGATGGAGAGCGCCTTTTCCATGAGGCCGGCGCTACGCTGGACTTCGATGAGCTCGATGGTGCCTCGGACGGGATCGCTGTTGGAGGTTTCGAGCTTGCCTTGTTGGACATTGGCGTCCGGAGCGGCTTGCGCGGCGTTGTCCGGAGCGACGAAGTAGGAGTTGCCTTCCATAGTAAGCGGCGTATTCGCTGGGAAATTGACGATTTTGAGTTTGCCGACTAGCGTGCCGTCCACGGAGACGGTACCATCCGGACTGACGGAGACCTGACCGGAAGGAATTTGCAGTGGCCCTTGTTTGTTCTGGCCGAGGTCAGCCATGACGAGATCGCCTTGCTGGGTGACCAGCTGGCGTTGGGTGTTGAAACTGAAATTGCCGGCGCGAGTGTAGCGGTTGCCGTTTTTGGATTGAACGGTGAAGAAGCCGGCGCCTTGCAAGGCCAGATCGGTGGGATTGCCGGTGGGGGCGAGAGTGGAGGGGGAGAGGTCAAGGGTGGCACCGCCGAGGACCCCGTATTCGTTGACGACTTCGTTGATCGGCGTGGTGAGCGAAGGCTGCAACCAAGCCGAGAAGGAACGATAGAACTCGTGCTGGGACTTGAAACCGGTAGTAGAGATATTAGCGAGATTGTTGGCGACAACATCGAGCGCGTCCATGCGGGCGGCGAGACCAGCGAAGGCGGAGTAAAAACCGCTGTCCATGAAAACCTCCGGCGAGAAAGAGTGCAGGCGGAGCGCCAATTAAGGAGTTTTTAAGGGGCGGCAAGAGCATGAAAGGAAAGGAGTAGCCGAGAAGAGAAGGAGGCGCTACGGCCGAAATACGAGAGAGCGGATGGTTTTGCCGAGCGCAAGAGCGGAATGGGCAACGTTTGCCGGGTGCTTTGTTCATTGCGCGATGCCAGCAGTCCGTCCGAAAAGCAGAACGACGTACACAGAGATCATAGAGATTCTGGGCGAACGAGCACAAAGTTGCCTGCTGGCGAAGGCGCCGGGACTAAGACCGGGCCTCTTCGGTGGCGGAGTTAGCGTTGGCGATGCCGAGCTGAACCAGGGGTAGCAGATGTATGTACTCGGTTTGCAGCATTTCCATGAGCGCCTGGCGCTCGGCTTCAGAAAGACGGGGCAGACATTTTTGGATGAACGAAGGAGGCTCGGTGCCCGGAGGAACGTCCGGACCGGGAGAGAAGGCGGCAGTTGAAACAGCGAGAGCGCCAGCCGTTTCTGCGGTGGCACCTTCCGCAGCGGCTTCAGAAACCGGAGGCAGTTCGGTGGGAGCGACCTGGGTCAGGAGGAACTGGTCGGCGGTGGCGACGATGCCGACCAGGTAGGGATCGTGTTCGGCGCGCTCAGGCGCGTGATGATATTCAAAAACGTCGATGAAAGAGGGCATGAAATTCCAGGCGACGGCCATCCAGCGCCCGACTTTGCAGTGGTCCATGCCGAAGTATTCCCGCTCGACGGGAACATCATCGAGCCAATTAGATGGCGGGAGGCGGCGGTTCTTGGCTTCCTCTTCGAGAACGAGGATGGAAAGAGGGAGCTGACCGATGTCGTGGAGGAGACCGCAGAGATAGGCTTGCTCTTTTTCGAAGTAATCGATTTGCCGGGCGATGCGCTCGCTAAGCAGGCCGGTAAGGAAGCTGTGCTGCCAGAAGGCAACCAGCTGCGGGCCAGGAACGCGTTTACCGGCAAATTGCATGAGCGAGCAAGTGAGCACGAGGGTGCGGAGGCGCTCGGTGCCGAGCAGGATGGCGGCTTGCTCGATGCTAATGACGCGGCGGCGGAGGCCGAAGAGCGCCGAGTTGCAAAGGCGGAGGACCTGGGCGCTGAGGCTGGGGTCCGTACGAATGACTTTGCCGACCTTTTTGAGGTCCACAGTAGGACTGCTGAGAAGCGCGTTGAGATCCATGACATAGGCAGGCAGCGTGGGCAGGTCCTGGCTGAGGATGCCAGTCAGACGTTTTTTGCGACGCTCCTGCTCGGCAGCGAGACGAACGGGCGAGGCGGACAGCAGAGAGTCAGCTGGATGAACCGGAATGCTCATGACTGGGCAGCGGCGTGAGACACGCCAACCTTTCTACCATCGGCGGGAGCCGGGAAAGCTTTAGCCCGTTCCGATGGTCTTTCCAAGGATCGCGCGGAACCTTCGGGAAGGATGCGAAACAGGAGATCCCGCGCGGATTGGTCGCCGAAAAAACGAACCCAAATGTAGGCACCGGCGCGCGCTAATGCGATGCGGTGAGGGTGCAGTTCGACAGCGTAGTTGCAGATAGTCCAGGCCATCTCCGAAGACTCGCGGACGGTATCGAAGGCAGTGCTATTGCCGGCGCTGAGTTTGCGAAAGCGCTCCAGCTGATGTTGCACGGCGGAAGCAGAAGCGACGCAGGGAAAGGTCCGGCAAAAGAGCATTTGCTCGATGGCGTAGAGGAAGGTGTGGTCGACGCGCTCGCCGAACGCCAGATGCAGCACGCGAGCATCCGGAGAAGCATGGGCAGGAACAGAGTTAGCGGATTCGAGGAGCGGCAGTGGAATCAAGTCGCTCCAGGCCGCGGAAGGTTCCTGTGCGTCGAGTGGAAAAACGGGGCAGCCCCACTGCTGGCCGAGCGCGGCGGTGAGCTGGTGTGGCGCGAGATCGGCGGTTTGGCGAAGCCAGTCGCCGATGCGGCCGTGACCGGCTTCGCGCTGGCAGCGCAACGCTTCGCGGAGTTGCGCGACCGAGATGGCGCCACGATGCACAAGAAGCAGACCGAGTGGAAGGCGGTAGGCACGAGGCTTTTCCGATTGAAAGCTGGAGAGCAGCGCGTGGATGCGGCCAAGGACGAGCGGTTCGAAGCAGGTGCGGCTGCAGTACCAGCGGCCATCAAATTCCAGACCCGCGCGCTGGTGCAGCCAGTAAGGCCAAAGCGTGCCTTGCCCGGGACAGGCCGGCCCGGCACAGCGGATGGTGAAACGAGACCACCAGAGCTTGGGCCAAGCGGTCCAGGGAACGCTGGGGCGGTAGCGATTGGCGACAAGCGAGTTCATCACGACGGCGCTCACTGCAAGGAATCCTTTCGACTCATAGATCTATGGCGGCGACGCGCTCGTGGAGGGCAGCGACTTCCGTGATGCGCAGACCGAAGTTGCCGTCCACTACCACAACTTCTCCGCGAGCTACGAGGCGACCCGCAACGTGAAGCTCCGCAGGGTCGTTAACCATTTGATTGAGCTCGACCACCGCGCCAGCCATGAGACCAAAGATGTCGCGAAGAAGCATTTCCCGCTCGCCAAAGCGAATGGTGGCCGCAAGCTGAACGTCCAGAACCAAGCCCAGATTAGCCGGCAGAGGTTCGCCACGCTGGGCCGGTAGGGCAGCCTCGACGGGGGCAGCTGGAGGGGGAGGCCCGGGGGCTTCTGCGGTAGCGGGTGTTCCGGCAACTTTGGGCGGAAGAGCTAAGGGAAGAGCAGAGATGGCTTCGCTCAGGTCGCCGTCGAGGAAAAGACGCAGAGTCAAAGAGGCGAATTTTTCTGCGACCAGAGTGAACGTGGAACACTGCGCGGTGACCGGAGCCGGAACGGCAGTGGCCTGGAAAGCTATGGTGAGTTCGGAACCAAGCTCCGCTTTCCACAAGGTAGCAGTTTGGCCGGCGGCTTGGCGGAGAAATTCGGCGAAGGCATCACGGTCTTCTTCGGAAAGCTGTTCCGGCTCGGCGTCGGCGGAGGCTGCGCCAGTAAGAAGTTGGGCAATTTGCAAGGCGGAAGGTTTTTCGGCAACCCATAGAAGTTCGCCCTTCGCAGCGCCGGAGCAGGTGAACCGGATGCAGACTAATTTTTCAAATTCCTGCTGCAAAGGCGCGGGAGTGGAGATGGCGTCGGTAGCGATGACCGTGGGAGCGGCTACGCCATAGGAAGCGAGCGCGGAGGAAATATTCTCCGCCCACATGTTGCAGAAGCGTTGGAGCTGGTTGGCGGGGTCAGGCATCAGATTCCTCACTTGACTTGGCAGCCGAAGTTCCTTTGTCGCGGAGGCGCGCGCGCAGGCGGATCAAAGCGGCGGTGTGGATTTGCGAAACGCGCGATTCCCCGATGTTCATGATGAGGCCGACTTCCTTCATGGTCAGCTCCTCAAGGTAGTAGAGCGCGAGAACCTGGCGTTCTTTTTCGTCCAATTCGTCGACGGCGCGGGCGAGCATGGCGCGCATTTCGGAGCGCAAGGCGAGATGAAAGGGGTCTTCGTCAGGACGGGTAGCGACTGCAGCAAGGTGGTCTTCGCCGGGATCGTCTTCAGACTGACCGTGCAGGCTGCCGAGGTCGAGGCCGCGCAATTCCCCGAGGAGGTGCTGAAATTCGTCGAGGTCCATGTGAAGATGGGCGGCGAGTTCGGGCTCGGAAGGAGAGTGACCCAGCGAAGAAGCGAGCTCGCGGTGAGCGTCTTCGATGCGGCGGGCTTGGCGACGGAGATTGCGGGGGCTCCAGTCGAGTTGGCGGAGACTGTCGAGAATAGCGCCGCGAATACGGAAGCGAGCGTAGGATTTGAGCTGAACGTTCTTGGCGGGATCGAATTTGTCGACGGCATCGATGAGCCCGAGGATGCCGGCGTGCAGCAGGTCTTCGAACTGGACATGGGCAGGCAAGCGGTCGTGAATGCGCCGCGCGATGTAGCGAACTTCGACGAGATTTTCGGTGAGCAGCCGTTCCCGCTCCTCCGGATCGAGGATGCGAGAGCGTGATTGCACGTCGGTAGGGGTGGTCAACACGAGGAGCCTCCGACTCGAGAGCTTGCAGCTGCCCGGGAGCCGTTCATCGCACGACCCCTAAGGACTGCACGGAGATAGTGGGAGGAATTTCCGGCGGGGAGAGGACTACGATGCGCGGGATAAAAGGTTCGAGCAAGCGCCGGAGGTGGAACCGGACGGGACTGCCGCAAAGGAGAATCGTAGAGCTGAGAGCGACGCGGTCGCCTACCAGGCGCTGTAGGCCTTCGAGGACGCGACGCAACGGAGCGGTGGCGCCAAGGGCGGGACGGTCGTCGCCCGGCCGAGGATCGAGTTGGCGCTGAAATTCCTGTTCAATGGTCGGATCCAGTGTGAGCACTTTGAGCTTGCGGTCGGAGCTGAGGAGCGGCTGAACAAACGAGCGGCCGAGAGACTGGCGAACGGCTTCGACGAGCGCGACTTGCGACTTGTTGACGGGCGCGGTTTCAAGAAGCGTTTCCAGAATGCTGGCGAGGTCGCGGATCGAGACCTGTTCGCGAAGGAGTTGTTGGAGCACTTTCTGGATTTCGCCAAGCGTGAGCAGGCGCGGGAAAAGTTCGTCGATGAGTTTGGGATGCGTCTCGCCGAGAGCGTCGAGAAGGCGCTTGGTTTCCTGGCGCGTGAGGAGTTCGTGAGCGAACTGGCGAACGAGTTCGGCAAGATGGGTGGCCAGGACGGAGGTTTGGTCCACCACAGCATAGCCCGTGGAAAGCGCTTGTTCCTGCAAGCCGGGAACAATCCACATGGCGGACGCGCCGAAGGCAGGTTCGTTGGTGGCAATGCCATCGATGGGAGGAGCGGTCGGTTCAGAGCTGATCGCCAGGAGACGTTCCTGTTGCATTTCCCAGCGCGCGACTTCGACTCCGCGAAGAAGGACGACGTACTCGCGAGGCTTTAATTTGAGGTTATCGGTGATGTGGACCGAAGGAACGAGAAAACCAAGCTGGAGAGCCAGATGACGACGGAGGGCGCGAATGCGTTGAAGCAGCTGGCCGCCCTGCGATTGATCGACAAGGGGCACGAGGGCGTAGCCGACTTCGAGGGAGATTTCGTCGAGTTTGAGCAGAGTTTCGAGCTGCTGTTGGGCATCGGGCTTCTTCTTGTCACTGACGATTTCCGCGGCTTTGATGTCGGGAGCAAGTTGTTTGGGAGCCCGCGTTGCCAGATACGCGGTGATGGCGGCCAGCAGGAAGAAGGAAAACTTTGGCAAACCCGGAATCAGGCCGAGCAAAAACATAACGCCAGCAGCGATCCGCAATGGCATTTTGCGACTCACCAGTTGTTTGCCAAACTCGACGCCGACGGTTGCGCCGCTTGAGGTGCGCGTGACGACCATGCCGCCGGCGACGGAGACCAGAAGTGAGGGAATAAGGGTAACGAGACCGTCGCCAACCGTGAGTATGGTGTACGTCTTGGCGGCTTCGACAAACGGAATATTCAGCTGGAAGACGCCGATAAGGAAACCTGCAACGATGTTGATGGCGGTAATGAGGATAGTGGCCAGAGCGTCGCGTTGGCTGAATCGAGCGGCGCCGTCCATCGCGCCGTAGAATTCCGCTTCTTTGCCGATTTGTTCGCGGCGAGACCGGGCCACCTGCTCATCGATGAGGCCGGCATTCAAGTCCGCGTCAATAGCCATCTGTTTGCCCGGAAGCGCGTCGAGAGTGAAACGCGCGGCGACTTCGGCGGTGCGGACGGCTCCGTGGTTGATGACCAGGTATTGAATAGCGATGAGCGCGAGAAAAATGACGAATCCAACGACGTAATTGCCGCCAACAACAAACTGTCCGAAGGCCTGGATGACGCTGCCGGCAGCCGCGGAACCTTCAGTGCCGTGCAGCAGAATGCGGCGGCTGCTAGCGATGTTCAGGGAGATGCGAAAGAGCGTCAGAAACAGGAGCAAGGTGGGAAAGACAGAGAATTCGACGGGTTTGAGGATATAGAGAGCGGATAGGAGAACGACTACGCCCATAGTGATGCTGAGCGCGAGAAAGACGTCGATGACGACGGCTGGAACGGGGACGAGCATCACAAAGACGGTAGCCACCGTGGCGACCGGAATGAGCCACTCGGAGGCGGATTTGCTTTTGTTGTTATTCGCGACGGACTGCGCAGCCATAGGAGCTTAACGAACCCCCATTCCGGCGGGCGCTGGACGGCCCTGCATGCGCATCTGCGCGCGATAGATGAACGCCAGGATCTCCGCAACGGCCGCATAGAGATTCGGCGGAATCATCTGGCCGACGTCGGCAGCCTTGTACAGAGCTTGTGCCAGGGGCGGGTTTTCCACGATGGGTACCTCGTACCAACGCGCGAGTTCTTTGATCTTCTGCGCGATGAGATTGCGGCCTTTGGCGACAATCACCGGAGCAGCCATAGTGGCTGGCCGGTATTCAAGAGCAACGGCGTAGTGCGTTGGATTGGTAATGACCGCGGTGGCGCGTTCCACTTCCTTGCGCAGCGCGCGACGATGCATTTCGCGGCGCAGGCGCCGAATGCGGCCACGAATGACGGGATTGCCGTCGGTGTCTTTGCTCTCCTGCTTCACTTCCTGCTTGGTCATGCGCAAAGATTTTTCATAAGTCTGGCGTTGTAACAGGAAGTCCACGCCAGACCAGGCGAGCAGGACAAGACCGGATTGCCAGGCCAGGCTGAAACAAAGGTGGCCCATTAAAGCGAGCGCAGCGCGGGAGTGGAGACGCGAAGAGTGGAGAATCAGCGGAGCGCCTTGCAGGATGACACGGAGGGCAAGGTAGAAGATAAGCCCAGAAGGCAAAAGCGAGCGGAGGATGCGGCTCAGGCCGGCCAGAGAGAAGAGTTGCTGGACGTTGTTGACCGGATTCATGCGCGACCAATTCGGGCTAAGCGCTTCGGCAGAGAACACGACGCCGCCCTGCGCGAGAGTGGTGCCAACTGCCATGAAAAAAGCGACAACAAAGACAGGAGCGACCCATTGCGCCACGGCAAGTGCTGTCCAACCAATCACCGGAGCCTGATCGCTCCAGTCGGTGCTGATGCTGGCGTCCAAAGCGCGGGAGAAGTAGCTTTGCCAGCGGCCAATCCATATTTCGGGGTGCCAGGAGAGAAGAATGACCACCGCCAGCAGAGTAAGTGCGGCAGCAAGGTCACGCGCACGCAGAACTTGGCCTCGTTCGCGGGCTTTGTTGCGGCGGCGCGGCGTCGCTTGTTCTGTGCGATTGTCAGGCACGCGGAAAGTCCTTAATGCGCCAGGTGGAGCACACGTTCGCTCCAGCCAAGCGCCAGACGAAATTGATTCTCGAGAAACAGCGGCCAAATGCCGACTGTGACGGAAAGCACCGCGTAGCCAACGAGGCTCTTAAGCGGAATGCTGAGCAGGATCGCGGGAAGTTGCGGCGAAGCTTTGCTGAGAAAACCTACCGCAACATCAAGGACAATCGTGGCCAGAAGGATGGGCGTCGCGATTTGCACACCCACCAGCCAGAGCCCGCCGGCATCGCGAAAGAGCTCCTGCAACAGCGGCAACCGGAAGGTGGCTGTGCCAAGCGGAACGTAGTCGAAACTCTTGACGACGCCGCGCAAGAGCCAGTGATGCACATCCAGTTGCAGAAAGATCAGCAACGCGAGGAGCTGGTGGAAGACGGAGAGGACCGGAGTGTCCACATTGGTTTGCGGGTCAATGATATTGACGAGAGAGAAGGCAAACTGGAAGCCCGCAACCTGGCCCGCGAGCGTGGCTCCTTCGAAGATGAATTGCAAACACAAGCCGATCGCCAAACCAAGGACCGCTTCACCAAGCGCGAAACGAGCCATGCCGACAACCGTCAAAGCCTTGTTGGGCACGGGGACGATGGGATAAAGCAGCGCAGTGATGGCCAGAGTGAGGCCGGCCTTGATGCGGAAAGGAATCGCAGCATTACCGATGAATGGTGCCAAGCTCATCAGGCCACCGACACGGAAACTGATGGCCAGGACGCGGAAAACGATTTGTTCGAGAACGGGGACCACTCGCTGCGCTCCGTTACTGCGTGTACAGGCGAAAATCGCCAAAAAGCGTTTCGGTGAAAACCACCAAGTGATGCAAAATCCACGGCGTTAGGAAGAACAGGATGACGCCAACAGCAGTAAGGCGCGGCACAGTAGAAACCGTCATATCCTGGATAGAGGTCATGACCTGGCCGATGTTGATTACCAATCCCACAACCATGGCCGCGAGAAGAATCGGCATGGCCACCCAGAAAGCGGCTTCGATGGTCTGGCGAGCAAGTTGTACAACCTGTTCGGGGGTCATGCCACGGCCTCAGTAGTGAAAACTCTTCATCATGGACCCAACGACGAGGTTCCAGCCGTCCGCCACGACAAAAAGTAGAATTTTTAACGGAGTGGAAATGACTACCGGCGGCAACTGCAGCATGCCGATAGACGTCGTGACGGACGCAGTGACCAAGTCAATAACCAGAAATGGAAGAAACAGGACGGCACCAATTTGAAAGCCGGTTTTCAGCTCCGAGAGAATGTAAGCGGGAATGACGATGCGCATCGACAGATCTTCCGGCTTTTTGGGGCGAGGCTCTTTGCTCATTTCGACAAAGAGGGCGAGGTCTTTTTCACGGGCATAGCCAAGCATGAACAAGCGAAGCGGTCCAGCGCCGCGGTCGAGCGCTTCCCAAGAATTAATGCGACCGCGCTCGAAAGGAAGAATGGCTTGGTTATGAATGGCCAAGCCGACGGGCTGCATGATGAAGTAGGTAAGGAAAAGAGCGAGTCCGATCAGAGTTTGATTGGTGGGCGCGGTCTGGGTGCCAAGAGCCTGGCGCAGAAAATGGAAGATGATCAGGATACGGACGAACGGAGTCATCGAGAGCAGGATTGCGGGCAGAAGGGTGAGCAGCGTGAGCAGGAGAATAATCGTGATGGATGTGGAGTCGCCGCGGACGCTGAGGCCGGGAAGCTGAATGACGGGGCGCTGCGATTGCGCGCAGAAAAGCTCCGGCGCTCCGAGAAGCAAAACCCCGGCGCACCCCGCCCAGCGGAGACACTTACGATACGCGGCCAGCATCAATGCACTCCGTGCGAGAGTTGCGGTTCCGATGATGCTCCGCGGCGGCGCTCTGGCTGGGACTCCAAACGATCCAGCAGGGCGATGGACTGGGGAGTCGCGCCGATCAAAAAACGCCGGCCTTCCAATTGCACAATCGCCAGGAAGCGTTTGTCGCCCAACGAAAGAGTCTCGCAGAGGCGCAATGATTTTTCGCGGGGGCGGACGCTAAAAGCCCTCAGGAAAGACGCCAAGCCAGAGAAGTGGCGCATCCACAACGAAAGGAAGGCCGCGGACCAAGACTTAGTTTCAGTGGCGTCCATTAGATGGAAAGCTGCTCCCGAGAGAAATTTGTCATCATCCCAATTCCGTGATGCGAATGCCGAGCTTTTGCCCGACCACTTCAAATTCCGCCCAGCCCACACGGCCGCTGTTGACAACCACCGGCACATCCGCGCTATTCGCAATAGCCGTTTCGAGCACGATGCCGGGGGCCAGGCGTAGCAAATCGCCAATACTGAAAGCCACCACGGGAAGGTCCACGCTCAAAACGCACGGCAACCAGTTCGCTTCGTCCCACAATTCCTCCGGGACAGCGATGGGGATCTCTTTGGGAAGCGCAGGTAAGGTGGCCATCGTTCAGCGCTGCACCAGGAATTCCGTAAAGTAGATTTCGCGAACGCCCATTTCAGGAACGGCGCGGTCGAGTGCGTCGAGCAAATTCTTCTTGAGCTGAGCCTTGCCCTCGGGAGTCAGCAGTTGGTCGGCTTTGCAAACGGTTAGCACCGTAAGAATCGCGTCGCGGATGCGGGGCACGGGTAGAGACTGGGCAGGCTTAGCTTTGTCCGCCCCTTCGGGCAGGTGGTCGATGCCTAGCTCGATCGTAATGCGAAGAAAGTGCGTTTCCTCGGGGTCGGCCAGGTTGACGGTGAAACCGTCCAAACGAACGATGTATTTTGGAACTGATGCACTTTGTCCGGCGCGCACCGTATCGTCAGCACGATCGCGAGACTGGCTGAGCCATGCCCAGCCTCCTGCGGCAACGATAGCGAGCACCGCTCCGGAAACCAGCATCGAACGCGAAGACTTCTTTCCGCTGGTGGCCCCACTGCTTTGCGACTTGTTGGCTTCGTCCATCCCCTGAGCGGAGATGCAATTCGAAAGCCGAAGCACGGGCAAACTCGGAGCGCGAGTGCGATTCGACGTAGCGCCAAGTGCATGGAATGGTATGGTTTACGTTTGCGGCGCCGGCGACTGCCCGGCGAGGCGCGGGCATAACGGAACGCCCGGCCCAATCTGGCAAGAAACTCATTAAAACGTCTTAAGGCCGCCGCGGCCTGCTACTGCACGAGATTGATCGCCGTTTGCGTGACTTGATCGAAAGTCGTGATGGACTTGGCATTCGCCTGGTAGCTGCTCTGAGCCACGATGAGCTGGGCGAATTGTGTGGCGATGTCCACGTTGGACTGCTCGAGGGAACCACCCGTCAAAGCGCCGCGACCGCCGGTCGTCGGCGCGCCAACGTCCGCGGCACCCGAGGACAGCGTCGACAGAAATTCATTGGAACCGTTCCGTTGCAAGCCTTGTTCATTGGCAAAGGAGGCGAGCGCGATCTGGCCGAGAGGAGTCGTCTGGCCATTACTGAAAACCCCCTGAATGGTGCCATCACTGCCGATGGAAAAGCTAACCAGCGAGCCGCTGGCAAAGCCGTCCTGCTGCGTCGAAGAGGTGGCCGAGGGGCCGGAGACTTGCGTGAGTAGCCCGCTAGCGTTAGCGCCGTACAGGTTCCAGTTAAAGGTGAGCGGGTTGGCTCCGTCGGCGAGATTCGGAATCGTGATGCCTGCGACATTGGCGGCTGGGGTGAGCAGTTGGCCGTTGCCGTTGAAAGTGAGCGTGCCGTTGTTCACTACGACGGGGTTGCCGGCCTGGCCGACGTCGGCGGCAGGAATCGTAATGTTGTAAGTCCACGTGTTGGCGGCGGTTTTGGTGAAGTTGTAGGTCAGCACGTGCGTGGCGCCGAGCGCATCGTTCACGGCGACCGACGTGCTGAACGTGCCGCCGACCGCCGTGTCGGAATCGAGATTGAGCGTGAGTTGCACGTTGCCCGTGGCTTTGGGGGGATTGGTCACTCCGGTTTGAATCGAGAGCGGGCCGAGCGTCGCGTTGGCGTTGATCACGCCGTTCACCGCAGGATAGCCCTGGACGGCGGCTCCGTCCTGTGTCAGCACCTGGCCGTCCGGACCCAGCGAGAAGTTGCCTGCGCGCGTGTAAAGCGTTTCGCCGTTCTGCTGGACAATGAAATAACCGGCGCCTTGAATGGCGACGTCCGTAGGCACGCCGGTGGACTGGATGCTGCCTTGCGTCAGGTCCGCGCTGATGCCGGCGACGCTGGTACCCACGCCTTCCTGAATGGGGTTGCCGTCGCCACTCGAACCGATCTGCTGGTAGAACAAATCTTGAAATTGCGTAGTCTGGCCTTTGAAGCCGACCGTGTTCAGGTTAGCAAGATTGTTGGCGATCACCGACAGATCGGTAGAGCTGGCATCGAGTCCGGACAATGGAATTGAAAACGATGGCATGAGTCTTCTCCTAGTTGGATTGCGAGCTGGAATTCAGTGAATTCAGGGAGTTCAACTGCGAATAAAGTCTTGCGGCAGTGTGCACAACAGAATTGTTTGCGGCGCTGGTCGCCGAATTAGTCGGCATAGCGCTCCCGGTGGTGGGTGAAGGCGAGCCGGTGGATTGGCCGCCTTGAATCGAACTGACGAGCGTATCCATGTCGCTACGAATCTGGACGATCTGCTGCAGCGTGTTGATCGAGGTGAGCTCGTTGACCATTTGATCCGGATCCATTGGGCTGAGCGGGTCCTGCGCCTGCAACTGCGCGGTAAGCAGCGTGATGAAAGAGTCCGGACCGAGAACGTTGCTGGGTGTCTGCGTCGAACTGCCTGAGCTAGTGCTGCTCGGAGGGGTGGTGCCCACGACGGGATTTGGTGAAGTCATGATTTGCCTCGCTAGGCCTGCACACTCAGGCGGCCTTGGGAATCGAAGATACCGACGGCTTCTGGAACGAACCACGCGGCTTGCTGTAAGCCCGCAGTGTCATTGGCATAGAGGGGAGTCTGACGCGGAGTCTGGCCGCCGCCACGCTGGCCTTGCTGCGCGTTGGCCCCGGCATCGCCCGCGGTAGCGTGCAGCGAGCCCTGCGTCAGCACGACCTGATCTACACGCAGTTGCTTTTCTGAGAGAGTTTGTTGCAAAGCTGGCAGTTCAACAGCCAGTGCGGCGTGCGCATCGCGTTTTTCGACGATGATCGCGGCGCCGAGTTCGTCGCCGGTGACGCGTGCGCGCAGTTCGATAGCGCCGAGCTTGTCGGTTTGCAACGCAATGCGCATTTCGCTTTGGTTGGTAGCGTTCGTGAGCTCGGCATCGTTGACGAAGCGTCCACCGGTAGTGTCCGGTGCATGCAAGGACGGAAGCGCCGGCGGCGCGGGTTGCGCGGGAGCAGAGGGCAGAGTTTCCGTCGCGGCAGGATGGTTGGAGGAGCCAGCTGTTGGCGGGATCAGGATTTGCGACGGGGCGGGTGCGGGAGCTGGCGCCGATTGAGCGGCATCCGCGTGCCCTACCGCATTTGCGGCAAGTGCATCCGAGAAGGTTGCGACGAGCGGCTTGGCGAATTGCGAATTAGAGAATGAAGCATCTGGCAGGTTCGTTGAATCTCCTGAGTCGGAGCTACTCTGTTTGTTCGAATCGGACGAGGAATTCTGTGTAGTGGAGTGCGGGCTCGCAGAAGCTAAAGCCGAGGCCGCGGCGGAAGGAGTGGGCTGGCTGGCGGGCGTTTCCGGCTGCACGCGCTGGAAATCCTTGGATATATTCGCCATGGCGGCGCTGCCCAATGCCGAGGCGTGTTCGGTAACCCCGAAAGCCGCGGTCCCGTCGACGGCGGCGACCTGCGAGCAGCCATTGGCGCGCGTCAGTTCGATAACGCCGGAAGAAGGCGACAGTCCGGTGCTGCTACTCGCGAGCAGATCTTGGAATTGTTGCAAGACCGAAAGAAGCGATTCGCCGTGGCCGACGTTGGCGAGGGGGGATGCCGCCACAATTTGGACGGCCGGTGTGGAACTTTGGCTGGGCGCCAACCCGGCTGGCGCTGAGGCTGCGCCACTGCCGGAGTTTGTCGTTACGGCTGTGTCGAGGGTGTTGGCTAGCTGTGCGGAGAGAGCGTTTGCGGTATTCCCCCCCGCACCCGGGGCAGTACGATTGGCGTCGGCAGTCGCCTTGGACAGGTTCGGCGAAGCGCCCTGCATCGGAGAACCTTCGAGCAGAGCCAGGAAGCCTACTGCATCGGAACTCAGTGCGGCGTTTTCCCCGGCCTCTTCTTGGGAATTGGCCGAAGGGGCGGCGTTTGGTGCCGTTGCAGAGCTGCCTCTGTCCTCGCTTGCGGACACAGCAGAGGCCGCTGTAGAGCTCTCGTTGTTGAGCATCGCGGCGGCCGGTATCCCCAGAGCTCTGTTCAGCGAAGCAAATGGAATCTGGTTCGCTAAAGTGCAGGCGCTTTGTGGGAGAGGAGCTGCAGAAACGTTGAGCGACTTGCTGATTCGTTTTGCGGAACTGCGAAGGACGAGAAGAGCGCTAGCGCCCGGGGATGGCGTCGCGCTGGCGCTGGTGAGCGGCGGGGCGCTCGAAGGCACCGGCTCCGGACCATTTTTTAGGCTGTTTCTTGCATCGCTTGCCGGTGATTGGTTGGCGTCGCCGCCCGGTTGATTTAACACGCTGTGAACCGCATCGGCGAACCTGGGTCCGCCGTTGCTGGACGACGCAGAATTCAAGCAAGAACATCCCGGCGACGGCGCGGATCCTGATGATTGGGCGGCTTGGTTCGGATTGGCAATCGCGTTGACCATACGGCGTTGTAGCGCATAGGCAGAAGCATGCCAGTAGCCAACCCACGACGCGACGCGTGGCTATTTGGAAGGCGGGTCAAACCCTTGAAGGCAAAGTGATTACCGAAGGGATCAGCAGAGAAACGCGACGGGATGAAACAGGCAAACCACAGCTTCCGGCAAGCTTTGCCGAGTGCCACCGGCAAGAACTATTCATCAGCTGGGCTACGGTGACGCAGCAGGAAAGAATCGTCGAGCGATTGCTGCTCGTGGTGAGCAGTTTCGACTTGGTAGGCGCTTTCCTGGCGTTCGCGCAGGCCCTCCAGGATTTCGCGTTTCTGGCGAGCCGCTTGATAAGCGGCGAGTTGCAGGAGCCGTTTGTGCTCTGCAGCATCAAGTTGGATCTGCAACCTGGCGCAAGCACCGGCGACCGCAGCATCGCAAATGGCCATGAATTGCAGTGTTATGGCCACGCCGCCGCTCACTTCGAGGGCGTTCAATTCCCTGCGCCGGGCAGCCGCATTGCCCTGGCGGAGTTCTTCGATCTGCGCGCGTAAGCGGGCAACCTCGGCGGCGACCGCGAAAAGGCGATTCTCTTCCTGGCGCTCGAGGCTCTCGCGCAAGCGGAGCAGCGACTGCAATGGATAGCGAAACGCCATGCGCATCAACCAGGTAAGCCGAGCAAGGCCTGTTTCGTCTCGGCAAAGGAAGCAACCTCAGTTTTCTTCTGTTGCAGGAATGCAGCAATGCCGGGCAGCGCCGCGATGGCCCGATCGAGCAGCGCGTCAGCGCCTTTCTGGTAGGCGCCCACACGAATCAAATCCTCGGACGCGGAGTGCGCGGCCAACAACTGCCGGACGCGGCGCGCTTTTTCGAGATGCTCCGGGGAACAGACGGCTGGCATCAGACGACTCAAGCTATCCAGCACAGCAATGGGAGGATAATGTCCTTGCGCGTTGAGCTTGCGATCTAACAAGACGTGGCCATCAAGCAGGGCGCGGACGGCGTCTACCAAAGGGTCTTGCTGATCATCCCCTTCCATCAAAACCGTATAAAACGCGGTGATGCTGCCACGGCCGAAATTTCCGGCTCGTTCGATCAAGCGCGCCAACAGCGTGAAAACGGATGGGGTGTAGCCCTTCGCGGTGGGTGGTTCGCCGGCGGCCAGACCAATTTCCCGCTGCGCCATGGCGAATCGCGTGATCGAGTCGACCACCAGGAGCACGTTTTTGCCACGCGAAGAGAAATACTCGGCGAGCGTAGTGGCCGCGAGCGCAGCCCGGATACGCAACAGCGGCGATTGATCGGAAGTGGAAACGACTACCACCGAACGGGAGAGCCCTTCGGGTCCGATGGCTTCTTCCAAGAACTCGCGAACTTCGCGGCCGCGCTCGCCTACTAACGCCAAAACGGTCAAGTCCGCGGAAGTCGCGCGGGTCATCATGCCGATGAGCGTGCTTTTTCCGACTCCGCTGCCGCCGAAGATCCCGACACGCTGTCCGCGGCCGCAGGTCAGCAGGCCATCGATGGCGCGAATCCCGCAGCCGAGCGGCTCGCGAATAGGCATGCGTTCGAGCGGTAAGGGCGGATCGCCATGCAGCGGCCAGTAGTCGGTGGCGCGATAAGGCGGGTGGTTATCGAGCGGTTTGCCGGAACCATCAATCACGCGGCCGAGCACTTGCGGCCCTACGCGCAGGGAGGGTTGCGTACCACGCGAAACGATGCGGTCGCCGTAGCGAATTCCGCTCGGCCGCTCCAGCGGCATCGAAAGAACTGTACGGCCCCGGAAGCCAACGATTTCTCCCGAAAAAGTCTTGCCCTCTTCGGTAAGTATCGCGCAGCCTTCCCCCACTGAACAGAAGGGCCCTTCGGACTCGACCAGGTAGCCGACGGCTTTGGTAACCCGGCCCGTCCAGCGGAGTGCCGAAAATCCCTCGAGGCGCCGGAAGTACGGCTCTAGTATTCCGGGTTCTTCCATCAGCGCACCTGTGGGCGCTGCTCCAACAGGTCAAAAAAGCCTTGCTCAATCTCCTTGAGTTGCGTGTCCAGACTGATCTGGGTGTGCCCGATCTCGGTTTCAAGTGCGCATTCGCCATGTTGCAAGGAGGTGTCTCCGACGATTTCTGGTGCAAGCGGGAGCGCCTGGGATTCGGAAAAGTACCGGTTCCAGAAGTGGACTTCGTCAGGATGCGCCCGGAGACGGACGCGCGTGCCCTGGTCCAACTTTTCCAAGGCCACATGCACCATCCCGGTGAGCAAGAGCGGATCCATCTGCGCTTCGCGATGTAGGATTTTCCGGGCGATGCTCAGCGCCAGCTGAACGACTTCGGGTTCCACGCGACTGAAGTAGGCATCTCTTTGCGTTTTGAACTCCTCGAGAGCGCGCCCAATCGCGGCGCGCGCGGCCAGGAGATGTTGGTCGAAAGCTTTGGCGGCATGCCCCTCCCCTTCTTTCAGACCGCGTTCAAACGCTTGTTTTTCGCGCTGTTCGAGCTGGTGCTGCGGCGACCCAGGGGAACCCATTCCATCGAGAGGCGCCGGCCCGGCCCCGTCCCCGTTGTCTCCGATCGACAGGTAGGTAAAGGGCTCGGTCCGGCCGGGCAGGGCGGTGCCCATCCGTTCAGACGACATAGCTCTCCTCCTGTTCTGATTTCAGGAACATCTTGCCTTCGGCTTCCAGTTTGCGGGCGATATTGACGATTTCCTGCTGCGCCGTTTGCACGTCGCGGGAACGCATCGGCCCGAGAGCATCCATATCCTCTCGGAGCATTTCTGCCGCGCGGCTGGACATGCACTTGAAGAAATGATTTTTCAGATCTTCGCTGGCGCCCTTCAGCGCTCCCGCGAGCGTCTTCTTATCGACTTGTCCGAGCAGTTCGCGCATTCCGGAGTCTTCCACTTCGAGGAAATCCTCGAAGGTGAACATCAAATTGCGAATGGACGTCGCCAGCTGGGCGTCATCTTCCTCGATGGTTTCGAGAATGCTCTTGCTGGAGGTCTGCTCAATCTGGTTGAGCAGATCAGCGACGGCCTTCACGCCGCCGAAAGCGCGCCGGCTTTGCTGTCCCAGACTCATGACGCGTTTGTGCAGTACAGTGGAGATCTTTTTGACCATCTCGGGAGAGAATTGCTGCATCTGAGCCATGCGTTTAATAGCCTGCCCGCGAACTTTTTCCGGCAGTCCCATCAGTACACTGCGGGCCACCCGCGGATTCAAATGCACTAGGACCAGCGCAATAGTCTGCGGGTGCTCGTCCTGCAAGAACTTGGCCAGCTGTTCCGGGTCGGTTTTCTGCAGGGCGTCGACGCTCTGTGCGTGAACCTCAGAGTTTTTGTTCAGTTCCTCAAGCAGACTGCGCGCGCCCGGTTCGCCGAAAGCCTTCACCAATAGTTTGAAAGCGTGCTCCTGGCCGCCGTGCGCGAATTGCTCCTCCGTCAAGCTCATGCGCATAAATTCCTTGAGCACCTGTGAAGCAACCGCCGGTGACACATTTCCCAGGGAAGCGATTTCCTGGGTAATTACGCGGACTTCGGAGTCGGTCAAATATTTGTAGATACCGGCGGCCACTTCTTCTCCTAACAGCAAGACCAGGATGGCAGCCTTGCGTGCCCCCGTCGGAGGAAGTTCGGGAGCGGGGCTCACGCGTTCTCTTCTTCCTGCTGAATCCAGTGTTGGATCAACCGGCTCGCGCCCTCCGGATCTTCTTTCGCCCTGGCGGCCAAGTGCTTCTTCAGCAGCACGGTTTGCTGAGCCTCGGTGGGGGCCGCGCCGGCGGCAGATTCCGCGGGCAGGCCGAGCACGCTATTCTCTACTCCGGCCAGACCAGGCAAGGCTTGGCTCCCTGCGGGAGAACCCGTCGTCGGCAGTTGAGTGTGCGCGGGCGCCTCGAGCACCTCGATAAACTTTCGCTTGACCGGCCGCAGGACCAGCAAGTAGACCACCGCAAACAGAGCGAGCAGCGCCGCGTAGCGCAACAGCGTAGTCCAACGTTCCGCAAAGACCAGGATCTTCTGCATCCGGCCTGGTGGAGTCACTTCTTCTTGCGGGGGAACGTTGAACGTCACGTTCTGCAGGGAGAACTGGTCACCACGTTGCGCATCGAACCCAACCGCAGCACGCGCCAGACCGTCGATCTGTTTCATCTCTTCGGGAGTCCATTTGCGGCGCGTGTCTTGGGTTTTGCCGTTTTCTGTTTTCCGCTCCACGGCGTCGTCGACCAGAATCGCCGTGGCGACACGCTTAATCCGGCCCGCTGGTTCGAGAAGATGGTGTGTGGTGTGGCTTACGGCGAAGGTTTTGCTCTCGCTGTGAATGCCTTGCGTAGTGCTGCCGGTCTTGGCTTGGGCTACCGCAGCGGCATTGCCCTGCGAGTTCGGTGTGTTGCTGGGCGTTCCGGGAATTCCGGCGGGCTCGAGGTCGCCGACGGTCTCCTGAGAAACCTGCGAGGTCAAGACGGCGGTGGTGTTCGGGTCGTACAGCTCTTGTGTGCTTTCGCCGGAGGTCGGATCGTATTCGATGGTGACGCTAGACTTGATATGCTCGCTACCAACCATGGGCGTCAGCGTTTGCACCACACGTTCTGCCAGCGTCGTCTCCAGATCCTGCAGGCCCGGCAGGATAAATTCTCCGCGCCCATGGCCAGGATTGGCGATTTGTCCATCGGTGGTAACCACGGTTACATTTTGCGGCGAAAGATCGTCCCAGGCGCTTGAAACTAGGTTGGCTACCGACGCGGAAACTTGATCATTTAAGCGGGCGCCGCGCATTTTCATTACGACGGCTGCTTTCGCTGCTCGCTCGCGGTCGGTAAATAACGATTCGCGCGGCAATACCAGGTGAACGCGAACCGCCTCCACGCCGTTCATGGTCTGAATAGTGCGTTCCAGTTCCGCTTCGAGCGCGCGTTGATAGTTCACTTTTTCCGAGAAATCGCTGCCGGACCAGTTCGGTTTGTCGAACAGTTCGAAACCCAGGCGTCCGCTGGCGAGCGGGCCTTGCGACGCTGCCTCCACGCGGGCTCTATCGATCTGGTCGCTGCGCACCAGGACGGCCGTTCCGTCGACACTTATTTGGTAGAAAATATTTTGTGCGCTGAGGCGTTGCGCAAGGCTCTGCGCGTCCGCCGGAGCCATGCCGGAATAAAGCGTCTTATAATCCTGGCCGCCAAGAAAATAAACGAACGCCCATACAATTCCCGCCACCAGCAACGCAGCTCCACTCAGCGTGATTCTCTGGCGAACGCTGAGCCCCTTGAGGAAGGCCGTGATCTGCTGCAGGAATTTATCCATGACGGAAGAGCCGGAGGGCCGAACGGTGACGCTTCACCGCCCCTAGAATTGCATACCGGAGACTTGCTGGTACGCTTGCACGATTTTGTTGCGCACCTGCACCATCATGGCAAAAGCCAGGCTGGCTTTTTCCACGGCAATCATCGCCGAGTGCACATCTTGCCCGTTGCCGTTGAGGAGTTGCGCGACCTTTCCATCGGCCTCGGACTGCAGCTGACCGACTTGGTCCATGGCATTGTTCAGCGTGGACACGAAATCTGCTTGGCCAGCAGAGCCCGCAGAGCGACCGAGGCTGTTTCCGTTGGCAGTATCAAACAGATTCTGGGGGAGTCCCTGAAT